>Ga0114964_10000105_pt1 | contig 59255 bp, 57 predicted proteins | sample C_131016_MF_Meta_FD_92638 | JGI IMG/M metagenome (GOLD analysis project Ga0114964, IMG submission 92638) | Freshwater microbial communities from Lake Croche, Canada to study carbon cycling - C_131016_MF_MetaG | ecosystem: Environmental > Aquatic > Freshwater > Lake | place: Lake Croche, Canada... | reverse complement strand
TAGAACACGGTCGGTAATTTTGCTGATGAGCGGCCACGCCCTCGGGGCTGCGATCATAAAGTCGTCGATGAGGCTGATGAAAGCACCTTTATGGATCGCCGAGTCTTTGTCGAGATACATGAGTTGAAGCGCAAAATAGATGCGTTTGGCCGGCGTGTCGGCCGCAGTCGCTGTTAAAATATCGCGTTCTCGCATAATAGCAGTGTCGCCTTCGATAAAAAGGCGGCTTCGGGTATCGCCGTTTCGAATGACGGCGTTTCCAATCACAATTCTCTCATGGGGCTTTAATTCGACCTTAAGTGTCATTGGCGCCCGCGTCCTTTTGAAAGCCTTTAATAAAATGGGCCTAGATTGCTCCAGGCCCATCGACTTTGCTTTATTTACTTTAAGGAAGAATAAAGATCAGGTCATGCAAATAAATTTGTTTAAATTACCCTAGGTTAGAAGAGCCGCGTAATGGCAGCGTTAGCTTGCGATGCAAGCGACAGGGTCGACTGCGCCAATTGTTGCTGGGTGTTGAGCGCGAGCAAGTTCGCCGATTCCTGGTTCTGATCTGCCGCGGTGAGCGAGTCAGCCCCCGCGTTAAGCGTATCGACGAGGGTTTTGGTAAACGTCGAGCGGTTTTGAATAACCGTCTGGTTCGAAGCGAAGATAGAAGCCTGAGCAGCGATTTTGTCGGAAGCCTTCTTGAGGTTAGCCGTGGCAACATCGACGTCGTCATTGCTGATGAAGCTGTTGGTGGAATTGGCAATCCCAAGGTCGCCATTGGCGGTATAGTTGACGCTTTTGACGGTGATCGAGCTTGTGCCCGATTCATTGAAAGTTACCTTGAGATCCTGACCTTGCAGAAGATTTACGCCACCATAGGACGAATCCTGGATGGTTTGATCCATCTGCTTCAGAATATCGTCGAATTGCGATGACATTGACTTGCGGGTTACGTCCACAAAGTCGGTTCCCGCGATGTCAACAGCGTTACCTTCGGCCGTCTTCGTGCCCAGTAACTTCTGCAAAGGTGTGTTGGTGGCTTCATCCGATGTTAATTGGACGGTCTTTCCGGAAGAGGATGAGATCTGAAGATTTCCGCCTACCAAAGCTGCTTTAACAGCTGTTCCAGAACCTTTGGCATTCAGTGTCGTATCGGCGTTGATTTGGTCGATCATATCCTGAACAGTGACCGCCTTGTTGTTTGCTGGATCTGCATTTCCCGTTGCCGCAACGACGGTGAAGTCAACGGCGGTGCCGCCGCCCACCGACAATGAAATCTTTTTGGTCGCTGTTAAGCCGATCGTCTCCAATTTGTCCGTTGCCTTCAACGGTGTGGTCAGAGTGCCGGTCAACGTGTTGTTTTGACCCGATTGGTTGGCCTTACCCACAAGACCCTTCGCCGCATCGATCAAAGATTTAACCGAATCAAGGCCTTTGCTGGTCGCCTGCATTACGGATGAGGCTTGCGTCATATCATCCATCAGGTTGGACAGATCGCTGGCACGGCTGGTCAGGTTTTGAGCACGGAAATAGCTGTTAGGATTGTCAAGTGCTGAGCTAACGCGCTTGCCTGTGGCAAGACGAAGCTGGGCTTGTTGAACTGCAGTTTGGTTGCTCTGGAGGGTCTGTAGTGCGCCGCGCATACCGGCGGAAAGGGAAATAGACATGGGAAATGTACCTTCTGGTTGAGTAAAATAAGATCTACTCTTCTGAGTTGATCAATTTCGGTTTTAAGGTCCATTCTTAAAAATACACTTCTATAAAAAGACACAATTTTAAATTGTAACGTTCAGTAATTTTTGAAAATTACCTTATACTTACCAAAAGTAAAAATTGATGGTTAAATTCTTTGTGAAACCTAAAATCAACGGATGCAAATAAGTTTTTAGGTTCCATCTGTCCCTCGTACCCGATAGGATCAGGGTAATTTAATCGACAGCCTGGGATGTAGGATGAAAAAAATCTGGAGCCACATTGGACCGCACAATGCTTCGGTCAACCACCTCGAATATGTTATTGCGGCAACGGGGGCATTGTTTGCGATTGGTCTGATTGCCGTCGCCAACATCATTTTAACGGGCAGTTTGTTGACGTCGCTTCCTTTGGTAGCGCCGATGGGTGCTACAGCCGTTATTGTGTTTTGTCTGCCGCAAAGCCCTTTGGCGCGTCCTTGGAATGTGGTGATCGGAAATGTTATGAGCGCCCTCCTGGGCGTTGCCTGCGCGCGGTTGATACCAGTGACGGATGTAGCCGCAGTATCTGCGATGTTCCTAGCCATTATTGGTATGGCGGTAACGCGTTCCATTCATCCGCCCGGCGGCGCGGTAGCCCTTACCGCGGTGCTTTCTGGAGCGCCAATCAAGGATTTGGGATTTTTCTATGCGTTTAACCCAGTCTTTCTCTCATCCTTGACACTGATTTTGGCGGCGATTGGTTTCCAAGCGCTAAGGTCTCGGTCGATCAAGGTTACGTGAGACCTTAACGCAGCTTTGCTACAGCTTTGGCGACCAACGGCGTCATCCCTGTTTCGGAGGTCTGATCGATATAGGCAAACAACTCTTCGCGCATTTTACGGTTCCAGAACTTTGCGATGTGGTCGCGAATGCCTTCAACACCAACCTCTTCCGGGTAGCTTTTGAAGAAGTCACCCATTTGGTTCGCCATTTTGACGAGCTTTTCGGGGCCGCTCAACACGTCGTGTTGCGTTTCCGTTGTCATGCGCATTTCTCCAACATAAAAGGGGGCATAAAGCCCGAAACTTGGGTCGCTCCGTCCGGGCGGGCGATGGCGTAGAGTGTAATACCCAGCGCTTCGGCACGTTCAATCGCAAGACTGGTAGGAGCCGAGATGGCGACCATAGTCGACGCGCCAAACGCTGCCGTCTTTTCAATCATTTCATAGGAGCAACGGCTTGTAATGAGGATAAAGCCGGATTGAGGACTTTTATGTTCGCGGAGCAGGGCGCCGATCAGCTTATCGAGCGCGTTGTGCCGCCCGACATCTTCGCGCGATAAGAGTACCGCGCCCGTTACATCACACCAAGCGGCGGCGTGTACGGCGCGTGTGATATCGTTCAGGGGTTGGTGGTTACTCAATGCTTGAACGGCCCGATGGATGGCCTCGTGAGCGATCACAGCGCCTTGCACGACTTGGCCTTTGGCAGAGGGCAGTGCGTTGATGTCGTCAATGCCGCATACGCCGCAGCCCGTTCGTCCGGTTATCGCGCGTTGCCGCGACAAATGATGCGAGAGACGCTCCGGCGCTAGCGAGACGATTGCCCGCAGTCCCTTCGGGTGGCTCTCGACGGTTATGAGGCGAACATCTGCGGCATTTTGGATAACGCCTTCTGTCAGGCTGAATCCAACAACAAAATCCTCGATATCGCCCGGCGTTGCCATCATCACGGCATAGGGGATTGTGCCGTAGGTGATTTCGACCGGTATCTCCACCGGAACCGCGCGAAAGCCTTGTGTTACTTTGGCGGAGCCAAAAGCAACGTTATCGGCCCGTACCTCGCGCGATCCTTGTATCACCGCTTTTGGCCTACTCAGCGGCTAAAACGTGCGGAGCGATTTTCTTCAAATCGATTTCTTCGCGGTTGTTCTGTTCCTGCCAATCCGAATAGTGGTTCGTGCGCCGAACTTCGACCGCTGTGACCTTATATTCTGGGCAATTTGTTGCCCAATCGGAATTATCCGTAGTGATCACGTTGGCGCCCGTCTTGGCGTGATGGAAGGTCGTATAAACCACGCCTGGTTGTACCCGCTCGGTGACATCCGCACGCAAAGCGATATCACCGGAACGGCTCGCAAGCATCACAAGATCGCCCGGCTTTACGCCGCGTTGTTCGGCATCGAACGGATGAATCTCCAACACATCTTCATTGTGCCAAACATTGTTCTCCGTGCGTCGTGTTTGTGCTCCAACATTGTACTGCGAGAGAATGCGACCTGTTGTGAGAAGAAGCGGGAAGCGCGGCCCTGTACGCTCTTCCGTTGGCACGTAATCCGTGATCATGAATTTGCCAAGGCCCCGCACGAAGCGATCCACGTGCATGATAGGCGTTCCATCCGGAGCCTTGTCGTTGCAAGGCCACTGGATAGAGCCCATTTCGTCGAGCTTGGCATAGCTCACGTTTTTGAAGGTTGGCGTGAGGGCTGCAATTTCGTCCATGATGTCGGATGGATGGGCATAATGCATCTCGTAACCGAGCGCCTTGGCCAGATCCATTGTGATCTGCCATTCGGACTTGCCGGATTTTGGCTCCATGACCTTGCGAACGCGGCTGATGCGGCGCTCGGCATTGGTGAATGTGCCGTCTTTCTCAAGGAAGGACGAACCTGGCAAGAAGACATGCGCGTATTTGGCCGTCTCGCACAAAAAGAGATCCTGAACGACGACACATTCCATCGCCTCAAGGCCGGCGGTGACATGGAGCGTATTCGGATCCGACTGCGCGATGTCTTCGCCTTGAACATAAAGCCCTTTAAAACCCCCATCGACGGCTTCATCGAGCATATTTGGAATACGAAAACCTTGCTCGTTGGAAAGCTCAACGCCCCACATCGACTGGAACATTTCGCGGGTCGACGTGTCGCTCACATGGCGATAGCCCGAGAATTCATGGGGGAACGAACCCATATCGCACGAACCCTGCACATTGTTCTGACCACGGAGCGGGTTAACGCCCACGCCGTCGCGGCCGATATTGCCGGTCGCCATTGCGAGGTTTGCCATTGCCATCACGGTGGTCGAACCTTGGCTATGCTCGGTTACACCCAAGCCATAATAGATTGCACCATTGCCGCCCTTTGCGAAGAGACGCGCGGCTTTGCGGACTTCGTCAGCAGGTACGCCGGTGAAGGCTTCCATGGCTTCTGGCGAATTACGCTCTTCAGCGACAAAACGCGCCCAGACTTCAAAGTCCTGCATTTCGCAACGTTCGCGCACGAAGGCTTCGTTGATTAAACCTTCGGTGACGACAACATGCGCGAGGCTATCGAGCAATGCGACGTTTGTACCGGGAAGAAGTGCCAAATGGTGTTCGGCTTTAATGTTGGGTGACTTGACCAGATCAATCCGGCGTGGATCGGCCACGATCAATTTCGCACCCGCACGCAGGCGCTTTTTGAGGCGCGAGGCGAAAACGGGATGGCCATCGGTTGGGTTGGCACCAATGACGAGCACGACGTCGGCTTTTGCTACCGATTTGAAATCTTGCGTACCTGCAGATGTTCCAAATGTCTTGGAAAGACCATACCCCGTCGGCGAATGGCAAACACGCGCGCACGTGTCGACATTGTTGTTGCCGAATGCGGCTCTGACAAGTTTCTGTACAAGGAACACTTCTTCATTCGTGCAGCGCGATGAAGTGATCGCACCGACTGAGTCCTTGCCGTAGGTCTTTTGAATGCGCTTGAACTCGGAGGCCGCATGGCCAATCGCCTCTTCCCATGATACTTCGCGCCACTCATCGGTGATTTTCGCACGGATCATCGGCTTGGTGATGCGGTCGGTATGGGTAGCATAGCCCCACGCAAAACGGCCCTTGACGCAAGAATGGCCTTCATTGGCCTTACCATCTTTGTAAGGCACCATGCGAACCACTTCGTCGCCCTGCATTTCGGCTTTGAACGAACAGCCAACGCCGCAATAGGCGCACGTCGTGACCTTCGAATGCTCTGCTTGGCCCTTTTGAATAACGGTGTTTTCCATGAGCGTTGCCGTAGGGCAGGCTTGAACGCAAGCACCGCACGATACGCAGTCCGATTCAAAGAAGCTCATACCACCGGCGGACACGCGGCTATCAAAGCCACGGCCTTCAATCGTGAGCGCGAAGGTGCCTTGCACTTCCTCACACGCCCGAACGCAGCGGTTGCAGACGATGCATTTGGCCGGATCATAGGTGAAATAGGGGTTCGTCTCGTCTTTCAAGAGCGCCAGCGGTGACGTCGTCTCGAAATGATTGGCAACATCTTTGCCGTAGCGCACGTCGCGAAGGCCAACGACACCAGCCATGTCCTGCAATTCGCAGTCGCCATTGGCCGAACAGGTAAGACAATCGAGCGGATGGTCGGAGATATAAAGCTCCATTACGCCCTTGCGGAGCTTGTGGAGATTGTCGGATTGCGTTTTGACGACCATACCCGCTTCAACCAAGGTTGTGCAGGAAGCAGGTGTACCGCGACGGCCCTCGATCTCGACGAGGCACATACGGCATGAGCCGAAGGGCTCAAGCATGTCCGTGGCGCAAAGTTTTGGAATGGCCGTTCCCGCCTTCATGGCAGCGGCCATCACGGAGGTACCCGCAGGAACGGTGATCGACGCGCCATCAATGGTTAACGTCACCATCTGTTCCGATACGCGGATCGGGGTGCCGTAATCGAGCTCTTTGATCAAAGTCATGGGTGATCTCCGTTATTCAGCCGCCATGCGCTTCGGCGCACGGTTGAAATCGTCAGGGAAATGGGTCATCGCGCTCATCACTGGCACAGGCGTCAATCCGCCCATCGCGCACAGCGAGGCATCGGTCATGAGGTGGCAAAGATCATCGATCAATGCAAGCTTCGAGGTATCGCCCGCAATCACCTTGTCCATGGTCTCAACACCGCGTGTTGCTCCAATACGGCATGGCGTGCATTTGCCGCATGATTCTTTCGCGCAGAATTCAAACGCAAAGCGGGCTTGTTGGGCAAGATCGACGCTGTCATCAAAAATAACCATGCCTCCATGGCCAAGCAGTCCCTTTTTAGCTGCCATTGCCTCGTAATCCATTGGCGTATCAAGCAGACTTTCTGGGAAGTAGGCACCCAATGGGCCCCCCACCTGAACGGCCCGGAAGGAACGACCCGTTGCCGTTCCTGCACCGTAGGTTTCAATGATTTCGCGCAGGCTCACGCCGAAGGCCTTCTCAATCAGACCGCCTTGCTTGATATTGCCCGCCAATTGGATCGGCAGTGTGCCGCGCGAACGACCCATGCCGAAATCGGCATAGGCTTTCGCGCCATTCGCCATAATCCAAGGAATGGTAGCCAGCGACATCACATTGTTGACGATGGTCGGCTTGCCGAACAGACCTTTCAGAGCCGGCAAAGGCGGCTTGGCGCGAACAATCGCCCGCTTACCTTCCAAGCTCTCCAGCAGCGAAGTTTCTTCGCCGCAGATATACGCACCTGCCCCCAAGCGCACTTCAAGATCAAAGGCATACGACGAACCGCCAATTGCCGGCCCCAACCAACGTGCCGCGCGTGCGGTGCGGATGGCTTCGAGCAACGTCTGATAGGCATGCGGATATTCAGAACGCAGATAGATGAACCCCTTGGTCGCACCAACCGCCACGCCCGCAATCGCCATACCTTCGATGAGGGTGAACGGGTCGCCTTCCACCAACATGCGATCAGCAAAAGTGCCGCTATCGCCTTCATCGGCATTGCAGACGATGTATTTTTGATCGGCTTCAGCGCCAAGCACCGTTTTCCACTTGATGCCCGTCGGAAAGCCTGCGCCTCCTCTGCCACGGAGACCAGAATCCGCAACTTCTTGAACGATGGCGGCGCCCGTCATGGCCACGGCCTTTTTGAGGCCTGCAAATCCGCCATGGGAAATATAATCATCAAGCGAGAGCGGGTCGATCACACCGACACGAGCGAAAGTAAGGCGCTCTTGGTTTTTGAAGAACGGAATTTCTTCGGTAAGCCCAAGGCCAAGCGCATGTTCGCCGCCCACGCTAAAATTGGCATCGAACAAGGATGCAACGTCCTTCGGTGTCACAGGACCATAGGCCACGCGGCCCATAGCCGTTTCAACTTCCACCAGTGGCTCGAGCCACAACATGCCGCGAGAACCGTTCCGGATGATTTCCATACTTACGCCGCGCTTTTTGGCTTCAGCGGAAATGGCAACGGCAACGCGGTTCGCGCCAACCGAAAGGGCAGCCGCATCGCGAGGGACATAAATCTTGATTGAGGTGCTCATGGTTTTTTCTCCTCAACCAGCAATGCGTTCATGGGATTTACCGGTGCACAGGGCATCCAGCAGTTCTTCGTCCACGCGCCCTACAAGTTCACCATCGATCAATGCGGCAGGGCCAAGGGCGCAATTGCCCAAGCAATAAACCGTTTCGACCGTCAGGCGACCATCTTTCGTTGTCGCATCAATCTCGACCCCGTGGATATCTTTCATGTGAGTGACGAGGCTCTCGCAACCCATCGACTGGCAGGCTTCGGCGCGGCAAAGCTTGACGATAGTTGAACCTGCCGGTTCGTGCCTGAAATCATGATAAAAGGTAATGGCACCAAAAATTTCGGCTTTGGACATATTGAGCGCTTCGGCAATCAAGGGCACGGCGCGCTTGTCGACATAGCCAAAATTTTCCTGAAGGGCATGCAGAATTGGCAACGTGGCGCCAGCCAAGTGCTTGTATTCATTGACAATAGATGAAGCTACTGCATCGTCCCAGCTCATCGATTCCATCCCTTAAAAGCCACCAAATGGGTGCATTTCGACCTATTACATGTCTATTGCGCCTATATTCATTGGCAATCAAATCGAATTTACAAAAGAATCGATCGGATTTTTCGATGAAGCCATTGAGGACTAAACAGTGTCGTTGGGCAGAGGGTTCGAAAGAGAGAAGAGGCTGCGTGCGAGGGGTGATTGGGGTTGCCGGTCTGCCATGATCAACCCAACCGAGCGGGATGTATCGGGTTCAATCAGTTTCAGCACTTTCAGACCGTCCGGAATGCCGAAAAAGCGAGTGAGTTGGGATGGCACGATGCTCACCCATCCGGGTACGGTCGCATGCGAGCACAAATTGAAGATCGAGTTCGTTTCCATCACCGGATGGGGTGCTTTACCAACCGAACGGAAAATACCGTCAATGATCCGTCGGTTCTGCATATCCGGAGTGAGGAGGCAAAGATTGAGATCGGCAACCTCTTTCCAACCGATCGCATCCCGTTGAGCTAAGGTGCTGTCTGCTCGCGTCAGCAAAACATAGGTTTCTGCATAAAGGGGCTTGGCGATGACACGTTCGAGCGGTTCATTGTCAAGATAGGTGAGGCCGACATCGATATCGAAATCATCCATCGCATCTTGGATGGCCTTCGAGGTCAATGACATGATGGTCAAGGTGACCGCCGGAAACCGTTCTGAAAACGGGCCGGTAATTTGAGCCACCAACGGAAGTGCGGTCGGAATGGCCCCAATCCGAAGACGGCCTGAAAGCCCCCGTCTGACATCGCTGATCGATTGGCCCATCATATCAAGTTCGCCTAGAATGCGTCTGGCATGGGCTAAAATCATTTCTCCCTCGGGCGTTAGACCCGTGAATCGATGCCCGCGGTCGACCAACGGCACGCCGAGATCTTCCTCCAATGCGCGAATGGCACCCGAAAGCGTAGGTTGCGACACGTTGCAAGCCGAAGCGGCACGCCCAAAATGCTTTTCTCGGGCAAGAGCAACCAGATAAGAGAGCTGTTTAATCACCAAGGCCGTGGCCTCCGTCGCTATAATCTGCAATCACGTGAAAAAACGAGCCGGTGACGTTGCCCCGGCGACTGCCCGCAGGCATCGCCGGAGTGCCATATGCATCACGCGCCATCACCAGCGGAGCATCCGATCCTTGGTCGACAATCGTTGCATAATGGAATTCGTGTCCCCGCAGTCGAGCGCCTTTTGTGCCCAATATGCCATCCACTTCGAGCGATACATCCCGATAGCCGAGCATCATTTTGCGTTTGGCAAAGCTGGTTTTAACGCCAAGCAAACCTGCCATCGGCCATTCTTTGCCAGCGGCATCGACGAGGCTTTCACCCAACGTCATATAGCCACCGCACTCGCCGTGAACGGACTTCGTTTTGGCAAATTTTTGCAATCCCTGCATGAAGCTATGAGCGTTTGACAGACGCTCTGCATGAAGCTCGGGATAGCCACCTGGCAGCCAACACACGTCGCAATCCTCAGGCGGAGCCTCATTTGCCAGCGGTGAGAACGGGATAAATTCGGCGCCCGCCTTTTTCCATCCCGCGAGATGATGGGGATACATAAAGGAGAAGGCCGCATCTCGTGCCAAGGCGATCCGTTGCCCGGGTGGCCTGAGCGCGAGGCCTGAATGCGAGCCTAGAAGTTTTGGAATACAAGCGGCTTGTCTAATCGCATCCAAATCGACATGGGCCTCGACAAGGTCGGCCATTTTATCAAGAATCGACTCAAGTCCCGCCGTTTCTTCGGCCTGTACAAGGCCGAGATGGCGTTCTGGCAAATTGGCTTCCGCGTCTCTTGGAACGCTACCCAACACCGGAATACCGGTGCGCCCGATCGCTTCCGTAACAAGGCGACGATGTCGTTCGCTACCAACTTTATTCAGAATGACGCCGGCAATGGTGATGCGGGGATCAAAGGTTGCACACCCTTTAACAATCGCTCCCGCGGATTGGGATTGCCCGCTGACGTCGATCACAAGAAGAACGGGCCATCCAGCTGCTGCTGCAATATCGGCAGAAGAGCCGGAGCGGCCTTCGGGCGCGGGTACGCCATCGAATAGGCCCATCAAGCCTTCGCATAGGGTCAAATCAGTCCCGATTGCAGTGTCTGCGGCAAGTCGAGCAACCAGTGACGGGGCCATCGCCCACGCATCGAGATTGAGGCTTGGCAGCCCGGAAGCATACTGGTGAAACGCCGGATCAATATAGTCAGGGCCACATTTGAGGCCGCGAACGGCGATCCCGCGACGCTTAAACGCTCTCAGCAGTCCGAGTGTGATGGTGGTTTTGCCCGACGAAGAGCGCGGGGCTGCAATTACGAGGCCGGGGGCGATATGTGTCATGTGGGAGCCTTCCAGTTGCGCTGGTTGGTATCAACGCAGTATGCACTAAACCGATGAGCGATCCCGAATCCGTTGAAAGTGACGATCTGAGTGCGATGCCGCAACTGAAACGCGGTTGGACAACGGGCACGTGCGCGACTGCGGCAACGCGTGCGGCTTACACCGCGCTCGTCACTGGTGAATTTCCTGACCCCGTTGAAGTCCTGCTCCCCAATGGTTCCCGCCCTGCTTTTACCATCGCGACGACCGAGATTGGCGCAGGCTTTGCTCGCGCGTCCGTCATCAAGGATGCGGGCGATGACCCCGATGTTACCCATGGCGCGCGCATTGTGTCTACCGTGCGCTTCGGTGCGGTTGGTTCGGGTATTCAGTTCAAAGCGGGCGAAGGGGTTGGCACGGTTACCCGTCCGGGTTTGGTATTGCCGCCGGGCGAACCCGCCATTAATCCCGTACCGCGTGACATGATGCGGATCGCAATTGAAGAGGCGGCCTTTGAAACAAGCGGGCCGCGTGACGTGATCATCGAGATTGCGATACCGGGTGGCGAAGAACTCGCGCTTGGTACCCTCAACGGACGGCTGGGTATTGTTGGTGGCTTGTCGGTGCTCGGGACAACGGGTGTTGTTATCCCGTTTTCGTGCGCGGCTTGGATATCGTCCATTCATCGCGGTATTGACGTTGCGCGCGCCACGGGCATTACCCATGTTGCAGGCGCTACGGGGCATACGTCGGAAAAGGCCATTCAGGGCTTTCATGCTCTGCCTGATGTCGCCTTGATCGATATGGGCGATTTCGCAGGTGGAATGCTCAAATATTTGAAGAAGCATCCGGTTCCGGTTGTTACCGTCGGCGGAGGCTTCGCCAAAATGACCAAGCTTGGTCAGGGCTTGCTCGACCTTCATTCTCGCAGCGGCGAAGTCGATTTGAACTGGCTGTCCGAACGCGTCGGCGAGACAGGGGCTGATCCAGATTTCGTTCAATCCATCCTCCACGCCAACACGGCTAATGAAGTGATGGAAAATTGCCGGTTGCGCGGGCTCGAAATTGGTCAACGCGTGGCGGATGAGGCGTGGGCAACGGCTGCGAAAGCGCTCGCCGGATCGGGGTCGCTGCTCGATATTGTCATCGTTGACCGGGCGGGGCAGGTCATCGCTCGCACGGTTCCGCGCAAGGTCGGCTGACGCGCTCATTCGGTCCCCCGCCAACCGGGCGTTCGGAACCGACGTTGGTAGTCGGCATCGTAGAGCGCGCTGTTGCGAAAACCTTCGGCGCCGAGCGTTCTGCCCACCAGAATAAGCGCGGTACGTTCAACGGGACTTTCTGAAAATTGCTCCTTGATTGTGCTCAAGGTTCCCCGCAACAGTTGCTCATCGGGCCAGCTTGCGCGGAAAACAATCGCAACCGGGCAATCACTGCCATAATACGGTGTTAATTCTGCTACCACCTCGTCGAGGGTATGGATAGAGAGATGAATGGCCAGCACAGAACCGGTTTTAGCAAAATTCGCGAGGCTTTCGCTTTCGGGCATGGACGATGCGCGGCCCGATGTGCGCGTCAGAACCACCGATTGTGCGATTTCCGGCAACGTTAGTTCCGCACCTAAAGCAGCGGCTGCCGCAGCAAAGCTCGGCACGCCCGGTGTAACTGTGTAGGGTATACCGAGCATTTTCAATAGACGGATTTGTTCGCCCATCGCGCTCCAGATTGACAGATCGCCTGAATGAAGTCGGGCAATGTCTTCGCCCGTTTGATGGGCCCGATAGAACTCCTCGCCCAATTCTTCGAGCGACATGGCGGCCGTGTTGATGATGCGGGCATTGGCCGGGCAATGGTCCAAAAGTTCTTTTGGAACAAGCGAGCCCGCGTAAAGGCAGACGGGCGAAGCGGCGATAAGGTCACGTCCCCGCAGCGTGATGAGGTCGGGTGCTCCTGGGCCTGCGCCAATGAAATGAACGGTCATGGCTTGTCTCCCAGGCTTTTCGCAATCGCGCAGGTGACGCCGCCGCGGCTCATGCGGGGCACAATGAGCGTTGAGCCTTCGCCGGCACCAACGAGCGCTGCGGTCTCTGCTATCGAGGGGACACCAAAAAGGGCGACAACGCGTTCCGAGCGGGTCTCTGCGCGGCAAGCAACTTTTTGCAAAGCGATTTCGGGTAAAAAAAGCAAAGGAAGAGAAAGGCTTGCCGCGGCTTCTGCAAGTCCTGATTCATGGGCTTTTGAGGCAACCGTAAAGAGGCCTGCAATCGTTTCGCCTTCGACGCGGGATAGGCCTTCTTCGACAAGCGTTATCACGTCGTCTGCCGTCACGCCTGATTTGCATCCTACGCCAACCGCGATCATGCGCGCTTCTCCATGCCTTTGACGATCACCCATTGGATGACCGGCATCGATGCCCGCCAGCCATGGAAGGGCCCAACAGGGTCTGCTCGGGAGACCTCAATCTTGGATAAGGTTCCGCCAATGGTCGCATAGCGGCGCATTAAATCGGCCTGTGTTTCGATCGTTACGGCATTGGCGACCAAGCGCCCGCCCTCCGGAAGCGCTTGCCAAGCCGCGTTAATGACATCGGGGTCGGTGCCACCGCCGCCAATGAAAATGGCATCAGGTTTCGGCAAACCTTGCAGCGCATTAGGGGCCGAGCCTTCGATCAGCTTTAGGTCGGGCACGCCGAGCGCAAGCGCATTTCGAGCAATCCGTTCGGCGCGATCCGAGCGGGGTTCAATCGCTATCGCGCGGTTTGACGGATGGTGCAGCATCCATTCAATCGAGATCGAGCCTGAGCCTGCGCCAATATCCCACAACACTTGTCCCTGAAGGGGTGCCAGCGACGAGAGCGTTATCGCTCTTATTTCGCGTTTGGTGATTTGGTTGTCATGCTCGAACAGATCGTCAGCCAAACCAGAGGCGAGAGGGATGATGTTTGCGCCATTCGACGCAATGATTTCGATACCTAGTGTGTTGAGAGGATGGAATGTTTCTTGAGTCTCATGAATCGCTTGCGCGGTTTTCTTGATTATCCGCTCGCGCTCACCGGCAAGCGCTTCGCAAACCGTAATCACACTTTGCCCCATCCCTTTGGCGACGAGGTGGCTCGCAAGTTTAGCCGCCGTCGTGCCATCCCACGTCAAGGCAATGAGTTTAGCATGGGGCTGTAAATGCGGTGCGATGCGCTCAAAGGGGCGGCCATGCAGTGAAATGAGGGTGCAATCCTGCATCGCCCAGCCTAGTTTAGAGGCCGTTAGACTGAAGGCAGACGGCGCGGCAAGGGTTTGGATTTCCTCGACCGGGATCAGTTTTGCAAGCGTTGCGCCCACGCCATAAAAGAATGGATCTCCCGACGCCAGCACAAGTGTTTTGTGGCCACGTCGTGCTAAAACCGTCTCAATGCCTTGCTCGAAAGGTTGCGGCCAAGCCATTGTCTCTGAATCGGTTTTGCCGATTAAATCGAGATGCCGCTGGCCGCCGACGATAAAAGGTGCCTGATCAATCAACCGGTTGGCCTGCGCCGATAAACCGTCTCGACCATTTTCGCCGATGCCGATAAGGGTGAGCCAGGGAGCGCTCATACGACCATCTCCCGTTGAGGTGCTGGGTAATGACGGGCAAACGGATTTTGATTTTGGGCGGCACCAGCGAAGCGATGGCGTTGGCTCGCGCTTTGGCAGGGCGTCCCGAGACGGATGCTATTATGTCTCTGGCCGGACGAACGGGTCATCCGGTGCTGCCGCCCGTCGCTCATCGCATCGGCGGTTTTGGAGGCGTTGATGGGTTGGTCGCCTATCTCAAGGAGCATTCTATTGCTGCCGTCATTGACGCGACGCACCCCTTCGCCGCCCAAATAACGCGCAACGCGGCTGAGGCGTGTGAAAGGCTTGGAGTGCCGCGTTTGATCTTCACCCGTCCCGCTTGGCATCCGAGCGAGGGCGATCAGTGGATCAGCGTAACGGATACCGAAGCAGCGGTTGATGCGCTTGGCAGTTCCCCGCGTAAGGTTTTTTTGACGGTTGGACGCCTGTCCTTGCCCGCGTTCAAGCGAGCGGCGAAGCATCATTATGTGATGCGAAGTATCGACGCTCCCGACGAGGCAGATCGTCCGCCGCACATGAAGCTTATTCTGGCGCGGGGACCCTTTGATATTAGCGCTGAGCGCGATCTGATGACCACCCACGGCATCGATGTTGTAGTTACGAAGAACAGTGGTGGAAGTGCGACGGACGCCAAACTCGCCGCCGCTCGAGAGCTGGGATTGCCGGTGATCATGATCGAGCGTCCGGAATTGCCTGAAAGCCGCTTGGTCTATCAGCTGGATGAGGTCATGACGTTTATCAAATCTCATGCCTGAGCCCCGTAATGGCGCGGCGTATAGAGCCAAGGCTCTTCACCCTTTCGCTCAATAAAGCGCGTTTCGCTGGAGCCAATCATGACCAGCGTAGCCATGTCGGCGTTAGCAGGATCGGCTTCACCCAGCGTTGTCAAAATGATACGCTCATCGGGTCGTCCCACCGCACGGGCAAAGGCTACCGGCGTTGAAGGGTTTTTCAGCCTGCGTAGCAACGCAAAGGCATCATGGATGGGTTGTGGTCTTGCTTTGGAGGCAGGGTTGTAGAGCGCAATTACGAAATCACCCTCGGATGCTGCTGTCAGTCTTTTAGTGATTACGTCCCAAGGCTTTAGATTATCACTGAGTGAAATCGCGCAGAAATCGTGGCCTAAAGGGGCACCAAGCCGAGCCGCTGCCGCTTGCATTGCGCTGATGCCGGGTAAAATCTCGATGTCAGTTGCTTTGTCTGCATCGCTGCCCGCATCCACGGCCTCAAAGACAGCTGCCGCCATAGCAAACACGCCCGGGTCGCCGCCTGAGACGACCGCAACAACGTGTCCGTGTTGGGCGAGGTTAAGCGCGTGGCGCGCACGGTCAATTTCGACACGGTTATCGGTCGCATGTTTGGTCTGGCCCGCGCGGTTTGGCAGGCGGTCGACATAGGGAATATAGCCGATCACATCGGTCGCTACCGCGAGCGCGGCCGAGGCCTCCGGCGTTAGCCATTTTTCTGGGCCTGGGCCCAACCCGACGATGAGGATTTTGCCCTTGCTCATTCGGGGCGCCGCCCTTCGCCGGGGATAAGGATCATGGAAAAATAGGGTGCCACACCATCGGTTTTTTCGGCGAGGGGCATAACAATTTCGCCCGTCATTGTTCCACGTTCAATGTAAAAGGATCTTCCTAATAACCCTTTTTCTTCAATAGCTTTTCGAACTTTTTGAAAGTTTTTTCCGAGCTTCATGATAACCATAGCGTCAGCAAAATCGAGGCGTTTCGTCAGCTCATCGCGCGGTAGGGTTCCGGGGAGTACGCTGAGCACATCGTCGCCCCACGTCATCGGCACGCCATTGGCCGTCCAGCATCCTGACATACCGGTTACACCTGGGCAGATGGTGACGTCGTAACGGTCTTTCAGCCGCATATAAGGGTGCATGAAAGAACCATAGAAAAGCGGGTCGCCCTCGCAAAGTAGTGCAACATCGCGGCCTGCTTCGAGATGGTTTGCGAGCAACGCCGAGGCTTCGTCGTAGAACACAGACAGTTGTCGGTTATAGTCGGGGTCAGTATGCGGAATTTCGGTCGTGACCGGATAGACCAAAGGCAGTTCGATTGCGCCCTCGGCGATCATGCCGTCCGCAATGGTGCGGGCGTGCCCCTTTTTGCCGCGCTTGGCGAACCACGCCACAACGGGTGCGGACTGAACTGCTTTAAGTGATTTGAGCGTAACAAGCTCGGGGTCGCCCGGGCCAAGACCCACGCCATAAAGCCTGCCTTTGGTCAACGAAACGCTCATTCTTTGTCACTCGCCAATGCGTTGACGGCACCGACCGTCATGGCACTGCCGCCTTTTCTGCCTCTCACAATGATCCATGGCGTACGATTATCTTCCATCAACGCCTCTTTTGACTCGGCCGCGCCGACAAAGCCAACGGGCATTCCCACGACACAGGCTGGCAGGTGTGCTCCTTCGTCGAGCATTTCAAGCAATCGATAAAGCGCGGTTGGTGCATTGCCAATGGCGATGACGGCGTCCGCCAAATGGGGCCGCCAAAGTTCCATCGCCGCAGCAGTTCGTGTTGTGCCTAGTTTTTTAGCCAGTTCCGGTACCCGCGGATCGTCGAGCGTACAGATAATTTCATTATTGGCTGGAAGACGGGCTTTTGTAATACCGTTTGCGACCATTTTTGCATCGCAAAGGATAGGAGCACCGGCCAGTAATGCTTCACGCCCCCGCTTGGCAGCATTCGGCGAGAAAAGAATATCGGCCGCAGCTTCGACAATCCCGCACGAATGGATCACACGTACCGCCACTTTTTCTTCTTCAGGTGTGAAACGCGCAAGATCGCTCTCTGCACGGATCATGGCGAAGCTTTTATTGTAAATTGCCGCACCATCGCGGATATAGTCGTAACGCGAATTCACTTCGCTTCTCCTGCCCATAATTCTTCGAGTGCCTGACGAGCCGTCGCAATATCAAGCCCTATTCTTGTCGGTGAATCCGAAGCTTTACCGTTTAAAACCAGATCATAGCGCCCGTTTTTTCCAACCAAGACGGCTTCAGTAGCGGCCGGGTGTGCGCAACCCTTCTCGCAACCCGACACATGTAGCCGCGTTCCGGACTTTTTGGTGACGGTTTCAAGGCTTGCAATGCTTAATGCATCCTCATGTGTCTTTACCGTCGCGTTGCGGCAGGAGGGCTGACCAGTGCAGGCTGAAATGTGAAGCCTGGGATCGTTCGGCCGAGTAATAAAATGTTCGCCAAGTTTAGCCATCAGGGCGCCGGCTATGGACCGATTGAACCCGGGCATAAGGATCGCGCGCCAAGGCGTTAGCCTCAAGTCCCCCGAGCCGTCTTTGGTCGCAACATCAGCCAACAGAGCCAAACCATTCGCACTCCATCGTCCGAAGGGTGAGCCAAGGCCCAGAAAACCGCTGCCTCCAAGCTCATGGTAGCCGAAAGGAACTGCCGTCGTTTTACGTTTTGGCTGAACCGAGAGGTTTTGAATGCCTGCCCGTTTATAAATCTCATCGGCTCCGAGCCTTGAAACCAAATTTACCATGCGCTTAAACGGGAGATCTGATGCCTTTGATGCCTCGATAAAGGTGTGGGCGAGAGCTGATGCCGCATGACATAGTTCGTCCGTTTCGATCTCTCCGACGAGATCGCTATTTCCAATTCGTACGAGGAATGCTTGGGTTGACGTTCCTTTCACCGCCTCAAAAGCGATGTCAGCCGTTTGTTCATGAAGCGAAAATTGCCCACCGTCATCCACTGAAAAACCAAATTTACCAGGGAGTTGGTGCAACGCCCGGTCGCAAACGAGTTGCTTTTCCAACGCTTTCACAAGCTGGCGAATATCGAGACGTGCTGACGGATCAAGTCCGGCTAAAGGGGATGCGATCACGTTACGCACGGCCTCTGCCTCGGCATCGTCGTCCACTAAACCATGCCGCGATAAATCAGCAATAAGATGAGGCCATTGGCTGCCGCTTACACCGCGAATCTGTAGATTTGCACGACCCGACAAATCGATCAGCCCATTGCCATATTGCATCGCGGTTTCAGCAATAAGATGAGCATTTTTAGCACTTAAAATGCCTCCGGTGATCCGAATGCGGACCAATAAGCCATCGCCGCTTTCCATCGGGCGCAACGCCCCGGGGCACCATCCTTTGATCAGTGATTGCACGGTCATTCTGCGGCCTCGCCGAGGAAGGATTCGAGCGCACTTCGCGTGGAATTTCGCCGAGATGTCCAAAAGCCACGCTTTTCTGCTTCAAGGAATGTATCGGCGATGGATTGTGCAGCGGCAGGATTAGCCTTTTTTAAAAAGGCCGCTATCTCGTCATTACCAAGAGTTGCATCAAACATTTGATCGAAATGGCGGCTTTCTACCGCATCGGCCAAGGCCGCATAAGCATAGAGATTTTGTACGGTCTCGGCTATTTCTGTAGCGCCTCGCCAACCATGACGCATTTGCCCTTTGATCCAACGGGGATTGGTGGCGCGGCCATTGAGGACGCGCGCGACTTCTTCTTTCACTGTACGGACTTTTGCGGGCTTGCCGCTCTTCGTTGCGTCCACGTGATACAGTGAAGGTTTGGCCCCTAAGCTTTTCGCCGCCGCCGCAAATCCACCTTCGTGCTCGGCAAATGCATCGGAGTCGAGAATATCCTGTTCGGCCATATCCTGCACGTGCACAAAGGCGTCCGTCGACGCAACTTGTTCGCGCAATGCTTTACCCGCCGCCATTCCTTCTCCCGACGCCCGATAGGCAAAGGACGACGCGATAAGATATGCCTCGCCAAGTTCGGATTGGTCACGCCAGTCATTTTTTGCGATTTGTTCGCCCAGACCTATTCCGTAGCTTCCGGGTGCAACACCAAAGATTCGAAGGGGCCCTGCACGAACGGCTCGTCGCTTTGCAGCCAGTGGATTTTCGTCCTCCGATTCATCAAGCTGCGATACGGCCTGAACGGCTTCGTCAAATAAGGCAATTTGGGCCGGAAAAACGTCTCGGAATAATCCCGATATATGCAATGTCACGTCTATTCTGGGTCTGCCAAAGCTCGCAGGAGGTAAAATTTCAAACCCCGTTACGCGGGAACTTGAAGCCTCCCAAAGGGGTCTGACGCCGAGCAAGGCTAGGGCTTGGGCTAAATCATCGCCCCCAGTTCGCATTGTCGCCGACCCCCAAAGGTCGATGAAAATGGATTTAGGCCATTCGCCGTGGTCTTGCGCATGTCGGGTAACAATATCTTCGGCCGTCTGTTTGCCTATTTCCCATGCGGTGCGGGTTGGGACGCTTCTGGGATCAATCGTGTACAGATTGCGACCCGTTGGCAGGACGTCGACACGGCCGCGAGAGGGTGCACCGGCAGGTCCTGCCGCCACGAAGCGTCCATCCAGCGCTGCCAGTAGCCCATCGCGTTCGGCATTCGGACTGGCGAGCAATAGCAACATTGTCTCATTCGTCGTTGACACATCGTCCATTACGCGGATCGTTTCGCGTGTCGACTCGGTTGTTTCCGCGCGGCCAAAAATATGCAGACCATCCGCAATCCGCATTTCTTTTAGATCGCAAAGCCAAGCATCCAGATCAGCGAGCAGCGAAGGTGTATCGATTTCTTCTTTTAAACCCGCATCGCTCATCAATCCCGTTTCACGCGCCCGCTCGATGATCAGTTTCGCGAGCATGGTTGCGCGGCGTGGATCAAGCGTTTGCGCACTTGAGTATTCGTCCAAAAGCCCTTCAATTTCAACGGCTGCACCATGAGAGCCAGCGTCTGTTAAAGGGGGTGTTAAATGGCCGATTGTGACGGCGGAAAGTCGGCGTTTGGCTTGTGCAGCTTCGCCGGGATTGTTGACAATAAAAGGATAAATAACGGGGAGGGCACCGATCAAGACTTCCGGTGCACACTCGGACGAAAGAGCGACAGATTTACCAGGTAACCATTCAAGCGTTCCGTGCGTTCCGCAGTGGATCATCGCATCTGGGCGGTAGATCCGAGTGAGCCAAAGGTGAAAAGCAATGTAGGAATGGGATGGTGGTCGCAACGCATCGTGATATTCGGCTTTGACGTCAAAACTGATCCCGCGCGAGGGTTGAAGGGCAACCATAAGGTTGCCAGCTTCAATCACGCGAAATGCGAAAGCTTCATCATTGAAAAAAGGGTCCACCTGAACGTCGCCCCACGCCGCCGTAACACTTTCGCGGAAGCCGAGGGGAAGCGTCAGAAAGAGCTTTTTATAGTCATCCATCGTCAACCGGACAGTATAAATACCTTCCGTCAACATTGACATGAGTGAAGGACCATCCGGCAAAGCGGCAACCGTGTAACCGGCTTCACGGAGATCGTGCGCCATCGCGATGACGCTTTCGGGTGTATCAAGGCCTACGGCATAACCTGCTCTTCCGCCTTTGTGCGGATAATCGGATAAAATGCATGCAATCCGGCGGTGGGATGCGGGCGTTTGGCCAAGCTTCACCCAGTTGCGCGCTAGATCGGCAACAAAGCTAATCCTATCATTGTGCGGCTTATGGAAGATCCGGGTGAATTCGGTTGTATCACGCCGGTCCGCATCGGCTTTAAACGAGATAGCGCGCGATATGATACGCCCATCGAGTTCCGGCAATACAACATTCATAGCGATGTCGGTCGCGGATAGCCCTCGGCTTGATGCAGCCCAAGGTTCCTCGCGGGTCGTTGCGAGCATGGCCTGCAAGACAGGAACATCAGCACGATCAAGCACAGTACGTCCGTCGTCGAGCTTGGCCGAAAAGGCTGTCGTATTTAAAATAATATTTGGCTTTGACGTGTCGATAAATGCGCCGATAGCGGCGACCGCATCGGGATCTTTCAAGCTCGAAACGCACAGGCAATCGACAGCAAAACCGCGCTCGGAAAGTGCATCCGCGAGCGCGATGAGTGGCGCTGTATCCTCAGCGATCATCACGGAGCGGTAGGCCACCATCAAGGCTCTTGGGGCACCGACACCGGCTTTGCGACGCGCTGGTGCATAGTCGATCATCGCGTCGATGGCTTGCGGTTCTAATATCGGCCGATCATATCCAAGAGAGTTTGAAATGAAATCAAGGCAGCGGGTAAAATTATCGCGCCCACCGAGGTGGAAAAATTTCCATATGGTTTTGAGCCGGTCCGCCGGTAGTGACGAAGCAGCGTCAAGACGCGAGTCGGCCTGATAATCACCTGGAACGATAGCCAGATGAAATCCCATTACTCGAGATGCGCGGCTTAATTCCTCTACCCCGTAGGGCCAGTAATCTTTGCCGCCCAACAATCGGACAAGAACAAACTTGGCCTTAGGCAAAAGCTTCTCGACGATGAGGTCTACGGAATAAGGATGCTGTAGTTGATTGAGGTTGGAGACACGGATCGTCGGATAAACGCCACATCCCGCGTGCCAGGCTGCCTCTAATCCGGCGAGGTCACTGTCAGTGAACGAGAGGAAGACAATATCCGCCGGAGACAGGCCGAGATCGACGGCTTCTGCCGTCTGGTCGAGCGTCACTGCCTCGGTGCGAAGAAGATGCATAGTCGGCTTTTACCGCCTCTTTGTTAATGGGCTTGCGCCAAATCGGCTTCAAGAGCCAAGCGGTTTAAGCCCTTTTCGCCGATGAAAACGAGATGACCGTGGCGGGTGACGTCTTTGGGCCAGACGGTATCAAAATGATGCCGAAAGCGCGTACCAACCCCCTGCACCAAAAGCCGCATCGGCTTGTCGGCGACATCGAGAAAGCCTTTTATCCGAAGAACGTCATGTTTGGCGGCAATGGCTTCCAAACGGGCCAGAAAGGACGGGATGTCAGCAATTGTCGTCACCGGGATTGCAAAGCTGTCAAAATCATCATGGTCGTGACCCTCTTCCGCATCATGATGAGACGGACGGTTTATCAGGTCATCTTCAGCCGCCGCTGATAGACCGAGCAGAATTTCAGGCGCTACTTTTCCTTCGCTTGCTTCGACGATGCGTACGGCCCGCGGGACGGTGGCGTTGATTTGTCGAACGATATCGAAAGCACTGGCGCTATCGATCAGATCTATCTTGTTGAGTATCACAAGGTCTGCGCAGAGGAGTTGATCTTCGTACACTTCTTCCAGCGGATTATCGTGATCGATGGCACCGTCTTCCGCCCGTTGAGCGAGGAGTGCTTCTGGATCATCTGCGAAACGACCGGCAGCAACTGCCGCGCCGTCGACGACCGTCACCACGCCATCAACGGTCAATTTCGCCCGAATAGGCGGCCAATCGAAGGCTTTTACCAAGGGCTTCGGCAGCGCAAGACCCGAGGTTTCAACAATAATGTGCTCGGGTGGGTGGGGCAGACTAAGGAGTTTTTCAATCGCGGGGATGAAATCGTCGGCAACGGTGCAGCAAATACAGCCGTTAGCGAGTTCGACGATGTTTTCATCGGGGCAATTCTCAATGCCGCAGGAACGCAAAATTTCGCCGTCGACGCCGATATCGCCGAACTCGTTGACGATCAACGCCAACCGCTTCCCTTTTGCATTTTCGAGTACATGGCGGATGAGTGTCGTTTTTCCGGCTCCGAGAAAACCCGTGATGATCGTAACCGGAACTTTTGCGAGCGCTGCGGACGGGTTCATAGGGTGATCTCCGGCATTAATGGGGCGGTGAGGGAAGGAGGAAGCCGGGCAACAACGCCTTTTTTCAAGGCATCTGGCCGCTGTTTCCAGGGGATGAGGCCGTCTTCAGCAGCGGCGTAGAGCGCAGCACCCGCTAAAATGGTTTCCGGCGCTGTTTCAGCGGAAAAATCGCCGTAGACATAGGTCCACTTGCCCGGCGATGCGAAGGCCACGGTGCACGGCCGCTTGCATACGCTCAGGCATTCAACGCCTTCGAGGCGGATCCGATCGGGGCTACCGATCAGGGAATCCTCTAACGCTGCCAATAACCTAGCGCCAGCGCGGATTTCGGACGGATCGTCAGCGACGCGGCACGTGGTACATACATAAATTGTCGTTTCTGACATTCGCACACCATCTTTCGCACTGCGTAATACAATGCTTCGGGCGCGCGCAGCGGCAAGAGTGCCGCGTCAATGGCCAAAGTGGCCGAAAACCGTTCCGAGGCACCCCGCCCGGACCATGCGTACTTCATAAGAGGGCAGGTCTCCTGGCTCACGGATCCAAGCCTTGCGCCGCCTTCCCGGTTCACCTTTTAACAAGGCTCTCCAGTGGCTTAATTGGCGCGCGGCTAACCGTTCACAGTTGCGGGGGCAGCCATGGAATTACTGCCGAGGCAGTGTCACCATGTTCCCTTTTAACCCCTCTTGCGAGAGGGCCTTCTTACGGAGTGACACTGGTGTATGGCGAACGGGATGTCAATTTAAGAGATGACGGTTCTTATGGCATTTGGCACCGAAACTTCGTATGAGCACCCATAATCCCGCCATAGAGGACCCAGTATGGCCGAAATGACCGACGAAGAACTAGCCCTGCGGCATAAGGAAAAAATGGCCAAGCGCAAAGCCGTGCAAGATGCCGAAGTTGCCTCCAAAACCATCGCTGAAAAGGGGCTTTTGATTGTGAATACCGGCCCTGGTAAGGGCAAATCAACAGCAGCTTTTGGGCTGATTTTGCGGGCTTTGGGCTACGAATGGCAGGTCGGTATCGTTCAATTCATCAAGGGTGCGTGGCAGACGGGCGAGCGAAAAGCCTTGGAAAGATTCACGGATTTGGTGCGATGGTACGCGATGGGCGAGGGGTTTACTTGGGAGACGCAAGACAAAGCACGCGATATTGCGGCGGCTGAGGCCGCATGGGTCAAGGTCAAGGAATTGATGGCGGACACGTCGATCCGGCTTTTGGTGCTGGATGAACTTAATATCGCACTCCGCTATGATTATTTGCCGCTTTTCGAGGTGGTGGCGACGTTAAAGGCCCGGCGGCCCGATTTGCACATTGTGGTCACGGGTCGCAACGCCAAGCCGGAGATGATCGAAGCAGCCGATCTGGTGACCGAAATGGGCCTTGTGAAGCACCATTTTGCTGCGGGCGTCAAAGCGCAGCAAGGAATTGAATTCTGATGGTGGCCAAGGCCCTTATGATCCAAGGCACCGGTTCCGATGTGGGCAAATCCCTGATTGTCGCAGGGCTGTGTCGGGTGGCGCGCAACCGGGGTTTGAAGGTGTTGCCTTTCAAGCCGCAAAATATGTCGAACAATGCGGCGGTAACGGCCGATGGCGGCGAAATTGGCCGGGCGCAGGCGCTTCAAGCCCGTGCTGCGGGGGTGGAGCCTACGGTGCACATGAACCCCGTTTTGCTCAAACCACAGAGCGACATCGGTTCACAAATTATCGTGCAAGGTCGGGTTGAGGGGACGGCAAAAGCCAAGGATTACCAGTTGCTTAAACCGCGACTTCTGGCGTCGGTCCTTGACAGTTTTAGCCGACTGAAAGCCGAGGCTGATCTGGTGATTATCGAGGGGGCGGGGAGTGCGGCGGAGGTCAATCTCAGGGCCAACGACATCGCCAATATGGGTTTTGCTCGGGCAGCCAATGTGCCGGTATTGTTGCTTGGCGATATTGATCGGGGCGGGGTAATTGCGCAAATTGTCGGCACGAAAGCCGTATTAACACCAGAAGATGCCGAGTTAATTCAGGGCTTTATGGTCAATCGCTTTCGGGGTGATCCGACACTCTTTGAAGACGGGATGAGGATTATAGCCGAGAAATCGGGGTGGAAAAGTTATGGTCTGATCCCGCATTTCAAAGATGCCTTTCGGCTTCCGGCGGAGGATGCGGTGGCGTTGGATCGGCGGCGGTTTTCAAAAGATGCACCGGTTACGATTGCAGTTTTACAACTGCCAAGGATTTCTAATTTTGACGATTTCGATCCATTAGCAGCAGAAAAAGATGTTAATTTGCTTATGGTTAGGCGGGGGGAGGTGATCCCTGTCGATGCTGATCTGGTGATTATACCGGGCTCGAAGGCCACCATTGCCGATCTTGGAGCATTACAGGCGGAGGGGTGGGACATCGACCTCAAAGCGCATCTCAGACGCGGCGGGCGGGTACTGGGCGTGTGTGGGGGCTACCAGATGTTGGGTGGGCGAATCGAAGATCCGCAAGGGATTGAGGGTGTTGCGGGGAGTGTTGAAGGGCTTGGTTTGCTCGATGTTACGACCACCATGGAGCCAAAGAAGACGCTTTTGGCGGTTTCCGGCACAAAAATAGACGGAAATGCCCCGTTTTCGGGCTATGAAATGCATATCGGTGTTACCTCCGGCCCCGATATAGGCCGTCCGGTGTTGCGCTTTGATACCGGCAAGGTGGACGGTGCCCGCTCGGCGGATGACAGGGTGCGCGGGGTGTATGTTCATGGGTTGTTTGCCGACGACCGCCAGCGCGCGGCTTGGCTCGAGTGGATTGGCGCTAAGGGGTCTGATTTAGCGTATGATCAAGCAGTAGAAGACACACTTGAAGCACTCGCACGACACCTTGAGGTGAATGTGGATGTCGATGGAATAATGGGACTCGCTAAATGATACATAAAAGCGGGTTTGAGGGGGATAATCGATAAATCCGCGATATGTTATGTGTGACGCAACGCGTATGATCAAAAGCTTTGCGACCAAGCCAACGGCGGCGGTGTTTGCGGGGAAGGTGCCGAAAGGCTTTACGGCCGACATCGCCAATGTGACGCCACGCAAATTGCGGATGCTCGATTCCGTGTCGCAGCTTGATGAGTTGCGGGTATCGCCGAATAATCGGTTAGAGGCGCTCGTCGCTGATCGCTATGGCCAACACAGCATCCGCGTCAATGACCGTTGGCGACTATGCTTTGTATGGCTCGACGGCCACGCGTATGAGGTTCAGATTGTCGATGATCATTGAGGAGAAAAGCCATGGCAAAATCGATTGACCGCGCTCTGGTGGGTGCAGATGCGTTAGACTTCTCCGATGGTGCTGGGGAGGCGCGCTTTCGCCGGTGATGCCGGGGGATGTTTTATTGGAAGAATTCATGCGGTTCGTCACACCCGCATCGCCAACCCTACCACCACAACGCCTTCAATGACCGCAGCCACCCGATACACCATCAGCGCACGACGGATATCTTCACCCTTCGCCTCGCGTCTTCCGTCCCCCATATAGGCGTCCTCCACCCTCTCGCTACCATAGAGTCTCGGCCCCGCGATTTTTAGTCCCAAAGCCCCGGCCATGGCGGCTTCTGGCCAACCGGCATTCGGAGAGCGGTGGTGTCCGGCATCGCGGCGAACCGCTTTGATCGCATTCCAGGCCGAGCAGTCGGGGATCAGTGCCGCGGCGAGGATGATGAACACCGCACTGAGGCGCGAGGCGGGTAGGTTGATGAGATCATCGAAGCGGGCGGCTGCCCAACCGAAGGCGCTGTATTTCTCGCTTTTATGGCCGATCATGCTGTCTGCCGTGTTGGCGGCTTTATACAGAACGCCGCCCGTTAAGCTCAACATCGCGGTCCAGAAAATCGGGGCGACGACGCCATCGGAAAAATTCTCGGCGAGGCTTTCTATTGCCGCGCGGCTGACGCCCGCTTCATCCAGCACTTCGGTGTTGCGACCGACGATCATGCCGACGGATTTCCGCGCTGCCAAAAGCCCATCATATTCAAGCGCGTTAGCGACCGCCACCACATGATCGTTCAGACTGCGTTGGGCGGGCAGCATAGCAGCCAAAATAATGGCGAGCACAATTCCTTCTTGGCTTTGGATGAGATAGTGTTCCGCAACGAAGGCGAGGCCACCTGTGATGCCAAGCAGGAGCAAGAGCGCCAACACGCCTGCCGCGCGGCGGATCGCAAAGGACCAAGCGGGTCGGTTCAGCGCTCGATCCAGCAGCGAAATCAGTGCGCCGATCCACGTAACAGGATGACCGATTGCGCGATAGAGCGCTTGGGGGTAACCAAAGAGGGCTTCAAACAGCAGCGCCGCTGCCGCGATAAAGAGTGCCCCTGTGACCATGTCTTCCTCTGATCCCTCAATGCCTTCGTCCGAAAGCCTGTATATCCATGGCGGCAAACTGGCGGTTGCCCGTCTGGCTTTTCCAGATGCACCGGAACCTTGGATTGATCTCTCGACCGGAATTAATCCGATGTGCTACCCCATACCAACCCTTTCTGCGGCATCTTGGACGCGGTTGCCAGAGGAAAATGCGCTTTTGGCGCTCGAAAGAATAGCAGCTTCGGCCTATGGCGCACGCTCGGTTGCTTCAATCGTCGTGGCTCCGGGCACACAAGCTTTGATCGAGTTGCTGCCACGACTTTTCCCCGCCAAGCGGGTGGGCATTTTGGGGTTCACCTATACGGAGCACGCGGCCTGTTGGCGCCAAGCGGGTGCGGTTGTTGAGACGGTCGAACAACTCGCGGATCTTGTCGCGTATGATGTGGCTATTCTGGTTAACCCGAATAATCCAGACGGGCGGTATGTGCCTGTCCCCGACGTGCTGACATTGGCCGAGGCCATGGCCGAGCGGGGTGGCCGGTTGATTGTCGATGAGGCGTTTGTCGATGTGCTGTTTGAAGGGGCCAGTCTGGTGCCGTATCTGCCCGACACGGGCGCGATTGTTTTACGGTCCTTTGGCAAGACCTATGGCTTGGCCGGTGTACGGCTCGGCTTTGCTCTGGCTGGCCTTGCGGATGCCGCTTTGATCCGCGATGCGATAGGCCTCTGGGCGGTTTCGGGTATGGCATTGGAACTGGGAAGCAAGGCGCTGGGTGATCGCGAATGGCTGAAACAAACGCGGGAAAGCTTAATCGGTAATGCCGTTCGGTTGGATGGTCTGTTGCGTAAAGCGGGCTTGGACGGGGTCGGCGGCACGCCGCTTTACCGGTTGGTGTCGTCGGATGATGCGGCTTTATGGTTCAAGCGGTTCTCCGAGGCTGGCATTTTGGTGCGGGCCTTTCGAGACAAGGCGACATGGTTGCGGGTCGGCTTGCCCGGCGATGCGGATGAGTGGACTTTACTGGAGCAGCGTTTAAAGACGCTGTGAGTTCGGGAGATCGGTTTCCCCACATTTTAGCGATGTGACGGCTCGATCGCGATGGTTCGAATGCGCGTTGTCAGCTTTGTGAGGGGGGCAACGCAGATATGGCATTGATGGCGGCTCCCGGTGGACGTCGAGATTATCCTTGCCCCCAACCGTAAGAGGTTGATTGTAGCATCTGAGACGAAAGGGTGCAGCGTGATTGACGGGCTGGCTGTGCCGGATTGTTCCTGTTTGGCCGGTGTGAAAGAGGGAGGGGTGCAAAAGGTGTATCTGGCTTGATACGGCAGACGGCGGCGGAGATTTCCGAAGGGTGCGGTAAACCTCACCCTCGCTCGACAAAATTCTCCAGCACCATCTTCCGTCCCGCCTTCTCAAAATCGATGGTAAGTTTATTTCCGTCGACAGACGCCACAGCGCCATAGCCGAATTTGATATGAAACACGCGTTCGCCTTCATTGAAATTTGACGCTGTGCCAGTGGATTTGGCGACCAATTCACCTTCGATCAGCATAGGGCCTTTGCGTTGCGGCGATTGGGATTTCTGGGGCTGGGCTTGCGTTTGCGCGCGTTGCCAGCCCGGTGTGGAATAAGACGAGCCACCGAAACCGCCTTGGTCGAAACGTGAACGCCCATAGCCACCATGGCCGCCAAAGCCCGCTGGGGCATCGATGACGTCGACGTGGTCGGCGGGCAATTCATCAATAAAGCGCGAGGGGGTTGTGGCGTTCCACATGCCGTGGATGCGGCGATTGCTGGCGAAAAAGAGCTTGGCGCGGCGCCTTGCGCGGGTGATGCCGACATAAGCGAGGCGGCGTTCTTCTTCCAAGCCCGCGCGGCCGCTTTCATCCAGCGCGCGTTGGTTGGGGAAGAGGCCTTCTTCCCAGCCGGGCAGGAAGACGGTATCAAATTCCAAGCCTTTTGCGCCATGGAGAGTCATGATCGAGACGCGCTCGGCCGAGTCGTTATCGGTCATTTCCATGACCAGCGAAACATGTTCGAGGAAGGCGCCGAGATCGGGGAATTCTTCCATCGAGCGCACGAGTTCTTTCAGGTTCTCCAAACGTCCGGCGCTGTCCGCCGTGCGCTCTTTTTGCCACATATCGGTGTAGCCGGATTCTTCCAAAATCTGCTCGGCCAGCTCGCCTTGCTTCATCGTCTCGATGAGGGTGGACCAGCGACCAAAACTTAAAGCGAGTTCGCGTAACGCACCGCGTGGTTTGGGTTTGAGCTCGTCGGTTTCAATCAGCCGGCGTACCGCTTCCAGCATCGGGATCTGCGCTTTGCGGGCGTAGAGATGGACTTGCTCGATCGTGGCATCGCCTAGCCCGCGCTTGGGGACATTGACGATGCGTTCAAAGGCCAGATCATCGGTGGGGTTGGCGACGACGCGGAGATAGGCCAGCGCATCGCGGATTTCGGCGCGCTCATAAAAGCGCGGGCCGCCAATGACGCGGTAGGGCAAGCCAAGGGTGACAAACCGATCCTCGATCTCGCGCATTTGGGCGGAGATGCGCACCAGAATGGCCATATCGGCGAGGGAATGACCTTTGTGTTGCAGTGCTTCGATTTCCTCGCCGATCAGACGCGCTTCCTCTTCCGAATCCCATGCGCCGGTCAGCGTGGGCTTTTCGCCTTCCTCATCATCGGTAAAGAGCGTTTTGCCCAAGCGGCCTTGGTTGTGCGCGATGAGTTTTCCGGCGGTGGCCAAGATGTGCCCCGTGGAACGGTAATTGCGTTCCAGTCGCACGACAACCGCACCCGGAAAATCTTTTTCGAAGCGCAAAATGTTGTCGACTTCCGCGCCGCGCCAGCCATAGATCGATTGATCGTCATCGCCCACGCAGGCCACATTGCGGCGGCCTTGGGCGAGCAGGCGAAGCCAGAGATATTGCGCAACGTTTGTATCCTGATACTCATCCACCAGCATATATTTGAAGCGCTCTTGATAGGCTTGCAGCACATCGGGGTGCTCGCGGAAGAGGCGCAGGTTTTCGAGCAGGAGGTCGCCGAAATCGGCGGCGTTTAACTGTTTCAAGCGCTCTTGATAAAGCGTGTAAAGTTTTCCGCCTTTGCCATTGGCGAAAGCGGAGGCTTCACCTGCGGGGACTTTATCCGGCGTGAGGCCGCGGTTTTTCCAGCCATCGATAAAAGAAGCGAGCGCACGGGCGGGCCAACGTTTCTCGTCGATGTCTTCGGCGCGGATGACTTGGCGCATAAGCCTAATTTGATCGTCGGTATCCAAAATCGTGAAATCGGATTTGAGGCCGACGAGTTCCGCGTGGCGGCGCAAGATTTTGGTGCCGATGGCGTGGAAGGTGCCGAGCCATGGCATGCCTTCGGCCACTTGGCCGAGCAGATGCCCGATGCGCTCTTTCATCTCGCGCGAGGCTTTGTTGGTAAAGGTGACGGCCAAGATTTGCGAGGGGTAGGCGGAACCTGTCGCGATGATATGCGCGATACGGGTGGTGAGCACGCGGGTTTTGCCCGTGCCTGCACCTGCGAGCACCAGCACGGGGCCGTCGATCACTTCGACCGCGCGGCGTTGCTCGGGGTTTAGGCCGTCGAGGTAGGCGGCGTTCGGCCTCGCCGCCGACTGCGCACGCGCCGCCAGCCCGCCGGCTTGCGGGGTGTAGGTAAGATCATCGTCCAGATCGAAGGGGTCGGCCAAAAGGGGCAACTTTCAAAAACGAGAACATATCGCGAATCACCCGCGAGGATGCCGAAAGGGCGCGGGAATGTCGACCTTGCTGGCTTTATAGATGGGGATGGGGCGCGTTGATCGCGAGAGCTATCTTTTAAATCGCGTCCTTCTCGCTGCAGGAGAAGGTTATTCCAAAAGATTTTACGCCGCCCGCATCTGCAAGGGACGGTAAAGCGCTTCTGATACATTGCTTAAAAACTGCTTGGCGGCTTGCTCATGCGTATAGCCCAGCGCGAATTCGCGGCTGGTTTCGCGCGAAATGTGCAACGCTCCAAGCGCCGCAATCCGCAAATCTTCCGAGACGATGCCCGCACCCGCACGGCCAATTTCCGGGATGAGGCCGCCAACCGGAAACGCCGCGACCGGCGTTCCCGATGCCAACGCTTCCAGCATCACGAGGCCAAAGGTTTCGGTTTTACTCGGGAACACGAAAACATCGGCGGAGGCATAAAGACGCGCCAGATCCTCGCCAAACTGCGCGCCCAAGAAATGCGCAGCGGGGTATTTGTCTTGCAACATGACGCGATCAGGACCATCGCCGACAATGACCTTCGATCCGGGCAGATCGAGTGACAAAAAGGCTTCAAGGTTTTTTTCAACCGCCACGCGCGCAACACACAGGAAGATCGGACCCGTTAGATCAAGCGGTGTCCGGGCGGCGGGGTTGAAAAGCTCTGCATCGACGCCGCGCGACCAGATGAGACAACGGTTGAAACCTTGGCCGAACAACTCGTCCTGCAGGTCAGGGGTGGCGACCATCGTGGCAACACCCGCATTGTGAAAATAACGCAGCACGCCATAGCTGACGGCTTCCGGAATTGGATATCGAGCCGACACATATTGCGGGTAACGGGTATGATAGCAGGTCGTAAAAGGTCGCCGTGTCTTGATTGCCCAATGGCGGGCCATCCAACCCAAAGGACCTTCGGTGGCGATGTGAAGGGCATCGGGGTTATGGGCTTCAATCGCATCGGCTACCGATTGGGGCGAAGCGAGCGCCAATTGAATTTCAGGATAACCGGGTAAAGGTGCGGTCGGATAGTCCTGCGGGTTGAGGAAATCGATCTGATGGCCCAGTTTACCTGCATCGAGTGCCAGTCTTTGCAACGTGCGGACAACGCCGTTGACCTGCGGCAGCCATGCATCTGTGACAATCAATACACGCATGAGAAGAGCTCAAAAGAAAAAATGGGCAAATGTTTTAAGCGTTGGTCAGCAAAACCGGATTCGTGTTGCGGTTTGATGACATATCGCCGCTGCCCTTGAGCAGTGGGGTTTTAATGCATACCGACTTTGCTGCTTTTTGTGTTTGACGGAACACCGATGGTCCGACCTAACGACTCGGGGCGGGGCAAAGCGGCGTGCGCGGATTGCATGACGGCAATGGCATCTAGAATTTCGGCGGGAAAAGCACTGACTTTCCGCTCGGTTTTGTCGATATGTAACGCCATCAACTCGGAACTTGCCGCAAGCCAACCCTCCGAGGCGTGGCGCATTTCCAGATAAAGGTGCATTCGCTTGGAATCGTAATCGATCAGCTGCACGGTGACGCGGACGGGCGTGTCGAGATAGACCTCGCGGCGATAGCGCAAATGGGCCTCGCCGATGAAAATCGTGCCCGAGCCGTCCCTATAATAGGTGTCGGTCAGACCCAAAAGATCAAAAGCCTGATCGATCGCGCGTTCGAACAAGACGTTATAATAAGCCATGTTGAGATGGCCGTTTTCGTCGATCCAGCCGGTCTCGACCCTTAAAACCGAGGAAACAAACGGCGCAAAAAACAGCGGATTGATTTTTTTAGGCTCTGGCATGCTTTTATCGAGGCGGTTTCAATGCGAAATCATCGGGTACGAACGAGAGAAAGACAAGGGGGCGATTGTCAGGATGGACAAATCAGGTGAAACTTTTCGCTGTTTCACACTTCCGGCGGAATTTTTCTTTAAAGGTATCGTGTAGACTGCCGAGAGCCAATAGGATTAACCCTTTCTTTTCAGACGTAATGAGAGTTTCGTGCGCGAATTTCTGACAGGCTTTGCTATCCTGATCATCGGCGTGCTGGTTGCAGCGCTGATTGCGCCTTTTATTGTCGATTTTAATGAACAGCGTGGACGGATCGAGGCTGTTCTGTCGCATGCTGCGGGCAGGCCAGTGTCCATTGTGGGCCAGATTGACGTCCGGTTGCTGCCTTTTCCCGTTCTGCAGCTTGAAAAGGTAACGATCGGCGTACCGTCGAGCGGAAGTTCGGCCTATGTGGACCGGGTCAGCCTCGATATCGCGACCATGCCATTGCTCAAGGGCGAAGTTCAGGTGATGGAAGCCGTGTTCGAACGGCCTGTGGTCACCGCTGAGGTATCGGAAGATGGCTCGATGGTCGCCGGTTCCGTCCCGACGAGCGATGATCCGGCGTCGGGGCCCTTGATCTCGATCGAAAAACTTGTCGTGAAAGGTGGACAATTGCTCGTTAGGCCCGCTCATGGGGTAGAGCCTTTGGCGCTTTCAGAACTCGATCTGGATGTGACAGCCGCCTCCTTGCAAGGGCCTTGGCGGGTGGATGGCAGTGGCGAATGGGCAGGCAAATCGGTTGCGCTGCACGTTTCAACGGGAACGATCGACGAAAATGGACGATTTCGGGTCAAGGCGGGATTGAGCCACCCCGACGGCGGCTACCGCCTTGATGTTGACGGGAATGCGGGCACAGCACCGCGCCTTACTTTTGACGGCAAATTGAGTGTTTCGGGTGATATGGCGTGGCCGGAGTCCGGACAATTGGGGGTAAGGCCCTGGTCGGTTTCGACCGGAGTGCGGCTCGATGGTCGCGTGCTTGAGCTTTCGGGAGCCGAGATCAATGCCGGCGGCGACGAAGGCGGGTTTAAACTCAACGGATCGGGTTCGGGCGTGTTGGCCAATGGGCGCGCGCTCACGTTGTTGTTTGATGCAAAGCAGATCGATCTTGACCGGCCCTTGCATGTCGAAGGAAAGCCAAATCCTGCGTTGCCCGCCGTGTTGGCGGCCTGGCGGGGCGCGCTATTGGCATCTGACGAAGATTTGCGGCCTACCGTGCCGGTCGATCTGACCATTACCGTTGATGGCGTGATTGCGGGCGGTGATACCATCAAGGGGTTGCGTCTGGATACGCGTCTTGATACGGGCGGCGTGACGTTGAAGCGCGGCGAAGGGCAATTGCCGGGTAATTCAAAGCTATCGGCCAGCGGCGAGATCGGGCTCTCCGATGGGGGTGCGTTCTCCGGGCATACGGTTTTTTCGTCCAAAGAATTTGGCCGGTTCGGGGGCTGGATAGATGGTCAAAGTTCCGGCCGTTCGCAGCGCTACGGCGAAGCGCATGAGATGAGTGTTGAGGCCGATTTGGCGCTCTCTTCGACCTTGATCGGAGCCAGCAATCTCAAAATCATGCTCGACCAATCCTCTATCACGGGTCTGGTGCGTTATGCGTTGCCGGAAGACGGACAACGCGGACGGCTGGACGCCCAATTGGCCTCGGACGGCTTCGATCTCGATCAATTGCCCGAAGCCTCGTTATTGGCAGCACGGTTTGGGGCAATCGACGCGTCGGTCGTCGTCAATGCCAAAAATGTTCGAGCCTCTCGGGTGAAAGACGCCCATGCAGGGCGATTGCAGATGAAGGCGACGGCATCGGACGAAGGGCTCGTGATCGATACGCTTGAGATCAACGATATCGGTGGCGCCAATGTGCGCGCCAGTGGGCGGCTCACCTCGGCGGGAGACCGGGTAGAGGCCATTATTGATGCCAAAGAGGTCGGGCCGATTGCCGTGTTGGTGCGCAAAATTGTACCAGGCACCCTGTCGAACCTGCTGGCAGACCGGGCCAAACTGTTGGGCCCGGCGAAGTTTATGGTTACCGCCGAACGCGGAGCGGATAAAGCGCGCACGATTGCGCTTTCGTTTGATGGTAAAACGGCGGGAACAATGCTGGCGGGTGCGGGTCGTTTGACGGTCGACGATGCGGATACGGCACTGGACGTATCGCTGAAGGCTTCCTCAAACGACGCCGGTGCGCTGTTGCGCCAATTGGGCCTTGGCGTATTGCCGCTTCCATTGGAGGGCGGCGGAAAAATAGGGCTCGGGGTGAAGGGCAGTTGGCTCACCGGCTTTGGTTTGGCAATCAAAGGCGATGTGGCCGGAACATCCTTGTCGGCCGATCTCAACCTCGATCCAGCAACGGCTGAGGCGAACGGGCCGGTCAGCCTATCCTCGCTTGACGCGCAGCCCTTGATGCAGGCTTTGGCGCTTCCGGTGCCGGATCTTTCGGTAAAAATTCCTTTGACCGTTAAAACGACCCTGCTTTGGAATACCAATACGATTCATGCCACTGATTTTACGTTCGCCTCGGGTGACAAGCGGATGGCGGGTCATCTCTCTTACACCTTCTCGACCGCTAAGCTTGGGGGCGAGTTGGCTGCGGATGCGTTCTCACTGCCGGGCTTGGCATCGTTTGTATTGGGGCCGATCAACGGACCAACAGCAGGCGGAATCTGGGCTTCGACGCGGTTCTCGCCGCCGGGTCCGCCACCTGTTGATGTCGAAATCGCCCTATCGGCAAAAAGCTTTGATACCGGGTTTGGCGTGAATGCCAATGCGGCGCGTATGGTTTTGGCTTGGCAACCCGACAGCATCGAGTTCCGTAACTTCGAGGCCGATGTTTTAAAGGGCCGTTTAAAAGGTTCATTGGCGATTCGTCGAACCAGCGGATTAGGCAGCTATCTCGGAAAATTCGTCTGGAGCGGGTTGTCGATTGCTGATCTCTTGCCGAAATCGGGCATAAACGGCAAAGCGGATCTGGAATTCGACGGCGGTGGAACGGGGGAAAGTATCGCCGCCTTTGCAACAACCCTTTCCGGCGGCGGCGCAGTCCACGCCTATGATCTCGTTGTGCCCGGTTTTGATGTTTCCGCCGTTGGTTCATCAACGCTCGCGCTTGACGCGGAAAAGGATCCGCCCGACCCCAAACGGGTCAATGACATGATTGCGCAACGGTTGTTAGCCAATCCGTTGACGTTGAAAGAGGTGCAAGCCCCGATGACCGCATCAAACGGTAGTGTGCGGATTGGACCCATGGAGACGCATACAAGCGGAGCACTCATTCAGTCCTCTTTGGCCCTTGATGTCAGAAATCTGCGCGTTGACGGACGGACCAGCCTGACGGCTGATCAAGTCCCGAAAGATTGGACGGGGCCGCAACCCCAAGCCACGGTTGGCATTAAAGGCTTGATCGGCGGAACCTTCATACGCGATGTCGATGCGTCGACGCTTGCCAATATTCTCACAACACGCTTGGTGAGCCGCGAATTGGCACGGATGGAAGCCCAAGAAGCGGATTTGCGTGAGCGCGCGTTTTTTGCCCGTCGTCTCAAATATGACCGCGAAAGGGCCGAAATGGCCCGCAAGGCTGCCGAAGAGGCCCGTCTCGCCGAAGAAGCCCGCAAGGCGGAAGAAGCGCGCGCGGCGGAAGAAATCCGCAAAAAAGCCGCCGCTGAAGAAGCCGCCAAACAGGCCGCTATTGCCGCCGAGACGCAAAAGATTCTCGACGATCTAGCCGCACAAAAGCAAGCCGAGGACGATGCGCGGAAGGCCAAGGAAAAGGCCGTTTTGGATGGTGTCGATCAGTTGATCAAGGGGGTCACACCGGCTCAGTCGCCGCCGCCTTGAAGGCCCAAGCGGGCTTCGTAATCGCTCAGAATGGCCAAGCGGATTGCCGACGAGAGGTTGCGAGTACCACGACCGGCGTCGATTGCGCCAATTTCAGCATTGACGCTTCGGTTGTTAGCCTTCGCGAGGTGTTTGAGGGCCAGCCAGAATTCGGGTTCCAATGATATACTGGTGCGATGTCCTGCCACCAAAACCGAATGCTTGACGAGGTCCGCGCTCATTGCGTTGGTTCATCGGGTTCGGAAGGAAGGCGCGCACCATCGACGATTTTGGCGATCTGGTCTTTTCGGGCTTGCTCGGCTAGCTTGTCAGCCTTGGTGCGACCAAACGCGATGCGATGTTCAGTCGCCAGTTTTTCCGCTTTTTTCCGTTCAAGATTTTTCTTGGCGCGCCGAAAGGGAATGATTTCAGCCATTGGTTAGCGTTCAGGGCTTTTTACGGAAGGCGCTGAGGCTAACGATTTCTGCGCCACCATCGCCGTCCTTGCGGGGCGTCTCAGATGCCTCCAAAATTCTCTCCAGAAGATGCGGTTCGTCGGCCCCGCCCGCAAGATCGTTTGGCGTATCATTGTCGGCGGTATCGACGCCGTCGAGTTCGAATTTAAGGCCGAAATCGACAGACGGATCCCAAAAGCCCGACATACTGTCGAAGGGCACGATCAGCTTTTCCGGAATGCCGCCAAAGGACAGGCCAACTTCGAGCCCGCTATCGGTAACGACCAAATCCCAGAACTGGTGCTGCAACACGATCGTCATTTCTTCGGGGTGACGTTCCAGAAGGCGATTAGAAATCTGGACGCCCTGGGCCCGGGTGCGGAACGAGATAAAAAAATGATGCTCGCCCGGAAGGCCATGCGATGCTGCATCGACCAACACACGGCGCACAACGCCACGCAACGCTTCCTGGACCAGAAGGTCGTAACGGATGATATCTTCTGGCATCGTACCCTGTCCTACGCATCACAAAAAAAGTGGAGGCTTCTGTTGCCAGGCGCCTCCGAGCCCCGCCTTACGCTGCTAGGCGCAAGGGCTTTGATTTCGGTACCAGCGCCGCATTACGCAGCGAGAGCCACCGGAGCATAGTTGTCATTGGCAACTATAAATAAGCCCGATAACGGCGGAACCATACCGGAGAAAAGATCACCCTTTACACCCTCGTCGATCCTATTTCGCCCCCGCCGAAGCGCACGTTAAAAACCGTGCCATGCGCTTGGGTGGAGGCGCCGGGTACCGCCCCCGGGTCCGAAAAGCTTATTCCGATGCTCGTTTATCCTCATAGCCGCCTTGCGACGGCAAACCGAATATAGGGCTTCCGGACGCTAAACGAAAGAGCAGAATCGACTGGGGACAAATCCTTCCGAGGATAAGGTTGTTTGGTTCGGTTTTCAGCTGAAAGCGTTAGAGTGTTGCCGAAGGAGATTCGGTGGATGAAAGCCTATCACGACCTGTTAAATCGCGTGCTGTCGGACGGAGTCGTCAAGACCGACCGCACGGGTACGGGCACGCGTTCGGTGTTCGGTCACCAAATGCGGTTTGATTTGGCCAAGGGTTTTCCGCTGGTGACAACCAAAAAGCTGCATTTAAGATCGATTATCCACGAATTGCTGTGGTTTATCGCGGGGGAGACCAATATCGATTATCTCCGCAAGAACGCCGTGACGATTTGGGACGAATGGGCGGACGAGGGCGGTGAGCTCGGTCCCGTCTATGGCAAGCAATGGCGTTCATGGGCAACGCCCGATGGCGGAACGGTTGATCAGATCCAGGGGGTGATCGACGAGATTAAACGCAACCCTGATTCGCGCCGCCTCGTGGTGTCGGCGTGGAACCCGTCCGATTTGGCGAAGATGGCACTGCCTCCCTGCCATTGCCTGTTTCAGTTTTATGTCGCGGACGGAAAATTATCCTGTCAGCTTTATCAACGTTCGGCGGATATTTTTTTGGGTGTTCCCTTCAACATTGCGAGCTATGCGCTGCTAACCGCGATGATGGCGCAGGTGACGGGGCTGAAGCCCGGTGATTTTGTTCACACCTTTGGCGACGCTCATATTTATTCGAACCATGTGGAGCAGACGGAACGGCTGCTGTCGCGCGAAGTGAGACCCTTGCCGGTTCTAAAACTCAATCCCAAGGTGCAATCGCTGTTTGATTTCACGTTCGAGGACATTGTTATCGAAGGCTATGATCCACACCCTGCGATTAAAGCGCCGGTGGCGGTATGATCGCGATCCGGGCCGCCCAACCCAACGATGCCGCGCTGGTCTATGCGCTCGTGCGCGAATTGGCCGAGTATGAGGATTTGCTCGCGTCCGTCGATGCGACGGAGGCAATGATCAGTAACGCCCTGTTTGGTGATCATCCGCGCGCCTTTTGCGATATCATATCGTGGGAGGGCGAAGACGCCAGACTTGCGCTGTGGTTTTACAATTTCTCGACGTTTCGCGGTCGTCACGGCATCTTTTTGGAAGATCTATTCGTGCGCCCTGCCTTTCGCGGCAAGGGACTGGGCAAGGCGCTTCTCGTCCATCTGGCCCAACGCTGTGTGCGGGAGGGCCTGGCGCGCTTCGAATGGTCGGTACTCGACTGGAACGAGCCGTCCATTGCGTTTTATAAAGCCATGGGTGCCGAGATGATGGAAGGCTGGACGGGGTGTCGCGTGTCGGATCAGGCATTGGTGAGCTTGGCGGGGGCAGTATGACCCTTCCGCTCGCTCTCGTCGTCGCGATGGCGGAAAATCGCGTTATTGGCCGGGATAACGGCCTGATATGGCGGATCAAGTCCGATTTGAAGTATTTTAAGGCCAATACGATCGGCCGCCCCGTGATTATGGGTAGAAAAACCTTTGTATCGATTGGTCGACCGTTGCCGGGGCGGGAAAATATTGTTTTGACACGCGATGCCGGCTTTGCGGTGCCGGGCGTGAATGCGGTTCATACGATGGAGGCGGCGCTTGATTTGGCGAACCGTCTCGCTCCCGCGCTTGGGGCGAGCGAGATTGCTGTGGCCGGTGGCGCTGATATTTACGCGCAGCTTTTGCCGCAAGCGAGCAGGATTGTGTTGACCTTGGTGCATGCAACGCCCGAGGGAGATGCGTTTTTTCCGGCCTTCGAGCATATGGGCTTCAAAGAAATTTTTCGCGAGGCGCATCAAGCAGGGCCGGACGATCAATATTCCTTCACTTATGTGACCTATGAACGCGTTTGAAACTTCACCGTAGCCTCCCGTCGAGACGTTGACGAACCGGCGTTGAGACCCCATTTGATAAAAAGATGCGCCGCCTTTTTTGGTGCGGCCAGGATATAAAAGGATAATCGCGGATGACCTGGAGCAATCAAGGTGGTGGCGGACCATGGGGTCCGAAAAAGCCGAATCCCTGGGGTCAGGGGCCACAGGGCGGCGGCAATGGCAGCAACAACGGGCAAACGCCCGACATCGAGGACATTATTCGGCGGGGTCAGGATTGGCTCAAAACGCTGATGCCCGGCGGGCCGACCAATGGCCGCGGTATTGTGCTGATCGCGCTGGCTGCTTTCGTTTTGTGGCTTGCCAGCGGGCTTTACACGGTTAAGCCGGATGAGGTTGGGCTGAATTTGATTTTTGGCCGTTATATGGGCTCGACGCAACCGGGGCTGAATTATAATCTGCCTTATCCGATCGGTTCGGTCCTTCGTCCGAGTGTGACGACGGTGAATACGACCGAAATCGGCTTCCGCTCCGGCGAAGGTCGCGCACGCAATTCGCAACGCGATTTGGCCGAAGAAAGCCTGATGCTGACGGGTGATGAGAATATCGTTGATATCAATTTCGCCGTGCAATGGCAGGTCAACCCCGCCAAAGCATCTGACTATGTGTTTAATATCCAGGACCCCGACGCGTCGATCAAAGCCGTCGCCGAAAGTGCGATGCGTGAAATTATCGGCAAACGTAATATTCAGGCGATTTTGACGACCGAGCGCGGTGCGGTTGAAGCGGATGTGCGGCAATTGATGCAGGATACGCTGAATTCCTACGGTGCAGGCGTTGAAATCCGCTTGGTGCAGCTGCAAAAAGTCGATCCACCGGCCCAAGTCATAGATGCCTTCCGCGACGTGCAAGCCGCGCGACAAGATCAAGATCGCGCCCGGAACGAGGCCGATACCTATGCCTCGAAGGTGGTGCCCGAAGCGCGGGGTGAAGCCGCGCGTATTCAACAAGAGGCCGAAGCCTATCGCGAGCGTGTGGTGGCCGAGGCGAAGGGGCAAGCCAGCCGTTTCAGCCAGATTTATGCCGAATACAAAAAGGCTCCCGAGATTATCCGCGAACGGATGTATCTGGAGACGATGGAGCGGATTTTGGCCGGTTCCGAGAAAACGGTTATTGATCAGAACGGCGCTGCGCAGCAAGGCGTTGTTCCCTATCTGCCGCTAGGCGAATTGCAAAAGAAAAACGGCACAGGAGTAGTGAAATGAGTGCGACCGGTCGTTTTGTGGCGGGCATTGGCGCGCTACTTCTTTTTGTTCTTTTCCTCTCGTCGACCTTTGTGGTTCAACAAACACAGCAGGCGCTTGTGTTCCGCTTTGGCAGTGTGGCACGTGCGCCGATCACCGACCCCGGACTTTATTTCAAATTTCCGTTCATCGAAAACGTGGTGACGATCGACAAGCGGATTCTGGATCTGGAATTGCCACAACAAGAGGTAATCGCATCCGATCAGAAGCGGTTGGTGGTTGACGCGTTTACACGGTACCGCATTACGGATCCGCTGCGCTTCTATCAAAGCGTGAATAGCGTTGCAGGAGCGAATATACGCCTCACATCGATCGTGAATTCTTCGGTCCGGACAATTTTGGCTGATGCCACGCTCTCGACCGTGGTACGGGCCGATCGTTCCGGCTTGATGCATAAAATCCGCGACGATGTGAACCAACAGGCCCAAGGTTTGGGGCTCCAAATTGTTGATGTTCGGTTGCGCCGTGCCGATTTGCCGGAGCAAAACAGCCAAGCCGTGTTCCAGCGGATGCAGACCGAGCGGCAACGCGAAGCAGCCGACATTCGCGCGCAGGGCTCGCAATTCTCGCAGACGATTAAAGCCAAGGCCGACCGCGATGTGGTGGTGCTTCGGGCCGATGCGACGAATACCTCGGAAAAAGTTCGCGGCGAGGGGGACGCGCAAAAGAACCGTATTTTGGCTGAAGCCTATGGCCAAGACCCGGAGTTCTTTGCGTTTTATCGCTCGCTGCTCGCTTACGAGACCGCGTTTAAACCCGGTGAGACACGGCTGGTTTTGAGTCCCGAATCCGAGTTTTTGCGCTATTTCAAAGACCCGTTTGCGGTCAAGAATGGCGATCAATCGCAAGACTAATCAAAAAAATTTGGTCAGGAGACGGTCTAACATGCACGCTTTTCGGTTGAAATTTGTAGCGGTGTTGGCCGCCTTCGCCTTTTTGGGCTCTGTCGGTTTTTCGAGTGGCGCGTTTGCGCGCGGGCCTGAATCGCTCTCGGGGCTAGCCGAACAAGTGATGGATGCGGTGGTCAACATCTCCGCGTCCACCAATGCGCCCGCCGAGGCGCAACGTACAACGCCGATGCCGCAATTGCCGCCGGGCACGCCGTTTCAAGAATTTTTCGATGAATTTATGAATCCGAAAAATGGCAATGGTGGCGCAGTGCCGCAGCGCAAATCCAGTTCGCTCGGCTCGGGTTTTGTGATCGATGCATCGGGAATTGTGGTTACAAATAACCACGTGATTGGTGATGCCGACGAAATTATGGTGATTTTCAACGACGGCCGAAAGCTGAAAGCCGAGATCGTTGGCAAAGACCCGAAAGTCGATTTGGTCGTGCTGCGGGTGGTGCCGGACAAGCCGTTGGTTGCCGTTAAATTTGGTGATTCAGATGTCGAAAAAATCGGCGATTGGGTAATGGCGATCGGTAATCCGTTTGGCTTGGGGGGGTCCGTCTCCGCCGGCATTATTTCAGCAAAAAACCGCGATATTTCCGATCAATCCTACGGCCAATATTTACAGACCGACGCCGCGATCAACAAAGGCAATTCAGGTGGCCCGCTTTTTAATATGGAAGGCGAAGTGATCGGCATTAATACCGCGATTTTATCGCCCTCGGGCGGCTCGATCGGGATTGGTTTTGCGATCCCGTCGGCGCTTGCTGCCCCGATTGTTGATCAGCTCCGGCAGTTTGGTGAAACACGGCGCGGTTGGTTGGGCGTCCGTATCCAATCGGTGGATGACAACATTGCCGAAACACTTGGCTTAGGCACCCCGCACGGTGCGCTGATTGCCGGCGTGGATGATAAAGGGCCCGGCAAAGGTGCGGGGCTTGAGGTGGGCGATGTCATCGTCACGTTTGATGGTAAGCCGGTGAAAGAATCCCGTGATTTACCGCGCCTTGTCGGGCAGACCACAGTGGGCAAAGCGGTGGATGTCGTCGTCGTCCGGAAGGGCAAAGAACATACAGTACGGGTAACACTCGGACGCTTGGACGAAACCGATGCCAAACAGGCGAAGGCCGCCGACCCCGCTCAGCCTGAAGCACCTGTGGTCAAGAAAACATTGGGCCTTGAACTCTCGGCTCTGACCTCCGAGCTCAAAAAGCGGTATTCGATCAAGGATGGCTTGAAGGGCGTCGTCGTCGTCAAGGTCGATCCAAACTCGCCGGCTTCTGACAAGCGGATTGGACCTGGTGATGTGATCGTCGAGGTTCAGCAAGAGGCTGTCGAAGCGCCCGATGCGGTGTTGAAACGCGTGGACGCGGTTAAGAAGGACGGCAAGAAATCAATTCTGATGCTGATCGCCAATCCGCAGGGCGAAGTAAGGTTTGTGGCGTTAGGGCTTGAGTGATCGCGAAACTTGATTGTTTTCGACGGATTCCGCCTCGGATCCCTAACGGGCACGCCGCTGGACCTTCAAGGCGAAGGGCTTCGGCCTTTTGTCCTTACTCGATCCAACTGGACCGCGAATAGCCTTGGGCGTAGAGCAGTGCGGTGAGATCGGAATGGTCGATCCGTGCGTCGGCAACCGAGGCTACAGCGGGTTTGGCCTTGAACGCGATGCCCAGCCCCGCTTCTTTGATCATATCAAGATCATTGGCTCCATCGCCAATAGCGAGCGTTTGTTCGGGTTCAAGCGCAAATTGCTCGCGTAATTCGATAAGTGCGGCGCGTTTGGCCTCTTTGCCCAAAATGGGCTCGGCAACGTGGCCGGTGAGTTTACCTTTATCGACCATGAGCATGTTGGCGCGGTCCTCGTTAAAGCCGATCATCGCACCGATGCGTTGGGTAAAGAGGCTGAAACCGCCCGAAACAAGAGCGGTATAAACGCCATGGCCGCGCAGTGTGGAGATCAAGGTCCGCGCGCCCGCCGTCAGCGTAATCCGCTCTGAAATGATTTTGGGGATCACCATGGCATCGAGCCCCGCGAGCAGGTTAACCCGATCGCGCAAGGCCTGCTCGAATTCGATTTCGCCGCGCATCGCGCGCTCGGTGATTTTAGCGACTTTTTGCTTGAGGCGGAGTTCGGCAGCCAATTCATCGATACATTCTTGACCGATCATGGTGGAATCCATATCGGCAATCAAAAGATGTTTACGACGGGTGGCCAAGGGTTGAGCGATAATGTCGACCGGCTTGCCCGCCAGCGCTTTACGGATCGCTTCGGTCTGGGCGCTTGCCTCCTTTGGCGTGCGGGCTGAAAACACGATATCAATTGCAATCTGGCGATCCAGCCGGATTACTTTGGCACTGGTTGGCAGCGCCAGCGCGAGATGCGATAGCAATGCATCCGTCAAAGCGGGCTTGCTGGGGTTGGAAACGAGCGTGGCAACGTAATCGGTCATGGGTAAGAGACTATCATGAAGAATCCGTCCGGTCGACGCGCTATCCTCATTGCGGGGCCGACTGCCAGTGGAAAATCGGCACTCGCCATGCGGTTGGCCGAGCAGCTTGACGGCGTTGTGCTGAATGCGGACTCGATGCAGGTCTATCGCGATCTGCGGATTATTACCGCGCGACCCAGTGCGGAAGAGGAAGCCGCCTATCCGCACCGGCTGTTCGGACATGTTGACGCGGCGGCGAATTACTCGGTGGCGCGGTGGCTGACGGACGCGACCCGCGAGATCGCCTCGCTTGAGGCCGAGGGACGTTTGCCGATTGTGGTTGGCGGAACGGGGCTTTATTTCCGCGCGCTGACCGAGGGGCTGTCGGATATCCCACCCGTGCCGGAGGCGGTACGCGCTGAGTTGCGCGAATGGGCCGAGGAAAGAGCGGCAGAGGAGATTCATGCGCGGTTGGCGTCCGTTGACCCCGTAAGCGCCGCTCGATTGCGGCCCAGCGATCCGCAACGCAATCTGCGGGCTTTGGAAGTTTTTTTGGCAACGGGCCAGCCTTTATCCGTGTTTCACGACCGTCGAAGCGGGGCGATATTGGATATCGCGTCGTGTGTGGCGGTGTTTTTAGAGCCCGACCGCGATGCACTTCGCCAACGCATCGATGCACGGTTTGATGCGATGATGGAAACGGGGTCGATCGACGAGGTGGCAGCCTTGATGCGGCGCGGGCTTGACCCTGTATTACCTGCCATGCGCGCCCACGGCGTGCCGGGGCTTATCAGGGCGTTGCGGAACGAGATTTCGATGGAGGAGGCGGTCGCCATCGGGAAGGCGGATACGAGGCGCTATGCGAAAAGGCAACACACCTGGTTTCGGCATCAGGCGCCAGGGTTTCAGTGGGTCGGGGTGGGGGAGGCCGAGGGCAGGATCCTGTCCTTTGTGACAGGGTAATTTTGGCGCTCATGCGTGAGTTCGGCCGCGCATTTTCCGTTGTTTATGGGCGCGGGCAGGCTCGCGGTCCGTTTGATTTCCTCAAAAGCGGCGGAAAAACAGATCGTAAAACGTGATGGCGATTTCAACGGCGATCAACGCGACGACCGTAATTTCAAGCCTCAAGCTGCGTTGGGCGTCGATGAGATCGGTAAGCGCGCTGGCCGTGTCTTGGACGGTACTGAGTTTATGAGCCAGCGTACCGGCGCGTTCTTTGAGTTCGTATTCGTCCTCTAACCTTGCATACAGGCGCTCTAAATCGGAGCGGTCCCATAACACGTCGGGCTTATCCTCGACCGCGACGCGGGCGGCCATGCGGTGGGCGACGACGAGGGACTCGCCAATGAGTTTCAGAATATTGGTCCGATTACCGGGCACGCGGCCTTTGCGGGCCAATTGGCGGGCGAGGGGATCAATCACATCAAAAACCGCGCTGATCTGGCGTTCATTATGCGCCAAGGCCACGCTTTTGGCCAAGGCGTCGGCGATCACCAACAAGCGCTCGTCGGACAGGTCGCGCACTTGAATGGGGCCGCCAGGGGGAACCTGATCGTCCTTCTCGGCGACCACCATGATTTGGGCAACTTCATCCTCGATGGTGGGCAGTGCGCCTGAAATGCGGGGCTTGAGCATCCGCAAAAAATCGTCTTCTTCAAGCGGCGAAAGGCCCGCCAACACCACCGCGCCATAGCGAAACAAAGCGGCAAAGCCCTTGGTGCCGACGCGGAAAGCGTAAGGCGCCGAGGCGATCATGTCGCTGCGCTCGAGGCCAGAGGTATCGAGCCTATCGCCGAGCAGCAATGCGCGTACGGTGAGGGTCTCGCGTGCACTGGTAAGTGTCTGAGTATTCGTCATGGGGCGTATATGGCATAATAAACGGCTCAAAACCATGTGGTGGATTATTCTTGTCCACGGGATGCTTGACGAAGTCCCACTTCCGTTCTAGCCTTTGGGAATAATTGACCAAGGGAGCGCTTGATGCGCATGAATCTAATTGTAGTACGCAAGCGTCAGGAGCGGGCCGAACGTTAAGTTCGGTATGCCGAGACTGACGCTGACCCCAAGGCCCCGAAAGAGGGCCTTTTTTATTGCCCAAATGTTCAGACCTTTAAAGACGGCCCGGAGAGAGACAATGTCAGAGACGATGAGCGGCGCGGAAATGGTGATCAAGGCCATGCAGGATCAAGGCGTGGAGCATATTTTCGGCTATCCCGGCGGTGCGGTTTTGCCGATTTATGATGCCATGTTCCACCAAGACAAGGTGAAGCATATTTTGGTGCGCCACGAGCAAGGCGCCGTGCATGCAGCCGAAGGTTATGCGCGCTCGTCGGGCAAAGTTGGTTGCGTGCTGGTGACATCCGGCCCGGGTGCGACAAACGCGATTACCGGTTTGACCGATGCGCTTCTGGATTCCATTCCACTGGTGTGCATTACGGGGCAGGTGCCAACGCATTTGATTGGCTCGGATGCGTTCCAGGAATGCGACACCGTTGGCATTACGCGCCATTGCACGAAGCATAATTACCTCGTCCGGTCGGTTGAGGATTTGCCGCGCATTTTGCATGAAGCCTTTTATGTCGCGTCCCATGGTCGTCCGGGGCCGGTGGTGGTCGACATCCCAAAGGATGTGCAGTTTGCGATGGGCCAATATGAAAAGCCGCAGAGCAACCAGCACAAGACTTATCGTCCGCAAATGGATGGTGACATCACCAAAGTCCGTGCGGCGGTTGAGTTGATGGCGGGTGCCAAAAAGCCGGTGTTCTATACAGGCGGCGGCGTGATCAATTCGGGCGATGAAGCATCGGCTGTGTTGCGCGAATTGGTCCGATTGACGGGCTTTCCGATTACATCGACCCTGATGGGCTTGGGTGCCTATCCGGCGGCTGATCCCCAATGGCTCGGCATGCTCGGGATGCACGGCACCTATGAAGCCAACATGGCCATGCATGATTGCGATGTCATGATCTGCATCGGCGCGCGTTTCGATGACCGGATTACCGGTCGTTTGAATGCGTTTTCGCCGAATTCGAAAAAGATCCACGTCGATATTGATCCGTCCTCGATCAATAAGAATGTGCGCGTCGATATCGGTATTGTCGGCGATTGTGCGAGCGTGCTGAAAGATATGCTCGCCGAGTGGAAAGCTTTGAACAAAACACCAAACCCGAAAGAAATCGCGCCTTGGTTGAGTGAGATCGCGACCTGGAAAGCCAAAGATTGTTTGGCTTATCGTGCCTCTAAAACCACGATCAAGCCGCAATATGCGATCGAGCGTTTGTATGAGCTAACGAAAGACAAAGACCCCTATATCACGACCGAAGTGGGCCAGCACCAGATGTGGGCGGCGCAGTATTTCCGCTTTGAAAGCCCGAACCGGTGGATGACATCGGGTGGGTTGGGCACGATGGGGTACGGCTTGCCGGCAGCGATTGGTACGCAGATGGCGCATCGTGACTCGCTCGTCATCGATATTGCGGGTGAAGCCTCGATCCTGATGAACATGCAGGAAATGTCGACAGCGGTTCAGTACCGTTTGCCGGTCAAGATTTTCATTTTGAACAATGAATATATGGGCATGGTGCGCCAATGGCAGGAATTGCTGCATGGCTCGCGTTATTCGGAAAGCTACTCGGAATCGTTACCTGATTTTGTGAAGCTTGCGGAGGCTTACGGCGGCAAGGGTATCCGGTGCTCCGACCCCGCCAAGCTCGATGATGCGATCCGTGAGATGATCGATTATCCTGGTCCGGTGATTTTCGATTGCCTCGTCGAGAAGATGGAGAATTGCTTCCCGATGATCCCGTCGGGCAAGGCGCATAACGAGATGATTTTAAACGATCTCTCGGATGATGCCGGTGTCGAGATCGGCAATATCATTGATCAAAAGGGCAAAGCGCTCGTTTAATCGTCGGTGGTGCGAAGGGATTAAAGCCATGCGGACCATCGGTCTTCTGGGTGGATTGAGTTGGGAGTCGACGGCAACCTATTATGCCGCGATCAATCGCGGCGTCCGCGATGCATTGGGCGGTTTGAACTCGGCCAAAATCGTGCTGCATTCGTTTAATTTTGACGAGGTTGCGGCGTTGCAAACCGAAGCAGGATGGCCCGAGGCATCGCGGCGTTTGGCGGAGGCGGCTCAGCATCTTGAAGCGGCGGGAGCGGAGTGCATTTTGATCTGCTCCAACCTGATGCACAAAACGGCACCTGTTGTTGAGCAGGCGATTGGTGTGCCTTTGTTTCACATCGCCGACGGGTTAGGCGCGGCGTTGAAGACAGAAGGGCGCTCGAAGCCGTTGTTGCTGGCAACCGGACCGGTGATGGAAGAGACGTTTTATTCGGATCGTTTGCGCGAGAAATTTGGCATCGATGCGATGGTGCCGGACAAGGAAGACCGCGCCATGGTGCATCGGGTGGTGTTCGACGAGCTTGTGCGCGGGATCATCAGCAATGAGTCAAAGCAGGCCTATTTGGGCGTGATCGACAAAGCGATGAAGGCCGGAGCCGATAGTGTGATCTTCGGTTGCACCGAGATTGGATTGCTGTTGCAACCGGAGGATGTGCCGTTGCCGGTTTTCGATACAGCCGTTTTGCATGCAGAAATCGCGATCAAGTTTGCGCTGAATACGTAGGATATTTTGGAGACTGTTATTATGAAACTCGCCATCGGCAATAAAGCCTATTCCTCTTGGTCGCTCCGGCCTTGGATTTTGATGACGGCGCTCGGTATTCCGTTTGAGGAGGACTTGATCCCGCTCGACACGCCGGAGTTTCGGCCGCGCGTGAATGCCTATCATGCAGGCTCCACCGTTCCGATTCTGGTCGATGATGACATCACCGTTTGGGAATCAATCGCTATCATGGATTATCTGGCGGAGCGTTTTCCTGAAAAAGGCATATGGCCGAAGGATTTGAAAGCGCGCACCTTTGCGCGTGTCATCTCAAACGAGATGCATGCCGGCTTTCGCGGTTTGCGCGGAGCTTGCCCGATGAATGTTCGGAAACGCTATGCGACATTGGACCGTGGGGAACTCGTGGCCAAGGACGTGGCGCGGATTACGCATCTGTGGACCAAAGCGTTGACGGAATTCGGCAAGCCATCGGGGAAGGGGCCTTATTTGTTCGGCGCGTTTTCGGCCGCTGATGCGATGTTTGCACCGGTCGTCACACGGCTTCACACCTATTCGATCAAGGTCGATCCGGTGATCCGCGCCTATATGGATGCTTTGCTCGCATCGCCCGCCTTTATGGCTTGGTATAAGGCCGCTATGACCGAGCACTGGACCGTTGCCCATGATGAAGTGGAAGAGCCAAGCATTGGCCCGTTCTTCGCGTGATTTCTTTTTCGCTCTGTTTGATTTGAAAGTTCAAGTCCCATGACCCAGTCTCACTATTCCGATGCCCCGGCTTCCAGCCTTCCCGCCCGCCATACTTTGTCAATTTTGGTCGATAACGAACCTGGCGTTTTGGCCCGTGTGGCCGGCCTCTTCTCCGGTCGCGGCTATAATATTGAAAGCCTCACCGTCTCCGAGACCGAACATGAAAAACATGTGTCGCGGTTGACGATTGTGACGACCGGTACAGAGATGGTGATTGATCAAATCAAACACCAGCTGGATCGTCTGATCCCCGTGCATCGCGTGATCGATCTGACCGTGCAGGGCGACGCGATTGAACGCGAATTGGCGCTCGTTAAGGTAACGGGCCGCGGCGAGCAGCGCAGCGAGGCGTTACGCATCGCAGCCGCCTTTGGCGCCCGCACGCTGGATGCGACGCTTAATTCATTTGTGTTTGAGTTGACGGGTGCTTCTGAAGATATCGAGCGCTTCATCCGCGTGATGGCGGAGCTAGGCATCGCGGAAGTGTCACGCACGGGCATTGCCGCGATGAGTCGGGGGGCGGAGGCGCTTTAAGCCATTGCGGACGGTTGCTTAATGATCTACAATGTAGATACATTATCGCCGATGGCGAAAGGTTCATTATCATGCGGGTTAAAATCGCCAAATGGGGCAATAGCGCGGCGATCCGTTTGCCGAAAGTCCTGATGGACGAGATGCGGCTTGGTGAGGGTGGTGAACTTGAGCTTCGAACGGTTAATGGCGAGCTGCGCGGGGTAGCCGTGCGGGCATCTTCGTCGCCATCGCTTGATGAGCTGGTGGCCCAAATGAAAGCTCTTGGCGGGGCGGACTATGATTTTGGGGCAGAAGACTGGGATACGCTGTCGACGGAAATCGGCGATTATGACGGTTTCCACGATGGAAAATGATGCCGAGCTAAACGACGGCGACATTGTTTTGGTCGATTTTCGACCCGTACGCGGCCATGAGCAAGATGGCATGCGGCCAGCGCTTGTGATGTCGGATGCCTCTTATAATGCGGCATCGAGTTTTATTATCGTTTGTCCGATAACGTCCAACCGGCGGCCTTGGCCGTTTAAAATGGAGTTACCCGAGGGGTTGAAGGTTCGGGGCTTTGTGATGTTGGACCAAATCAAGTCGATTGATCGGCAAAGGCGTGTGCTGCGATTTGTAGACCGGGTGGCTCTTGGTGTGATGGAATCGTATCGGGAAAGACTTGGTGCTTTGCTTAAACTTAACCTTTCTCAACGGGAACTCGAACTTTGAACGCCCATAATGAAGACTGCCACCAATGACCTTTGAAACCTTTCTCGCGCTCAGCCTCTATTCGTTTGTTGCCTCGGCCACGCCGGGGCCGAATAATTTGATGTTGCTCGCATCCGGTGTCAATTTTGGTATTCGTCGCACCGTGCCGCATATGCTGGGTATTGCGATTGGCTTTACCGCGATGGTTGCCATTATCGGTTTCGGATTGGGCGCATTGCTCGATATTGTGCCGGGATTGATGACGGCGCTGCGTTACGTTGCGTTGGCTTACACGGTTTGGCTCGCTTGGAACTTGGGCACGAGTGGTTCTTTAGGGACGGGCAAGACGGGCGCTCAACCCATGAGTTTTGTGGCGGCCTGTCTTTTTCAATGGGTTAATCCCAAAGCCTGGGTAATGGCACTGACCGCGACAGCGCTTTACACCACGGCGGATCATTATATCGTCAGCGTTTTGTTGGTCTCGGCTGTTTTTGGCGTTATTAACCTGCCGTGCATCAGTGTTTGGGCAGGATTTGGGGTTGCATTGCGGCAAATCCTCGCCATTCCTGCCCGTTTGCGTGCCTTTAATATCTTGATGGCGGTGCTCTTATTAGCCTCGACCTTGCCGTTCATTCTGACATGAGCGTTCGCCGCACGGCTGATAGTACAGAGAGCCTGCTTGACCAATTCGTCCCGCGCCCTTAAGCGCACATCCAGAACGTTACAAACCACCCCAAAGGGAGCATCTCCGATATGCGTGTCTATTATGATCGTGACGCCGACATCAATCTCATCAAGGGCAAGAACGTCGCCATTGTCGGCTACGGCTCGCAAGGCCATGCCCATGCGCTGAATTTGCGCGATTCAGGCTGCAAGAACATCGCGGTTGCGTTGCGGGCTGGCTCGCCAACGGTGAAAAAGGCCGAAGGCGAAGGCCTCAAGGTCATGACGGTCGTGGAAGCCGCCAAATGGGCCGACGTTGTGATGATGCTGACGCCGGACGAATTGCAGGCCGATATTTATCGGGACGAGCTGCAGGCCAATATGAAGCAGGGTGCGGCTTTGCTCTTCGCTCATGGCCTGAACGTGCATTTTAATCTCATCGAGCCTCGCAAGGACCTTGACGTTCTCATGGTTGCGCCAAAGGGCCCCGGCCACACGGTGCGCTCGGAATATCAAAAAGGCGGCGGCGTGCCGACGTTGATCGCCATCCATCAGGATGCGACGGGCAATGCGCATGATCTCGGCCTGTCCTATGCCTCGGCCAATGGCGGCGGCCGCGCCGGTATCATCGAGACGACGTTTAAGGAAGAGTGCGAAACCGATTTGTTCGGCGAGCAGGTTGTGCTTTGCGGCGGTTTGGTGGAACTGATCCGCGCTGGCTTTGAAACATTGGTCGAAGCAGGCTATGCCCCTGAAATGGCCTATTTCGAGTGCTTGCACGAAGTGAAGCTGATCGTTGATCTGATTTATGAAGGCGGCATCGCCAACATGAACTACTCGATCTCGAACACCGCCGAATATGGCGAGTATGTCACCGGCCCACGCATCATCACATCCGAGACCAAGGCAGAGATGAAGCGCGTTCTGGATGATATCCAGACCGGAAAATTTACCCGCGATTGGATGCTCGAGAACAAGGTCAACCAGACCTCGTTCAAGGCCGTCCGCGCCCGCCACAATGCGCACCAGATCGAAGAAGTCGGCGGAAAGCTCCGTGCGATGATGCCTTGGATCGCGAAGAACAAGTTGGTCGATAAGGCGAAGAATTGAGCCTTGTTGAATAATGATCGTAAAAAGCCTCGCGAAAGCGGGGCTTTTTTAATATGGCTATGAGCATTCCTTGTCAGGATTTCAATCATGCCCATTCTCTCGATCCAATCCCATGTCGCATACGGCCATGTCGGAAATGACGCAGCTGTTTTTCCGCTACAACGCTTGGGTTATGAAGTCTGGCCCGTGCATACGGTGCAATTTGCCGCGCATACGGGGTATGGTCCGCCTAAGGGGCAGGTGTTTGACGCTTCCCATATCCGCGAGGTGATCGACGGCATTGCGGCGCGCGATGATTTTGCGGCATGCGGGGCGGTGCTTTCGGGCTATATGGGGTCGGCGGCCATCGGTGGGGCGATCCTCGATGCGGTGAGCCGTGTGAAAGCCGTCAATCCGGATGCCCTTTATGCGTGTGATCCGGTGCTTGGGGACGTCGGCAAAGGCTTTTTTGTTCGCGCCGAAATGCCGGATTTTATGCGTGACTGTGTGGTGCCTCAGGCTGACATCGTTACGCCCAATCTGTTTGAGCTTGCAGCGCTGACGGGGATGACGTGTTCAACGATTGCCGAAACCCGTTTGGCTGTGCAGTCGCTTCATGGAAAAGGTCCGCATGTTGTTTTACTGACGTCGGCCGTTGTCACGGAAACGCCCGACGATGCCGTTGACATGATCGTATCCGATGCGACCGGCCTGTGGCGCGTGCGCACGCCGAGGCTGGCGTTTGCTCCGAGCGGGGCAGGGGATTTAACAGCGGCGTTGTTTTTAGCGCATTACCTGCAGAGGCGCTCGGCGGTCGATGCGCTCGCTGCTGCTGCCTCGTCCGTTCATGCGGTCCTGGAAGCTACCTTGCGCAAAGGCGGGGGTGAGTTGGCTTTGATCTCCGCGCAGGATGGGCTCTTTGTCCCACCGATGATATTTGTTCCGGAGCGGTTAGCATGAGACGCCGGTTCTTCACGCTCGATGTGTTTACACATTCGGCTTTGGCTGGCAACCCGCTTGCCGTGGTGCTGGATTGCGAGGGGTTGGACGATCATGCCATGCAAGCCATTGCACGTGAATTCAATCTATCGGAAACGGTCTTTGTGTTCCCGCCAAACGATAGCGCAAACCGTGCTTCACTGCGGATTTTTACGCCCGGGCGTGAACTGCCGTTTGCGGGGCATCCGACGGTTGGAACCGCGGTCTTGTTAGCGATGCTGGACGGCATTGCCTCAGAAGCAAAGCGCTTTGTTTTAGAAGAAAAAGTGGGTCTTGTGCCATGCGTGGTTGAAGGGCTGAGCGGCGGGACGATCGAGGCGACGTTCACCCTTCCGCGGTTGCCGCAGCGCGTTGAGCCAGCGGCGGACGTCTCTATTCTTGCCAAGGCGATTGGCGTTGCGGCGAATGATATCGGGTTTGATCGCCATCAGCCCGCCGTTTTTTCCGCAGGTGTCGGGTTTACGTTGGTTCCGCTCAAGGATGCGGCGGCGGTTCGCAAAGCGCGGAGTGTTCGGGAGCATTGGTCGGCAGGGATTAAACCGGCTGATCACGCCAATGCCTTTATTTATTGCCGCGAGACGGTGGAAAAGGGTCACCACTTCCATGCCCGCATGTTTGCGCCCGATCTTGGCATGGGCGAGGATCCGGCCACCGGAAGCGCAGTTGCGGCCTTTGCGGGTGCGGTAGCCGAGTTTGAAGCGTTAAGCGATGGCTCTCATTCTTTCGTGATTGAGCAGGGCTATGAGATGGGTCGCCCGTCGCAGATCCGTTTAGAAATCGATATCGCCGATGGCGCGTTGGTAAAGGCGCGGATTGGCGGCGGTGCCGTTGTGATCAGTGAGGGGATCTTGTGGGTGTAACGTTGGCGTTAATTGTGGCCGGTAATGCGCGCCAATGTAATTACTGCACCTAAAATGACGAGGGTTTGAAAGCCAATGGAGCCGACGATCCACTTAAGAACATCGCTTCGCAGCCCTTCGATTTTTGACTCAAGTCGCAATTCCGTTTCGCGCATGTCTGATTTAAGTTCGAGACGCAGATCTTTAAGATCGGACTTGGTCGCCAATTGATCCGATGTAGCGTCAGCAATCGCAAAGGCCAGCCCTTCCGACTGCTCCTGCGTGAACTTCGCTTTATCGCGAAGCGTTTGGGCAAATTTTAACGTGTCGAAGGCGAGTGTTGTCACCGCTAGACCCTCGTTGATCGCCATGAAGAACAGTGTCTAAAATGCGCTTTTGATGCCATGTTTTCAAGCGTCATTTTCCCCGACGACCTGTCAGAAAGGACAGGTCTTGCGTCGCCTTACCTTTTTCATATAGTCTTACCGAATGTTAACCGCTTTCGTGCTCGAATAGGTACCGAGGTGGGAACCAAAAGGATAGGACGCCGTGGCCGCATCAGCGACCCTTTTAACTGTAATGACCTTGGCTCTCGTTGTGAGCCGGGCTTTGCCGCGTCCGCTTGCAGCTCTCCTTCTTCTTAGACGCCCCTGAGGGCCGGCCGGGCAAAAGCCTGGGCGCTCAGGGGATGACAATCGAGATCGTGCCGCACCCAATGGCCCGTGTGACCCCTCAGGGCGCGTTCCGGGCTACTATGAGATAAGAAGGAACAAACACCATGTCCGCTGCAACCGATAAAGACCGCGTTATCATTTTTGACACCACCTTGCGCGATGGCGAGCAATCTCCGGGCGCGTCGATGACCTTGGAAGAAAAGCTCGAAGTTGCCGATTTGCTCGATGCCATGGGCGTCGACATCATCGAGGCTGGATTTCCGATTGCATCCAATGGTGACTTTGAGGCCGTGTCCGAGATTGCTAAACGGATTAGGCACGCAACGGTTGCAGGCCTTGCGCGCGCCATCAATGCGGATATCGACCGCGCGGGTGAAGCGGTCAAGGGCGCTGTAAAGCCTCGTATCCATACCTTTGTCTCAACCTCGCCGATTCATCTCGAGTTCCAGATGAAGAAGAGCGAAGAGGAGGTGTTGGCGATCATCACCTCAACCGTGACCCGCGCACGCAACTTGGTGGCCGATGTCGAATGGTCGGCGATGGATGCGACGCGCACGCCGATTGACTATCTCTGCCGCTGTGTTGACGCGGCGATTAAAGCGGGGGCGACCACCATCAACCTGCCGGATACGGTCGGGTATGCCACGCCGGACGAATACCGCAACATGTTCCGCCAAGTGCGCGAGCGGGTGGTGAATGCCGACAAGGCGATCTTCTCGGTGCATTGCCACGATGATTTGGGCTTGGCGGTTGCCAATTCTTTAGCCGGTCTTGAGGGCGGAGCCCGGCAGATTGAATGCACGATCAACGGGCTTGGCGAGCGTGCCGGTAATGCGGCATTGGAAGAGGTTGTGATGGCGATCAAGACGCGGGGCGATGTGTTGCCCTATGCGACGAATATCGAATCCACCATGCTGACCAGGGCATCAAAACTGGTGGCTGCTGTTACTTCGTTCCCTGTGCAGTACAACAAAGCGATTGTGGGCCGGAATGCGTTTGCCCATGAGAGCGGCATTCACCAGGACGGAATGCTGAAAAACCAACAGACATATGAAATTATGACTCCCGCTTCCGTGGGTGTGTCAAAAACGTCTTTGGTGATGGGAAAGCATTCGGGTCGTGCAGCGTTCCGCGATAAGCTGAAAGAGCTTGGCTATGAGTTGGGCGAGAATGCATTTGAAGAAGCCTTCAACCGCATGAAGGATTTGGCCGACCGCAAAAAGCATGTTTATGACGAGGATATTGAAGCGCTTGTCGGTGATGAAGTGGGTTCGGGCCAAGACCGCATCAAGGTTGAATCCTTGACGGTGATTTGTGGCACGCAAGGCCCGCAATTGGCGACATTGACGCTTGATATTGAAGGGCTCCACAAAACCATTCAAGCATCAGGCAACGGTCCGGTCGATGCATGTTTTAATGCGATCAAGGCCTTGGTGCCGAATGAGGCACAGCTTGAGCTGTATCAAGTTCACGCTGTTACCGAGGGGACCGATGCGCAGGCGGAAGTCTCGGTCCGGTTAGGCGAGAATGGCCGCTCGGTAACGGCTAAAGCAGCTGATCCGGATACGTTGGTGGCATCGACGCGGGCCTATCTTGCAGCGCTGAATAAGCTGATGGTGAAACGCCAAAAGGGCGTTAATCCGCAGACCTTGATGGCGGGCTAATTGAAGCGTTGCACATTCGATGTTGGCAATTTCAAGGATAGAGCTTGCAAGCATCGATTTGCTTTGCTAATCACTCTCCAACGCGGGGCCTGTGCCCCGCCTTTGTTTTGATGGGCGCTTAGCTCAGTTGGTAGAGCAGCTGACTCTTAATCAGCGGGTCGTAGGTTCGAAACCTACAGCGCCCACCATCAAAACAACGACCTTTCTCCCATCGGTCAAAAACATTGTCGCTGCCCTCTGGACCCGCACGGTGTTTTGTCATAAATCGGTCACAGAAGCCTTTGTCAGGGTTTTACTTAAAGGTATGCCTTGTACGTTTAGGTTGGCGCGATGACTGTTAAGATGACGTTGGAAGTGGGCGTGATGAGAGTTTTGATTGTGTTGGTTGGATTGGCTTTTTTAGCCGCGATACCGCCGAATGCTTGGGCGAAAGATGGCGCCCCCTCCTGTCGTGAGGCATCCAAACAATCCCTTGATAATCACCTTACGGAAGAAAAGCTGATCTGGAGCCAGGAAGGGGGGCAGGTCCGAGATGTGCAATACCAGTCCATCTATCGCGAAAAAACCAACAAATGCTTTTTCAAGCTTAATTTCAAAATCGTAAAACCGGGTGAATTGATGAGTACCTATTATCTCGTCGACGCGTTTGAAAACCGGATCTACGCTGCCTATCTTGCGGTCAATAAAAGAGCGGGATCGACGACCAAAGAGCCACCGCTCAACTGCACCTATGGCATTGCGTATGATGAAAAGACAGCGTGCACAACAAAGGCCGAGCTTGATGGTTTCGTTGACGCTCTTATCGCAGAAAACTGACGCAGACTAAGGTCGAAAACCACTTGACTAAAGCCTTGCCTTTGCATGCCGGTCCGCCGGATCGACAATTGATAAGACCCTAATTCCTAATGTGCCGCCAATATTGACGACCTCGCCGCGTGCAATGAGCGTACCGTTGGTCAAAATGTCGAGTTGGGCACCCGCTTCGGTATCAAGCGCGATCACTGAACCTATTTTAAGGGTCAGAAGCTCGCGGAGGGTGAGCATGATCGAGCCAGCCTCGACTTTCAAATTAACTTCAATGTTTTCAAGTTTTTTTAGTTTCGCATTTTCCAGCGCAGTAACCGCGTCGGTGGGTGGTGATGGCTCCGCCATAGGTTAGCCCTCCCTATTTGGGGCAACAGGTCCCAAATATTGTAGGCAACGTTAGCGGTGGGACGCCTTGTGATGGATCAAGGTAAGGCAAATAAAACGAGCAACATTTAGTCGTATCGGAATGTATCAATGGACAAAGAAAAACCGCCCGCTTCCTTGTTTCAAGAAGCAGGCGGTTTGTTTATCGCTACGTCCCGCACCATCTACGCGTGAGAGCGTAGCGTGCGTTGGGAGTGAAACGAAGGATCAGACCTTCTTGCGGCCTGGCTTCTTCCGCGTATTGCCAAGCCCCATGGTTTTGGCCAACGTCGAACGGGCTGCCGAATAGTTCGGGGCAACCATAGGATAGTCGTGCGGCAAACCCCAACGCGCGCGATACTCATCCGGGGTCATGTCGTACGAGGTTCTGAGATGGCGCTTTAAGGATTTGAAGTGCTTACCATCTTCCAAGCAAACAATATAATCAGCCTGAACCGACTTCTTTACAGAAACGGCAGGAACTAAAGGCTCTTCAGGCGCTGAAACCGTGGCACCATTCTCCAAGCTTGAAAGTGCCTGGAATGTCGTATGGATCAAATTACTTAATTCGGTTGGCGAAATGGCGTTGTGAGCAACATAATTTGCTACAATGTCAGTTGTGAGTTCGATTAAGCTAATATGGTTTTGCTCAGTATCCATGTAATTTTAGTCCCTTATCGAGAAGTTTTAGATTTCAAATCAGTCCGAAAAGAGAACTACTTATTTTTTTTAAAGACCACAAGCAAAATATAAGTCATTGAGCTAGAAAAATTAAAAATTTCGCGAAATGTCAGTATTTTCACAGATTCTGATCGGAAATATCACGCGCTCGGTTTTTCAGATTTGACACTAAAGTAGCGTATAAATTAAGAATAATCTGTTCTTTTGGAAACTTGGATTCATGCACGAAGTGCAACGCGGTTGATTGATTGGGTAAAAACCTCGTGAGGCGTTTTGTAGCCCAATCGCTTTCGTGGTCGATTATTGAGTAGACT
>Ga0114964_10000103_pt1 | contig 59628 bp, 60 predicted proteins | sample C_131016_MF_Meta_FD_92638 | JGI IMG/M metagenome (GOLD analysis project Ga0114964, IMG submission 92638) | Freshwater microbial communities from Lake Croche, Canada to study carbon cycling - C_131016_MF_MetaG | ecosystem: Environmental > Aquatic > Freshwater > Lake | place: Lake Croche, Canada... | reverse complement strand
GGCAACTTCGGCGATGAAGCCTCGCCCGACATTGTTGCGAAATTGAGTGGCTTGAAAGTGCGCCCAGTTTTGCCAGGCGATAACAAGTTGCTAGCCATCGGTTCAATCCTTCACCGCATGTCACCGGGAGATGTGGTGTGGGGTTCGGGCATCAAGCGGCCGGATGCCCTTGATGAGATTCCGGTTTCCGATGTCGAACTGACTGCCGTCCGCGGACCGCTCACCCTTGAAGCCCTGAAGCGTAACGGTTGGGATGTCAGTGGAATTAAAGCACTTTTTGATCCAGGTATCTTGCTTGCTCGCTTGTATGAGAAGGAACTCGATGCATACGATGCATCGCGCAATGATGTCTACGGTCCAGTGCGAGTGATTCCACACTTCCGTGACGAACTCGTGTTACGTCGGAACTACCCCCTCTTGGCCTCGAGCTTTGTGACCGTTGACTGTCACCCGCTCGACATGTTGAAGCGACTGAAGGGTGCACAGAAGGTTATTTCGTCGTCGTTACATGGACTTATCTTTGCGGAGAGTTTGGGCATCCCAGCCGTGTGGCTTGCATCTCCCGGTGGTGAAGGTTCTTACAAATTCTTGGACTACTACGCATCCTCTGGTAGAACCGCGGTCCGTGCGTGCGAAACTCTGGAAGAAGCACTGGGTGCCGAAGCTCCCGAACTGCCTCCTATTGAGTTTGAAAAATGGATGGCAACCTTCCCTGCCTCAAGTGTTCGCCGACTCGCAACTCAAGCACCTGCACCACAGTCGCGTCTGTTCCCACCCAAGGACGAAGTACCTAATGAACTGTTTGAGCTCGTATGGAATGACAACTTTGCACAAAATGATGAAGGCCTATGGCTCAAGGGCAATTCTGGTCTCCTCCAATTGCCAGCGCTAAGGGTAGCCGAGAGGTCAAAGTCACTAGTGCTTACTGTTCGACCGCGCAAGATGTACAACGAGCCTGAGGCACAGAACGTCACAATCACCAGTGGTGACAGTGTTGCTCATTTGTATTGGGCTCCGAGTGACGCATCCGTCAGATCCGTCACTCTTACTCCGACATCGTCCGAATGGGCTTCTGGTGTTCGAGTGAAATTTGAACACGATGGTCGTGCTCAAAAGAGGACATTGCGTAACCGTAAGCCGTTACCGCTTCGCAACGTGTGCATTCGCAAAATTGATATCGAAGGTGCTTAAGCGATTTATGTCACAAGTGGTGACTTAGACAACCGCTGAAGTACTCACCTCCAGATAACAACTGTTGTACATTTGCTCCATGGACAGTAATCCCGCTGCAGGTTGGTATCCAGACCCTAGTGATCCGCGCAGGATGCGTTACTGGAATGGTTCTGAGTGGACCGAGCAGACGGCTACTTCACGAATCAAGTCGCGGGCGAGTAAGTGGATTGTGCTCGTTGGTGTGTTGATTGCGATAGCACCATTCTTTGTAGCCTTTTTGTATTCTGGCAACTCTTCAATGTGGGATGAAAGTAGTGGAGGTGGAGCAGCCATCTGGGCCGTTGTCATGACTTTCCCTGTGGGCGGAGCCATTGCGATTTTCGGACCACTCGTGGCCAACAGTATTGCGCGGAGAAAAGCTAGGAAGGATATCACTAGGCTCTCTCCATGACTAAAAATGCGCTTACTGCAGTCCGGATTATCGCGGCACTCCTTCTGCTTCCGGTGGGTTTGAAGATACTGCCGAGTGTCAGCAAAGTTTTCGTAGACTTTAAGACAGCGCCGTGGTTTGTAGTATCCCTCTTCTTGTTCCTTGCATTTGCTCTTGTAGCTCCTGTGCTGACCTTGCTTTCAGCCCTGAAGGCCGATTCGGCACTTGGTCGCAGTCTGGGGTGGGCGGCTTTCGGCGTTGGACTCGCCGCGTCATTCTTTCCCTTTCTGGGCCGATTTGTGCAATTCCATATGTGGATATTGGACGAGATCAAAGTTGACTTCGGCTTCCTAACGACAGACCCAAAGATTTTTCAATACCTATTTATTGTTCGCGATCTCGGACTACTACTCCTTCTTGCATCTTTGTTCATGAAAGTTAGTTCGACAGTGCAGCGTAGCCACTAGCAAGGTCTTGTCTGTGCCTGTGCTGATTTGCACGTTGTACGTAGAAAGCACATCACAAAATGTCAGACCCCTGTGTCACAATGAAAGTGCTCAAGAAGATTGATCACAAGCCCTCTGGCTGATCAACTGCCAACCGCCTGCTCGATGTAACGGTGGCCCCAGAGGAAGAGCCGCTCACATGATGTTCATGCGAGAAGACGAGTGTTAAGGGGTCATCCGTGGCTGAGAAAGATGTAAAAAGGCTGTATTCAACACAAGGCGTTGATTGGACAGATGACGAGTCGATTGCGACTTTTGCCAAGTCGGTCTATGCCAATTTTGTTGCTGCACGCGATGCTTCAGCGGACGTCGCTGATGAGAGTTCGACAGAGGACTCCCAATGAGTGCAGACGAAGCTGAGAAGAGTGAGCAAAAAATTTACCTGGTTAAACCACCGAAGAGTCTGAAGGAAATGACACGGGAGGAACGTCGGGAGTGGGCGAGTGGGCTTCATCAGAAATTGGTGACCTTGAGAGCCGATGGGCTTGAAGCTGACGCGGCACGTGATCCAGGTGAAGTCCGCGAAGAATCCGAGTATTCCAAGTGGTACCGCAGTGTTCGAGATTCTCGCATTGCCCAAGCAGAACGCGAAGCCCAAGAGGAACGGCAAGCCCGAGCTCTCCAAGCCGATTCCCCTGAACCCAAAACTGATGAGAAATGAGAAAACATGAAAAACGATAGTCGATTAAGTCAAGCGTTTGCCTTTGCGGAGGAACTCCACAGGACCCAGTCTCGAAAAGTTGGCACAGATGAAAACAAGAGCCTTGAGATTTCGTATCTCACTCACCTTGTTGAAGTGATGAGCCTGACTATTCAGGGATTCGGCGATGAAGATCAGCAGATTGCAGCACTCCTCCATGATGCCGTTGAGGATCATCCACTAACCCCTGATAAGCGCGTTACCGAGCAGGTAATCCGCGAGCTGTTCGGTGAACGAGTGGCCCATCTGGTTGACCTTTGCACCGACGCTCGACCAGCCACTGCAGGTGCGACCAAAGCACCGTGGTTCGATCGCAAGCGTGCACACATTGCACACCTGCGTACGGTCGGTGCTCAAGATCCATCGGTGTTGCTGGTCCCACTCGCAGACAAACTCAGCAACGGCAAGGCCATTGTGAATGATGTGCTCTTACATGGTGACGTTGTTTGGAATCGCTTCAATGCGAAGCCGTACCAAACCAAGTGGTACTACACCTCGATGCTCAGTGTTTTCCAGGAATTAATTCCAAGCAATCCACTCATACCGAGACTTGAACGAGTCGTTGCCCAGTTGCAGACTTTGGCGAACAACGCGAAGCACGATTCAACGGACGAGAACATCAACTCAGCTGCTCCAGAGGCTGTTGAGCTGTAGAGCGAACTGCTTGCGAATCTCGAGGCGTTCAATCTTTATTGAGTACCGCCACTGTTGCAGAGCAAGTTGCTCGGAAGAGGAGAGGCCATCCTGAGCTTTGAGCCATGAGGAAAGGAGCCCAAGATCCTGGTGCTCGCCGATGAGTGCGTGTAATCGTCTGCTCATGTCAATGGTCCACCCACCGCTGACCAAGTCTTGGCTTCGGGCAAATTCGTAGACATAGCGAACTTGCTTAGCTTGGATTCGAAGCTCGTGCAAGAGTGCCGAAGATGACGTACTTTTGGGGTTGTGTGCCAAGTGCAACAGCACCTTGCGCTGACTTTTCAAACAGCCCTTGGCCTTAGCGGCTTGTCGCTGTGTCGACATGGTCTTGACCTTGCTCCGAGTCGGGATTGCCTCAGCAAAAGAGTGCAAGTTCTGTAAACAACTATTGAGTCGAGAGCCGTTGATGTGTGGCATGACGCGCAGTTCCTCTTCCCGGCGAGCTTGACTAAGCCGATTTTTGAGACGCTCTGTGTGAGCAGGTTCAAGCGGTGCGGATGACGCCGAGCTGCCCGCGCCAGCTGCGAGCAGGTCAGCAATCACGTCAATATTCCGCAGAGCAGAAAGCTGATCGTCTAGCCACTTCACATCTTCAAGTACCTCGCTTTGTCTCCTGCGTTTTAGGGCAGGGGCGAATGTCACTAAGTGCGCATGTAGATGTCGCACCAATATTCTGCACTCGTGAATTGTTTCTGGTCTGAGCTCCACTTGGAGATCGGAAACTACATCACGTAAGTCCACGGTCGTCGCTGTGAAAAATGTAGACAGATAAGTCGTGAACTCGAATTCATGAGTAGATCTATGGTTTGCGTGAGTGACCATGAATCTAGTGTCACAGGATTCGCCTAAGGGTTAGGGTAATCTCAAGAGAATTGTCAGCGAACAGAGAGCGACTATGGTTTACCCCGTGTTCAAGCGCCTCGCTGATGTCCTGGTCAGTGGGCTGGCCCTAATCGCGCTGTCACCCGTGTTATTGCTAGTTTCAGTGGGAAATGCAAAATACCTTGGGCGTCCCGTACTTTTCACTCAGGTACGGCCTGGCAAGTCGGCAAAGCTCTTCACAATGTACAAGTTCCGAACTATGACGGATGCCCGCGATGTAGACGGCAACCTACTTCCGGATGTTGTTCGACTGCATCCGTGGGGTAAGTTCCTACGGTCAACAAGTCTGGATGAACTGCCTGAACTGTGGAATGTACTCAAGGGAGATATGAGCATCATAGGTCCCCGGCCTCTGCTGCCTGAATACCTCGAGCACTATACGCCGACGCAAAATCGTCGACATGAAGTGCGACCTGGCATCACAGGCTTAGCGCAGGTACTTGGTCGAAACGAGTTAGCGTGGGAAGACAAGTTTGCTTACGATGTCACGTATGTCGATGAACTGAACTTTCTTCTGGATGTGAAAATCCTGACAAAGACTCTGATCTCGGTCTTTAAGCGTGAGGGCATAAATACGTCAGATGGAACGTCGATGCCCAAGTTTGGAACCGACGCCTAGCACTCCTTTAGTTGAGGTTGCGCATTACGCGCTGAACCTCAGCTCGCTGAATGAATGAATGATGTGCTTTGCGTGGTACTCGTCATCAACGTCGATGTCCTGGCGATGCACATTGTTGCCTCGGCTTGCCAACATGTAGGTGTCCCAACCGTACCTATTTGGCACAAGGAAATCTTTGATCGGGTTGTCACCAATCATCACTGTCTGGGTGCCCTGGGGCAATTCATCTAAGTCAGCAAAGAATGCTTCATGAACTTTCGTCTGCCCTACTTCTTCGCTGATCAGGATTTGGGAGAACGAATCTGTGAGACCAAGTGCGCCAATTTTATTTCGTTGGGTGACGCTTCGCCCCTCAGTCGCCAGCACTAGTTGGCATTGCGCCTTGAGAGCCTGCTCAATGAAAATTGCGGCATCAGCATAAAGCGAGATTGACGGTTTGTGTGAGCGGTAAATCGACAACGCCACACTCTTGAGATGAGTATCAAAATCGAGATACGTGAAGATGTCTTGACCCTGGATACTGAGTTGCACCAAGGTATCCAGTTCAACTGTGTGTGCGACATCAAGCACATCGAGTATGGTGGCGAATCCCGACCGTTCAAAATCACGTTCAGAATAAAGAGTGTCATCCAGATCCAGAATGATGCGACTGCCCGGACGGAGCTCAAACACCTATGAACACCTCAGCGTCATATCTCAACATCACTAGACCATCGATCCATCCGTCAAAATAGTCTGCGGTCTCTCCAGTGAAGTGTTCTTTGACTAACCAGTCAACGAATGTTGCACCAGAGCGTTGAGTCAGTGGATAGCCACCACCAAAGCGCGGATTGATCTCGATTCCTAGAATTTCTGGCGCATTGTTGTCGGCCAAGTCGACAAAGAATTGCAAAGTGATGCAACCGTAGGCACCCTCAAGTTTCGCTAACGCACCTGCAAGATAGTCCAGCAACGCACCTTTAAGTGTTCGACTTTTTGAAACCTCACCGTCGCGAACTTCTAGGCGTTCGCGCGGCACAATTCCGCGCAAGGTTCCTCGTGCGTCATAAAAGGCATCAACGGTGAACTCTCTGAATCGCTTGGTATCCACAAGTTCTTGATGTATGTAGTAGTCAGTATTCTTCAGGCTTTCAGTCAGTTCACTGGCGTTATCCAGGATGTGAATGTCGATACTTCTACTACCACCGACAGGTTTCACAAACCGTGGAAACTCTGTCGAGTCCACGTCCAATTCCTGCGGAGTTTCAATCTTCAGGCTCGTGAAGATTGCGGCAGTCTCGCGCTTGTTGCGACATGCACGAATCAGATCAACATCGGAAATCACAATGTTGATGCCGTGTTGTTCGCCCCATTGATCCCGGAGCTCAGCGAGGAGTGAAAGTTCGGTGTCAATAGTAGGTATGACGAGTGAAATGTCGTGACGATGGCATAGCTCAAGTAGTTGTGCCGGATAACTTGGGTCGCTTACAGCACATATGGGCTCATGTATGTCGGCAATCTGGCATGCGGCCGAAAGGGGAGGATTTAGGTCGACTGCTACGACCTTTCCGCCACTTGTCTGTGCAACTGCAGCCATGAAATATCGCACGAGCGAAACACGCCGTCCCGCACTTGTGATGAGTACGTTCTTGCCCTTGGTACGAGTAACTGTTTCTACTGTCATTTCATTGCACCAATCTTGAGGACTTTTGCCCTAAAGAGCCATGAACCATTCAGTTGTCACTTGGAGTGCATCTTCAAAATTTGTCGTCGCCGGGTTATCGAATAATTCATTCAACAGAGTCGAGGAGGCTTGAGAATCGCGAACATCGCCAACTCGTGGATCGAGATAGTTCGCAGTTACTTCTTTGCCCGTTGTGTGCGCCAATTTTTCAACCAGCTGATTGAGTGAGCGGCGACTTCCGAAGGCTAAGTTGACTGGTGAATGTGCTGCCTTCCGCTCATGAGCAGCGCGCGCGAGCACATCAACAACGTCGCCTACGTACGTGAAATCTCTGGTCTGTTCACCGTCTCCGTAGATGTCGACTGGTTCGCCGTTCTTGATGCGGTCTAAGAAGCAAGGAATCACTGCTGCATAGGCATGACCTGCACGTTGACGTGGACCGAATACGTTGAAGAATCTAAAGGCCAGTGTGTCTAATCCGTAAGTCAGGTGCCATGCAACTGTGTATGACTCTGCCGCTAATTTGGCCACGGCATATGGACTGATGGGCATAGGTCGCAAGTCTTCACTTTTTGGCAAAGTGGGATTGGCACCGTACACGGAGGACGAAGATGCCATCACAATGTGACCATTGTTTGCTCTGACGGCTTCAAGCATGTTGAGCGTGCCGTTCACGATGGCGTTATGACTCGGAAGTGGAGCTGCCACCGAACGTGGGACTGAAGGGATCGCGGCTAGGTGGAGGACGCTGTCTACATTCGCGACCAACTTGTTGACAAGGTCCGAATCGAGGATGCTTCCTTCTAGTAGTTCAACATCGAGTCCAGTCAGATTTTCGGTATTGCCCGTGCTGAGGTCATCCAAGATGCACACCTCATCACCAAGGTGCAGAAACTTTTCCGCCAGATTGGCACCAATAAAGCCAGCACCGCCAGTAATCAAAACCTTCATGTTCACAGCGTAACTGTCCCACAGATGACGGCTCGCCTCTGGCGCTAGATTCCTGCGGTTCAATGGTCAAGAATAGAGTCACCCGATGAGCAAGGATGAGGTATGGCAATCGTTCGCAACCTGCGCCGCATGCTGGCCGTCATGTTCATCGCTGGTCTGGCAGCCGTCATCTGGATGCTCCACACGGGGTCGGCGGCTAACTCTGAATTGAGCCAGGCCAAGAGTCAGATTCAGTTACTCATGACACACAAAGTGAGTAAGGAGCCACACCGCATTGCTCGGGTCATCGAGCGAGTTTATGTTCATGTCGACCGCGCCAATCACCTAACCCATGATCCGGTGTGGTGGATGGTGAGCCACATTCCGGTGCTCGGTCGCACGCCTACTGCTGTGCGAACGTCCATTTCCTCGATAGATGTTGTTTTAGCTGCAGTTACGCAATCGGATGGCGATTTGTTAAGTTACCGGCGCAAGCCTGGAACCATAGTCGACTCTGCACTCCTGAAGATTGCTGGGCGGATTTTGGCTGACGTGAGAAAGCCAACCCTTGATGCAGTAACCCAGATGCAGGCTCTCAATTTGTCGGGTGTGCCTAAGCTCATCGCCGATCCGGTGCGGCAGATTCGGACCCAGTTCGAAACAGCGCAACCTTACGTCGAACAAGGTCAGGCTTTCATAAAGGCAGCACCGATTTTGCTCGGATTAAACCAGCAAAAAAAGTGGCTACTGGTCATGAACAACGGTGCAGAGGCCCGCGCAACTGGCGGGTTACCTGGTGGGTGGGCAGTATTGTCTGTCGATCGTGGCCATCTGGAACTTACACATTTGGAAACAAATTCAGCAATCAGCGCCGAACCTTTGCGCAATTGGCGGAACCTCGTCCCACAAGATGTGCAGGCGCTTTATGGCTCTGATCTTGCACATTTAGCGGATATGAACTTGTCACCGGACTTTCCGACGAACGCCCGACTTATGAACGCGCTGTATGAGCAACATACGCAGGGTCATGTAGACGGCGTTGTTTCGATTGATGAATTCACACTGGCTGGCCTCATGGCTGTTACGGGTCCAGTTCGGGTGGGTGAGCATCGCCTAACTTCGGGCACGGTTGTGGACTACGTGACAAAGGGCGTGTATGCCGACTATCCAAATCCTCGAAAGAAGGATGAAGCGGTGATGGAGATTACTCGCCGTGTCTTCAAGCACATGTCTTACGATTCGGTGCGCGATGTGGAATTGGCTCGTGCACTCATCCCAAGCATCTACCGTGGTCGACTCCATGTATGGGTCACGAGCAGGAGCGGCCAGGCTGTGATCAGTCGAACGGTAATGGCTGGCTCCATGGCTAACCCGAGCAAGCCAACGCACATGGCCGTTGTCATTAACGCTGCGGGAAACAAGATAGATGCCTACGTGGCAGCCACGGTGCACTATCAGCAAGGAAAATGCTTTACCGACCTGCCTTACCGTGAATCATCTATGACGGTTGGCTTGCATAACGCGGCACCGACTCACGGCTTGCCAGACTATGTCACCCCTCGAAATGACAAGGGCTATCGAGATAACTCCCAGCCAGGCTCGACGATGAGTGCAGTTTTTGTGCATGCTCCATTGGGCTCGGAGTTAGCTGCAGCGAGCATTCACGGTCAAAAGGTCGTGCCTATGAGCATAGGCACGGATCACGGTCGGTCTGTCTGGGAATTTGATGTTGAGCTGCCTGCACGTAGCTCCAGACAACTACAGGTGCAATTCAATGAGCCAAGTCAACTTGCCACTGCCATACCGAATTTGGGTGTTCAACCTATGGCCATTCCGATGCAGACCAGTATTCAACTAGGGCCACGGTGTGCGGTATCGCAGTGATGATTTGTGGTTTGGTTGCAATCGGGTTGGGCTAGACTAATAATATTGGGTCACCACTGATCGGAGAGAGTAATGTCAGCATTCAAGCGACGCTCTGTCGTATTTGCCACTGCATGTGCGCTCATAGTTCCTTTCTTCGTCACGTCCAACGCCCAGGCTTACCCGCCCCGTCAACGTCTGACAGTTACGCCCGACCGGATAGTTCTGCAGGCCAAAACTGGAAGTGCGAATTTCACAGTTCGTCATGCTTGCCCAGGCGCAGCTCGTGTGTTGGTCAATCACCATGGCTATAAGGCAATCAATGCATCCAAGGGACACGGTACTTTCACCTTCGGCAAAGTCAAGCCCGGAAAGTACATTGTGACAGTTAAGTCCTGCAAAGAGCGAGCCGATGTTGCTATTTATGTTCCAGGTGCATTTGTCATTCCTCAGAGGCAGGTTGTGCAGCGCCCGCTCGCAATGCGTGTCAAGTATGCGCCGCCTGGTTCAGTCGTCTCATTTCTTTTGAAAAAAAGACCAGTTCCCAAGATGTCGCCGATAATTTCATCGCCATTTGGAGTCGCAAGCTTCATAGTGCCTGCGAACACCTTCAAGCTTTCTAAGAATCCCGTCACCTTCATGGTGGGAACTGGAATAAAGCTTTCCGGCACTATCAAGGGCATCAATGCTCAGAAGCCGCTGAAGAAGAAAAAGAAGTAGGTTCGGTTCACTTTTAGTGTAACCCGGGAGCAGAAAACAGAACCCGCGGTTAATTTCTGCTTGGTTTGAAGAGTTGGACGTCAGTGTCTTTGCCTCGCCGCGCGGCCTTTTCACTTTCTTCTGGCGTCTCAGTGTCCGACTTTTGTAGTTGCGGTAGCACATCATAGGCAAAGCAAATTGCCATGCAGACCCAGATATGTCGGAAGTTGATCGAATTGTGGCTGATGGCGCTGACTAGGTAGAAAACCACCATCGTTCTTGTCCGTAATCCGCCAGCCATCGAAATTGTCAGGCAGATGGCGCCAATGGCAATCGGGCCGAGAATTCCGAGTTCAACAAGCGATGAGACGTAGTCATTGTGGGCTTCAGGTGCCACAGTCAATCCAAGATTTGGGTCAGCAAAGTTACCGATCCCGAGGCCCAGAGGCTTCTCAAACCAGACTTTGACTGCCTCACCCCAAATAGAGAGTCGACCCTGAGAACTACGCCCATACCGGTTCAAGCCAGTTAATGTGTCGAATGCTTGCAGAATTGTCGGCGCACCAATGGCAATGAAAAACGGTAGTACCTGTTTACCAAAAGTCAGATTCTTAGATCGTCGAGGCAACCAGAAGGCCAGAGAAGTGAGGATGCACAGGATGCCACCTAGGCTCGCCATTCTGAAGGAAGCGATAACTAGCACAGTAATAAGGCCGATACGAAGGCCAGTATTCTCTGGTACTTCAATGAGTAGCAAAAGCATTACGAAAGCAGCGGCCCAGTTTCCGGCCAGGTTGGGACTTCCTAGAAGTCCAGAACTTCTTGAACCGCCGCCAGACAGAACAGTGAAACACACGATCAACACTGAGAGGGCAATTGCAATCCGCAAGACTCTATTGATGCGTTGAGGATCCACGATGCGAGCAAGTGTGAGGAATGTGACCGGGAAGATAGCGAAGGAGAAGACGTCCTTCGCCAACTGAACCCAGATGAAGCCTCCGCCTGAGAGCAACGGGAGCAAGGCTACGACGATGTATCCATAAATTGAGGTCAGAATTGGTTGAAGCTTTCCAACCCAAGCCTCACGATACTGAAGATTCGTGCTTGATGTGATGGCCATGATGATGGCGATTAGTAATGGTAAGTCGGCTAGCGACGCTCCGAATTTTTGCCACCGGAAGTAGGCAAAACATGTACCGACAACGACGAGAGCAAGAAGGACGCCATTGGTACCGAGTCGAGCCTGGGTTGATTGAACGTGTCCATGGAGATACCGCTTTCGCATACTTACGGCACCTCATTCTTACGTTGATTTAGATAGACTCACCGCAGTGAACATCCTCAAACTCTAACTCACATCGCAATGTTCATGAAGCCTCAAAGTCTATGGAGCCTGACATCCAAGGAGAAGATCCAATGAGTGGCAAAGTGCAGCGGATTCTCTTTGCGGTCACGATAGCGCCGACCATACGAGTCCTGATGGATGGCCAAATTGAATGGTTACTTCAGCAAGGCTATGAGGTCCATACTTGCTCGGCAGGAACTCTCGACTCAACCCGCAGAGACCAAGCCTTTACTCACCAACATCACTCAATTCCGATGACTCGCGAGATGTCTCCATTGCGAGACCTGCAGAGTGTGATGAGGTGGTTTAAAGTCATCGCCAATGTTCGACCTGACACGTTGGTTGCCAGTACACCCAAAGCTGCACTTGTCTCGTTGATTGCCGCCAAACTACTTAGGGTTCCGCGCAAGGTGTATCTCCTTCGAGGGTTGCGACTAGAAACGACTTCTGGCTGGCAACGCCGGATCCTGAGCCTCTCCGAAAAAATCTGCGTCTGGTGTGCCGATGTCGTTATCGCAGTGAGTCCGAGTCTGGAGCGTGAATTTACTCAGTCAGGGTTAGCGCCTGCGAAGAAAGTTCGACATGTAGGTCATGGCAGCAGCAATGGCGTAAATGCCGCTTGGCTCAGCCCCTTATCGGCAAGTGAACGGGTGATTAAGCGATCTGATCTTGGATTTTCCGCCGATGATGTTGTGGTCGCATATGTCGGCCGACTTGTTACCGATAAAGGTTGGGATGTGTTTTGTGAGGCAACCCGAATTGCTCAACTAGACAATCCCAATATTCGGGCCATCGCGATCGGCTCAAATGAGGAAAATCTCGTAGTCCCAGATTGGATTCGCTATGAAGGCGTTAGTGATGATATTCGCAGTTGGTATCAAGCTATGGACATGCTTGTGCTTCCGACATTTCGTGAGGGCTTCCCCAACGTTCCACTTGAGGCAGCCGCTTGCGCAGTTCCGACCGTAGCGAGTCGTGCAACCGGTGCGGTCGACTCGGTAGTAAATGGCATGACTGGTGTTCTCGTGGATGTGAGGGACATCCCGCAAACCAGTGCAGCAATTTCGTTATTGGCTGGCGATTCAGCGCTTCGTCAAAGTATGGGCACGGCTGCACGGGAACGAGTTTTGAAAGATTTTCAGCCTGCTGCTATCTGGCAGGGCTACTTAGACATTTACAGCGCGCTGTAACGCAGTCGACTCCTAGTGAGACGTTTTGTGTGCACTTTGATAGTTTGAGGTGCTGTAGTTGATTCCTAGCAGCGTCGCAGTGCATCGGAGCGAGAATGATTCCTAAGGTAATCCACTACACCTGGTTTAGTGGCGACAAGAAGCCACCGCTCGTTGAGAAGTGCTTGCAGTCTTGGCGAGACGTTCTGCCGGATTACGAAATTATTGAGTGGAACAGCCATAACTGCGATTTGGCGGTAGTACCTTTCGTTGAGCAAGCCGCAAAACTTCGGCGGTGGGCATTTGTATCGGACTATTTCAGATTCGACCTCCTAGCCCGACATGGAGGCATCTATTTAGACCTCGACATTGAAGTTGTGCGACCTTTTGGCCAACTCCTCGAACAGCGGGCGTTTACTGGCTTTGAAACATTCAAGGGAACTCTCATACCTGTCACCTCAGTGCTGGGCTCTGAACCTGGTCACCCGTTTCCCATTGGTGCTCGCGAAATTTTCGCAAGTCAGCCATTTTTGCTTCCGTCAGGAAAGCAGGATGTCACGCCGATGGGCGCACGCTTGCGCGACTACATGGTCCAGACTCAGGGTGTGGTTTTGGAAGATCGCTATCAAGAGGTGGCAAATGGTCTTGCAATATATCCGAGTTCAGTTCTATGCCACAAAAGCGAAGACAGCATCGCCGTAAATCACTTCATGGCTAGTTGGATTCCTCGTCATAAAAAAATTAAAGCTCGCATTGGAGATGTGCTACGCAAACTCAAGCTGATCTAGTCACTTCTTCTTGGAAGGTACGTACCAGTGTGGTGAGCGATTCCAGATCCACAGCAAGTGTGTAACCCTCACCGCCAGTTTCGATGCACCAAGTTCCTCGGCCAGACTGAGTTTTACCTGTCGGAGTGCTGCACTCTCTTCACTTGAGAGTGCCACTTTCCCTGATGTGTGTTGACCCTGATGCACTCGATATTTAAGTAGTGGCTCTGCCAAGTTGTCGATCTTCCCGCATAGCGCAAAACGTAGCCAGAACTCGTAATCCTCAGTGCGGATGCTGTGAACGTTGTAGCCGCCCAACAGAACTGCGATATCTCTTCTAAACATCACCGATGGGTGAATGAAACTATTGCGGCTCAGTAGTCTGCGTTTCAAACTGGCATCGCCCACCGGGACGATTCGATCTGGAGCGCTTGGATGGCCATCGCTGTCGATGACATTTGCCGAGGTTCCTAGTAGAACTAGTTCTGCGTCCGCATCAAATGCTGCAACCTGCAGTGCTAGACGTTGAGGGTAAGCAATGTCATCCGCATCAATGCGTGCCATGAGATCACCGCGGGCGTGATGAAGAGCTGCATTGAGCGATCGAGCAATGCCTTGTGAAGTTTCATGCTCAATGATGATGACCGGCACTAACAGGTCAGCCGCCTCAACAATTGCCTTATTCGCAGCAGGGTTACCGTCAAGAACGATCACAAGCTCCCAAGATGGGAATGTCTGAACCTTGAGGCTCGCCAATGTTTGACTGAGCCACGGTGCATTGGGACCAACTGGAAGCAAGACTGAAACCCTGACTGGTGAGGCATCTTCCGATAAATCAGGGTTGAGCTCCATCACGATGTGGCCACTTAACGAAAATTCTTGAGGGACTCAACAACCTGACTCGCCACAGCAGCATCACTTGAAGGCAAGCAAAGCCCGTGTCGAAACAGTTGTTCTGCCACACCGCCGCCCACATATTCAGCACCCGAAAAGACTGGCTGTAGATGCATGGGCTTCCACACAGGCCTCGATTCAATCCCATTCTCACCTAGGTACATGCGGACCTCTTCAGAACGACTGGCATCATCAAAATAAGCAACAGATAACCAGGCATTACTACGTCCCCACGGAGCATCCGAAACAATGTGCACGCCTGATTCTGTAGCAAAAAATTCAGTGTAGACATTGCGAGCGGCGCGTCTATTCGAAACGAAATCAGGGAGTCTTTTGAGCTGCGCTCGACCAAGTGCCGCAAGGATGTTGCTCATCCGATAGTTGAAACCAATTTCTTCATGTTCGTACCACGCAACTGGCTGACGCGCCTGGGTGGCTAAATGTCGAATCCGTGAAATGTAGTCAAAGTCTTCAGATACCACCATGCCGCCGCCACTTGTCGTCATGATTTTGTTCCCGTTGAAAGAGAAGATTCCTGCTTTGCCGAAGGTGCCAGCGAACTTGTTGCCACAATCCGCGCCGAGTGCCTCAGCCGCATCTTCGATGAGTGTGACACCGTAGTTCTGGCAGATAGCAACGATTCGGTTGTAGTCCGCAGTTTGCCCAAAAACATCCACAGAGAGCAGCGCAGCAGGAATATTCCCCTTCGCGCGACGATCATGCAAGAAACTTTCGAGAAGTTCCGGATCGATATTCCAACTGTCTGCTTCAGAATCGATAAAGACTAATTTGGCCCCAACGTAGTTAACTGCAAAGGCAGTGGCCGCAAAAGTCATGGTCGGGACTATGACCTCTTGACCAGGTTGCACACCGGCCCCCAGTAGTGACAAGTGAAGCGCAGCTGTTCCGCTTGAGAGTGCTACTGCATGGGATGCCTGCACAAATTCGGCAAGCTCGCGCTCAAATGCATCTACATGAGGACCTAGTGGTGCCACCCAGCCTGAATCGAGCGCATCAACAACAAATTCCTTTTCCAACTCACCGACGTTGGGAGGCGACAGGTAAATGCGGTAGCTCACTGTGCAACCGTCACAGAGCTGTCAAGATTGTTCAGCCCAGAGGTCAAGCTGTTCGCTGGAGATTCACGAACAGTTTCAGGCGAAAGAGCTGGCACTGCTACGCGCGTAATTAAGTGATGCTGTGTTGGTTGGTGTGCCTCACTCGAGCCAAAAAGGTCCTCGTGAAGTTTTTCGCCTGGCCGAAGCCCAGTGAAGGTAATTTCAATTGGCTTGTGAGACATGTCAATGAGCTGCTGGGCCACATCCATAATGCGAACCGGTTTGCCCATGTCTAGGACGAGTGCATCACCGCTTTCACCGAATGCTGCCGCCTGGATAACAAGTTGTACTGCCTCTGGAATCGTCATGAAATATCGAGTGACTTCTGGGTGGGTGACTGTGACTGGTCCACCTTTAGCGACTTGCTCAACGAATGTAGAAAGAACCGAACCGCGACTGCCTAGAACATTTCCAAAGCGCACCGATACATACCGACCATCATGCTGGCTGTCGATGGCTGCAGTTAGTCGTTCGGCAATGCGCTTTGAATGCCCAAGCACACTTGTGGGATCGGCCGCCTTGTCTGTGCTGATGTTGACAAATACTGAGACGTTGTTTGATTGTGCAGCCTGCAATACGTTAAGCGTTCCCAGCACATTGGTCTTCCACGCTTCATCTGGGTACTGCTCAAGCATGGGTAGATGCTTGAGCGCGGCCGCATGGAACACCACATCAGGACGTCTTTGTTCAAAGATTGTTTCGAGTGTTTGCGCGTCACGAATGTCCGCCAAGACGACGTCGGGGGTGTCAAGAAGCGCACGACCGTTCAATGACAGCTGTAGCGCATGCAAAGCCGACTCGTCGCGATCCAGCATGATCAATTCTTTTGGCGCGTAACGCTCAATTTGCCGACACAGCTCACTACCAATTGAGCCACCAGCACCGGTAACTAGGACGATGCGATTGTTGAGGTAGTTGGCGATACTGTCGACATCGGTATCAAGTGGGACGCGACCGAGTAGATCGGCGACGTTCAAGTCATTCAAGTCCTGAATTCTGATGTCACGACGCAACATAGCGGACAGTGGCGGCAGGGTTTTAACAGACATGTTTGCTGCCTGCGCTGACTTATTAAGGTCACGGTAGAGGTCGCCTGAGCCATCGGTTACGGCAATGACGAGTGTGGTCGCGCCAGTTTTGTTGGCAGCTGAAATCACTCCAGTTCTATTACCTAAGTACGGAATTCCTCGCACCTTGATGTATCGCGACTGCGAGCCGTCGTCCAAGATTCCCACGGGATTGTAGATCGAGTCTGGGTCGGTCAGCATGCTGTCAATGAGCTGTTGCCCAGCCGGTCCCGCGCCAAAGATGAGAACCTTCTCGGCGCTGCTGGGTTTCTGGGAATTTTCACGGGCTAACCGCACAATCATGCTCGAACCAAGCGTGCACACGAGAGCGCACATCGTTCCACCAATGACTGTGGAGAGGGGGAGGAGGTGATCGGTTGGCCACATGGTTGACACGATGAAAAGCACGACGCCTGTGAGAGTCACACTTCTGCAGATGACGATGGCCTCGTCTTTGCTACCGATGATGTAGCCACCCTGAAAGATCCGGCTATACAGTCCCAGAAGTAAATAAGTCAGCGATGCCACAAAAGTGCCAGTCAGAGCTTGATTCCAGCGTGCTAGGTGCGCTGCATCAATGTAACGCAAGGCAAAAAAACCGCAGATGCCTATTGCCCAGCTCAAAATGCTCATTGCAATCAGAGTCGGAGCCCGATGGTTGTGTAGCCATCGATCCAGCACGGCAATAATCGGCATGAAGAGAGCCTACCTCGCTTGGGCTCAAGGCGAGAATCTGCAGAGGGGTGAACAGTGCGTGAATTCATTCAGGAATGGCACTTGTTAGTTGACACTTGACGCAAATGACCGCTAGATTCATGACCAGAACATTTTTATCCACCAAGCGGGGGAATGCATGAAGAAGAAATTATTGTCAGTAGTTGTTGCAGTCTTTGCAATCACGTTGAGTTGTCTTGCGCCTCAGGTTGCATCTGCTTACCCACCCGGACGTGAGTTGACTTTGGCCGTTGATACGCACATGGCTCAGTACCGTAGTTCTGGTATCCACTTGGTGGCTGAACACGTCGCTCCAGAGCCATTCACATTCTCAGTCAATGGCAAGGTGAGCAAGCGATTCCCGACTAAGAAAGATGGAAACAGCGAAAGCTGGTACTTCTATCCTTCTAAGGTCGGCAAGTTTGTCATCACTGCAACTTCAGGTGCTGAAACTCGAAAAACTACTGTTTGGGTTCCCAGTCAGTCGAAGTTGCCTCGTGCCTTCACTGTCCGCAAAGGCTTTGCTATCCACTTGAAGTATGTTGCTCCAGGTACGCACGTGCGCGTATTCACCCCTGGTAAGACTTTCACCACAGGTGTTGCTGATTCGGATGGCAACGTTGACCTGTGGGTTCCAGCCGGCTCGCTTACTCGCGGCACCCAGCAGGTTCTCATCAACTACGGTGGCGCCTTCACTGGTGGTAGCAAGGTTAAGGGTCTTAAGTAACAAAATTTGAAATTGCCTGAACCTCTCAATGAGGTTCAGGCAATTTTTTTCTGTGCCCTAAAGTAAGGGTGTGGAAACTTCCCAAACTCAACCTATGCAGGTAAGAATTCTTTTGGTTTGCGCGGCAAATATCTGCAGAAGCCCGGCAGCAGAAATATTGATGCGCAGAGCTTGGCAAGCACACGGTTTGAAGGCGGGTTTTCTCGTCGAGACTTCTTCAGCTGGAGCGATTGCGATGGCTGACAAGCCTCGATGCGGTGCCAGTGCTGCTTACATAAATGAGGAGTACACCTCGACCTCCAAGGAATTACCTAGGGATCATTTAACTGACTATGACTTGATTCTCACGATGGAGCGCAAGCACAGGGGACCGATTGTGGTTGAGACTCCACGAGTGCGATCGCGGGTTTTCACGTTGATTGAGGCGGCCCAGCTTGCCGACTTCATCGTGAATACTGGACTGGTCCTTGATGCTGCCTCAGGGCAACTTGAAGTAGACCAGATTGAAGCTTCCTCTTATGACTTTGAAAGCGTTCCCAAATTGCCGGCCAATTACGACCAGCGTTGGAAATGGTTCACGAATGAGCTTGACGCATGGCGCGGTCAAGTTCCTCTTAATCCAGATAATGCTGATTTTAGTGTTGTGGACATTCCTGACCCACATGACTTCAAAGAGGATGTTCATAAAGACTCACTAATGCGTGTTGAGCACGCGGTGGAAATTTTCATCAAGGCAATTACTGAGGTAATGTCACGGTAGACAAAGAGGCAATTTCTCTTTGGGATAAGTAGAGGAATCGATGGAGTTTCAATATATTTTGCGCACTTTGCGCAAGCGCTGGAAGCAGATTGTCACGTTTTTTCTACTTGGAGTTGTTGCTGCGGGAATTTTCACTTCGATGGCCAAGCCCAGTTATCAGGCCGTTAGCAAGCTCTACATCTCAACGAGCGGTGTTGATGGTCAACTCGGAGCTCTCATCGCTGGAGCTACCTATTCACATGAGCGCGTAAAGACCTACAACCAACTTGTCCAAACACCTGGTGTTCTAGAAGCAGTTTCTAAGAAGTTGGGCTACCACGTTTATGGCGGGCAGGTAGTTGCCAAATCACCTGGCGGCACTGTGCTCATCAATATTACGGCTACCGCGGCCACGGGTAAGTCCGCCGCCGACATCGCTAACGAAGTGGCTCTACAGCTTGCTCGAGAGATTCAAACTATTGAGACTCCATTGACGGCAGGCAGTGAAAGCCCAATCAAGGCAAGTGTTGTGCAGACAGCTGCAGTGCCAGGTGCGCCTAATTACCCTCGACCACGATTCAACTACCTAATGGGTGCATTGCTTGGCCTCATTCTTGGAGCCGGTTTGGTGATGGTGTGGGAAGCGCTCGACAACACGGTCCGTCAGCTTTCCGACATCATCGACATCACAGGCGTCAACCCCATTGGTGTTATTGGTTACGACCAAAACGCTCGTGAGAAGCCACTGGCTGCGCTGAACCTTCGAAGCACACGCTCGGAATCATTCCGTGCGATTAGAACGAACCTTCAGTTCGTCGACGTTGATCATCAGCCAAAGGTCGTTGTGGTCTCCAGTGCATTGCCGAGCGAAGGCAAAACGACAACAGTTTTGAACTTGGCTATCACTTTTGCTCAAGCTGGACAGAGAGTTTGTCTAGTTGAGGCTGACTTACGTAAACCACGTGTTGCGGAGTATCTGGGCATTGATGGCTCGGTCGGCTTGACCAACGTCTTGGCTGGTCAGGTTCCACTCAGCGAGGCGCTCGTCCCTTGGAACCGTGGAATGTTGCAAGTTCTTCCTTCCGGACCGGTTCCCCCGAATCCGAGTGAGCTACTTGCTAGTGAGCAGATGATCCAATTGCTGGCTTATCTGCGTGAAGACTTCGACTACGTTCTTATCGATGGCGCTCCGTTGCTGCCAGTTACAGATGCTGCTGTACTTGCCCGCGTCACCGATGGTGTGCTGCTACTCATTCGCTTTGGTAAGACAACCCATGAGCAGCTGCACCGCGCAACTGAGACTCTCAGTGTGGTGGGTGCTCGTTTGCTTGGACCAATCATTAACTTCGTACCAAGCGGAAGCCAAGGTTATGGCTACGGTTACGGCTATGGCTACGGCTATGGCTACGGCTACGGTTACGGCTATGGACGCACTTACGGAGATCCAGAATCAAAGCGCTCACAGTGGGTCGATCCTGGTTTAGTTCAGTATGCCTACGCCAACAACGCTGAAACTACAGAGTTGAGTAGCGAATCGAAAGAAGCTTCGGACAGTGCACCGCTGCTCGTTACTGAAGAAGACACTGAAGCATAAGGCGCAGCAGATAAGACGTAGCTAAGGGCAGAAAAGACATAGTTAAGGGGTGAAGTGCATAGCACTTCACCCCTTAACTCTTGAGCAACTCTTACTTCTGCTTACTGAGATTCTTCCGACCGATGGCCCAGAAGATGATGGCGATAAGAACGAAGAGTGTGAGCGGAATGAGCTCAATCGATAGGTAACGCCAACGCTCTTCGTGTGTCCAGCCATCGGGCAGGTAGTCAGGCCCGAACCATTGATCACCAAGACCTGGAGTCAAGACTTGCACCGTGGCAAAGACGACGACAATAGTCAGCCAGACTGAGAGGAATCGAGCGAACGGTGCCTTGTAAACGCGAGGCGTATTGGGGTGTGAAACGCGTAGCTTCCAAAGTGCTGGGAAAATCGCTATGTAGGACATGAGCGTGGTTGAGACTGCCACGTTGAGGATCACTCCGAAGTACTTTGCGGAGTTGCCATCGCTGAGAACTCGCACTGCAATGAGCACTGCAGTAGCAACCAGTCCAGAAATGACATTCACTCGAACAGGTGTGCCGTACTTCTTGCTGAATACGCCGAGCCAGCGAGGAGCGGCGCCATCGTAGCCCGAGACGGCTAAGGCTCTATCGGAACCCATCAGCCAGGCAACGCCCGATGAAAGAACACAGAGGATAAAAAGTATGCCTGCGAAGCCACCCATGACAGCACCGAAACCGGTTAGGGTGACGACGCCGTTTGCATCCATTGTTCCGCCAAAGACGCGGAAAGTGGCTTTAACAGAGTCAATGAATCCCCCCAGACCCGAGACCTGGCTTGTAGGCAAAACAAGGATGACGCCAAGAATTGGCACGCCGTAGAGGAAGGTAGCCGCAATGGCTGAACGTGTCACTGCGAATGGCACGTCACGCTGTGAGTCTTTCATTTCATCGCCTGCGCTATTTGGATTTTCAAAACCCACGTAGTTAAAGAGAATAAGTGCGATGACAGCGATCAGACCAGGTCGCGTGATGCCGTAGTCGTGGATAGTCGGTCCATGAATGCCGAATTTTCGGGCGTATAGAACGATGGACAAAGTAAACACGCCCAGGACAAGGAACCGAGCATAAGCGCCAAGAATCGGGACCCACTTGCCTACCTGGAAAGACAGGATAGAGGCCAAGGTGCCAATCCAGATGAAAGTTAAGCCAATGACGTAGAACATGATTGTGGAGACTGAGCGACCACTCATGAAGAATGTCTCAATTGATGTGATCACAACCAGAGCCAGCGTTCCACCCATCCAGACTGGGTTAGTAATCCAGTACAAGAAGTTGTTGATGGACCCAGCCAGCCGACCGAAGGCTAGTCGCGCCCAGATGTATGGCCCACCCTCTTCTGGGAATGCAGTGCCCAATTCGGCAAACAGCAGTGCGCTTGGGATGAAGAATACGACTGCCAGAATTGCCAGCCACGAGAAGGCTTGAGCCCCGGCCGATGCAATTGCACCAATCGTATCTACGCCAACCAAGGTACAGATTGTGAAGAATAAGATTTCTTTGCGACCGAAGTGCTTTTGCAAGTGTTGCTTTTCAACCAGTGACGCCTCAGTTAGGTCAAGACCTCGACTATCGACGTGTGCAGTTCCTGAATTATCCATGAATAAAATCTAGGGCAGTGTTGCCACGCATCTGTGTAATTGGGGTGACAAATCGTGACAAATCTGTGACATTTTATGAAGCGTCGCTGTCTGGAACAGCTTCGATAGTTGGTGCATTGCGTGAATCACGTGCCGACAGGTCTATTGGCGGAATGTTTTCGAGTGCGCCAGTAAAGTCACCGAGCTCGGCAACTTTGCGCGCTGCAGGCATAACTCGATCATCAAATGACCCAAGCGACTTATTGAATGCTTCAACTGTCTTGTTCACGGCTGAACCGAGTGCGCCGAAGTGGCGGATAAATACGGTGAGTCGACCGTGTAGTTCGCTGGCTTGTCGAATGATCTCGGCCGAGTTCTTGGCTTGCTTCTCTTGCTGCCAAAGAAGCGAGATGTTGTTGAGCAGGGCAATAAGAGCAGTGGGTGAAGCAAGAATTACCTGGTCCTTCGCCGCATCTTCAATAAGTTTGGGATTAACTTCGCACGCAGCCGCTAGCGAAGATTCGGTAGGAACAAACATGACGACATAGTTAAGTGAGCTGTCGCCACTCGTGTAGTTGCGCTTCTTTAGTGCTGAAATATGTTCCTTCAACACCCGAGCATGTGCTGCGAATTTCTCGACCTGCTTAGCGGGATCTGTTTCCTCAAGGCCATCAAGGTAGGAAGACATTGGCGCCTTGCTATCTATGTATAGGACGCGCTCACCAGGAAGATAGATGGTGAAATCTGGTCGGCCAGTGCCTTCACCGAGTTCCTGCTTCTGTTCATTGAAGTCAGTTCCTTCATTCATATTGAGCATTTCCAGAATGCGACGCAATTGAAGTTCACCCCAGCGACCGCGAGTGTCGCTACGCCTTAAAGCGTTGGAAAGGGTGGTTGTTTCGTTCATCAAATTTGTCAGGATTGACTGAGTGTTGGTGACCTGCCCATCGAGCTTTGCATAAGCCCCGATTCGTGCCTTCTCCAGCTCATTGACTTTGCCATCAAGCGACTTCAAAGTGTCGGCAAGTGGCTCAATCATCGCCCTAAAGGTCTCTTGAGCTTGCTGTTGCTGAGTCGCCATGGCCTGCGCATTGGCAGCAAGTCGACTCTCGGTCATGCGTTCTAGAATTTGCGAAGCAGTCAGTAGTTCTTCGCGAGTGGCATCGCCTACTTGCTGGCGCATTTCAGCCGGAGGTTGGCCAGATTGCCCCTTGAACAGGCGAGAAACAAAGAAACCAACCACACCAGCCGTAATTAGCGCGGTAACAAGAGCTACAACAATGACCTGAACAAAATCCATGGCGTTAGTGTGACAGGCGGCAGTGACAAAAAACGGCTTGGATGCGGGATTAGGTGATTATCTAGTTGTCACCTACCGTTAAGGTGTCTACCGAAAGAGTGAAATGTCAGCATCTAACAGTCCGAAGAAAAAACCGCGCGCTCGCAAACTAGAGCGTGATCGGTCACAGGGCGATGCTTCGACCCCAAAAAAGACCTCGTCTCGTCACGCTGCGGCCAAAGCTGCAGCAGTGAAGAAAGTCAAGAAGCGCACATCTTCAGTTGGCCGCGATGAAGTGAGATCCGATCGTCCAGCTCGTGAGGATCGTCCGCGTCGTGACTTTGGTGACCGCCCTTCTCGTTCTTACGGCGATGACGGTCCAGCTCGTGATGACCGACCAGCTCGTGACTTTGGCGATCGTCAGGATCGTCCGCGCCGTGACTCTGCTGATCGTCCTGCTCGTCCTTACCGCGATGACCGACCAGCTCGTGATGACCGACCTGCACGCTCGTATGGCTCGGATCGTCCTGTGCGCGACGACCGTCCAGCTCGTGATGACCGTCCGCGTCGTGACTTTGGTGACCGCCCTTCTCGTCCTTACCGCGATGATCGTCCAGCTCGTGATGACCGACCAGCACGCTCGTATGGCTCGGATCGACCTGCACGTGACGACCGCCCTGCGCGTGATGACCGCCCTGCGCGTGATGACCGTCCACGTCGTGACTTTGGTGACCGTCCTTCTCGTCCTTACCGCGATGACCGCCCACGTCGCGACTCAGGTGATCGCTCGTTCAGAGACGATCGTCCAGCTCGTTCATTCCGTGACGACCGTCAAGCCCGTCCGGTTCGTGAAGAGCGAGTGCCTCGCGCACCGCGCGCCATCGACCGCCCAGATATCAAGGTCACTAAGGCTGAAAAAATCACGCATGCCGAACTTTCACGCTCGTGGAGTGAGCTTGGCGTAGATGAGGCGCTACTTGCTGTCCTCAAGCGTCATGACATCACGTCGCCATTCCCGATTCAGGCTGCTACTTTGCCGGACGCGCTTAGCGGTCGCGATGTTCTAGGCCGTGGACAGACTGGTTCCGGTAAGACTCTTGCCTTTGGCTTGGCTCTACTTACTCGTTTGGCTTACCGCAAGGCAAAAGCTAAGCACCCACTTGGTCTCATCATGGTCCCGACGCGTGAACTTGCTATGCAGGTTAATGATTCGCTCATGGCCTATGCCCATGCGGTTGGCCTCGACATTCGCCTCATCGCAGGTGGTATGCCGTATGCAAAGCAGGTCGATGCCCTGAAGCGTGGCGTGCCAATCGTGGTGGCAACACCGGGTCGCCTTAATGACTTGATCGAGCAGGGTCACATCAACTTGTCGGACATTGAGATTTCGATTCTTGATGAAGCGGATCAGATGTGCGACATGGGTTTCTTGCCGCAAATCGTAGAGATTCTTGACCTCACGCCAGATGGCGGACAGCGTCTACTGTTCAGCGCGACTCTGGATCGCGATGTCGACAAGATCGTTCGTCGCTACTTGACCGATCCGATTGAGCACGCGACTGAATCTGGCAAGGCATCAGTTTCGACCATGAGCCACTATCTCTTTGTCGTGCATGGTGAAGACAAGTCGCAGGTCCTCGCAGAGATTGGTTCCCGTAACGGCAAGACAATGTTCTTCGCGCGCACTCAGCTCGGTGTTGAGCGTATTGCCCGCGAACTTGCTGAGCAGGGAATTGCTGCTGGCGCATTGCATGGTGGCAAGTCTCAAGGTGCTCGCACCAAGACCTTGCAGCAGTTCAAGGATGGCATCACGGATGTACTAGTCGCTACTGACGTTGCAGCTCGTGGCATTCACGTTGATGGCGTGAGCCTCGTTGTGCACGTCGATCCACCGAGCGATCCAAAGGACTACTTGCACCGTGCTGGCCGTACTGCTCGTGCTGGTGAAGAAGGAGCAGTTGCAACCATCGTTGGCCCACGTCAATTACGTGGAGTTCAGCAGATGACTGACCGCGCCGGTGTTGAGCCGGAAGTTGTGCGCATTCGACCGATGTCTAATGAGTTGGTTGAAATTACAAGTGCACAGAAGCCATCTGGTGTTGCCTGGATTGCACCTCGCGAACCAGAGCGTCGCGGTGGCGGTCGTTCAGGTGGCGGTTACCGCGGTGGCAGTGGCGGTGGACGTTCAGGCGGACCACGCCGTGAAGGTTCCCGCCCACGTCGACGCGACTAAGGCACAATAGTCGCATGATTGAATGCGACATGTGTGGCGCGGAGTTCGAGCCAGTACGAACGCGGTGGCGTTGCACTGCGTGCGGTTTCAAAGCTTCTTGCTGTGAAGGTGAGCCTCAGTAATACCCAAACCTTGCGTAAGTGTGTGGTCAACGGTGTCAGAGTGGGTTCATGGTTCGCTAAGGTGAACTTATGCGTGTTGATGTAAATAATGTAGACAAGCGTTTCGGCAAACTTCATGCTGTTAAAGATTTGTCATTTTCCATCGAGCCTGGTCGTGTGACTGGCTTCCTCGGCCCTAACGGTTCGGGCAAGTCCACCACTATGCGGCTTATGCTCGGTCTAGACGCAGGTGCAGGCACCACGCTTTTTGATGGCAAGGCTTTGGTCTCGCACAAGCCAATTACTCGAGTTGTCGGCGCGCACCTTGATGCAAAGTTCTTTCATCCAAAACGAACAGCTCGTGCCCACTTGCGCATGCTCGGCACAGAAGCTGGCATCAGCAACAAGCGAGTCGATGAAGTCTTGGAACTCGTTGGCTTGGCCGGTGTTGCTAGTAAGCGCCCTGGTGGTTTCTCGCTAGGTATGGGTCAACGTCTCGGGCTAGCCGGTGCAATCTTGGCTGATCCGCAAGTGCTGATGCTTGATGAACCAGCAAATGGTTTGGATCCCCAATCAATTCAGTGGCTGCGTGAATTCCTGCGCGACTATGCTGCGCAAGGTCGTTCGGTCTTTGTGAGTAGCCACTTGCTTAGCGAGATGGAACTCTTGGCCGATGACCTTGTCGTGATTGCTCGAGGTGCACTCATCGCTGATGAAACCATGAGTCAATTCCTCGCACGCGCATCGAATAATACGGTGCTAGTTCGCTCTCCAGATGTTGTTCGTCTTGCGTCAGTCCTGGCATCACAAGGCATTGAAGCGAGTATTGCCGGGGAGGGCACAATTACCGTCTCTAATGTGACCTCTGATTTTGTTGGTCAGGTTGCTTTCCAAGCTGGCGTCCAACTTTCCGAGCTCGTGGGGCAAAAAGCGAGTCTTGAAGAAGTCTTTATTGAGTTGACCGAAAGTGGGCAGGATTACCAAGTCGGTGGTGCTTCTCCGGTGGACGGCGCAACGGACAGTCAGGTGAACTCATGATTCCAGCATTGAAATATGAATGGCGACGACTGTGGTCAATCCGTGCGACCTATGTCGTGTCAGTAGCGTACTTGGGCCTCGTTGGTTTGGTAGCAGGGCTTCCTATTTTTCTTGAGAAGCCTGTCCAATCCATAAGTTGGAAGGCTCTCTACAGCACGCCCGCATTCATCCTGTGTGCAGTAGTCATCTCGGTTATCGCTGCGCAGACTTTTGGACATGAATACCGATATGGACTGATTCGCCTGACACTTTCAGAATTCCCAAATCGCGAAGTGGTCATTCTTGCAAAGACGACAATCTTGACTGTCTATTTGCTGGGTATGACTGTCTTAGCCTGGGCAGTTCTTGGCCTCATCGGCGCGCTGGCACCCCAAGGGGCTCTGCTCAAGGGTGCGACTGATGTTAGTCCCAGCGGTGCAAGTGTTTCTGGGCTTTGGGTTGTTCCAGTTTTCACGATTGGCTACTGCATTTTTGCCATGAGTGTGACCATGATTACCCGGAATCTTCCACTGGGCATCACCGTGCCACTGTTGCTAGCAGCGTTCGTTGAGCAACTGCTCAGAGCGCTCTTAACTCTCGTTAACTCTCATTTGGGGTGGTTCACTAATAACTTGCCAATGACCAATGCGATGAGTTGGGTCAATGGCGGCGATGGCCATCATGGCGTAGTTTTCGGTTGTTGGGTACTCGGTGTGTTTGCCGTGGGGTCTGCTGTTTTCATTAAGCGTGACGCGTAACAAGTTTTGTGACTGAGCACACGATGACACCTTTTAAGGGTGCGGTGGTTCCGCTAGGAATCGGCCTGCTCGCAGGCTTGTCATCTGGATTGTTTGGTGTTGGTGGCGGAATAATCATGGTGCCGCTCTTTGTCTACCTTCTCAAGATTGATCAGAAGCGCGCCCATGCGACTTCGCTGGCGGCTGTCATTCCCATTGCTTTGATTGGCGCCTGCGGTTATTGGACTCACGGCAATGTCATTTGGCCAGCCGTGCTTTTTGTGCTCGCTGGCGCAGTGTGTGGCGCAGCGTATGGTGCGTCAATGCTTCATCGGATTTCTCTTCCCTTGATTCAAGTTTTATTTGGGTCGTTGCTTCTGCTTTCCGGTCTGCGTTTGGTGTGGTCTGCAGCTCCTCATGAGGTATTTCATGGGCTCGCTAGTGACGTGTTTCTGGTGCTGATGGGTTTGTTCAGTGGAACAGTCGCCGGATTGTTGGGGGTGGGCGGCGGGATATTTGTCGTGCCTGCGCTCATCGCAACTGCTGGCTTAACTTCCCTAGAGGCTCGCGGTACGAGTTTGGCCGTAATCGTTGGGACTGCGATTGTCGGGGCGATCACTCATGCAAGACAGCGCAACATAGAGCCTAGAGTTGCATGGCTGACTGGACTTGGTGGAGTTCCAGGAGCCTTTCTCGGGGTAGTTGTAAGTCATGACTTGAGTGAAAACCTTGCCATCAAGGCGCTTGCTGCCCTGATCTTTATCGTCGGAATTCGGCAGTTGCGCAGTGCAATGCTCGGATGGGCCCGACGCTAGGTTTCTCAATTTCATGTGTTTGCAGGTAATCTAGGCGACGGTGTCGTGTCCGAGCGGCCAAAGGAGCACGCCTCGAAAGCGTGTGAGGGTTAACGCCCTCCGTGGGTTCAAATCCCACCGGCACCGCCATTTGAAAATCTTCTAGTGCCTGTGCCCTTGAAAAAACTCACGCAAAATCTGCGCGCACTCATCTGCAAGCACTCCCGAAGCGACTTCAGGTCGATGTGGGAGTCGACGATCTCGGACTACATCCCACAGCGAACCAACGGCTCCCGCTTTGGCATCGAAAGTGCCAAACACCAGTCTTGCAATCCGGCTCTGCACAATCGCTCCAGCACACATCGTGCAAGGCTCCAGCGTGACGACCAAGGTGCAATCATCTAGCCGCCAGCTGCCCAGATGCGCAGCAGCTTCGCGCAGCGCAACTATCTCAGCATGGCCGAGCGGGTCATGGTCATGTTCTCTAGTGTTGTGGCCGCGGCCAATTACGTGACCATCTGCATCGACCACAAGAGCACCCACTGGTATGTCGCCTGCAGTCGCAGCCTGCTCGGCTAGTGCCAATGCTTCCCGCATTACTGACTCAAAAGGGCTCGCCACCATAAGTTGATTCTGGCAGAAGGGGGCCACTGTCGACATAGAGCCATTGGGTTTCGCACGCTCTGGCCAGAATTGCTAGGCTGTCCAACAGGTTAAGAGCGATAGCGCACAGGTCCGGCTTGCTATCCGACAACCCTTGCAGACCGCGATGGGGTGCCCCGGAGGAAGACCTGGCCACATGAGTGGCAAGCGCGGGTCCGAGTGGGCCCAGGGAATTGGCAGGTCCAGTCCCTACATGTGCAAGTCCTAAGGAGACAAAAGTGAAGACTAAGACGACTCGACGTTTGATGGTTAGCTCAGCTGCTGTGCTCATTGCAGCATCGCTAACTGCTTGCTCCTCGTCCTCAAAGGCATCTGCGTCCTGCAGCGACACCATGACTAAGGGCAAGCTCACTATTGCCACTGGAGAACCTGCCTACTACCCGTGGGTTATCGACAACAAGCCAGAATCCGGCAACGGTTTCGAATCAGCAATTGCTTATGCAGTTGCCGCTCAGTTGGGCTACACCAAGGAAAATGTGGACTGGACGAGAACGACTTTCGACGGTGCCATTGCACCGGGTGACAAGAAGTTTGATTTCAACCTGCAACAGTTCTCCATCACTGCTGAGCGCAAGAAAGCCGTTGACTTCTCTAGCCCTTACTACACCGCCCCTCAGGCAATTGTGTCCTACAAGGGCAGTCCGATTGCCGGTGTTAAGACTCTTGCAGGCTTGAAGACCGCAAAGCTTGGCGCGGCCGTTGGTACGACATCACTTGATGCCATCAAGACTCAAATTGGTGGAACACCTGCAGTCTTCAATGACAACGCGGCCGGAGTAACTGCACTTAAGAATGGCCAGATTGATGGTCTTGTGGTTGATCTACCGACAGCGTTCTACTTGTCAGGTGTTGAAGTCGAAAATGGTCTCATCGTTGGCCAGTTGCCATCGACCGGTAAGGGCGACGAGTTCGGTCTTCTCCTTGCTAAGAACAGCCCGCTTACCAAGTGTGTTTCCGGTGCAGTCGATGCGTTGAAGGCAAACGGCACACTCGACAAGATTGCTGGCCAGTGGCTCGGCACTGATGCTGGCGCACCAGTCCTTAAGTAATACATTCATTCATGAAAATTAGACAGCGCCTGACCCGTGAAGATTCGGGCCAGGCGCTGTCGTTTGTCATAAGCGATCGTGAACGAGAACGAGTCGCCATCCGGAAGCGCCAAGCGCAGCGACGAGTCTTTATTGCAACACTTTCATCAGTAGCAGTCCTTGGTACTTTGCTCATTTGCGTAGTTGCTTCGCCTGGTTGGAAAGTGGTTAGGGCAACATTCTTTGATGTGTCTTACGGGCGTCAAGTGCTGCACCTGGTGGTTCATGGGTTGTTGACCAATCTTCAATTGACCGTCATTGCGAGCATTGCCATCGCAACCTGCGCCATGTGTCTGGCCCTTGCACGCACATCGCAGTCGGCGGCCATGACACCTTTTCGAATTCTCGCAACAATTTATGTAGATGTGTTCCGTGGCGTACCGCTCTTGCTCGTCATCTTTCTGATCGGCTTTGGTGTTCCAGCCCTGCGCATCGCTGGAGTTACTTCCAATGTGACAGTGCTTGGCACGATAGCTGTCGTGATGACTTATTCAGCTTATGTGGCTGAGGTGCTGCGTAGTGGCATTCTTTCGGTGCACCCAAGTCAACGAGCAGCCGCAAGGTCTCTGGGATTGAGTCAGGGGCAGACCTTGCGTTTCGTAGTTCTACCTCAAGCGCTGAAGCGAGTTGTTCCACCATTGCTCAACGATCTCGTCGCACTGCTGAAGGACACTGGACTCGTGTCGATTCTGGGCGTGACCGATGCAATTAGAGCAGCCCAAATTGAGGGATCGCAGACCTTTAACTACACCCCATACGTCGTTGCGGCCATCTTGTTCTTGCTCATTACGGTGCCGTTGACTCGCTACACCGACCATGTGCTTGCTCGTTCTATCACGCGACAGAATGCGCAGGGTTCAGTGTGAACGTTCTAGAGATCTCAGGTGTGCAAAAGAGTTTCGGTCATGAGCAGGTTCTCATTGATGTGTCACTGACTGTCCCTGAGCACACCGCAACAGTGCTTATTGGCGCATCAGGTTCTGGCAAGTCAACACTCCTGCGTTGCATCAATCTGCTTGAGACAATCGACGACGGCTCCATTTATTTAGACGGTCAAGAAATCACTGATCCGCTCGTGAATGCCGATGCAGTTCGCCGGCAACTTGGCTTGGTGTTCCAATCCTTCAACCTCTTTCCACACATGACGGTTCTGCAGAACATCACGCTTGCTCCCGAGCGCGTGCACGGCATTGCGGCCGAGCAAGCTCGGGGTGAAGCTCTCGAGCTTCTGCAGCGGTTTGGTTTGGCTGAGAAAGCCGATCAATACCCCGACCGACTCAGCGGTGGTCAGCAACAACGAGTTGCCATCATTCGCTCTCTTGCGGTCCGACCGCGCTTGCTCATGCTGGATGAAGTCACGTCCGCACTTGATCCGGTACTAGTGAACGAAGTGCTGTCCCTAGTCCGCGACTTGAAGAGTGATGGAATGACCATGGTCCTCGCAACTCACGAAATGGGATTTGCAACACAGGTTGCCGACCAGGTGTGCTTCCTTGAGTCTGGTCGAATAATCGAGCGCGGCACTCCAGAGCAGGTTCTCAAGAATCCGCAGAATGAGCGCACGCAAGAGTTCCTGGCGCGGGTGCACCAAGCCGGACGACTTTAGCGTCGACTTAGTCCAGCGCGTAGATGCGGGCGTGGAGCGAGGTGCGTCCCTGAAGAGCGGCCCGAACTGCGCGGTGCAGCCCATTTTCCAGGTAAAGATCGCCCCTAAAACGCACGACGTGTGCGAAAAGGTCACCGAAAAATGTGGAATCTGTGGCCAAAAGGGCATTCAGATCAAGGGTGCTACGGATGGTGGACAGGTCTGAGAGCCGCACCTGGCGGGGCGCAAGTTCGCCCCACTGATCGGCAGTTAGGTCCACTGCAGGGTAAGGACGTTGGTCCAAGACAGCCTTGAAGATCACAATGTCACAATACGCAACTAATCTAGGTAAATACGTGATTTCCCAGTGTGGAATGGTTTTGGCGTTTTGCTGGTTGAGATTTGTATTCAATCATTTAGCGCAACTGCCTTTTGGGTAGTACGGTAAGTATTCATCTATGTCTAGGGGTGTCATTCCTTCCATCATGGGAATTAAAAAGATTCTTCGTTCACCAGCTCTCTGGATTGCCCTAGCGGTAGTCGCTTTGCTCGTTGGTAGTAGTGCGCTATCTGGCAATAACAAGGGTAAAACTGTCGACACCTGGAAGATTGTGAATGACATTTCACAAGGTCGTGCGAAGTCCGTCACTCTTGTTGACAAAGACCAGACCATTCAGGTGGTTCTGACTAATGGTGACAAGGAATCTGCTGCCTTTATCGCCGGTCAAGGACCTGACTTAGCCCAGTTGCTCAGCAAGCAGAAAGAGGCTGGCGGCCTCCCCGGTGGTTACAACGTTGTTGTGCCGCATGAGTCACTTTTGATGAACCTGCTGATTTCATTCCTACCTGTGGTCCTCTTGATGTTCCTGCTGTTCTTCTTTATGGGGCAGATGCAGGGCGGTCGTGTCATGCAGTTTGGTAAGTCAAAAGCCAAAATGTTGAGCAAGGACATGCCGACCACTACTTTTGCGGATGTTGCTGGAGCGGACGAGGCGGTAGAAGAGCTCGAGGAACTCAAGGCATTCCTGAAAGAGCCTGCTAAGTTCCAGGCGCTCGGAGCGAAGATCCCTAAGGGTGTGCTGCTTTATGGCCCTCCTGGAACAGGCAAGACCTTGTTGGCTCGTGCAGTTGCTGGTGAAGCGGGCGTCCCATTCTTCTCGATTTCAGGTTCTGACTTTGTCGAGATGTTTGTGGGTGTTGGTGCTAGTCGCGTTCGTGACTTGTTTGACCAAGCAAAGCAGAATGCCCCAGCCATCATTTTCATCGACGAGATTGATGCTGTTGGTCGTCATCGTGGCGCGGGTCTCGGCGGCGGTCATGATGAACGCGAGCAGACTCTCAACCAGATGCTCGTCGAAATGGACGGCTTTGACGTCAATACCGGTGTGATTTTGATTGCAGCTACAAACCGTCCGGACATTCTTGACCCGGCTTTGCTGCGTCCTGGTCGTTTTGACCGACAGATCTCTGTCTCTGTGCCGGATCTGACAGGTCGTCACGATGTCCTTAAAGTCCATGCCAAAGGCAAGCCGATTGCTGAGGGCGTTGACCTTCTCGCTGTTGCACGTCGCACTCCTGGCTTCACTGGTGCAGACCTCGCGAATGTGTTGAATGAAGCGGCCTTGTTGACCGCACGATCGAATCAGAAGCTCATCACTAATGAGATTCTGGATGAGTCTATTGATCGAGTAATGGCTGGCCCTCAGAAGCGCACTCGTGTGATGAACGATCATGAACGTCTAATCACCGCGTATCACGAAGGTGGGCATGCACTCGTTGCTGCTGCACTGCCGAATACCGATCCGGTACACAAGATCACCATTTTGCCGCGCGGGCGCGCATTGGGCTACACCATGGTTTTGCCTGAGTCGGATAAGTACTCCACAACTCGTAGCGAGATGCTTGATCAGCTGGCCTACATGCTCGGTGGACGTGCTGCTGAGGAAATGATTTTCCATGATCCGACCACTGGCGCGAGTAACGACATTGAAAAAGCCACTGCAGTTGCACGCAAGATGGTCACTCAATACGGTATGACCGAACGCTTGGGTGCGATTCGTTATGGTCAAGACTCAAGCGAAGTCTTCATGGGTCGAGACATGGGTCATTCACGTGATTACTCGGAAGAAGTAGCCGCCATCATTGACCAGGAAGTTCGCTCCTTGATTGAAGTAGCTCACCATGAGGCCTACGAAATTCTTGAAATGAATCGCGACGTTCTAGATGCACTAGTTGTTGAGTTGCTCGATAAGGAAACGCTGGGTCGAGAAGAAGTTGCTCGAATCTTTGAGCCGCTGAACCGCCGCGCACACCGCGCAGCATGGACTGGCTCTGAGCGACGCACGCCGAGCGATCGCCCGCCCGTCGTTGTTCCTGCTTCGGCTCCAAAGGCACAAATCGAAGCCGCTCATGAAGATGTAGTTGTGACTCCAGCGTCACCTGTCGAAGGTGACGTGTGAGCATAGATCGAATTGAGCAACTGTCTGAACCGCCAGCACGCAATCCGTTTGATGGCGCTCGGGTAGAAGCAGCAATTCGTGAGCTCCTCATTGGCATCGGTGAAGACCCCGACCGCGAGGGCCTAGCAAGTACACCATCTCGAGTGGCAAAGTCCTACCAAGAAATCTTTGGAGGGCTGCACAACACGGCTGAAGATGTCCTCACTACGACTTTCTCGCTGGGGCATGAAGAACTTGTTGTTGTGCGTGACATTGCCTTGTACTCAACATGTGAGCATCACCTCTTGCCATTTCACGGAGTTGCACACGTGGGCTACATTCCGGGCGAAGATGGGCGCATCACAGGCTTGTCGAAGATAGCTCGACTCGTCGATGTCTACTCCAGACGACCACAAGTTCAAGAACGCTTGACGACGCAGATTGCTGATGCAATGGTCAGAATCTTGCACGCTCGTGGCGTGATTGTTGTTATTGAATGTGAACACTTGTGTATGTCGATGCGTGGAATTCGTAAGCCAGGCTCGAAGACTGTGACTTCGGCTGTTCGCGGTCAACTGCGTGATGGTTCAACACGTAGTGAAGCCATGGCACTGATCAACGGTAAGTAATGCCATGCGATGGTTTGGCTCGCGTGACGTGCAAGTAGAGGCCGAGGAATTCTTGCGCCCGGCAGGATTGCCAACTCACTTAGCAGTGCTTAACCGAACGGCTGTGATGGGTGTTCTTAATGTCACACCCGATTCATTTAGCGACGGCGGAACCTATGCTCAGACCGACGTTGCGATTGCGCGCGGTCTTGAATTAGTGGCGCATGGTGCCGACATTGTGGATGTGGGTGGTGAGTCAACACGACCAGGCGCCGAGCGTGTGACGATTGATGAAGAGATTGCTCGTACCATTCCCGTTGTGACAGCTTTGAGTGCTTACGGCATTGCAGTGAGCATCGACACCATGCGCGCTCAAGTTGCTCAAGCGGCCATTGAAGCTGGTGCTGTGATGGTCAATGACGTAAGTGGCGGCAAAGCTGACGCTGGCATGTTTACCTACCTGTCAACCATTGAGTTGCCCTACATCATGATGCATTGGCGTGGGCATTCAACTGAGATGGATTCCTTGGCCAACTACAGCAATGTTGCTGCTGAGGTTCGTGCCGAACTTGATAATCAAGTTTTCGATGTCTGCCATGCAGGCGTCGCAAGCAATCGCATCGTGCTGGATCCAGGCATTGGTTTTGCAAAAACTTCAGAACAAAATTGGTCACTACTGGCCGAGCTTGAGACTTTGCAGGAACTTGGCTACCCGCTGCTAGTTGGTGCTTCGCGCAAGAAGTTCCTCGGTGAATTACTAGCCGCTGAAGGAGTTATTCGAGCTGTTGACCAGCGTGAATCAGCTACGACTGCACTGACTGCACTGCTTGCCACTGCCCGAGTGTGGGCTGTGAGAGTGCATGATGTTCGAGCATCCCGAGATGCCATAGAGGTCGTGCAGAAACTTCAGGAGTCAAGATGAAGGATCGCATTGTATTAACCGGTGTCCGTGCATTCGGCTATCACGGAGTACTGCCACACGAGCGAACAGATGGCCAAGAGTTCATCGTAGACATAGAAGTTGAGACAGACTTTGATGCTTGTGCTGCCTCTGATGAAGTGGCTGACACTGTGAACTACGCCGACCTTGCTCAGATTGCACATGATGCGATTGTTGGCTCGCCCGTTAACTTGATTGAAAAGTTGGCAGATGTGATTGCTGCGGGCTGTTTGCAGATTGCAGGTGTTTCCAAGGTATGCGTGACTGTGCACAAGCCATCGGCACCGATTGAGGTTCCCTTTGATGATGTGAGTGTGGTCAGGTGTCTTCCTTAAGTAGTGCCACTCTGGCCCTGGGCTCAAACCTCGGTGATCGTGCGGCCAATCTACAAAGCGCGCTCGATGCTCTGATTGACTCAGGAGCATTGAGCGATGTTGTCGTTTCTGGCATCTATGAAACTGAGCCGGTTGGCGGACCTGAACAAGGCCCTTACCTCAATGCTGTGATTCGAGGAAAGACGTCGTTGACACCGCACGCATTGTTGCGGGAAGCGAATCGCATTGAGGACGAGCTTGGTCGAGTCCGAATGATTCATTGGGGACCACGGACCATCGATATTGACATCCTGGCCTACGGGAATGAAGTTCTGGACACCGAGGATTTAGTTATTCCTCATCCGCGTGCACATGAACGCGCCTTTGTGCTTTTGCCCTGGAGTGAGATTGACAGCGAGTGCGAGATTGCGGCCCACGGCACAGTTGCTCAGTGTTTGTCTGCAGTTTCACAAGATGGAGTAATTTTGTTTGCGTCTGCACAATTGCATGTGAAGGCTGGCGACTTCTGATGAAACTCCAGAAGACGAAGGTCTCACTCCTCGTGGCAGTCTGCGCACTTTCAGTAGCGATTGGTTGGTCCATAGCAAAGTTGTGGCCCGCGTGGACTTCAACCCAGTTCGCCGTCCCCGCGCTTACCCCGATTGTGCTGTGGGGACTATTCGCATTTTTACTTGCCTGGACATTAATGGTGCGAGCAAACTTGAAGAAAGTGGCTCAGGCCAACAAGTTGGATCCCCTTGTCGCAGCTCGAAGCGCTGCTCTCGCATTGTCATCATCACGAGCAGGTTCTATTGCTGCGGGTTTCTATTCTGGAGTGCTACTGCTCAATGTCCTCACTCTGGACACGCCCGCGAGTCGTAGGTGCGTTCTCATCACAAGTGTCACAGTTGTGGCGGCACTGTTGGTCATAATGATTGGCTTGTGGCTTGAGCGTCTATGTCGATTGCCTGATGAAGGGAACAACACGACTGGTGAAGATCGAAGGGCTTAAGCTGTCACAAATGTGGCTCGAGCATCTAAGCCTTGTGGAATGCGATTCACAAGTTCCGCGTCACCGTTGCATGCTTCCATAAGTCTTTCAACGATGGCAAGGCCCAACCCGCTGCCATGAATGTCACTCCTGGCGCGCCAGAACCGATTGAAAGCCCTAGCGAGATCTTCTTCTGGCAAGCCCGGTCCTTCATCTTGAACATGCAAAGTAGTTGATCGGCGATCGAATGTCAGCGCAATGTTGATAGTCGAGTGTGCGGGCGCTACTTCAAGTGCATTGTCGATGAAGTTATCCAAGACCTGTTCAATAATCCCAGCTTGGCTTAGCACCATAGCTGACTGGGGCAAGTCAAGGGCAAGGGTCACATTATGTTCGGCTGCGAGTGCCATCCAGCCATCGGCACGTTCTCTGACTATTGATGCAAGGTCAATTGCGTCCAGCGTGATGGTATTCAAATTTTCAGTTCGACTCAGGGCAAGTAGGCCCTCAACCAGTCGTTGCAGCCGATCAGTTTCGAGCATGGCAGCTTCGATGCGCGCACGCGCTCCATGTGGGTCAGACTCCACCATCTCGCCAGCACGTTCGAGGCGAAGTTGAAGCGCGGTCAGCGGTGTACGGAGTTGGTGCGAGGCATCACCTGCAAAAGCTCGCTGTTGTGCAATGAGGTGCGTGAGTTGCTCGGCCATTGAATTGAAACTTGATGCAAGCGCACGAATTTCTGGCGCACCCTCATGTGTGTTTGCTCGGACATCGTGATTTCCTTGGGCAAAGTCTTCAGTGGTTTCCTTCAAGTCGGTGAGCCGTCGAGTGATGCTGCTTGCTAAAAGAATTGCCACAATCAGAGCAAGGAGCAGGGTTATGCCTGCCACGGTTGTGATTCCTTGAATGCGCTTACTGACTGTGGCATCAACAAAGCTGGCAGGAAAAGTTACGCGCACTGCACCTAAGATGCGTTTGCCGTTTAACACAGGAACCGCAACATAGAGCAGCGAATGATGCAGGCTCGTCGAGTACCGTGTTCCACTTGTCACAGTCCCGGCCAGAGCTTGCTTGATTTCAGGTCGTGAAGCGTACGAAGTGCCCAGAGTGGTGGTGCTATTCGAAGCAGAGACCACAATGCCGCGTGAGTCCATCACCATGACTCGAGCGCCACTGCGTTTACTGTAAGCATGCACCGCATTCCACATGACATTTTTGGAGACAGTCTCTGGTGATTCCAACACTTCCTCAGATCTGCCTGCAATAACAAAACTGTCTCGTTCGAGAGCCGTGATGATGCGATCAGTTTCTACTGTTCGCAGGTAGCGCGATAACGGAATGTCGTGAACGAGAAGTACAACCAGGGTTAAGCCCAGTAGGGCAGCAATGAGTCTGGCTCGCACAGTTAGTCGACACCTAACCTGAAGCCAACGCCTCGCACAGACTCGATCCATTGCGGCTGTCCAAGTTTTTTACGCAAGGCCGCGATGTGTGCGTCGACCGTCTTGGTCGTGCCATACCAGTTGGTGTCCCACACATCATTCATGATGTCTTGCCGTCTACACACAGCTCCAGGTGATTGAGCTAGGTAGGAGAGTAGGTCAAACTCTTTGGCTGTGAGAGCAACTTCGTTGCCGTCCACAAACACTCGTTGAGCACGCCGATCGATGACAAGCGGACCCACTGTTTGAGTGTCTACTCTGACCTCGGTTGAGGTCGCCTGTGTGCGGCGATGGACAGCCTTCATCCGTGCAACTAATTCGCGCATCCCAAATGGCTTGACCATATAGTCGTCAGCACCGAACTCCAGACTTAGGACGCGGTCAATTTCCTCATCTCGTGCACTCAGAATAATGATCGGTACCTGCGAAAACCCGCGTATCGTGCGACATACGTCCTGACCATCCATGTCAGGCAGACCAAGGTCTAGCAAAACTAAGTCCCACGAATGTTCTTTAGCCGAGGCGACAGCGGAAGCGCCGTTTGAAACGTGACTAACAGCGATTCCGGCATTCTCTAAACCATCAATGACACTCCCGGCTACAGAAGCGTCGTCCTCAACAAGAAGAATTTCCACATCTTCATTGTGGTGCCACATTGAATGATTTACATAAGTGACTCACAAATTGGATAAAACTTGGATATTGTTCGGCAACTCCTTGGATTGACGCAGGGTAATTTGAAAACATGAAATCAAAAGTAGTTACTGTCTTATCGGTACTTGGCGTCATTTCAGCCGGTGCAGCTGCAGGTGTGGTCAACACTCAGGCACTGCAAGGCAAAGTTGCTGGCACCGTCGGTGACGCAACTGCGCTGCTGGGGACGGCAGCGCCAGTTGTTCCCACTCCCGTGGTCACCATCACTCGCACGGCAGCTCCGGTTGCAGTTAAGACCATTACCGTGCCTGCACCTGGTAGCCAGAACGTGGCGCGCAACACGGTTGAGCGCACGGCCAGTTCAACACCCACCCACCGAGCAGCAACAACTACTTCAGTGAATCGTCAGACAATCAACTCTTCGCCTGTTGCTACATACGATTCAACACCTACAACCCCAACCCAGCCAAGCGTGACCTCTGGCACGAGTAGCAGTGGCTCACACGCTTACTCAGGTGGATCAGCTGCAGGAACACCGCAAGGCACTGGCACATCAGCAGGAAACGAGAACGGCGATAACCGTGGAGACGATTCAAATGAAAGTGAGAATGGCGATGACTAAAGTTAACCGCGTTGCGCACCCCGCACGTCGAGCACGGATTGCAACTACTGGTCTTTCTCTTTCAGCGATGGTGGGAATGATTTCCGCATTCGGTTGGAATGCCCAAGTGGCCGCAAAAGCTGATGCAATCATGCAGGCCCAAGCCGCGAAGCAGGCTCAATTAGCTGCTCAGATTGCAGCGAGGCAAGCAGCAGTTAAGCCACATGTGAAAGTAGTGGTCGTAACAGTTCCTGCACCAGTGAAGACACGTTATGTGACTCAGCCGGGCAGTAATTCAGGTAGCCAAAATTCATCGACCTACAACCAGCCAAGCCGCAACACGCAAGTCGTGGCATCTGGATCGAATGTCCATCAAGCACCCAGGACTGTTAGTCGCCCTGCGTCCGTGAAGAGACCTGCACCTGTCGTGCACACCGCACCAGTTGTTGTTTACCCACCAGCACAAACCTCCCAGGCAACCTCTGGTGGATCAAAGAAGCCATAGCGGTATCTCGAGTGACTATTCCGATATCGCTCGAGATGCTATTCGCGCAGCACAAGAGCTGACGACGAAGGTACGCCCACATGTACAAAAGAGTGCCCAAATAATGGGTGGGCACTTTGAAGTGACAGTTGTTGAAGGCGACCTGCAGCTCGTGGATGAAGTCGTTGACTACTTACACAACTTGGAAGCCCTCTGGAGTAGGTTTTTGCCGACCTCAGAGATCTCTCAACTCAACAGCTCACCAGGAGTTCCTGTCACAGTCTCGATTGAGACGTTGAAGTTAGTGCAATCTTTGATTGAGGGTTTTCGTCTCACAAACGGACTCTTTGATCCCACCACGTTACCGCTCACCCTGGCTAATGGGTATGTCTCAAGTCATGTGGATACGACTCGAACTACGGTGCTTCCTGATTCAGCAACTTGGCCCGGTGACATTGAGAGCATCGTGATTAAGGAGGCTGAGAGCACGGTCACACTTCCAGTGGGAACGACTTTGGACCCAGGTGGTCTGGGCAAAGGCTTGGCTGCTGACCTGGCAGTAGAACTTGCGATGTCGCGTGGCGCACATGGCGCGCTCGTCAGTGCGAATGGTGATGTTCGAGCGGCAGGCTTGTCTCCTGATGGACGCTCGTGGCGCATTGGTATTGAGCATCCATTACATAAGCATCTTGAAATTGCTCAGGTGCATATCAGCGATGGAGCAGTTGTTACTTCGAGCCGGATGACTAACCGTTGGACGAATGATGCTGGTGAGACCCATCACATCATTGACCCAAAAACTGGCAAGAGTGCACAGACCGAAGTTCTGTCTGCCACCGTGGTCAGTGCGCAAGCGGCATTGGGTGAAGTGCTTGCGAAACTTGCATTCCTGCTTCCGATCGGAGAGGCAGTTGCAATGGTTGTCGCAAACGGTGCACAAGCCTGCATCGTGGATGCAAACATGATGATGCACACAAGTGATGGATGGGACGAGTATCTAGCGTGAGTAGTCAGTTTTGGTGGTACCTAACAAGAGCAAGCGCCATTATCGCGTGGGCCTTGATGGTAGTTAGTGTCCTGTGGGGCATCTTGCTGTCAACTCGCGTACTCAAAAAGCGTGATAACCCTAGTTGGTTGCTCGATCTACATCGATGGATGTCAGGCACTTCAGTCGTCATGGTATTCCTGCACATGTTTTCGTTGTTCATGGACAACTACGCCCACTTTTCTCTTCCCGACTTGCTCATTCCATTTCATTCGCACTACACAAAGATCGCTTCACTGGGCTCCTGGCCAATCGCGCTCGGCGTGATGTGTTTTTACATATTTATTGCAGTGCAAGGCTCATCACTGATGATGCGCCGATTGCCGCGCAAGTTTTGGAAAGGAATCCACTACTCAAGCTACGTGCTTGTACTAGTAGTGTCCTTCCATGCTGGCTGGTCAGGTACTGATGTGCGCGCAGTGGCGTATCGAGTGGTTGCTATCGCGCTCATTGTCTTAACAAGTGTTGCGCTCATAGTTCGGATTATCTTCCCCAAGCCAGCACGAACTCTATCTGCCAATGTTGAAGGCCGTAGAGCAAATCAACTCGCTGAGAATCTTCAGAAGCTTTCAGTCACGAAAGTTTGGGAGCCAGCGCGAGGCATACGCGCTGTTTCATTCGCCCGACCAGATGGAAGCCAACTGAGTGATTGGCAGCCAGGCTCGCACATCACGCTGCACCTGCCTAATGGTCTGAAGCGTCAGTACTCACTATGTGGTGATGCCACTGACAGGACAAGTTACACAATCGCGGTTCTGCGAGCCCAGGAATCGCGTGGAGGCAGCGACTGGATTCACACTGAATTACAAGTAGGTATGTCACTGAACGTCTCTGGTCCTCACAATCACTTTGAGTTGGAGCCTGCATCTGAGTATCTATTCATCGCCGGCGGAATCGGTATTACTCCGATGAAAGCAATGATTGATGGCCTGCCAGCACGACGTGAGTGGCATCTCTTGTACGCGGGTCGTTCACGTTCTTCGATGGCTTTTGCTGATGAATTGGTTCGAGCACATGGCAAAAGAGTGACCGTTCATGCGGATGACGAGGTTGGTGGCCGCGTGAACCTTGATGAAGTGCTTGCTGGCTTTAAGGGCCAGGTCTATGCATGTGGTCCAGAGCCTTTGCTGACTGCATTGATTGAGCGAGTCCCCGCTGACCGGCTGCACTTTGAGCGCTTCGTTGCAGTTGATCGGTCTGAGGAGTCTCAAGCTCGCGAGTTCAGCGTGACTCTGCAACGTTCAAGAAGGACATTCCAAGTGGCCGCTAGCGAGTCACTGCTTAAAGCAGTGGTTGCACATGGAGCACCTATTATCTCTTCGTGTGGTGAAGGCGTGTGTGGCACTTGTGAAGTCCGCGTGCTGCGTGGCACACCGCAGCATCTAGATTCCGTGATGAGCGACGAGGATAAGGATTCACTCGGTGTGATGTACCCGTGTGTATCACGAGCTCTATCTGAAGAGCTTGTCTTGGACATTTAGCAAGGAAAGCCACCGTGGGGCAATTACGCTAATGGCATGACACGAGTCGCTCTGCTTCAAGTTGATGTGGGAGTCGAGCAATCCCCCGAGCAACGCATTCAGCACGTGCTTACACTCATTCGTCAGCAGGCTGGAATATGCGATATCGTGTGCTTGCCCGAACTTTGGACTATCGGGGCATTCAGCAGCTCCCTGATGGAAGCTTCTGCAGTCGAACGCACCTCATCACTCATCACCGACTTAGGCGATGCTGCACAATTCGCCAAAGTTTGGCTACATGCAGGTTCGTTTGTCGAGCGTGACGGCGATCAACTGTTCAACACATCGGTGGTCTTCCGGCCGGACGGCACGATCGCAGCGTTTTATCGAAAGATCCACCTCTTCGGCTTTGAGTCTGGCGAAGCAGAACTGCTGTCTGCTGGTGAAGTTCTAGCAAAAATTGACCAGTCGCCTCTTGGCGCGATCGGCCTAACCACGTGCTACGACTTACGATTCCCTGAACTTTTCCGTGCGCTAGTTGCACAAGGTGTGGAGACATTCATTGTGCCTGCAGGCTGGCCTTCGAACCGACTCCATCACTGGCAGATTCTGCTTCAGGCGCGAGCAATCGAGAATCAAGCGTGGGTCATTGCTTGCAATGCGACCGGTCGTAGTGGCGATGTACAACTCGCTGGCCACTCCATCGTTGTTAATCCGATGGGAATGATTGTGGCGCAAGCAGGAGATCAAGAGATCGTTCTCTATGCAGATGTTGACATGTCAGAAGTGACAGCGTGGCGCACTGAGTTCCCAGCGCTAGCCGATCGCATGCTGGACTAGATGTTGTTTTCTGAGTTCATTCGTGCAAGTTGGTCGTTGTAAGCCTTTAGCTCGGTATCACCGTCGCGGTCGGCGGCTCGGTCTTGGCGCCTAGCAAGACGAGCATCACTTCTAGACCACTGAACTGCTACTAAGACCATGAGCAACAAGGTAGGTACTTCGCCAAAGCCCCAGGCGATACCGCCACCTACATTCGAATCTGCGAGGGGATTTGTCACCCATGGTGGAGCCACTTGTGAGTACCAGGCGTCACCCACAGGAATTGTTGACTGCATGATTGCAATCGCAAAAAATGCATGTAATGAAATTGCAACGAGAACCAGAACTAATCGAGCCCAATGTGGAAACTCTCTAGGCATGGGGTCAAGCCCGATGATGACCCAAGCGAAAAGTAGCCCGATGAGTAGGAAGTGAATCTCCATGAATACATGGCCTGTGTGGCTGCCCATGAGCGTACTGAAGAAGGAAGTGAAGTAGAGACCGTAAATGCCGAAAGTGAAAATGACCAGCACAACCAGTGGCTGACTGATGAAACGAGAATACGGACTATGGATGCCGGCCAAAATCCACGCACGAATGTTGCGGTGTTCAGGATTAGATGCTGAGGGCAAAGCACGCAGAGCTAGTGTCACTGGCATACCGAGGATGATGAAAATTGGAGCCAACATAGACAAGGTCATGTGTTGAATCATGTGTGCGCTGAAGGTCACCATTGCATACTTACTAACGCCACCATTCGTTGCCCAAAGCAACAGACTGATACCCGTAGTGAAACTCACGGTTCGAGCAGCGGGCCACGCAACGCTCAGTGCATACAGTTTGCGCACCCCCGCCACGTAGGCAGTTAGAGCTATTAGACCGCCGGACAGCATGAGCCACTCTGGATGCCACCCTATGAGTAGATGCATCAAGCTAGGTGCAGGCGGAAATGCGAAGCCCAAGAGGTCTTCAGCGGCTGAAGGAAACGGTCTACCAATCCTGGAAGGTGCTGTCATATGCAGAGCGACACCAACACTTGTCGCAGCCGCCATGATGAAAAGTTCAAACCCCACAAAGCGCATCACTGACATACCTTGGCCCACACGGTGACGGATCCGGCGCGCAAGCAACAACAACACGATAAACAGAATGATCTTTATCAGGACGAGTCGCCCATATGGCGAACCCCAGAAGTCGCTAATGGAACTCATTCGAGCGTAGGCCGCCGCCACGCCAGAGACAATCAGCATGGCGACAGAAGCCGTAGCCAAGGCTGAGTAGCGCTTGATAACGATGAAGTTGGATTCTCGGACAAAGGGAACAATGGCCCACAAACCACCAACCCACGCTGACATCGCGAGGCCATGTGCGACCGAGGACGTAAGCGCGAGGGAATGATCACCAAGAGTTGCCGAGTGACTGTTGAGCAACGGCGAGATGATTGCTGCTGCCGCAACGACCAACATAATGAAAACTTGATTGAGCGAACTCGCAAACAGCGACAGGAGTGCAAGGCCCCCAGCGAGCAACGCACTGATCAAGTAGCTCCGTGACGGTGGCAGCGCCCAGATGTAAGTCGGTATCAGACCCGGTGCAAATGTCTGACGCGCTGGAAGACCGAGTACATCAGAGAGGGTGGCGACGGCACTAGTTATTGCCGCCATGACCCAGAGCAAAGATGTTGCACCCACATGTGTGACAACCTTGCGTCCATGTCGACTGACATAGTCACCATGACTCGGTGCGATGAAGGCAGTAACCAAGAGTTGGCCAAAAACCCGAATGCTCAAAATTGTGTTAGTTAGTAGTGCGAACTTCAGTACCCAAGACATGACTTCGCCAGCGTCAGGCAAGCCTGCTACGGGTGCATGCCAGGTGCTGTGTCCAATAAAGAGTGCAGCCACGAATGCGCCGACGATGGTGAAGATGACACCGAGACGCATAGGTGTTGAGCGCATGAGTTTACTGATGGCGACGGTTTCTCAGGATGAAGAAGAGTGCCAATGCGACAAGCGCACCGATACCCGAACCAATTGCTACAACATTGAGCGACTTGGTCTTTGGAGTGGCTTCTGTGTACAACACAGCTTCTGGACTTGCACTCACCTCAGCACCCATAACCGACTGCTCTGCTGCAGCGGCCGAGTAGTAGAAGCTGTAGTCACCAGTGACCACGTGCCCATCATCCGCGACGGCTCGCCAGTACACCTTGGCGTAGCCAACTGGTAGATCGACCGGCCAGTCTGCAACCAAGCTGCTTCCGTCAAGCGTGAGAGTCCCGGTGCTGTACTGCTTGCCTTCGGCGTCCTCTAGAACAATTGAGCTGCCCTCGAGTAAGGGCGCTTCACCGAAGGTCAAGGTAATGGCTTGAGGTGCAGCCACCTGTTCGTCAGCGGCCGGAGAACTGCTAACCAACTCGGTATGCGCTTGCGCACTCGGTGCACTAGCCCACATAAGTAGAAATGATGCAAGAACTAAACCAATTCGCTTCATAAGGAAAGGTTACAACCGTTGCGCCATAACGTCCTATGGGCACTGAGCGATAACGTCTTATGGGCACTGAGCGATAGCGTCATACAGGCACTGAGCGATAGCGTCATACAGGCACTGAGCGGGTGACGGGAATCGAACCCGCGCCTCAACCTTGGGAAGGTTACGCGCTACCATTACGCCACACCCGCATAGGTCACTTACTGCAACTTTTTTGACCTAATCCGCAAGCCTAGTGCCTGCTATGGGTAGGGTTATCTCGTGCTACTTTCTGATCGCGACATTCGGGCCGAAATTGAATCTGGCCGTGTGGGCATTGACCCCTACGCCCCTGAGATGGTTCAACCGTCAAGTATTGACGTGCGCCTTGACCGCTTCTTTAGAGTGTTCGAGAACCATCGCTACCCGCACATCGACCCAGCGACGGAACAGGCTGATTTAACGCGTGAAGTTGAAGCGGTAGCCGGCGAGCCGTTCGTGCTGCATCCTGGTGAGTTTGTTTTGGGCAGCACATATGAAGTCGTGACTTTGCCGAACGACGTAGCTGCTCGCCTCGAAGGTAAGTCGAGTCTGGGTCGTCTTGGTCTGCTCACTCATTCCACCGCTGGTTTTATTGATCCTGGTTTTTCGGGTCACGTCACTTTGGAGCTAGCGAATGTAGCAACTCTGCCGATTTTGCTTTGGCCAGGTATGAAGATTGGGCAGGTGTGCTTCTTCCGTATGACCTCAGAAGCGGATCATCCATATGGTTCAAGCATATATGGTTCGCGTTACCAGGGTCAGCGTGGCCCAACACCAAGTCGCTCACACGCTAATTTCCACCGCACTGACGTCAGCTAATTGTTCGCAACTTCATCTGTCATTTAGCCACAAGCACGTTTTATCCACTCAAATGAGGGCACGTTAGTCATAGCGGATTTCTTGAGCAAATCTTGACGCAAGGTGTCGTTCGACACAGCGATTTATCGTTAGATTTGTGAAGGGTCGTCAAATGAGGTGTTTTTTGGTTAGGTCTTCGGGTGTTCGAGGTCTGCTTTTGGGCTCAGTTGCGCTCACTCTGATGTTGTCCACACCGTCTCTCGCATCAGTCTCCAAGCCAGCAGAGACAGCCAGTTTGAGTGATGTCGGCACATCCGTCTTTAACCAAAATCAAGTTCTCTCTACCCCTCAAGCCACGGGTAACACACACAGCGCTTCAGAGGCCGCACTATCTTTCATTGATCGACATTCAGATCAGTGGGGTGTCACAGCACAAGAAGTTCGTCAGACCAAAGTGCTTCCTGGTGCAGGTGGCTTGAGTACCGTTCGCTACGTTGAGACGCTTGCCGGAATGGATGTTTTAGGCAGTCGAATTGCCGTCACGCTGAATAGAAATTTGGCGGTCTCCTCATTTGAAGTAACGACGCTTGCTGGAGTGGACGTAGATAAGCTCACTCCCGTATTGACCAAGGTGCAGGCTCAAACTGCACTTAAGGCGCTGGTTGTAGGTACATCCGGAGCGTCCACTCAGGACGTTTCGGTCACAGAGCTCCACCCAGTAGTAGCTAGTTCGCATCTAGTGGCCGGCATACCTAGTGGTCTGCACATAGCGTGGAGTGCTTGGACTGCATCCACGGCTGACCCGACGTCAATGAGCATTTGTGTGCTTGACGATGCCACTTCGAGTTTGCTCTACTCCACACCGCTCGTACATCACATCACCTACACGCCAAACATTTGTGACCTGCAGAGTGCAGTTCCATCTGAATACGCGACCCAGAGCACCGCGCTAGGCAGCACGGGCCTTGTTCGGAGCCACAACAACCACCTAGTGATCAATGCTGTTGGTGATTTGTATCCGCTCTGTGGCACTGCTTACACCGGTCGGAATACGCCGAGTTCTGTCACCGCTTTGAACAACATCAACGCTACGTGGAATTTTTACAAGAACGTGATTGGTATAGACATCAATGAGGAAAAGTGGCTGGGCAATATTTCGAGTTCCCTCAATGGTGATCGGAACCCTCGGATAAGCGCATTCACAAATGTATGTCTCTACGACACGACAAATGGATACAGCGACTGCCCAAATTACGGCAACGCTTTTTGGAGTCCTTGGTCTGCGCCAAAGTCGATCTGTCGCAGCGGAGCATGTAGTGGCATCTTCATGGGTGCTGGCTACGACCAGGCCTTAGACGTTATTGCGCATGAACTGACTCATGGCATCACGTTCTCCATTTCTTTCACGCAAGGTTTCTCAGATACCTCAGATGCCGCGGCGATGAGTGAAGGGCTGTCCGATGTATTCGGCGAAGCAGCCGAACGACTCTCGCCAACCTCTCAACCAGATCCCACATGGCAAGTAGGAGAGGGAGTGGCTGGTGCAGATCCTGGTCCATATCGAGTTATGAAGACTGGAACGAGCTATTCGTCTCCCGATAGCCCAACTGCAGTTCCGGCAATCACCAAGTCTTGGGTCGTTGACGATGGGCACGTAAATAATGGACCGCTCAACCGTTTTGCATGGTTGATTGCAAATGGAGCAACCGTCGGCTCCACGAAGATTAATGCGCTCGGCACTGTTCCGGCTGATGGTGTGTGCCATGTGGCTACTGACTGCACGGGCATAAGTCGAATGGCAGTGCTGATGTATCAGACTCTGCCGGCCTTGACCTCTTCATCAACGTACTTTGCCCTAGGGCAGGCTGTGATGAATGCTTGCCAGACACTGGTGAACAATCAAGTCGCTGGGTTTACCGCAGATGCCTGTGGCAATGTAGCGAAAGCATTGAAGGTTACTGGCATTTCAAAGTTCACGATTACTAACCTCACTAAGGTCACGTATGTCCCGAAGTCGAGCACCGTGGCGATTTCTGCTTCGGCTCAGTCATACGCAGGAGCAAAAGTGGCTTTGCAACCCATGCGCCTAGAGCAGTTAGTAAAGGGTGTTTGGGTGACCGTCGCTCAGGCTGATGCTGCTTGTAAGCGGTACTGCACTGACGTGAATGGTCAAGTGAAATTTAGCTTCAAGGTGAAGAAGGCAACGCGTTACCGAATTTCTGCCGACTCCAACTACGGAGCTATGCAGGCACAGACACCTTCGTACGCACTTCGTGTTTATTGATGAACATGCTGCATGGCCCAAGCAAACATAGCTATGGCGCCAGCGGCGGAAGCATTCATCGACCGTGTTGATCCTGACTGCGTAATTCCCAGAATCTGGGTGCAGGCGGCTAGTCCTTCAGGGGACATGCCCGGCCCTTCTTGACCGAAATACAGCACGCAAGCCCTCGGTAGTGGGCTGGTCTCGATGTTGCCGCAACCTGGCACGTTATCAATTCCAATGATGGGGACGTTGTTTTCTAGAGACCACGTCTTAAAGTCGTCAACTGTCGGATGATGAAACAGATGAAGATAGCGATCGGTCACCATGGCACCGCGTCTATTCCAGCCACGCTTGCCGACGATGTGAACGCCAGATACGTTGAATGCATTTGCCGTTCGAACGACCGAACCAATGTTGAGGTCATGTTGCCAGTTCTCAATGGCAATGTGGAGAGGAGCGCGTTGTGTGTCTAGGTCTGCCACAATCGCTTCGACGGACCAGTACCGATACTTGTCAACCACATTTCGGCGGTCGCCGAGTTCAAGAAGTTCGGGGTCATACTGCGACCCTTCGGGCCAGGGCAGTGGATGTGGGCCAACACCGATTACCGGAAAAAACTCACCTGGTCCAAGTTGAGATCTGTCCGGCAAGCTCATTTGCTCGACTGACTCAGGCACAGAGGTATCTTCACTCATGCGTTTGACCATCTCTTGACATCACTAACCAACCTTACTTGGTGGAGCCGTGCAGCAGATTTTTGAATCTCACTTAAGTCTTACCGCAGACTCGCTAGATTTACTCCAAGGGAGATTTGTATGTCATCAAGCGAATTTGAGCATGTGCCGCACTGGCATCATCAGCATCGAGCTGAGTCACGCTTAATCGTCAACGTCGTTGTGACTCTGGTTATTCTGTTGCAGGTTTCCCTTCCGCGTTCGTTGAACAGTTCATTTCCTTGGTTTGTCTGTGGCATTGAGGCGGCTTTACTTCTAGCTCTAAATTTCCTCGACCCTAAACGGGCAAGTGCACATGCAGGCTGGCCCCGAATTGTCAGCATCATTTTGATCGCCACTATGACAATTGCGAACTTGTCCTCGGTGGTCAGGCTCGTTGATGCATTGCTTAATGGTGGCGTCAAGGATGCGAAGAGCCTGCTGCTCACAGGTGGCTCTATCTGGCTGACCAACGTTGTGATTTTTTCTTTGTGGTACTGGGAATTTGATCGTGGCGGTCCAGGCGCGCGTTCTCAAGCAATAGTGTCAACACCCGACTTCATGTTCCCGCAGATGAGTGACCCAGACCTAGCACCAGCGCACTGGTCATCTTCATTTTTCGACTATCTCTACATGTCTTTTACCAACTCGAGTGCTTTCAGTCCCACCGATGTTCTGCCCTTAACGCGCTGGGCTAAAGCCACGATGCTTTTGCAGTCGCTGACATCTCTCTTAGTTGTAGCGTTGGTTATTGCTCGAGCCGTAAATATTTTGCACTAGTAGAACTGACACACCTGATCATGTTTGACGATTTATCGAAACTTTGGGCAATTCCACATTTTCGAAAACTTCTCCTAGCGCGGTTCATTTCTAACTATGGAAATGGTTTAGCGCCAATCGCACTGGCGTTTGGCGTGTTGGATCTTAAAGGATCCACACCAGCGGACCTGTCCATTGTCATGGCGTCACAGATGTTCCCTCTAGTCGTGTTTATGCTCTTCGGTGGAGTCATCGCAGACAGATATCCACGTGCACTCATTGTGGGTGTAAGCGACATAGTTTTGAGCGCGTTCGTTGTCTATAACGGAATCTCTTTTCTTGATGGCCGTGTCAGCATTTTGAGTTTGTCCGTAGTTGCTTTCGTAGGTGGCACCCTCGCTGCACTTTGGTGGCCCGCATTCGCTGGCTTGGTCCCAGAAGTTGTTCCTGAAAAGTTGCTTCAGTCAGCAAACTCAACGCTTGGTATGGGCTCCAACATGTCGAATATTGCTGGCACCGTGACTGGTGGAATTTTGGTCGCCAATTTGGGCGCAGGGTGGGGACTCATAGCGGACGGTATCACTTTCTTAATCGCGGGCATCTTGGTCTTTCAGTTGCGGGGTCTGGGAACGACCCGAGTGCAGGATGAGCACTCTCCTTCTGTGTTGGAGGATCTGAGAGACGGATGGCGTGAATTTACGTCGCGAAGTTGGCTGGTCGCTGTCGTCGCGGGCTATTCAGTAGTGGCAATGTTGATGGAAAGTACTTTTGCAGTCGTTGGACCGGTTCACGCCAAGGAAGTTCTAGGTGGCCCAAAGCCCTGGTCGTGGATCATTGGATCACTTTCAGCCGGCATGTTGTGCGGAGTCGGTCTTACTCTGCGCGTAAGGCCCAAGCGACCGCTTGCCGTTGGGCTTTTGGCTCAAGTGGCATTTGGAACTTGGCTTTTGGTGATGTCCTTCTCTCACGGTGTCTCTGTCATATGCCTGTCAGCTTTCTGTGCAGGCTTGGCCATGGAATTCTTTTTTGTTTTGTGGCAGACCGCCATGCAGAAAAATATTCCGGCTGAGTCACTATCTCGTGTGTCCTCGTATGATGCCTTTGGATCCCTAGTGTTTGCTCCCCTTGGCTTGATTTTTGCTGGTCCTCTGGCAGCAAGGCTGGGTTCCGCCCACACTTTGTTGCTATTTAGTGTCATTTTCTTTATGAGTTTGACAGCCATGCTTTCAGTGCCTGGAGTGTGGCGCTTGAAGGCGACGCCGGTTGAGTCGGTTAATACGCCTTAGTTCTTACCTGACGAACGAAAATTCCCCACAAGTGGGGAAAGTTAGAGTGGCTGCCCGATAAAAAGCGCTCTTTCTGCATGATTCCTTGCCGAATTGCCGTTTGCTGTTCCAAACCTACGGTGTCGTAGGTTACGCTTGCGTAAGTTACGGTAGCGTAACCATGATTTCCTGAACCAGGAGTAGGTATGAATTCACTAGGACTGCCGCCCATAATTCAAGGCGGAATGGGTGCTGCTGTGTCGTCATGGTACCTGGCTCAAACTGTTGCAAAACAGGGTCAGATGGGTGTTGTTTCGGGTACGGCGCTAGAAACTGTCGTTGCTCGCCGTCTGCAAAATGGAGACGAAGGTGGCCACATGCGTGAGGCGCTCTCGCACTTTCCATACCCCGAAGTCGCCGAACACATCCTTGCTACGTTCTATCGACCTGAAGGGCGCAACGGAGAACCTTTCCGCCCAATGCGTCGATTGAGTCTCAAGGCTCACAAAGAACATGACCAGCTCGCTGTTGCTGCCAACTTCGTCGAAGTGTGGCTAGCAAAGCAAGCAGGAGATGGCAAAGTAGGCATCAACTTCCTTGAAAAATTGCAAACTGCAACTCCTGCAGCGCTATATGGCGCGATGCTAGCTGGGGTTGACGCCATTTTGATGGGTGCTGGAATTCCCCGTGAAATCCCGCAGCTCATGACCGACTTTTCCCAAGGCAAGCCGGGGCACCTCAGTATCGATTCGGATCGACCTGCGGGTATGGCTGCGCCAATTTTGGAATTTGACCCACTGGAGTCTTTCGGCAAGGCGCCCGAACTTCCTCGACCTGCGTTCTTGGCAATTGTTACTGCTGAAGTGCTTGCTTCTTACCTAGCGCGAAATGAAGTAACACGGCCAGATGGCTTCATTGTTGAGCATTACCTTGCTGGTGGTCACAGTGCACCTCCTCGACGTTTACAACCGGACACCGACCATGGCTATGGCCCGCTGGATGAAGCAAATATTGAGAAGGTTGCACATGTCGGATTGCCGTTCTGGCTAGCTGGCGGTCGAGCGACACCGGGTTCAGTCGCTGATGCGATTGCTGAAGGTGCTGAAGGTGTTCAGGTCGGAACGCTCTTCGCACTTTCTCGCGAGTCAGGGTTACTTCCGGAATACCGTGAACAGATGTTGCAGGCCGCACGCGAGGGCAACTTGCGTGTGCGTACGGATCATCTGGCGTCACCGACAGGATTCCCCTTCAAGGTTGTTGAGCTGCCAGGAACTGTCGGTATGCAGGATGTTTATGAGGCTCGCCCACGCCTGTGCGACTTGGGCTACTTGCGTTCAAGTCACATTGATGAGGCTGGCAAGGTGAGTTACCGATGCGCAGCTGAACCTGATAAACCGTTCCTGAAAAAGGGTGGCGAGGAAGCGGATCTCGCGGGTCGTATTTGCCTGTGCAATGGTTTGGTTGCAGCAGTTGGCCTTGGCCAAGAGCGTCCAGATGGATACAAAGAAGCTCCGCTCCTGACTTTGGGAGCCACAACTAGTGATGTCGATGCAATGCTCAAGGATTACCCCGACGGCTGGAGTGCTGTTGACGTTGTGAATCGACTACTCCAAGGCGTGGAAGTTTCTGCAGTCTAAGTAACTGCTGAATCTAAAAAGCGGGCTAACCACAATGTGGTTAGCCCGCTTTTAATTGAAAGAATTAGTGAGACGGAATGTATCGCGCGAACGAGTCCCGAATTTCGGCCTCAGCTGCGATGCGGTCTTCCCATGTGGCACCTTCAACTGACTTACCTGGTTCGAGATCCTTGTAGGTCTCAAAGAAGTGCTGAATTTCGAGACGCTCGAACTCTGGCATGTCAGTGATATTTTGCAAGTGTTCCTTGCGGATGTCGTTGGTTGGTACGCACATAATTTTGTCGTCGCCACCGGCTTCATCGCGCATGCGGAACATGCCGATTGCGCGGCAGCGAATAAGTACACCGGGGAAAGTTGGTTCCTCGATCAGCACAAGTGCATCGATGGGATCGCCATCAAGACCGAGAGTCTTCTCGATGAAGCCGTAGTCGCGCGGATACCTTGTAGCGGTAAAGAGCATGCGGTCCAAACGCAGACGACCGGTGGTGTGGTCAACTTCGTACTTATTACGACTTCCACCAGGGATTTCAATCATTACGTCGAATTCAAGGCTCACTAGAGTTCCTGCACTTCCAGTTGGCTGACAATGTGGCCCAATTCTAACGCAGATGCGAGTGGGCCTAGACCGCGTGTAATGTCAGCAAAGAGGGTAGCCCTCGGTTCTTTGATGACGCTGGTCGTACTGGGGGGCACGGTTGATTAATCGCGACTTGCGACACGAGCTTATGCAAAATCTCGCAGATTTAGAGGCTGGGACCCGAATCGCCGTTGGCTGTAGTGGCGGTGCCGATAGTTTGGCGCTCGTGCGTGCCGCCGTTCATGTGGGCAGGGAACGATCCATGAGTGTGGCTGCTTTAGTCATTGACCACCAACTCCAAGAAGGTTCAGCAGGTGTCGCCCAAAGAGCGGCGCAGGTAGCGCGTGACCTTGGCGCTGATCCCGTCATTGTTGAGGCAGTTGACGTGGCACATGGACCAGGCAGTGGTGGCCTAGAAGCAGCCGCTCGCGATGCGCGCCGCAAGGTCTTTGAACAGTACGCCAGAACTCATGGAGTGGCCGCTGTCCTGCTCGGGCACACGCTCGAAGATCAAGCTGAAACAGTCTTGTTGGGGCTTGCGCGGGGTTCAGGCGCCAGGTCACTGTCTGGCATGCGTGCAGTTGACGGTCTCTATCGCAGACCGTTTCTGGGGTTGAGTCGCGAGCTAGTTCGCGGAACGGTTTCGGACCTCGCAGCCTATGAAGACCCGCACAATATAAATCCACAATTTGCCCGCGTGCGCGTGCGACATGAGTTGCTACCTGCACTCGAATCGGAGTTAGGCCCTGGAATTACTCAGGCTCTTGCGAGGACCGCTGACATGTTGCGGGCCGATGCTGACGCGCTCGACGATTTAGCTGATGCAGTTATGACTTCGGAGAAGACCGATGTCGATGATTTGCTGCTGCTATCAAGTGCAGTTCGGACTCGAGTCTTGCGCAGGTTGGCCGCCCAGGCTGGCTGCACAGTCAACCACCTCACGCGTGAACACATCATGTCTATTGATGCACTTCTCACCAACTGGCATGGACAAGGACCGATAAATCTACCCGGCAATGTCGATGTCCAGAGGAGACATGGCAGACTGAACTTCTACAAGACTTGAGACTCTGGAGATTTGCGTGGACCTTGAAGCATTGGGCGATCAAATAACTGAAGTTGTTCATACCGAACAAGAAATTGCCGCGCGCATTCATGAACTTGCGCAGCAGATTGCCGTGGACTACGCCGAGACTGAAAAGCCTCTCCTTCTGGTTGGCGTACTGAAGGGCGCGGTCATGGTTATGGCTGACCTGGCGCGTGCATTGCCGATTCCTGTGCACATGGACTGGATGGCAGTGTCCTCATATGGCTCCGGCACTAAGTCGAGCGGCGTCGTGCGCATCATCAAGGACCTAGACATCGACCTGACTAATCGTGACGTCCTGATCGTTGAAGATATCCTCGACTCGGGACTGACTTTGTCGTGGCTCATTCGCAATTTGAACTCACGTGGACCGAAGTCGGTTGAAGTGATGACGATGTTCCGCAAGCCTGAGGCAATCAAGATTGAAGTACCTGCCAAGTATGTGGGCTTTGATATTCCGAACAAGTTTGTCGTTGGTTACGGTTTGGATTACGCCGAGAAGTACCGCAACCTTGGTGCGGTTGGTGTTCTTTCTCCGAGCGTCTATCAATAGAGCTGAGTCATTGGGTCAGGTGCTCGACAACACGACCCCGAGGAACCCTTGCTTGGACGTCTTGGCTGCGCTGGGTTGGAAAACACAGTTGGATGGATTCTTTAGGCAACTACAATCTCGTAGATGACCGAAATTCGTCTAGCGACTGAACAAGAAGTTTCGGCCGTCACTGATCTGTTGTGGTCAGCACGGCAAGCTTCTGTTCCGTCCGTTCCTCCGGCCGTCGGCAATTATGAGCGAATGCACAGTTGGATCTCTGAGCGCTTAACCCACGCAACCGATTGTTGGGTCACCGAAGACGCGCAAGGTCTGACCGCACTGTTGCTGCTTGAACCTGGATGGATTGACCAGCTTTATGTGCGACCGGACATGATCGGGCGAGGTCTTGGTTCTGAGTTAGTGGCTAAGGCTAAAGAAACCATGCCTGATGGTTTGCAGTTGTGGACTTTCCAGAGCAACCTTCGCGCACACAAGTTCTATGAGCGCCTTGGCTTCATCGCTGTTGAGCGAACCGACGGGACTGGCAATGAAGAACAAGCACCTGATGTTCGATACGTCTGGACGCCAGAAGCGAAGTAGTTTCGCCCTACTCAGGCGGTGAGTTTCGCTTGAGCAGGTTCAGCAAATGCACCTTGGTCTCTGGCCATTCTTCGACAATGACTGAGTAGTAGGCGGTGGTTCGCCACGAGCCATCACGTTCTTTGCGGTGGTTTCGCAGCAGGCCTTCAAACTTTGCCCCAATTTTCTCAATCGCAGTTCGCGAACGGCTATTGAGCATATTCGCCTTGATAGTAACCCGAACGCAGTCGCGCTTTTCGAATGCTTCAGCCAGCATCAGATACTTTGCCTCAACATTTCGATTGCCCCCACGGAAGTTTGGCACGATAAATGTGCTTCCAATTTCACAGTGCTGATCATCGGGTCGAATGTCGAGAAATGCCGTGGCTCCAATAACGAGGCCAGTTGAGTTGTCCACGATTGCTAGAAATTCCGCGGTCTCACGTTCGATGTTCTTTTGGAACAGGGCCTCGAGGTCCTTGGCAGATTCTGGCATTGGGGAACCGTGCCCTACCCAACGCCATGTTTCGGAGACGGGACCAATGGCGTCCCAGAGCGCAGGTGCATCGTCAGCAGATAAGGGCCTGAGACTAATTAGGTCGCCATTCACCCGACAACAATAACGGTTTCAGCCGACACCATGAAGCGACGGAGTGGTCACTTCGCAGGAACTCTTGCAATTCTTGGGTTAGTAACTTATTTAGTGCGAGGCTGACTCGATAGCCGTCTCCATTTGGGCGATGACCTGTTCCCAGGTTGCATCGAGGTCTGCGTCTACCGGTAGGCGATTGTGCAACTCTAGATCAACCAAACCATGCAGTTGAGCCCAAAAGACTCGTGCTTGTATGTGTGACCCACCGGCAGCTTCAACAACCTGGCTGAGGACTTGTGCCTCAAGGCTAACCTCTAGGTGCTCTCGATGAAGGTGCTGTTGGAATACGACTGGGTACAGATTTCGATGTGTGACTGCCCATCGGCGATAAAAAAGTATCTTGTCGCGTGTGGACGTACCCGCTTGTGCAAAACCCGCACCAAAGTTTGCTAGGCCAGCGCTTTGAACCAGAGCAATCACCTCATCGCGATTCTTCACATGGTCATAGAGAGTGGGTGCCTTGATGCCAAGCTCTGTAGCAAGAGTGCGCATGCTTAACGATGCAACACCGTGCTCCTCGACAATCCGTATGGCTGCGATGCGGATCGCTTCACGATTGATTTTTTTGTGAATGGCCATGAATCGATGTTAGCATTTATCCTAACGCTGTTAGGAAAGGACATACAATGTCAACATCACCCCTGCCTGGTTCGGTTATCGGCGGACCGAAGGCGCTACTTCGCATTGAAGGTGCGACGCTCTTCGCCGGCAGTATTGCCGTTTTCGCGCACCAAGGACAGCACTGGTGGCTCTATCCAGCGCTCCTGTTACTACCGGACATCTTTATGGTCGGCTATTTGCGCGACACAAAACTTGGTTCGATTATTTACAACCTTGGTCACTCTTATCCAGCTGCCGGCCTGCTTGCGTCAATTGGCTTTGTCACTGATTCCAAACTGACCATTGCAACCGCTGCCATTTGGTTTGGCCACATTGGCTGGGATCGCATGTTTGGATACGGCCTGAAGTACGGCTCAAGTTTCAAGCACACTCATCTCGGTGACTTGGAGAAGCACCAGTAGTCGTGCCTGGACCTAGCCCTGCGACTTCCGACCGCCCAGTCATTCTTAGTTTGAGCTCTACTGCGGTCGGCTCCTCAAATCACAATGCTTATTTCCGCGCCTAAACACAAAACGCCCCTTGCGGGGCGTCTTGCTCATGCGCGGAGGATAGGGGATTTGAACCCCTGAGGGCTTTCACCCAACTCGCTTTCCAAGCGAGCGCCATAGGCCACTAGGCGAATCCTCCAGTGGTACAGAGTAACTGCACAACGCTGTAAAAGGCTAACTGATGCCACGGCATAGAATGAGACCAGCCCCTCGCGTGGCGTTACCCTATGAACCTCCCCAGGGCCGGAAGGCAGCAAGGATAAATGGGCTCTGGCGGGTACGCGAGGGGTCCTTTAGTCGTCCTACGTCACACCGAGCAACTACTCTGGACCTATGTCCTTGGCCCTCTACCGCAAATACCGACCAGGTCGCTTCGTCGACGTGATCGGTCAAGAGCATGTGACGGCACCCCTTATGCGCGCGCTAGACAACGATCGGTTACATCACGCCTATCTCTTCACCGGTCCACGTGGCTGTGGCAAGACTTCATCTGCCCGCATCATGGCCCGGTCAATGAATTGCGTGAATGGGCCGACTTCAACACCGTGCGAAGAATGCCAATCGTGCATCGAGCTTGCACCGAATGGCACTGGCTCAATTGACGTGATTGAAATTGATGCTGCGACATATCGGGGTATCGACGATGCGAAGGAACTTCGTGAGCGCGCGGTCTATGCGCCAGTCACTGCTCGCTTCAAGATCTACATCATCGATGAGGCCCATCAGTTGACCCGCGATGCGTTCAACGTCCTTCTCAAACTTGTGGAAGAGCCACCCCCACACCTTCGTTTTATTTTTGCAACTACAGAACCTGACAAAATCATTCCTACTTTGCGTTCGCGCACGCACCATTACGGCTTCCGTTTAGTTTCGGCCAAAACCCTGCAAGAGCATCTAGCAAAAATGTGTGAGCGAGAGAATGTTCTAGCAGACCCTGCTTCCCTTGCCCTGATTGTGCGCGCCGGTGCAGGTTCTGTGCGTGATTCACAATCGGTACTTGGTCAGATTATTGCTGGAGCTGGGCCTGAAGGCATTACGTATGCCCAGACCGTCCTTCAGCTTGGCTTCACCGATGAAGCGCTCCTTAGTCGTGTCGTGACCGCGATCGCACAAGCAAACGCTGCTGACTTGTTCGGCCTCATTGATGAAGTTGTCTCGTCGGGCCATGAGCCTCGCCGTTTTGTTATCGACTTACTCGAACGCCTGCGTGACCTAGTCGTGCTGAAGCAAGTTCCTGATGCTGCATCATCTGGTCTCTTTGATGTCCCGGCCGAGCAGATTGCTGACATGGCTAAAGAAGCCGAGTTGTTCACCGCGGGTCAACTAGTCCGTGTCGCTGATTTAGTGAACGCAGGTCTATCTACTTTGCGTGGTGCGTCTTCGCCGCGTCTTCAGCTTGAACTTCTTGTTGCCAGATTGGTGACTCCGCAAGTGGCTGAAGATTTGAGCGAGCGAGTAGCGAAACTAGAGCAGGGTGCTCCAGTGCCATCAATTCGCCCGAGCGCTACTCGAGGGCAGCATGCGCACCCGATCGAGCCGCAGGTTGAAACCTCGACAGCAGAGGCACCTCAGGTAACCCAAGCAGCTGCGAGACCGGTGCCGCCACGTCCGGCTACTCGACCCACTACTCCGCCACCTATGAAGCCATCGCAGGTGACATCGGCGGCGAGCACGACAGAGCCTGCCTCCACTGTTGTTCCACCCGCACCTGCCGGCAGCGACATCACCATTGAAAATGTCAAGGCCGGTTGGACCAGTGTGCTGACTCACTTGAAGGAACTGAGAAGAGTTTCATTCATGATCCTGCAGGACACTGTGCCGCTATCACTCACGCCGGAGCGTGTGCTGGCTGTTGCATGCTCTAGCCCTAACAACATGCAAGGTGCCATCAAAGGTGGGCATGACGAGCTTTTGCGAACGGCTGTTGCAACGGTGCTTGGTGCGGATGTGCGGAT
>Ga0114964_10000102_pt1 | contig 59655 bp, 47 predicted proteins | sample C_131016_MF_Meta_FD_92638 | JGI IMG/M metagenome (GOLD analysis project Ga0114964, IMG submission 92638) | Freshwater microbial communities from Lake Croche, Canada to study carbon cycling - C_131016_MF_MetaG | ecosystem: Environmental > Aquatic > Freshwater > Lake | place: Lake Croche, Canada... | reverse complement strand
GCAAGGAGATACTTTTCCTGCAGTAAGAGAACTTCGCTGCGATAGTAACGGCTTTCCAGCTACTGCAGCTGCATCTTCTGCATAAACAGGAGGTAAGAAGGTAGCAGGAACTTTGCAACGAAAGATAGCCGTTTGACGATTTCCTGACCAAATCCAATATTGATTGGATAAAAATTTAGGAAAGTCTGCAGCACGAGGAGCAGCAATCAATCCACTACTAGAAAAACTTCCTAATCGTTTACTATCAGATGTTAGAGTCTTTTCAAAAGGAATAGCTGTTTTATAAGCATTGGTTTGATCGTAGGTATTTTCCCATTGAGCTAAGAAGCCGCGAACTCCACGTTGAATGCGTCCAACACGAGACTCTCGTGGGGAGGGTTTGTCTGCAAAGGGCATTACAGTCGTATTGGTACTACTATAATCATCGTTAACAGAGGGTTTAATTCCAAAACAAGTGGCCCCTCGTAGATCAGATTCAGTTCCATATACATTCGTTCCTTTGGAACCACATCCATCTCGCGTGACTTGAGTAGGATAGCGGGGAGGACCGTTGCTTACATGTGCTGCAAAGCACCAATCTGCACCATATCCTTGCTCCTGTTCTATTTGTGCAATCGTAGCTAGATTTGAATTTAATGATTTACACATGGTAGCAGCTGTATTTTGTGTAAATGAATATCCATTTCGACCTACTGCATAGACTTCTGGTGTTCCTTTGGTATGAGTAGCAAACTCTTGCACTACTTCCAACTGTAATGAATCTCCTTCTACGACCGGTTCCCAGGTGGTAAGAAGTACTTCTTTACTATGATTCACTTCCATGGCTCCAATTTGTTTTCCACGACCTCCATCCGATCCTAGTCGATATAGAGTTACAGTGGTTGTACCTGTCCCCTTGGGTACAATAAATCGAATATTTGCTAAAAAAGATCTATTTTTGGTATCGTAGACAAAAGGGCCACCAGGGGTGCTGGATGCACATTTAGAATCCATAAGGGGAGCAGAAGGCCCACTCCATCCACCGGCAATTCCTGCATCGGCACATTGCATTCGATTCACTCCTTTTTCACAAGAAGCACGATCCAAAAAGAAATAACCAGGGGGACATCCTCCTGCAGTCGGCTGAGGATCTGCTTTCATAGTAGTAGCAATAGATCGATCGTCATTGTTAATATACAACCCTCCTACCCATTGACCGGGTGTGGTATCCAGTGATTTAGTACCATTCTTAATACAAACTCCACAGACTCCTGCAAATGCAGGATCGTCTAACATAGCACACGTTCCAATCCCACTCTGTTTTTCACAAAAAGCAGCCTGAGCAGCAATAGCATTCCGTCCTGGTACAGCTGCTGAACTGCGTACGACACTTACCTTTGTTCCTGTAATACCACCACCACCTGGAGAAGGGGTAGGAGTGCTCATAGCAGCTTGAAGTTGCGCATTCGTATTTGATCCAGTTGGATCGGTGACAGGAATTACACGATTCAAAGAGTTTACAGTTTGAGTTGCTCCTAATGAATTATAGTGTGGATCCGCGGTATCAAAACTCTCAGTCGCAATTGTGGATCCAAACCATTTACTCATAGTGTATCGATTTTGTGCTACTGGTAGTAGAATAGCTAACGTAACGGCTACAATAGCCAATACGATTACTAAAAACATTCCCTACTCTTACATCACATTATCGGGACGAATGTTAGAGGCCGAATCCATTTCACGCGTAATAATTCGGAATACCATATGCACCTGACGGTTCGCATTAATGATTCGGGCATTTGGTTGCACCAATGTCTTCAATGCATCCCCCAGGGCTGTATCATTTCCAGCCCCTCCAAACGGATCTCGCGCTACAGAACCAGTGGTAGGATCCAAAAACCTAGATCGAATAATTACATAATTTGCATAGCCTTGTGCATTAGCACCATCTGTAATGGTCCCCCCTGTGTTAGATGCAATCCCAACTACTAAATGTCCTACAGATTGATTCGTGTAGGTTGTAAAATCAGTGGCAGCTGCTGTAGTAGCACCGGTAGCAACTACATTTTGAATATAAATACGATCATCCTCTCCAAAAGCACTCTGAAGAAAATAGGTACTCGTCTGAAGAAAGATATAGCCGTTTCCTGAAATATTATAAATGCTGTTGTTTGTAATACCCCCTGGTACATCATTACTCAAAAAGACACCAGATAAATCAAGTGCATCGTTGGAAGGAGAAAGAAGATCCAGAGAAGGACGTTCCAATCGTATGGATAGTTTCTGAAGAGAGCCAAGAGGAGTAGGTTCGTACACCCGTTGACACTTCAAAAACTTGGGAATCATACCCGTATACCCTGACCGATTCGTATTACTACTATTGTTATCAGCTACCCACGTAGCATCATAATGAATCATCGCAAAGGTATTATTATCCTGATCAGGATTGGTGCTAAAACCATTGGTATTCAATTCAGCAATGCGAACTGCTACATAGGGAAAGGAAAAGACGTTGTAGATACGGGATGTATCGTAGGTAGGGGCCCCAGAGGTACCGGTGTTGCGGACGACTGCATCTAAGCCTTCGGTGGGAAGAATAGCTTTGACAAATTCAATGCGGACAATATTTCGAAATCGTTGGTGCACAGCGGGACTGAGACCGTATCCAAGACGAGTATTGCCTGGATTAAATCGGATGGAGAAGTTGTAACGATTTTCACCATTGTCACGACTCCAATCACGATCTAATGAACTTAAAAAAACATTTGTTTCTTTTTCAATGTATTTAACTACAGGTTCTTGAGGAATTACATAATCTTGTTGACGAAGGCCAAGACTGGGTGGAGGAGGAGTGGGTTGGGGAGGTACGATAGGATCTACTACAACAGGAGGAGCTTCTTCACGAATGACAAGTTTGGGGGGAATCGTTACAACAGGAGTTGCAATGCCAAGCGCAATGGCTTCTTCTTCTCGTTGTTTTTGAATCTTTTGCATTAAACTAACCGGATCTTCTTGAACTTCAAGAGTATCTTGAGGAAGACGAAAGCCACTGGGAGAAGAACCCGCTCGTTCTGCAGCAAGAGTATTGAATCGATTGTCCATGGTATCAAAAATCCTATTTACATCGGCACGATCCGCAAAATCAGGTACAACACTCGCCGCTACAACCGTTTCCTGTGGAGTTTTACTTCCAACTTTTTTAGCAGGTAATCCAGTGGGAACTACTTCACTCTTCTTCAACCAAGCATCCATTGTAACCGTTGTCTCTCGTACAACTTCTTGATTCAATCCTGGTAGAGGTTTGGAAGTTCCCTGCGCCCTTGCTACTTCATTCATGTAGTGCTGCACCGTTTTCTGCAACCGTGTATCTGTTTTTTCATTAATTGCAGTCACACCAGTTTGCCGTGCATAATACTGTCGAAGAAATCCAACGACTCGTCCGTAATTAGCATTGCTTAGAAAGTCCGAACCGGAATTGCTCATTCTATTTGTTCTCTTTTAAAAAGATTGTACGTTATACCGTGGCTTACACACACACATTCTTAATTACTTCTTTTGAATCTGAACTTAAAAACAACATATTTCGAAATTTAATCATCGTATCATCATTGATGGCATTTTCACACACTTCTACAAATGTTTTTCCTTTCAACAAACATAAAATGCAGTAAAGACAATACATACCGCATTCAGATTCTTTTCGTTGAAAACGAATATCATTGTACAAGAGGGTTGTACAGCCTTGAAGACCACATTCTTTCATGAAGGTAGCAATGCGGGTAGGTGGCCGCATTCCATAGGAATCAAAATAATACATGGCTCCTTCGTGCCCGTCTCCCGGAACATCAATGTACGCACACATCCAATGGGATCCGGGTTGATCATGCTCATCTAAGTTGAATACAATTCCAATTTTTCTAGTTCCTTTGGCATATGCGTCTGCTAGATTTAATTTGCATAATTCATCTACAACACACTGTCCGTCTATTTCTTTGGCAAAATCAATAGGCACAGGTCCTATGAATTCAAATTCGGGATGCGCCTCTTCGTATTGATTGAGTACATCTTCAATATTGTAAGAGTCCAGCCATTCGCGTGGATTTTTCTTCCAAGCAGCAGGACTCCCTGGTCGAAATAATTGTAATAAATTCTTCTTTTCCGATAAATCAATGGGTGCTTCTTTTACTAATTGATATTCATTCAGACTCCCTCCTCCCCGTGATCGCCTTCTTGTTTTTTTATACGATCGTTTAATTTGGTTTATAACCTTCTCTGGTAAGCAAGACTCCCCAGGCTTTTTATGAAGTTTAGGTGCACATAACATAGTTCTCTTATTAGAGTTAAAACATTTTATTTAGTTAGAGGAATGGCTGATACTGGATTCAATTATTCATATTTCAACAATTTATTTATACCAATTATATTAATCATATTAGTATTTACATTTATATTTATTATTATTGTTGTACCGTATGATATGAAAGCTTATTCTGTAAATATGGCTAATTCGGTAACATCCTTTTTAAATCGATAATCTTTCACTTTACTTTGTAAAAATGTTCTATTTTAGTAGAATGGCGGTATCGACTGCAGCGTATGGACTAGGAGTCGTCGTCACAATCATACTAGGGGGTATATCTCTTCTTCTAACAAGAGTAAAAACACCTGCTACAAATCCTCTTTATGGAACTACATCGAGTCTTATACTCACGTATTCAATTGGGGCCTCTTTACTAATGTACACAATGATGTTGTATTTGTTTACAGCTTTTCCAACCCAGGCCCCCCTCTTTATTTTACTCTTTGATATATTATTGATACTTGTTTCTCTCTGGACAATCTATCTAAATCCTTGGAAAGTACATGCCCGGCAAGATGTACAATTTGATGTACAGGGGGAATACCCCGCTTTTGTATCAGTTGCTGTTTTAAGCGCACTTATACCAATCTTATTTCTCGCGCTCTTATATGCATATCAAAATTCAGAACTACGACTTGTACTACTTCTTCTAACAAATCTTCTTGTAATTCCATTTTTCTTTCTTACATCCGGTGCTATTAATTCATTTGCATTAAATGACTTTACCTATAATTTTTAATATCTATAGTAGGTTAGAATGGACTACATAAAAATACCAAATCGAATCACTAGTATTTTTATTACGTTTATAATTATACTTGTTAGTATAATTGGTTTTACTGTGATTCCTACAGAAGTTACTGTAGAAAATCGTCCCCTTTTATGGGGGATTATGACTATAAATTTATTATTTGCCACTGCATTGTTTCTTCTTTTATACTTTTTTAATACAGTTCTTCAAGGAAATATCTTTCATGTATCAATGATATTTACATTCTTAGTGGCACTCCCTATCACTTTATACAATTTAGGAGTTACATCTATACTTTTTAGCAATTAGAGGGGTGGGCTTAAATTTATACTCAATTGTATAAGAAATGGCTATGTTGGCAGTTCCTTGGTTGCTCGTGGGACCAGCAGGAAGTGGAAAAATTAGACTAGCTCGTTCCTGGATTGAAGAAGCCTATAAAACACCTCTTATTTTGGAAACACGTACCTTCACCATCGCAGATGATTATACGGTTACAGTGGCAGCAAGTGCTCACCATTTTGAAATTGATATTCCTAATCTAAGTATGCAAGATAAACAAATTATGGGTGAACTATTAACTACATTTTTTAATGCAGGAGATGTATTAAATAGTATGAAATTGGGTGGAAGAAAGTTAGTAATTTTAAGACGAGCTCATGCTCTTTCTCTACCAGCAGCCATTCGTGTACGAGCCATTCTACAACAATATGTACTTCCTGCGAATGGAACAGGTATGATCTGGATTACAGCACGAGAACTCAGTGGATCCTTGTCTATATTAGATGATGCATTCGTACGAAAAAGGATTCCTCGTATATCTTTTCCGACTTGGTGTACCAAAGTAGACCCCCCCTTTCAAACAGTGGAAGCCTATGATAAATTAGAAGGACGGTTGGAACGTGCAAAATCTATGAAAGAGTTTGCATCTACAACCTATCCACGACGCATTTCAGATTATTACAACGAATTAGTGGAAGCTATGATAAAAGGAGCCAATTCAAAAAAGGAAGGATCCATCGCCACTATTTTATGGATACGAGCTCGTGTCTACGATGTATTAGCATTTTGTCAAAACGGTCCTGAAATTATTGATTCACTTGCAGCAGCTCTAGCCCGTCAATCAAGTTTGTTAGAGCCCGATCAATTTTGGAAAGGGATGCACGTCTTGGCAGGATCCGAACCTCATACATCCTATCGAACTCCCTTGGCCTTAGAAGCTGCTTTTTTAGAATTAGTGGAAGCACTCCAAACATCAAAAACAAGTACCTTAGTAAGGAATGTGGAAACTATGGCGTCAAGTTCCGCGGCCATCGCTCCCCCCCTTGCCACCGCCACGACATCTGCATCCAAGCGAGGTGGCCGTGGCCACCGCGGCAAGTAAAAATGATTGGGACGGCGGGGCCGTCTCCACCGCTCTTACCACTCTACCTTCTCACGCCTATGATGGAAATTCATATACTATTTTAATTTGGGGGGAAGCCCCCAAGGCGGTTCCTCAAGAAGCCATTCATCTTCTCACCTGGTTAGGAGCTCCAGCAGGATTTCAAGTCTATTTATTTTGGAGAGACGATCCACGCAATGCAAAAGCCAAGGAACCCCTCCATCCTAAAAATGTAAACGGTGGATTTGCAGTTCCTACCATCCCAAAAGTCTATATCTATCGTTCTGAAGAATGGGAACGTGTCCTCCTTCATGAATGTATCCACGCCTTGGGATGGGATTGGCCAGAATTCCCTATTCAATCTTGTTGGAAATTATCCCCCTCTTCAAAATTAATGCCAACCCTCTTTGAAGCCTGGACCGAACTTTTTGCCGAATGGCTCTGGTGTCTTTGGTATTCCCCCCCCACCGATACCACCGGCCACACCTGGAAAATTCAACGATCATGGCAAGATCAACAAGCAATGCAAGTCTTGGCTAGACATACAGGAGTTTGGAAAGAAACTACCAACGTATTTGCCTACTATGTATTAAAAGCAGCTCTAGCCCCCCATATCAATCTGCTACTCCTTCTAGGTTCTGAAGTTAACCAATTAGAAATCTGTGAACTCGCTGGTAAAGAACTTGATACTTTACGCCTCCGTGCAAAGCATGAAACACCCCGTGATATGCGGTTGCGAATGACGAATCCATCTATCCATCTTTAGTAAAATGAATACATTTTGTTTCTGTATCTATGGTACTCAACCAAAATATACCCAAGGATTGGTAGAAAATCTAATATGCATTCAAAAGGAATTTCCCTCCTTTCAAACCATTCTCCATTATGCAAAAGATGTACCCGAATCCTATCTCACTCAGTATCGATCCTTTCCTAATACAACATTGGAACCCATTCTAACAGAAATTCCTATGATGTCACGTATCCTTACTTGGAAACCCAATCAAACTTATTTTGTAAGAGATGCGGATAGTCGCGTCACTCCACGCGATGCAGCCTGTATCAAAGCTTTTTTAGCCTCCAATAAAATGGCTCATGTCGTACGTGATCACTTTTACCATAAAAATCGAATCATGGGAGGTATTTTTGGAATTCGTGTCCCTCCAGACTGGAATCTACACTCCATGTGGGAGTCCTGGAAACAAACCCAAACCTCCCTCCCCCCCTACGGAACCGATGAAAAGTTTTTACAAGAAGTCCTATATCCTCTCATTAAACATGATATGCTACTTCATACAAATGTTGTGGCCTATCAACATGAATATCCTACCTTACTTCCAGTGGATCAAGTAGATGATTTTGATTTTATTGGTAATGTCTACATTCCTCATCCTGGGTTTGCATATAAACAATACATTACACTAGACCATGTACAATGGTTAAAATCGCAAAATCAATTTATGCTTATTGCACATATTGCAAAAACATTTCCCTTTACAAATCAATATCCTCTTTTGGAAACATTCTACATGGCAAATTTCTATACAAATCAAATTGAGAAAGCTCAATTCTGGTTATCCAAATACCGCCATCGTGTAGTGGATGAACACGTCATCCGCAATTCATCCTTTCTTATTGAAAAATTAAAGAAACGTATCATTGCAACCTTTGATCCCTCCAGAATTCCTAAAGAAGATGAATTTATTATCTGTTATGGTGAATACCCTCATACAGTTGACTGTCTTCCCTACTCTACCATTTGTTACAGACATCCATTGTATTTTAACCAAGTAAAACATGATCAAATTGAGTACCACCCTTGTTGGGAGTCTGTGGATCAAATTTATATTTTAAATTTGGAGGAACGAAAAGATCGATATATGCATCTCTTGGTGGAGCTCTGCCGAGCTCAAGCCCCCTTACATAGAATCTACCATTACAAAGCGAAGAAGGGACCTGAAGGACCCTATGTAGGAGCTACTCAAAATCATTTAGCAGCCGTCACCCATTTTCTAAATTCCAATTTTAAACATTGTTTAGTTTTGGAAGATGATTTTTTATTTCATTCAAATTTAAAAAAATGTCAAATGCAATTACAAACATTTTTTGAAAGAAACTATGAATATCAAATTTGTTTTTTAGCATATTCAAAATATGGAAGAATTGAGCCAAAGGATGATCTGGTCGCACAATCTTTTCAACCCTGTACCACTAGTTCTGCCTATCTATTAAATTCTAAAACAGCAAAGAACATTCAAGAATGCTTTCAAACAGGGGTAAATGAAATGCAAAAAGGTGGTTCACCCTCCACCTATTGTTGCGATCGATATTGGGCCAAACTGCAATCAGAACCAGGTTTTTATGTGTTTGCAGACAAACTAGGGTATCAACGAATTACTCATAGTGATATTACAGGAAAAGTAAATTATAATTTTGACTAAAATTGATGAGTATATATAAACACATTGTATACTAGTTATACTACAATACAATGGGTGTAAGAGGGTTAAAAGCGTGGTTGCAGATTCAATCGCCACCAACCCCTCCCAATTGGAGTTTCTTTCAAAAAACTAAAGTAGGAATTGATACATTACCTTTTCTGTACAATGCAAAAAAACAGGATCAATGTATTGTCACTACAATTGCAAAGCTAGTGGAGTTCTTACGATCAAAGGAAATAGAACCTATTTTCTTCTTTGATGGTAAACCTCCTTCTGAAAAGAAGGAGGTTGTAAAAGAACGAAATGAAGAACGAGCAATTGTATCAAGTCAACTTCAAATTCTCACTAAAGAATTAACGGATGGGCCTGATAAAGAATTAGTGGAACATGAAATTCAACAATTACAACGATTAAATCCTACTGTTAGTTATATAGAAAGAAATTTAATTAAGAAATTTCTATATACAATGGGAGTTCGAATTGTAAATGCAGTAGGAGAAGCGGATCCATTGTTAGCCTATTTATCAAAAACAAAAATAATTTCAGCAGTTCTTAGCACTGATATGGATATGATTCCACGGGGAGTAGAGCATCTACTTATGCCAAACGAGAAAGGAGAGTGGGTGGACTATACTCTTTCAACTATTCTATCTGATATACGGCTTACATTAGTACAATTTATAAACTTATGTGTATTAATGGGAACTGATTATACAAAGGGGGTACGGTATATATCTCCTCGTATGGCGTATAGTGCTATAAAAATAGTTTCTCTTCGTGAAGCTTGGATAGGACTTAGTCAAAAAGAAATAGATCTTCCTACATTGAATCGAGCAAAAGAACTCTTAGAAGGAACTCTAGATACGTTAGAAACTCTCTTAGACGAGGATAAATTGGTACGGTGGAAATCTCCGCCTCCTTCCATTGAACCTGATGAGTTCAAACTTTATCAGATTAAATACTTTCCAGAGATACGAATGGAATTCCTTCAAACTCCCATTGATACAACAGTAGAAACAATATGAGCTGAATACATAACACGCCAAAAGGTGGCTATACTCAGAATAAATAGAATTAGAAAAAGAATTGCAGATAGAAGAATATAAGGAAATACACGTTGTATGATACTACTTACGATAGGATCTAATACACTTTGTATTTTTTCTTTTATTTTAGGGGTACGAATGAATTGGAAGAATTTTTCTCCGATGTGATCGGCTATATCATTGGTTGCTTCTGCATAACGATCTCGTGCTGTACTCATTATATATTTCCTGCGGAGTTTTTCAATGTATTTCACCGAGAGAGGAACTAGAATGGAATTTGAACGTCCTGTTCGACATTTGGAAAAAGACATAGTCTGGTTTCGAGTTCCGTTGGAAACGGTGTATTCAATTGAGGGAGTATTTCCAAGTAATACGGTGGCGCTTCAAACTGTCCGAACTACCTTGCTTCATAGTTTGCTTCGATCGAAAGGATTGTTTGCGACACTTCCGACTCTTTCTCAACTGGGATCTTTGGTATCTTCTTGGACACTTCCGGGGGCCTCTTTTCGATGGAGTTCACCTCCTCCGACAGGTTCTTATTCGGTTGCTCTTCTTGCAGTCTGGATTTCCCGGTCTCAGATTGTACCCGAATGGGTGCCCACTTCTTTGTCTGAAGGCATTGAATTAGACCTCTTCCATCCGGAGTTGGAGGAGGTGGAGGAGATTGGAGGAGCCGCCGACGGATTAGTGCATTTGCGAAATTTGGAGAAGGTTCGTGAAGAGGCTTCTGCAGAGATTCGCCGATTGTGGACCGTAGCCCGAACTGCTACGGAGGCGGCGGAAGTTGCCGAGGAGGCCTTTTTCCAAAAATACGGGGAACCCTTCTCCGATGATTCCGACTAAAAAATAACCCCTCGACAGGTAGTAAAGATGGCGGAAACACAAACACTCGTTCTCGGCCTTCTCGTCGTTGTGATTGCTGTAGGTGTTTTATATCTCGTAGATCCTACACTGGGAGGAGCACTTCCTGCTGTAAAACGGTTGTTGGGAGTGGAAGGGTTTACTACACAGGAGGAGGAGGAGGAACACAAGATGACTCCTGGTGCCAACCCTACGAATGGTCAGGCCTCCACGGGTACAGGGGCGGGTCTGGCCGCTGCGGTGCAACAGGCAGCAAATGTAATTGGTGGTAATACCACCAGTGGGCTTCCTTCCACCAGTGGTGCACAGGTAGGAAACTCTATGCTTTCCTCCGTTCCTTCCGCTCCTGCAGTTCCTTCCGGCGGTTCCGCCTCCCCTTCCACAGTTCCTACCTCAGAAGGTTTCATGAATCTCAACCCCTCCCCCATGCCCTTCCCTGGTGGTGCACCTCCCAGCGATTGCTACCCTACCAATCAGCTGAAGGCCCAGGAACTCCTCCCTCGCGATCCTAACTCCAAGTGGGCCGCCGTCAACCCCATGGGATCCGGTGATATCAGTGGTAAGAACTTCCTCAGTGCTGGTGCGTTGATCGGTGTCAACACCGTGGGACAGTCCCTCCGCAATGCGAACCACGATCTCCGTTCTGATCCCCCCAATCCTCAGATCGTTGTCAGTCCTTGGAACCAGACGAATATTTTTCCAGATTTGCAAAGGAGACCCCTTGAGTAAATATGTTTATACTATAAAAACACAAACTTTTTAAAAATTCAAACTATACTTTACAGTATGAATTTTTAACCCTCTAAAAAACTTTTAAAACTCATTTTCCAAACTTAAAGCTTCCAACCTATATTTATGTAATAAAATGCCACCAAAACTATCATTTGAAGCTGTAAAACTAGCATTTGAAAAAGAAAAATGCACTCTTGTTTCAAAAGAATATTCTACAAATAAGAAACCATTAGAATATATTTGTTCATGTGGAACAAAAAATATACATACAATAACATATTCAGATTTTCAAAGAGGAATACGATGCAATAATTGCCGTCTAGATCGACTAAAAGCTACAAATAAAGAACGGTTTGGATATGAATTTGTTAGTCAACGACCTGAAAATAAAGAATCTGCTCTCAAAGGAATTCTCACATATGTTGCTAACAAGAAACATAAAATAGAAGATGTCATCCAATATTTTAAAGATAATAAATGTACCTTATTGGAAACAACTTATAAAGATTGTTTAACTCCAATGAAATTTCTATGTTTGTGTGGAAAAGAAGGAAATATTGCTTATGGTAATTTTCGAGACGGTCAACGTTGCTCTGATTTAACTTGTATGGATACTCGTAAAAAAGCTACTAATTTAGCTCAATTTGGATCAATTTCTTACACTGGTACACCTGAATATAAAGATAGATATAAAAAGACGTGCTTAGCAAAATATGGAACAGAAAACGCAATGCAAAGTATATTGGTTCAAGAAAAGATTGAAAAATCAGGATATGCTTATCGTCCTTACACCTTTCCATCTGGTTTAATTGTATATGTACAAGGCTACGAACCCTTTGGACTCGATCACCTTTTGAAAACGTACAAAGAGGACGATCTTCGTGTTGGAAGGGCCTATCAACCTGAAATTTGGTATACAGATGCAACAGGAGCGAATCACCGTTATTTTAGTGATGTCTATATACCAAAGGAAAAACATATTGTGGAGATAAAAAGTACATGGACATATGATAAAGGTATGAAACAAGGAAAACTGTTGTTACAGAAAGAAGCTTGTATCAAAGAAGGATATAAGTATACTCTTTTAACTTTTGGTGAAAAAGGGAACTATCGTCCCGATTTAACAGTTTAATAAGTTACCGTTAAGAATTAAATTAAGTCCTGTCCGAAGGACAGGACTTAATTTAATTCTTAACAGAACCGTAGTATTAAATTACGCCATCCCCACATGTAGGGATGGCGTAATTTAACAATTAGCGGTACAATCTCCCTCCCAACCTCTCCCCCCTTTCTAAATGAACATTACCTTCATTGGAAATTGTCAAATGCTGAGTTTGTGTTTCTATTTTCAACAATTGTTACCAGAATCCATGATTTCATGGTGTTTGTATGGGGATGAATTTCGTCCTCATGTCGTCCAATACAGTGACAAATGTAAAAATAAAATTATGGACTTTGAAAAATCTATTGAACAAATTAAACAAAGTCAGATTATTCTTTATCAAGAAATTGCAAAAGAGAAATCTCCTTTCTCAAATTCAATTACCTTGCATGAGTTAGCTCCAACAGCAAAATTCATTAAACTACCATCTATTTATTTAGAGTATGCAAACTATGATACATCTATTGTGGAATTACAAAAAAGAGAATTAGAAAAAGAGGTAGATATTAAAGTATCTGAGATTTTTAATAAATATAGAACTCAGACCTTGATGTTGACGGTGTTTCATCCGAATACATTTCTATTTTTAGAAGTAGTGAAAGAAATTTGTGAAATGTTAAAAATAGACTATTTCAGTGATGATCAGTGTAAGAGGTTTTTAGAAAAGAATAATTATATGGAATTACCCTAAATTTTTCTTTACCATTATTAAAATGAGTTCCTACATTCGCCAGATTTTTACTCTGTCGGCGCATCAGAAACCAACGGTAGGAGATACCAAGTTTTCTGTAGTTCCGACGGATCACATGGGGTGGTTGCAGTGCGACGGCCGTTCTCTTGCAGTTAGTTCTTATGTCTTTATACAATGTGATTGGATATTCCTATGGAGGGTCTGCCATGACCTCTACGTTCAATTTGCCGAACCCGGCAGGACGCGTCCCTGCTGCGGTTGGAAGGGGCACGGATGCCAACACCAGTTCCTTTACAGTAGCCTTGGGTAGCACGATTGGTGAATATGTGCATCAGCTATCTATTGCTGAAATGCCAAGCCACAATCACGGAGTGGCTGGAGGTGGGCAAATTGCAACCAATAATTCTACGAGTATGGTGAGTACAGGAATTACGTTGAACGACCCTCAGCACCGTCACACCGGTGTAACAGATGCTGCTGGGTGGTCTGCTGCTACTATACAAATACATAATCTAACAACGCAAACAGGTGCTGCGGATGATGCAGGAAGTCACACACACTCTTTTACCACCAATCTGAATTCAACAGGAATTACTCTCTATGATCCTACCCACTCTCATGTGATGAATCCTGCTGGTGGTGACAGGGCGCACAACAATGTGCAGCCCACGATTGGTATGGGTAATATGTTTATTTATAGCGGGAAAGTGAATTTAGGATCATTCCCTTATACGACCGGTACTTTACTCTTTTAATTATCTTAGTGAAAATAGAAACAATCTGTATTTTATATATTTTATATATTTTATATATGTAAAATAAGGAAATAATGGAATGGATCTTTGTAGGAGGGTTAGCAGCGGCCGGATTGGGAGCCATGTTGTATAAACAGTCGGCGTATCCGATGGCCTATGTAAAAAGTACAGTGGACAATGAACGATATTTAGTGAGAAATATGGAGGACAAGCAGGAGGCGGCGGATCGGTTGGCTCGTGTGAGGGATCGATTAGTTCGATTACGAACGGCGTTGGAGCAGAAATATTCTGAAAAACCGTTTGTAAAGCATTTACTGAAGAATTGCGATTTAACTGCAGAACGATTTAGTGAAAGTACACCCGATGCCTCTTTCACTTCTTATTCGGTGAACAAGGGGGAGAAGGTGTATATGTGTTTACGACAGAGAGACAAGGAGGAACGATTAGTAGGGGAAGATATTTTAACCTTTGTTGGATTGCATGAAATGACTCATATAGGAACTTCTAGTATTGGACATACACCCGAATTTTGGAATAATTTTGCATGGGTGTTACAACAGGCAGAATCTCTTAATCTTTACAAGTATCAAGATTTTACAGCACACCCAGTTGAATATTGTGGAGTGCAAATTACAGATTCTCCTAAATATAAGGAAGGAGTGAAAGATGATTTAACTCCTGCTTAACAGTAGATGGAGATCCTAGCTCCGACTGATACCGAATCATTCATGAATGAACTCCATATTGTAGATCATTCAGACAATACTACGTATGAATTGGAAGTGGCTTCTTTTGAAACTATTCTTTCCATTAAACAACGAATTGCTGTAAAGGCAAAAGATCCTCTTCCTTATTTACCAGAGTTTTTATTTTTAGCAATTCAGCTAGAGAATGGATCGTATACTCCAATTGAATTTCAATATACAGAAGGATTTACAACTCCTAATGAGTTTCCTGATCCTTCCACACATCCTTCTCCTGATCGACGATTTGTAACTCCCGAAGGATCTCGTATCATCATTTCTCTTGAATCCTACAAAGGTCTTACCTTTGAACAAATCCCATTTCATAAAGAACCTACTTTACACCTATGGACGCTACGAAGTTTAGCGGCCGTAGCCGATCCCACTTCCCAACAAGATTTTTTAGGATTTTTTCAAGTCTATTTTCCATTCTTACAGAATCCTCATCAAGTGGAAGAAACTTTATATGTGAGTATGACACCTGAAATGAATGATACCTTTTTAAAATTGCAAGAATATCAACGAGTGAGTCAATCTACTCTTGATAGTATGGATGTTGTATTATCTAGTGAAATTGAATCTCTCCAAATTAAACATCTTACCGTGTTTCATGCAAGATTACCTGTTTTAAAATCAGTTCAATCAGATGGATTGGATATTGTATTTCATGGTATGAAAGGATCCAAATATTTACCTTATATTCGATATTTTCCTCAAACAGGAGTTCCTACGTTAAAATCTGTAACAGGGCCGAGTGGGGTCCCTCTCATTACAAATCCTCACGTTTTTCGAATTTTTTCAACTTATATTCCGTCTTTAGAGAATGGATCTGTTCTTATGATCAAGACACCGATTGAATCGCAAAATACAAGAGTAGTTCAAAAAGGATTTGCTTGGACACTTTTAATTTTGTCGGATGGATCTGCAGAACTGCAATTAGATTCTTTTCGAAGAGATGATCCTATCAGTCAAAGTCTTTTACACGATGCATTTGAATTATTACCATTTATTCTAACTTCAGTAGGGTGGAATGCAGATACAGCCCATTCAATTCAATTATCTAAATTTTCAGGAGTCTATAAATTGAATTTGGATGTAGCGACCGAAGTAAATGTAAAAGAATTACAAAAACGTGTAAAACAATATTCACCTTTTTTATACGAGGAATCTCATTCAAAAGTGAATGGTGTTACGATACGATCTCGTGTAGGACAGACCTTACCGCAAGAGGATCCACTGCAACAAGCTATTGAATTATATCGTACAAATAAAATTACAGATGCTAAACAAACCGGTGTTCTTCTAATTAAAGAATTTGGTATTTCTGTAAAACAAGCAGCAATTGCATTTAAAATATCTGTACTGCGTCATCGAGAAGAAATTGAATTTTATGGAACTGTTCGGCCTCCCTCTGCCGATCAATTAGGCGGGTCTCTCTTTATTGAAGTTCAATCCTCCCAATTTTATTTAAATTTTGAAAATATTTCGTCGTATAAAGAATTGCAAAGACTTGTTACAATTTCTAAATTAATTATTGTTCGAGAAAAAATGGAATTACTTGATAAGAAAAAGAAAGATTTTAAAAAAGATGTTCTGATTGATAAAAAATTATCATTTGATGAGGAGGATGAAAATGCGTTTGCGGGATTATTTGAATCAACCGATTCAGTTCCTGCCGCTCGTAAAGAAAATTATAACTATATTAATTATTTATTAAAAGCAGATGATACTCTTTTTAAGTTTACGTCCTTGTCCAAAGAATATAAAGCGTATACCACTATTTGTCAACGAGCCCAACATCGTCAACCCTATGTCCTTTCCCCCATTAAATATAAAGATGTAAAAGAAAAATATAATGGACGAGTTCATATGATAGAGTATCCTTTGTCAGATTACAATGCGGAAGTGGTCCGATTTGTATCCAGTACAGCCGATGAACGTAGAAAATATAATAAAAAATCAAAAAAAGAGAAAGAAGCTATGGAAATTCATGGATTGCGGTTAGGAGTTCCTTTAATTGGCAATGAATCGTTTTTAGGAGAGGCCGCCTCTCCTATGGTAAATGAATTAATTAAAGAACAACAACGAACTGAACTATGGGTCTTTGCAAGAGCTGGATCTAGTTCTCCCAATTATTATGTTTGTTCTAAATTATGGTGCGCTACAGATCAAATACCAGTGTTAGAGTCCGAATACGAGGGAGATACTATGAACAATGGTGCAAAAAAGAAATTAATTCCAAGTTGCCCTTTTTGTGGTGAACAAAATGTAATTGAACGAAAAGATAATAATATTTATGTAGGATATTTTAACAAAATTAAACACCCAGAACAATATATTCTACCCTGTTGTTTTAAATCGCCTGATAAGCTGGAACTTCCAAAAGAAGCCATTCCTATTCCAAATCCTCCCAAAGGATTGGAACCGGTCTACCCTGACCCCCTTACCGATGTAGAGGGATCTGCAAAACAAGTAGATAAAATAAAAGATTTAGGAATTGCTTTCAAACGAATTCAAAGTTCTTCTATTTATATTTTACGATCGGCTACTGTTTTGACAGCAGGTACCATTGGGGTAGTTCCTGCTCCTATTGATTCTATTCTAGGACAATCCGTAGATTCTTATACAACCGTTATAAAAGGAAATCCTAAAATGCAAACAAATCCTCATGCCTTTATCCGATTTGGTATTTATGGTGATGGATATACCAATGGTCAAAATTTTCTTCAATTTCTTTCTTATTTGGTATTTATTACAGCAAGAATAGGAAGAGGTGTACCAGGAATCTCAACTACTTCTATCATGCCTCCTACAGATATTCTCAAATGGTTAACTGTTACACGGATGATTGATGTTGCAAGAGCCTTTGAAGCCGCTAATTATGGAACCTTAATTCATGAATTTTATGATCCAGCAGAACCAGATCCAGGAACTGTAGGAAGTCCTTCTACGGCATTGGAATTTCAGATATGGATGGGCAAACTGGAATTGGAAAAAGCAGATCGAGCGTATGTCATTCGTTTTTTTAAAGCATGGACACGATTTGTTCGTTATTTGAAAGATCCTCATGAAATGAAAGAACTTCGTCTCTGGGACGGACTCCTTTCTACTCCAGGACTCTTTAGCAAAGATGGTATCGTTGTAGCGCGTATAGTCCCAATTTATGCTAAAGAAGGAGATATTCTTTCAAAAATTGTAAAAGGTGATATCCTGTGCCCTCCCTTTGGCATTTCTCAACGAACTAGAGAAGGAAATCCATGCCTAGTTCCTATTTATCAGTTAGAATTGCAATCTATAATTGAACCATTGCTATATATTGAAAATAATGCAGAATATAGTGGTGCAATTCATCCAACAAGTGTAGCAAAATATTCTGCAGAATCACGCAAAAAATTATTAAATTTATATTCACAATATTTACAACCCATTGTTGGATGCGGACGACCCATTCCACCTATTCATGCATGGCTGCCAGATACTAACAATATTGTACGATTAGGTATTTTATTAGATGTCCTAGAAGATAAAAAAGAATATTCAATTAAATCTATTTTACGCGAACGAACAAATCGTGTAGTAGGAGTTCTAGTGGAATACCAGCATGATTTATATTATATTCCTGTTGTAGATGATGGGACCATAAATATATATATCCCCTCTGCATATGATATTACATCGTTACCAAAACCATCTTATCCCAAAGCATTTGCATTTTTTACAAAATTAAATAAAATATTTTCATTATTAAAACCGGTTATACTACGGTATGTACTAAGTGCAACTGGAGTAAAAACATTTGTTCAATTAGATTTAAATAAAAATACAGAAATTCCGATTGAACCATTTGAAGAAGGGACGTATCCTGTAGATCTTCCAGTGGAGGAAATTACAAATTTATTACATCAAGAAGAAGATTCCATTTTATTACAAAAAGCGGATGAAGAGTCTATGAAATTAATGAAAGAAGTAGAAATTAATCCTGAAGAATTATTAGAGGAAGCTTATCAATATCTTCGCATTTCTCTTTCAAATTGGTTAATTCGTGAGGGACAGGGGGTCGCTACGCAACTTGAATTGTTACGAGGAGCTCGATCAAAACTTCCATTGTATGAATTACGTAAAAGGGGGGATATTCTTCTTCATGGTATTGTTCAAGCATGGATTACAACGGAAGGTGTTCGTGTGGTACCTCCTTTGTTACGACAAGATTGCGTGTTGTTAAAAAAAGGGAACTGTTCTGGAATGTGCAGCTGGTCTGACGGACGTTGTAAAATTCATGCACCTACCTATGGAACCATTCGCGATCCTATTACAATTCTTACAGCAAGACTAGTGGATGAACTTTTGCGTACGAATGGGGCCGCCTATGAAGTTTTACAAAAGAAAGAAACACGTGTTTCACGTCTGAGACCTCCTACCGGTATTGTAAAAGAGGAGGATACACTTATTGTAAGTTTTGATGGCCGTGGAAGAAAAGAACTCTATGAACAATTGGGATTAACTGTACGTCATCCTACCACCTACACACAAGGATACCGATATCCTGAAGAAGTGAGCGCTGAAGAATTAGGTCGTGAAATTGCCACTGAATCAGGACTTCCTGTGGCATGGGAAGATCTTGGGTGGACCCGTTCTGGCGAACTTCCTGATATTATCCGAAAACTTCCTGAATTACAAGATGCTATCCTTCGAGAATTATTGGTGACCGCTGAAGGAACTAAACTCACCTATGCCGCATTCGAAAAAGAATTGCAACGTCTTCGTCCTTCCCACTCTACAGAACATTTTACTTGGTCTGAAGAAGATCTTGCCCACCTTTCAATTATTATTAATGCAAATATAATTTTCACACAAATAGAATCTCGAACAGGAATGTTAGAGTTTAAAGATATTATTCGAACTCCTTCTCTCCAATATCTCTTGTTAGATAATGAACGTATCCCTCTCCTCTTTCATCCCTCTGGCGCAGAAGCTATCCATTTCGTTGAACTAGATCAACTTCCAGAAGATATTCAACTACGAATTGAAGTATAAAAATTGATAAATCATTCTAATTTATATAGTGTATATAAATTATAATGGACTGTGCAATCTGTCTCGAAAAATGCAATAAAAGTACTAAAAAAGAGTCAATTTGCCTCTTTTGTAATACTAGTTTCTGTCGTGAATGTCTCCAAAAATCTCTTCTAATTGAAGAAACAATTGAAATACATTGTCCAGGCTGCAAAGCCGTCTGGAATCGTGAATTTATCAATACAATTTGTACAGCAGTGTTTCGTACAGGGCCTTTTAAAGCCCATCGTGAAAAAATCCTCTTAGATTCAGAAAAGATCCGTCTCCCTGATACTCAAGAAGAAGCAGCACAATACCAAGTTGCAAAAAAATATATTAATAAATACCAATTAAAATTAGCAGATTCTAAAAAAGTCTTAGAATCTTCAATTGAATATATCCATTACATGAACATTCATGCAGCCTTAAATGATATTGAAATAATTCTATGTGAAAAAAGAGCAGAAATTTGTGCTATTCATAAAACTCATATAAATTCACCCTCTTATTGGCTAAATTGCCCTACTTGTTTACATTTATATAAACCTGTTCAAGAAACTCATTGTGAGATAAGACATCAACTATTATATAAACAACAAAAATCTATACGAATATATAAATCATTGGAATCTGCTAGTACATATGAACGATATAGAAAAATAGTAAATTCGGCTAAAGCATGTCAATTTCAAAAATTAATTCGACAATATGGATATGAAACACCAGATACAGCAAAACCTGTTATAAAACGATCTTTTATTAAAGCATGTCCTGTGACCGATTGTCGTGGATTCCTGTCCACCCAATGGAAATGTGGAATCTGTGATGTAAACGTATGTAAAGATTGCCACGATCCTATCCTGACTGAACTACATATTTGCAATGATGAAAAAGTAGCGAGTGTAAAATTAATCGCTGCTGAAACAAGGCCCTGCCCTACTTGTGCATCCCTCATTTCAAAAATATCAGGGTGCTTTGCTAAAGATACATCCATTCCACTGTGGAATGGAACTAAAAAAATGTCACAAGATATTTGTATAGGAGATATTCTTATAGGAGATGATACATTACCACGCACTGTACTACATACTGTAACAGGAGAAGATGAATTATATGAGGTTACACAATCTCATGGAATATCTTATATTGTGAATAGCAAACATACATTGGTTCTAAAACTTCAGAATACAATTTATGAACTTCGAGTTGATAAATATATATCTCTTGCTGAATCAGTTAAATCCAGATTTAGAGGATTTACCATTCGTACAAGTATTCAATCGAATATGTCAGTTAGATCAATTGGGAAAGGAACTTATTATGGCTGGTCTGTTGATAAAAATAAAAGATTTATATTACCAGACTTTACAGTTGTAAGAAATTGCGATCAAATGTTTTGCACTGAATGTAAAACTCCCTTCAGTTGGAAAACGGGTAAGATCGAAACAGGCCATATCCATAATCCACACTATTATGAGTGGATGCGAAAAAGTGGCATTGCAATTCCTCGTCCCCCTGCAGGAGATTTAGTTTGCAATATGGACAATACTACCATCACTCAGCATCTTTATCGTCAAACTTATTCAAATCCTGATCTAGAAGAACGAAAATTATATATAATTCTTCATGATCGTTACGCTCTAACACAACATTATGAATATATTCTACGAGGTCTTCGTCGAACAATAGCAGAAGTAAATCCTGTAAACTGCCCCAAACGTATTCTACGAGTTCGTTATCTTATAAACGATATTACAGAAACAGATTGGAAAATTGCTTTGCAAAAACAAGAAAAACAACTACATTTGGCACGAAGTCGTACACAAATTGTAGAAATGCATCTTGCAGCGTTCCGCGATATCTTAAATACTCTACTTACTTCATCCCCTGCTGAAATTATTAAACAAACAAATACTCTGTTGCAATTTACAATGGAACAATATAAAGCTATGAATAAACTTAATAATTCCGTCGCACAAATTAAATCATATATTCCTGTTTGGAAGGATTCTATGTGGTCTCCTCCTACAAAAGCTATTATCGAGGAAGAGTAATACCTGCGGTAACCTTTTTTAACCGATCTTCAAAAATAGCATCTACCTCTTCTTCCAATCGATTCAACATCATCACTCGAAACGATGTATTATTGGGATGCAAAATAACTAACGCTAATTCAGTTACCTTCATCCCATACTTTTTCTCCAAAATACTTGCATAAATATTTAACTGTAAAGTATAATGCCAATAATTTGTATCTGGTAAATGTTCTACCGGCTCCAACCCTGATTGAAATGAATTCTCCATTTTAATATCTTTGGCTCGTTTCCAATCATAAATAGCAATTGTTCCATCGGGTTTCATATAAACCATATCAATCGATCCTGCTAATCGTATCTCCTCGTAAAAAACTAACCACTCCGTTCGAAAGGGTACATACCCTCGCGGTATCCGAAATTTTGTTTCATAGCGCATAAAATACTCCCATTCAACCCCTTCTAATACACTCCATTCATCTATTGCAACATTCCCAATAGGAGATGCATTGTAATAATGTTCAATATCTAGATGCATTCGTGTACCGGCTTCAGAGGCTTCTTTTCCATTTGCAGCCCATAACGCCTTAATCTCCTCTGGACTCATTCCCCAATACTTGTTAGAGGGATTCCAATTGCGACCCCTCATCATATTAACAATGACTTTATCGGCATCAAAATGTCCAAAAAAAGAGTGAACAAATCCGGTACAAGATATATCGTATTTGCTCCCATCGATGGTATATTTATGCGTGGGCTCATCAAAGGTAATCCGCGCATCACGAGGATGCGCATTCACCACCGCTAACCGCTGCCAAGAGAGGGCTCCTTCGGATGATAATGGCATATTATTAAAAATATGGCATTATTAGTTTAAATGCTTAATAGGTCGTACCGACTAAGGACATCAAGGCACGGCCGTAGAGATTTTCTCCCTCCAGGCCACCGCCCAACTCATTGGCAGCGGTAGGACCGGTGTAGAAGACTAACCTTACTTTTTGTTCTTTGACAGCTTCTAAGATGCGCTGAAATTCTTCATCGACTTGATAGCGTTGAAAGATGTATTCATCTAGAATATCTTCTTTTTGTTCATCCCAGGCTTCTTGGTTAAATCCATATTTTTTGACCTCTTTTACCTTTTTACGAATTTCTGAAAGATCATTGAGTTTGGAGAAGAGGGAAGGACCCAATTCGGGTTTTGTAGAGAGTTTAAATTTTTCAGAAGCCATGGCGGCTTCTAGATTGGGGTAGGTGAGGGAGGAATCGGAACGATCGTGAAACTCAAAGGGAGCTGCCGAGGAAATATATTTAGCCCACCCTTTGTTTTTAATTTTCAAATCATCCTTTTCAACCGACTTTTCATAAAATTTTAGAATGGGTCCTGAAACTGTTTCTACTTCTCCATCAAGAGAAATAAGATCTTCTTTCGGAGGTTCAGCAGGTTCTGGAATAGCATCCAATTCAATTAGATCTTCAGGAGGAGCCACTTCTCGCATAAGAATGGGAGCGGGGGCTTCATCTTCAGCAGGTCGAATCACCAGAGCAGGAGATGTATGATTGGAAGGAGGGGCTACTACCGCATTGGTCTTTCGTTTAAAGATAAACCAGCGGTGGAAATAAGAATACTCTTGAATTTCTGGAATCATAGGATATATTTCTCCATGCTCCATAGCCATTTCGTGAGAGGTTTCAAACAGAGCGGTTGAATTTCGTAATCCAATCGTACGATATTCTTCCTCTGTCAATAATTCGCATCCAATTTCACGGAGACGTTTCACTAAATAAGGAAAGCTCATCAAATATTCTTGGTGTTCTTCTCCAATACTGGCAAAATAAACACTAATGGCACGACCCAATCCTTCATCGGTAGCAGGGAGAACACCCGTGTAAGAGTCGTCGTATTGTTTTCGAATAGACCACAGCGTTGTACTTTTTTGAGCTCCTACTAAAACTTGCCCCTCTGGAACAGCCTGTAACTTCTTTGCTATCGTATCTCCATCAAAACAACATCCAATAAAGTAACCATCTGTCTGGAGCGAAGCTCCCAGATTCATTAACCATCCATCAAACATTGCACGATCGCGAAACATATAATGAAGACTAAACATGAACGATACGATATGAAAGCCACTTGAGGCAATTCCTTCAAGTTTTCGAACCATAGAAGGAACCGTAGGTTCAGGATGCCCCCAGAGAGAGCGGAGTATAGCACGATCGGCAGGAGTCATACCCGCGGTTCCATCGGCATAGAGCTTGGAAGCATCGGCCTGAACAAAGACCATCGGTGCCACTCGGTCCCGCCCCCCCCTTTCTTGAATTTGTTCGATATAACGTTTGTATATGCTGTCCCGTGGATCAATTAATCCACTTTCAGCAATATCACACCCTAGCACAAAATGCGCTCCGTTGCGAACCCATTTTTGCAAATCTCCTCCTTTTCCACAGGACATGTCCAATAGTTTGGGTTCTTTGAAGGAATGAAGTGTAGAATGAAGTAGAATCTTATCTTTAATATATTTATTGTGAAAACTTTGCAATCCTTTTGTTAATTTTGTATCAAATTTAGAAACTCCTACCTTGTAATAAAGTTTTGCCATATCTGCCATTTCACTTTTAGGAAATAAAGATCCTGTACAAATCATTTCTTTCGTAATAGGTTCGTGAATAGAAGTCCAAATAGATTGGGCGGTTCGATCGTTGTTAAAGGTTCGTTTGAATTCTCCACTTTGAAATTGACCCGTTTTGTCCCATCGAACTCGTGTAGGTTCCCATCGGAATCCAATCGGATTCTCAGGATGATACGCCATTTCAACAATGGATCGATCCGGTATTACATCTCGAGTACGATTTGTATAGATTTTTCCTTCTTCTACAGGTACATAGCAAACAGAAGCATACGGATCAAAAGGATCACTAATAAATTCAACTGGTTTATATTGCACTCGGTCTGTAGGAGGAGCAATAGATTCCTCTTCCAGTACGGTTTTTCGTACATCACGAAATTGAATATTGGCATCCGATCCAACATAAAGGTGCAATGTTTTACAGAGTACTATTGCATCGTTATTTAATTTCATAGAATCTTCAGACTCCATTATCACGAGAAAGTCCACTGTGTTTTCTTCAGCAGGTTTCCATTTGAGTTGAGCTGCCCACGATCCTTTCCCCTTTGGAAGAGAAGAGGCATTGGGAGTAAAGATCAATCCATCAATGTGATAGGGTGGTGAAATAGAAAGACGGTCAAATACACTTTTTGCTTCAGTAAAGATGCCTCCTGGTATAGAAGGATCTACTGTAGGTTGAAATGTTTTCATACTAATTTGAAGCGATTTGGAGGGAGGAATCCCTTTTACAATAAATTCAGCATCACGAAGAATGGCTATAACTTCTTGCATTTCCTGAAGACGTGTAACAGCGGCTGCATTGCGGATGTAAAAGGGACGTTTGGTTACATCCACCCCCTTTCGCCCATTGTAAATATCAAATGCATAATAATAACTTACTGGCTCTTTCTTTGCATTCTGATGAATCCATTCTCCATCTAGTAAAACACCGGCCCACATAGCCGCATCGGCTACTTTTCGATCGGTTCCATATAATTTCATATTTTTATCTATAAGATACACTCGACCATCTTCGGCAACAAATAATAGACGACGATCTCCGTCGGCTTTGTCTGTGACATTATAATCATCAAACCGAATGTTAGGGGTTCCAGGTACTTTTTCAGTAGCAATATGTTCCATCATCAGAGTAGCAGGTTGAGATCCTGGAAATTCATTCATTCCAAGAGTAGATGAAATCTGTGTTCGAATGGAATCGGATAGAGATTTGGATAAAAGAACATAGGATTGTTGGAGTCCTTGAAGAACTCGTGCAATTCCAGTCAGAAATCCACTGACTCCCTTCGACCCGCTTACAGATCGAATGGCTTCTACTTCCATTTCATAATGAATCTTTGCTTTCATAAGACCTGATTCTGCCAATGTTTTGGCCGGTTTACTTTGTTGAACAACCGTTGCATCAAATTGAATTCCTGGATTCTTTTCACTCGTAAATGAATATCGTTTCATATAACGAAATGTTTTTTCACTACTTCCCCATCCTGCTAAGGCTCGTTTTACTCGTTCATCATCATTTTCTACTGCTCGTTCACGACGAACTTTGATTTTAACACCTTCGTATTCGTGAAACGATAGATCGGGTATTCCAGATGGTTGTTTAATAAGTACATGATATTGTTGCAATTTTCCTGTATCTTTATACAATTGAATTTGTGCATCACCTACAATTGAAATTCGAACCCCCTCGTTCAAACTAATATTTAGTTTGGAAGGCGCAGGAATGTCACGAAGTCCTAATGATCGTAATGATTGGACAACATGAATCCAATCTACGTACGTTTTGGTAGGAAATGTAGCTTCCAATTCCAAATCCTCCGCACCTTCCCAGATCCCCCATAAATGGGTGACCTGTTCGTGTTCGGATTTTGTTATGGATAAACTCATCCTCTCTATTCTTCTTTAGTATTTTGTAGCCTTAAGCTATCAATTTTATAAATTACAGAATAAAATTGAGTATCAACTTTATTCTGTAGAAATATGTTTACAAACTCTACCATGGAAGATCCGTATGCTCCGCTTCGAACTTTGTTTTGTGTAGCTGCAGAAAAGTATAAAAAACTGTCAGACCTCATTCGAAAAGAATTTGAAAAGTTTGATCTTATGGTTGGGAAGGATTTACGCCTGTACATTCTTGTAGAATCAAACGGCAAGAATCGATCTCTTCAACCATACCTCTTGCTAGAGGAGTTGCGAGGAGTTCAAAAGAAATCCATTGAACATCATCTGGCAAAGTGTTCAGATGAAACTCTGAACTTTATTCATGAAAGGATCTATACTGAAATCTTCTACGAAGAGCAAGTGCGTCTTCGCCTTGCAGCAGCAATCTGAACCACCTGCTCCGATTTCTTCCCTGTTACCGTAATTCCAATTGCAGTAGCATCTTTTTCAAGTTCGGCTACCGTCTTGGAAGAGAGAATGGAGAGACAAGAAAGGGCAGGAGTCCATCCTGCACCGGGAGTACCATCGATCCATGCAAAGAGTGCAGAAAGAGAGGAAGGGCCGTGACAAAGTCGCCCTTCTTGCATATGAAATAAAGAAGGTTCTTTGGTAACAGTGGCTTGATCCGCGGCTGGCCAAAGTCCAAAATGCAACGAATCCTTCCATACTATACAACGAATTCCTTTGGCTAAACAAAAGAAATCAAACAGTGCAGAAGTTTCCTTGCATGTAAAAATACTAGACCAATCAAATCCAAGTTTACCTCTTTGCAAATCAAATAAATCACCCCCCATTGCAGCTCGTGCTTGAAAATGAGTTTGAAGAAGTTTTTTTGTCCATCCACGCGATCGACCCCCTTCTGCACTGTATAAAATTGGAATCATGGCTTCTAATCGAATCGCTTCCTCCTTTTCAATCTGTCTCGCCGTTCGAAATGGAGCTCCGTCATACAATAAATCTGCAATTCCTATACAAAGAGGATCCACTATACGTCCATACGGACGTACAATACATGTTAGAGGTTTGATAGTAGCAACAGCTGCAACAGGAGCAACAGGAGCAATAGCTGCAACAGGAGCAACAGGAGCAATAGGAGCAATAGGAGCAAAAGGAGCAACAGGAGCAACAGCTGCAACAGGAGCAACAGCTGCAACAGGAGCAACAGGAGCAACAGGAGCAACAGGAAGAGCCTTCTGCCTCCATACACGATCAGGTTCTAGAACATTCCATGTAGGAAGTCCTTCTGTCCGCGTAGGATTTTTCTTTAGTAGTTCAATTAATTCTGTAAAGGATACCATCTATATAGAATTGATTGAACTAACTTTAAACCTATCGAAGAACTCCTTTTTTCAAAGCAGGGTGATCTTCCATAACAGCAGCAACTTCTGCTTTTTCTTTATCTGATAGAGGTTCTACTCCTAACGTAGTAAATAACTTATTACGATCTTCAATGGAGGTGCGATTTGTTTTTGTAAATTGAATAAAAATACATAAATCTTCAAATAAATCTTGAGGAACCGTGGCTACATTAAAAAATACACCATTTGTATTTTCACTATACGCAAATTTATGTTTACGTAAAATGCGAACAATTTCAATTAATTCCGCATTTGTTAACGAAGAAATCTCTTGTAGAAATTGTTTTCTACGACTATATTCTTCTATGGAAAGGCCGGATGTCGCCATATCTTATTTTTTAGTAAGGTAAAATGTAAAGCATTTTACCTTACTAAAAAATAAGATAGTATAGCCCTATCTTATTCAGTTGGTGTATCGGTATGCAATTTACCAAGACCTTTAATATAGGGATCATTCGTTTGGAATCGACTCTGTAGAAGTTCAATTGATACAATCATTCCAACTGTAAGACTATCAAATACAACATCTCCTAAATGAAGATCTCGTGGAATGAGAATTCGTATGGCTTGTTCCTCTCCTTCCTTTGTAAGAATGGCATACGCCCCCATCTTGTTCTCTCTAATAATTTTTACCTTTAGAATTGTTTTAGCAATCGGAACATAGATGTTGCAACTTGCACGACAATCGTAAAGAATATTTCCTGTAAAGCGACCATGTTCAAAGAGACCCATGCTTTTTGCAAGAAGCTTTATCGATCCAGGTTGTACAAATCCTGACGTATTGCACTTTCCTTCATATTTGTCACGTAATTTTTGTTCCAATTGATACCGAATTTCTTCAGACGATTTTACCAGATTCAGTTCCATCGCAGTCAATGCAATTCGTTCATCTAATAGAATGGTCTCCATGGTTTGCAACACGTCCTTCTACTTTCCTTCTCTTCATTTTTTTAGGACAGAATAAATGCAAAACTATTCTGAAAAATTGCTTTTTGAACTTCCTTTCCCTTCTTCATAGATACTTCTACAGCTCGTTTTGAATCAACCATTGATAAAATCCATCGTCTAGAGGTAGTCTCCACCGCCTGAAACGCTCGTAATAATATTTCACTATACATACATAGCTGGGGAGATTTTAATTGATCTAAATAGGTAAAAGGTTCTGCTGTTTCTTTTGTCTTTCGTATTTGAAATAAAATAGGTAATAAGGAGGCCATATTATATTCTTTTTGATATTTGTATAAAGTGGTGACATCTTCTAACATTCGATCTAAGTTAGAAGTAATTGTGCAATTAGATCCATGGAAGACACGATTACGAGCATTTAATTTTTCAGTATTTAATATTTTAAAAAGAGGAGCGGTTTTATAAAATACATGAAATCCATAAATAGGGGCACATCCATCAATCCCATTGACGGGAGAATCTAGAATGGGTTCTACCAAGCTAAGAACACTGGGAGGACAAATTCCCACCGGGTTACTCCCCACTTTACAATATCGAAGTTCTTCTCCCGTTTTTGTAATTTGTGTAAATCCATATATTCCATCTACATCAAAGATTTCTGGATTAGATAAAGTAGAAATAATTAATTCATCTGTTAGAGTAGTCGTACCTGTTCCTCGACGTTCTGTCATTGCTGATATTACAGCATGTCGTTCGTCCAAGGACCAGATACGATCCATGTACAATTGTAATAATATTTTCTCAATGTGTAAAAAATCACGAAATCGATACGGCATCCATTGAAGAAGTCTATACATTTCTTCTTGCATTCCCTCAGGTACTTTTCGTGTTAAATCCATTGCATGAGTTGCATGATTCAACTGCTGTAATTCTTTTTGCCATTCTTCTAAACGCAATAAGGCTCGTTCTCCCATAGATTTGGTGATACGAAATTCAGTCCCGCCCTCAGAGGCAGCCACCGATGTAAGAGTCTTTTCACCCGTTGTAAACAGCGGAGAAATAATTCGTGTTGATAAACGTCCATAAGCATATCCATGTCGTAACGCCAGTGGAATTTCGGGATCTGTAATATGCAATGGCTGAAATACTAAAAATCCATTCTGAAGTAATAAAGTTCCACGCGTACCATCCTTCTGCTCAATCATAAAAGAAGCATTGTTTAATTTCTTTCGTAATCCAAGCGCTACCAATTCCCACGGTACATCTTTAAAAAACCGTTCTCTAACCTCCTTTAAAGATATATATAATTCATTATATAATTGAAAATAAATTTTAATTTTGTTAAATTGAACTTCTAAATACCGCATTAAATCCTCCACTTTGTAGGTACTTCGATCGGATCCAATTGTAGAAGATTCTATATCCGTAGAACATTTATACGTACAACTATCCATAAAATCACAAATACTGGAATACTGCTTATCCGCTAAACTATAATCCTTTATTATAGTTCCTTTTGATGTTTTTATAGTTCGTGTCCTCTTTGGATCAATAAACAATACAGATTGATGATTCATACAATCTAATGCTCCTACTTTCAACGCTCGTTGTATAATACCAATTTGAATTGATTTTTCAGCCGCTAATCTATACGCATACATGTCAGGTGTTTCATACTCCGATGGAAGTTTTGCTACATGAAAATACAATGTACAATTTCGTTCTTCATTGGGAAGAGCAGAATGACTACAGAACCGAACACCGCGACCTACAATCTGCTCAATCCGATTCAAATGCCACCATGGATCTAATAAATGAATCTCTCGTATGCATTTAAAATCTAATCCTTCTCGCGCTACCCCCGATCCAACAATTAGTTTTACATGAGATCCATACGGAGCCATCGGATCCTCTTTAGGAAAGGTTTGTGCATATTGAACGGTAGCATCTACACTCGGTGTAAATTTATCCTCCCCTGCCAAAAGTACAAACTTGGCCGGTCTGAATTCATGATCCTCTTTATGACCTTCTTCATGGTGTTCACATAATGCACATTGACGCCCATAAGGAAGAGGAGGCGCCTCGTGCAATAAGGGTTCTATGCGTCCACTGGCCAACACTCGTGACCATCCTGCTCGTTCTAATGCAATTCCAAACGGAATTACTCCTCCTGTCACGGCTCGTGAATAAACAAACCCTACCCCTTTGCACGTTTTTAAAGAGGCTACTATAGCAGCTATTTTAGGAGCATATTGATGTAACATGGAAGGACCAAATACAGAATCTACATCAGCAGTTTCTACTTCGCGAGAAGCAACCTTGCGCGGAGCCCACCGAAACCGCCGAAGTCGCGGCGACTCTCCAAACTCCTCCCCCATAAAATAATGCCGAAATCCGTCGTTTCCAGAAGATCCATCTGGATAAATTATATTACTCTGCAATACTAATGCACTAAATAATGTTTTGTTTATTTCACCTTCCTCCCCTTCAATTATATCTGCACTTTTATGATATTTTTCCATTGAACTTTGTAACACTATTCCAGCCGTTGTGTCAAGAGTATAAATAGTTGGTACAATAGGAAGCGTTTTTAAAATATTTTTTACAGTATCATTCATAGTAAGTGCACGTTTGTTCATAGAAATAGTAGGATAGTCCGTATCAAACACTGCTGGAGGCGATAAACGAAGAGGAAATAAACTAGGATGTTCTCCTCGCATATAACTAATATATCGTTGTGCAATTTTTGTAAGTTTTGCATCACTCCCTTTTACTATTTCAAATTCTTTTCCCTTCTTTGTAAAAAAATCTGCAAAATTTAATTTTGCACTCAAATCTTTTGTATCATTTAAAATTAATAAATTGAGTAATCCAATAATTTCAGTAGAAATATTGTACATAGGAGTGGCAGTCATTAGTAAGAGTCGCATTCCATCCGCAATGGGTATAATTCGTTCCAAAACAGATAAGACAAGTTTGCCTTCGGCTAAATCAGTGGAGGCTTTCCCGTCTACATCATCTCCACCCTTTCGCCCCTCGTCTCGTAAATTATGCACTTCATCTACAATAATTAAGTGATCTGAAAATGTATGATAAATTTCTTCATTCTCTAACCGAAATCGCTCCTCTTCTGATAAATGAGCTGGTACTCGCCCTAATATTTGTTTTTTTACATAATTTGCAAATACACCATATCCCATAATCGTATATCGCCTCTTAATTATTTTATCCACCTCTTTTGTAATCTTAGAAGTATCTTTTTCATATAACATATCACTCAAAGAAAGATACGTTAAACCAGTGCATTGAGGAGAATCCCACCGACGACCTAGTAAATCACGATCCCTCTTTTGTAATTTTACTAATTTGTTTGCATTAAAAATAGTTCGATAAAAACTATCACCAATGGCAGGAGGTGCTAAAATAATGACTTTCTTATCTGGAAGAATATCTAAGAATTTTTCGGCAACTGTTATTGCTGTACATGTTTTTCCCACTCCAACCCCATGATACAGTAAAGCACTCGTGTAAGGAGTAGTGGGATTCATAAATCGTGCAACAAATTGCCGAACTGCAGATTTATCAAATTCATTCTGATAACTTGCACTACATAAATCATCCTCTTCGGAAGCACGAGACTGAAGATCTGAAAATTCTTTCTTTTCAAATAATCGTTCCGCAAAAGAAGGATCCATCGGATCCGGATAGACTCCTTCTATCGGATTATCTGGATATAATCCCATACGTTTCATAGCTTCAATTAAACTATCCCGTTCAATCAATGGTTTGAAAGCATCCCATTTATTCCACCTTTTATACAACTCTTCAGGACTTTGTTTCATAAATACCTGAACAGCTTTTTCATCATACGGACTCCCCCCCTTCTCCATAACAAGAGGGGTTTCATTCTCTTTTACAGACATCCTACTACTAGTAAAGAAAAATTGCGAGTAATTATACTCGTAGCCCTTCCATCAACGCCCGTTTCTCAGGACTCGTACTTCGTATCTTAGCAATTGCTTCATCCAACGAACACCATTGCACTGCACTCACTTCACGAAGTTGTACATGATTTGTAGGATCCATCTCCACCTCACTCTCTCCTGAACATACTCCAATGTAATACACTTGACGATAGGAAATACCATTGGATCCGGTATAAAGTTCTGTTAGAGGGGCTACAGTCGTGCTACAAACTGGAAGAGAATGCCTCCACCCTGTCTCTTCTTGAAATTCACGCAAGGCACATGCAAATTCTGTCTCGTGATGCCCCCTCCTCCCCTTCGGAAATCCCCATTCAGGCTCCCTCCAATGAGTAGGACAAGCTGCAATATAGTGTTCCAATTTTCGTCCCGTAGCATCTCCCATCGTTTTTAGTCTTTCAAATAATCCTTTTGCATGATCATGCTCATTTCGATACTGTCTCGTATTTTGATGATTCCATAAACTATTCCATAAATCATCAAACGGTTGCGTCAATAATCGCCTATGCTCGTCCGCCGTCATCTGATCAATTAATCTCTGTATAAATTCAGTCGTCGCTAATGAATACCGCCCCCGTAGAAATTCTACATACCCTAAACTATCTCGCCGCCGTATCATTAAAACTTGCATGGTATCCGTATGTATGCGCGTTGCAATAATTCCAAATGAACTTACTGGTGCACTGCACTCCCGAAATGAATGACCTACTACTCCACAATTAATGCACTCCATCCTATTCTACTTTAACTCTTTTAGTTTAAGACTCCCCCGCGCTTCATTCATTCTATTTTCTATGTGGATACTATAGAATATGCATCCACATAGACAAATTAGTATGCGACCCTCTATCTGGGGGCCTATTCTGTGGAATACAATGCATATTATTAGTTTGGGCTACCCCGAGAACCCTACCTCTGAACTACAAGAAGCAGCCTCCTCGTTCTACCGATCTCTCTCCTTTCTAATTCCCTGCCCCATCTGCCGTGACCATTACGCCCATCATCTCAAAGTAACCCCCCCTGCTACCGAATCTAAAAAAACATTGGTAGAATGGGTCTGGACTATCCATAATCAAGTCAATCTAGATATTGGAAAACGTGAAGTTAGTTTTGACGCCTTTATGAATCATATGGAGTCCCTTTCTCAAGAGTCTTCTATTTCTATCCATATGGTCACTGGACTCTGCACTGGAATTGGCCTTTCTGCATTAGTTTATTTTATGCTGCTACGAAAATAATTATCCCTCCATATCCACCACCTGCGTCTTCTCAAAAAAGAATAATAAATTCTTTCCAATCCATGACCACGATTCTACCGGTCCATCAAATAAAGGAATATATCCATGCATATGCAAAGGTTCCCCCCTCCACCACTTTTTGTAAATTAATTCATAGGAAACTACAAATATCCAAAAAAAAGCACCAAAAATAGCATAAAACACTCTAAAATTAAAAGATCGATAACTATTCAAATTGGTAGCATAAGAAGCTCCTAAGAAAGCACCCCACCCTACTAGTACAACTAGTATACATGTTAGAGTCATATAAACAATTTTATTAATCAATCGTGTTATATTAATTTCATTATTTTCTACCTGTTTTTCAATTATTTCTGCACGTAATTTAGTATTATACAACAATACTTGAACTTTAAATTTATCTTCTTTACCACTTTCACCTGCGACATCTTCTTTAATTTCAACTGCTTTGTCTTCATAATCTTGAGGAAGTAACTTTTTCTGTCCATTATTAAACCATGATAATAGTTTGTCACGATAGGCCACCATGGGAGTTAATAATTCTTGTGCAGATGCAAGTAATTCTGGATTTTTTTCTTTTATCTCGTTCATTCGATTATCAGTCACTGACTGAAAATAGGTAAATGCATCTGACCATTGTTTTCGAATTTGCACCGATTGATAAAGCGGATTTGAAATAACATTATTTGCAAAATAATCATTAATATCATCTTGGTTTGTTGCAGGATGTGCTTTTAACCAATCAAGTCCATCTTTAAACAATGTTTGTATAATTGGATAATCTTCTTTAGCACTTACATTTTTAAGTTCTGTAAGTGCATTACTAATAGTTTTTTTGACATTATTAATAGCTTCACGACTAGCAGCTCGATCAGCACGATCAGCTGCTTTTTCTTCGGGAGTCTGTCTTGAAAACAATGAACTCATATTATATCCCTATTATTACTTTAGTAATAAAAAGACTACGCAATTGATAATCCCGCAATAGGGATCATCGTAGTATCATGGTCTTGATTGATTCCAAGAGGGGAAGCAGAGGCTGTCTTCATTTCACAGTCAGAACGACTTGAAAAGACTCGTTTATGGGGACAAAGACCCTCTTCGGGTGTCTTCACACACCATCGACCCGTTAAATCTTCTCCTACAAAACACCACTGCCCCGTAGGCAACGACTCTGCAGAAGGAGTCACAGGAGCAGATGGCATAGTTATCAATTTAGAGCGTAACCACTCTCTCATAAAACTCCATAGAATCCATGTTAAAAGGGCAGCAACGACTAGAATTCCTGCCCCATACAAGAATGGCATCCAGGGGCTAGAAGGAGGCGCATTCTTAAACAGATTACTGTTCATTCCTATATGATAAGGATAATTTGCAAAGCAAATTGTCCTTAGTAGTATTAGAATGCCAGGTGGACTCTTACCGCTTGTGGCCTACGGGTCCCAAAATGTTGTCGTCAATGGAAACCCCCAAATGACCTATTTCGCCAAAGCCTTTTTGCGGCACACCCATTTCAGTTCAGAACCTATTCAAGTCCCCTTGACCGGTCCTAATAGTCTTCAAATGGATGCTCCTATTCAGCTGACCGCTAAAATCCCTAGAAATGCCGATCTTATTCGAGATATGGTACTCCGTGTCACCGTCCCTGATATCTTCAGTAAAGTCTATTTGGATGAATCAGGACAAGTTACTCGCTACGATCCACGCATCGCCCCTCCCTATCCCCCCAACCAATCTCCCTATGAGTTTCAATGGGTCCGCCAACTCGGAGTCCGTATGATCCAATCCTTGGTCGTCACCATCGGCGGTTCCAAGATTCAAGAATTTACAGATGAATGGATCGCTACTCGAGCCCTCTTAGATCAAACCAATACTCAATATGCAAAATGGAGTTGGATGATTGGGGACGTCCCCGAACTCTTTGATCCTGCCAATGGAGTCTATGCCGATCCATCCGGCGGATATCCCAATGTCGTTCAATGGACCACCGCCTCCCAACAAATCAATGCCCCCTCCCTCCCTGGACGACAACTTCGAGTTCCTCTCGGTCTGTGGTTCAGTGATGCCATCAGTGAAGCCCTCCCCCTGATCGCCTTGCAATACCACGAAGTAGAAATTCAAATTACCCTTCGCCCTATTCGAGATCTCTACACAATCCTGGATCCCAGTGGTGTACGACTCCGCTACGGCCAATTCTCTCTTCCCTACGTCCCCTCAGATCAATATACCACTCTCTGGAATCCTACCCTCTACGGAACTCTTCCACAAACTCTTAATAATTTGACGGGTACCTACAGCGATCCTAGCGGAGCTCTTCGATTCTTCTTAACTGATTTTGGTACTACTCCCCCTGCTACCGATGGGTGGCCCCTTAATGCAACTTTAGAAACTACCTATATCTATCTGACCGATGAAGAACGAAGACGCATTGCAGGATCCCCTCTTCAATATCTGGTCCGTCAAATTCAACCTTTTTCTTTTGATTCCATTTCATCCAGAGATCTCTATCAATTAGATGTTCATAATTTGGTAAGCCGTATTGTCTGGTTAATTCGTCGGGATGATGCCATTCCTCTTCGCAATGATTGGACCAATCTCACCAATTGGATCTATCCTGTAGGAGGTTCAAGACCCTATGTCCTCCCTCTAACAGGGCAAACCGTTCCTGCTGGAGTGGGACGATCAGGACTCTATCTTCCAGGGTTGCAACGACAAATTATGACCCAAGCAAGAATCCTGGGAAATGGAAATGAAATTTTTGCAATCCAAACCGAACCTTACTTTTCTGAATATCAAATCTGGAGAACTCAACAAGGAGGCGGAACTCCCTACGAACTCAATGGGATGAAAACCCAAACATCCCTCTGGCCCGTCTATACCTATTCCTTTGCACTAAATGGAAGTGACGCCCTCCAACCCAGTGGTACCATTAATACTAGTCGTTTCAATACCTTTCAACTCGATCTAGACGTTGAATCCATTCCTACAGGATCTTTTTACCAATATCAAATGACTATCTTTGCTGAAACATATAACTTTGTTGAATTTCGTAGCGGTATGGCTGGTTTGAAATATGCAATTTAATTGAATACTACATTTTATAAAACAAATAATTGGTTTATAAAATTAATTTCTGATTTTTTCAACTATAAATAGATTGACAAAAATGACATTTATTACTTAAAATTGCATTTGAAAGCGCAAAACGAGCGTGGGAGCAGCAAATCTCCTTGCAAATTTACACAGTAATTTTTACTTTCCAGGATTCTGACCTGTCCACCAAGTATCGGTCATATAAGGAACAATCTGGGTTATTGCAGCTCCTGAAATGGTAGAACTGGGTCCCTGACGGTAGAGTTTATCAATCTGGGAGGCATTCATGGCATAGGCAAAATATTGCAACCGACTGATCAGCCCTTTGGCGGCTCCATCTACAATAAAATCGGCCTGTACTTTACTAGATCCATCTGGAAAATGTCGGTTGTTGAATACAAAGAGAGGTCCGTAATTAATTTTAGGGACCGTTCGAAAGGTTATTTTTTGAACAACATTTCCATTAATAAACACATCCATTGATTTTCCTTGCAACTGAATGACTAAATGAAACCATTTATCCCCTACAGGAATGTTATCGACTTCAATAAAATTATTCCAACTGTCTACAGTATTCATGTAGATACGAAGAGTATTTTTATCCCCACGACAAAAGAGACCGGGACCCATTAATGGAAAAGAATTTGCAGTTCCTTTGCTAAAAATATGTTTTAAAACGGTTGGATTGGGAGCACCGCTACCATTTGCAGAACAAGAAGCGGTGGTAGAAGTGGAAAAGGTATCCGCACTAATTTGTAAAAAACACGAATAGGAGAATTCCTGGCCACTTGGCTGATTAGAACTAGGGTAGATGAGAGGAGCTCCACTCTGCGGACTTTGGGGAATAATACTTGTGTCTCCTGTTGTATCCTGAATCAATATAGCAGATGCTTTTCCTGCAGACCCAATGGCAGTAATACTCTTGTCCACAAGTGTCAGTACACCGTAGAGAACAAAAAGAGCCACCAATGTAATGGCCAATTGAAATAACAGACTGGGAGGTCCTGCTGTTTCCATATTCTACTAATGAAAAAGAATAATTTTACTGGTAATATAATAGTTTACTAGTTAGCTAGATAGGGTAGGAGGAGTAGAACCTCCATACTGAAGCTTAATACCGATCTTATTAGCTAAGAATCCAAGAAACCCTGAATCAACACCAGGGTAAGGACCTGCTTGATACAAACTATAGATTTTATCCGGAGAAAGAGCGGATCCACTGAACTGCGTAGTTCCAAAGTATCCACTAAAGCCCAGAGGACCTCCTAATGAAATACTCTGAGGCTTGTCTTGACTGGCAAGGGGAAGATCGGACAAGACGCAGGAGCGGGTGAGTTTTCCATCCATATACACATCCACTACACGCCCATTCACAGAGAGGGTGAGGTGAATCCATCGCTGCAAATCAATATCCATTACATCACAAGAGGGAAGCTCAATGGGATTTGAATCGGAATTAGCATGGTATGCTTCACCGTTCATATATTTCATATATTGATCCATCTTCGTGTAATCATTGCCACGATTTCCAGCAGTAGCAAACCGAATCATCATCTTGGGTTCATTTGGATACAAGATTCCTACCGCTAAAAACTGACCGGATCCAGTAGACGTGGGCGCAGGTGCAAATTGACCGTCAGAAATGGTAAATACACTGCGAGGCTTTCCTGGACGATATTCATACGAGTTAATGTACATCCACATACTGAGAGTGTAGGCACCCCCCATACGAATCGCCGGAAGTTTCCCTGTACTAATGGTAGCATCTGTTTGTTGATTGGCAGGGACTTTAGCATTTAATAGAATAATATCTGTGGTAGGAGCGGAGTACCATCCGTAAATATAGTACAGAAGGACAGCAGTTACAACAATGTAAATTCCTGTTTTGACCATCCCACTGTTCTGCGCATAATACGTTCTAGCAGTGTTCATTCTACTAAGAATATTCATAATTGATTTGGGTAAAGGGTCCGAGACCCACCTCACTAGCGGTGCCGGAAGGACAGAGGCCCGTCTGGCAAAAGAAATTAACAATACTGGTTCCAAGAGTAGACCAACTAATGCTTGGAACTTGCATATTAATTGGAGTGTTACTACCATCTGAAACGCATGTAGCAGTATGATTATTTAAAATATCACTTGCAGACATGACATAGGGAAAGGCTTGAAGGGAAGTAACCCTTGCAGAAATTCCTTGTCCCTGTAAAAAATAAATACCTGTAGGTGCCGCTAGTGTTACATTTGGCATAGTAATACAATTTCCTATCATATTTCCATCCAAATAAACACATACTTTAGCTCCACTAACTGTTAACGTAACTTGATTCCATTTATCAAAAAAAGTGCCTGTCTTTGGTTGAGCCAGTACCACCGTTTGGATGGAAGGACCTGGATTATTAGTATCATACGGAGCAGATATAACGACCATAGACACGGCCCCTGTATTCATATCTACTACAAAGGCTCCCACTCCTGCTATCCAAAGTAAGGGTGTAAATTTTCCAGCAATTCCTCCTCCTATATTTGTCATTGTTACATACCAACTAAGTGTAAAATTTTCACCCATATATTTATTAATTTGTACAGGGGTCATCATAGATATATTTGCAATATCCTCATTTCCAGTAGTAGAATAGAACGTTGAATCTAGTAAATAGCCAGGATCCTGTGTTCGATAATATGCAAAATAATACACCAAGGCGCCAATTACTGTAAGAATAGTTGCAACTAGTAAAATGGTTGAAAAACTAGTCTCCATTTAATTATTCTATAGGATTTTAATCATTTGGGAGATGGACATTTTGTAACAGAAGCAATGGTAGCAGCAGCAGATGCATCGGTTTCAGTAGAAGTAGCAGGGGTAGGAGTTGCAAAGGGATTTACAGAAAGAGCTGTACAAGGAGGCGCGGTTCCAAAGGGTTGCATCGGAATCATGCATTCGTTTACAATTTGTTGGACGGGTAGAGTAGTACTCCAGAGACGTAGATTTTGAATTTTTGCACTCATAGCAAAGGGTCCTGCTAAGGCATAGACACCGGAAGGATTGATAGCAAGGGGAGTTCCTTTCAATAATTGCGTGGTGAGTAATTTACAGCCTAGATAAATTTCAAAAAATCCTTGGTAGACGACCAATCCAATTCGATAAGGTGTGACAAGTTGAAGATTCGAAATTCGAGCAGAAGCAATTCCCGAATCTGTATGAATAAATACTATAATATCATTGGTGGTGGGATCTCCAATAAATCCAGGATTCATAAATTGTGGCAACCCTGTGGTACGACCGCTTCCCGCAGAACCCTTCCCACCCCCTCCACATCCAGCTGGAGTTCCTGCAGTTCCTAGATCATTGGATCCACGATGTAAGAGGTGTCGATAGGGTGGCAACCCTCCTGATGCAGTAGACATCGGCGCTCGTGAATTAAAGATCATTGTATCAAACATAATGGTGTACCCAAATCGACTAGGAAAATTAGCAGGAAGATCCGTTTGCGTCAGAGATAACGCCGTTACAGAATTGGAATCTGTCCAAAAAGTGGCCGTCTGACTCTTTACTAATCCTAACCGTTTGAAGAGATCCCATTTGGCTGGTAAAAAATGGTATTTGGTGTTTACAGCAAACATCAGCACTACAACTAGGAATAAAATGACACCGGTGGCTACTAGTTTGGCTCCCATAGAGCCGGGTATGGTTCCGGTCGTTGCGTTCATAGCTCTATTGTTTCTATAGAATAGAATAGAGGTATGGAGATTCGCCAAATTCAAAATTTAGTTCTTGGACCTCCGCAAGAAAAGAAATACACATTTAGTGGAAAACTAGTTATCCGTACGCTAGAGGTTACAGAAGATATAAACAAAGTATGCGCATATATACAATCTTCACCAAGTGAAAGAGATACACCATCCGCTATTACAACGGCAATCGCTACCATACTTTCAGAAAATCCATGGATTGGATCTGAAGAAAATTTACGAGATATTTTAAATAAAAATGTGGCGTATTCTGCAGCAAGTACTTCTCCCCCGTTCGTACTAGCAGCAGCAGCAGCAGTTGCTGGTAAAGATTCTACAAATACTATAATGATTGATGGATTTACATTTACACTTTTAAATAAAACTAAAAGTTCCGATCGAAAGATAATTATATTTAAATGTAATGAAAAAGAATATGTATCCTATAAATCAAATTCAGATGTAAATTGGAGATTTGGATTTAAAATTGGGCAGAGTTATGATAAAGGTACTGATTATGTAACAACAACACAAATACACCAAGATTTACAATGTTTTTTTGATAAGAATTACGAACAGTTGGAAGAATTAGATAATCCAGTCGAACGACGTAGAATAATAAATAATAGATTATGGTTCGAAAATATGGATGATGTATTGTCAAGGCCTCCCTACGATCATAATGTATTCAAAACATTAATGATTGGTTGTCCAACTGGAACAAATAGTAAATATTGTTTTCAATCTAATATTATATTTGATCAATTTAATGTAGATAAAATATATGGATCAAATACTAATATATATATTACAAAAATGAAAGAAATTATAGGTACGATTCGTACATTAAATTCAGATCTATTTAATAGAATTACAGTTGATTTAGAACCACTAACCTATAAAAGTATTAGTAATACGGATGATCGAAATAGGTTATATAACTTAATGGTACAAGCATTTTCAGAATATATGAAATATTTTTTTACTATTATAGAACAACCTACATTCGTATGCAATCATCATATTCTGGTTCCATATGATGCATCACCTAATTTAGAACAACCTGTTATAGTCTCTGTTTATAAAATAAAATTGAAATTAAATATAGATAATACAGAATATATATTATATTATGGAACATATAATTATAGACAGTATGTACCAGGAGCAAATAGAGCGATTGGAACAATTTCACCAGATGCATCTTTTTACAAAATTATTTTAAATTTAATTCCAGCAAATAATACAATTACAGAATATGGTATGTATAATAATTTTATATCGGCTGGAATTTATATATATAAAATGTTTGAGTACCATCCTATTTTTAGAAGAAAAGGGCAAGTCGACTATGATAATCCTCTTCCAGGTGATTATACATTTATAGGCGATCTTCTAACCAATATGTGGCCATTGCAAAATGTACACGAACCTTCTGTTTCTGTAGCAGCACCACCACCACCAGAAGCAGCATCAGCATCAGCATCAGCATCAGCATCAGCACCAACACCACCACCACCACCACCAGAAGCAGCATCAGCATCAGCATCAGCACCAACACCACCAGAAGCAGCATCAGCATCAGCATCAGCATCAGCATCAGCACCACCAACAACAACAGCAGCAGCAGCAGCAGCAGCAGCAGCAGCAGCAGCAGCAGCACCAACACCACCACCACCACCAACAACAGCAGCAGCAGCAGCAGCAGCAGCAGCAGCACCAACACCACAACCACCAGCAGTAGTAGCAGCAGCAGCAGCAGCACGTATTAAGGGTATACCAACCCTAGAATATGTAAATCCAGCCTTAAAAGGAAATGGATTTATTTTAACAAAAATAGATGGTACACAGCTCATAATTACAAAATCTGGGTATATATCATTTTTTCATGATGATGAAACTATCGTAGCCATATCTCATCCAAGATTTGATGAAGATGATAATCTCAGAATTGAATATAGTACAGAATTCAAAGATACGCAACCTATTTTGCTACTAGGCAAGGCTGCTCCTACAATCGCACCAGAAGAATATAATTCGATTCAAGTAATTTCATATCCTATTACATGGAATAATGAATCTACAAAAACAATACAACTACGTAATCATACTTATACTTATACAATTGGTTCGCTTATACAGTTTGTTAAAAAATCAACAAAACAACAAATATTTGCAGAAATTACTAATATTAATCGTTTTAATAATACTAATATAATAAGGGTACAATATAAAGAATATGATACAAATGATATGTCATATTTACAACTATCAGATTACGATTCTGTACTACCCGCTACCCCTGCAGAAGCAGCAAGAGCAACAGCACCAGAAGCACCACCACCAGCAGCAGCAGCAGCACCTGCAGCAGCAGAAACACCACCAGCAACCGCAAAAAAAGCAAGTAAAAAAGCTGTATCATTTGTGGAGGGCACTAAGCGATATAATGGCACTACCCGCAAACGATCACGCCAATACGAATAGTACCCATTTGAAATTTTCCGCCAATGTAAATTCCTTCTCTTTATAAGTTTCAGGAATTGCTTTTCCAAGAGCCTTTTCAATCTCCATTTCAATCAATCGCGTGTAATTATATTTTTTTACCTTTTCAACAAAGGCAACCGGATCTATCTTTTGCAAAATCTTACTATACTTTTCCAACTCTTCGCGAAGAAGATCTGCAGATAAATACGGTCTACGCGTGGTCTTTGACCGAATCAATCCCTTCGCGAATCCCTTTTCCAAGGCCGCAACATACCGATTGGCAATCAAACGTGGATCCTCTTCAATTCGCATGGGCTTCGTATTGTTAATTTGGTTAAAATATGTAATCGCATCGGATTCAGTTTCTACTACGTTTTCAATAAACGTCATCGGAAAATCTTCTAAGCAAAGTCCTGCTGCATAATAACGAAGCAACACTTCTCGACGGTGTTGCCCGTCAATTAAATAGGTCACATACCGTGGCCTTCCTTCCATATCCTCTTCCAATAGTTTAATAACATGGTAGCCAGAATCCAATGATTTAATATCATCTCCTACCTCTTTTCCAAGAAGATCTACCCGTAGATAATCAATATGCCGATTCCCCTTCCATACTGGAATTGTTAGAAACGCCTTCATATTTATCGTTTTTAAAACGCTTCCATTAGAATATGTAAATAATGTAGCCATTCTTGTTGTATTATAGTATAGTATAACAAGACCTTATATGATCAATTTTTAAAACAATCCAAACCATTTCTTCTTCTCTGAAAGTTTCTTTTCCGCTACCTCCTTGACCTCTTTCCATCGTGGAAACTCAGGTAAATAATCCTCTCCAAAACAAGCCCTCAATTCATCGTATTGGGTAAGAGGTTTCTTAGCAAAGGCATCTCGCTTCTCCCTCCACACCGCCTGAACATCCTTCAAAATTCCTAGATTCACTTTGCGCGTCTTATCCCGATTGGCAATACATCCTGCCCGTTTGGCTCGATACGTCTTGTTCAATACTAATCGTTTAATCGTTTCCTCCTGTGGAGATAATCCTTTTAACTTTTTTAACTCTTTTTCATGCTGATCATCTAGAAGTGTACAATCTTCCTCTGGTACATAATTATAAATTTTACTCTCCTTGGAATACTCTTTTACTATATCCTCCTCGCTGATCAAGGAAGGAATTTTTACCGATACTTCAATCCTCTGCACCTTCGGTTGTGCAAACGTCGTAGCATCTCCCTCTCTATTCAAATAACTTACCAAACCTTTGGCACGACTCTGATACAATTTGATTCCTTCCGCAGTAATGGAAAACGTTTCATCCGCATTTTCTACTAAAAAATATTTACGAAATTCAGGCCAATCAGGAATTCGTCTCTTCGGATCCGCTATCAACGTATTCAAAATTTCAAATAAATCCTGCGGACTTTTTGTTATGGGTGTCCCTGACATCATCAGCACCCGCACTGAATTATCTCCTGATACCTCATAACTCTTCTGAATAAATCCCTGAATCGTTTTAAAATTGGCTGATTCCATCGGACTTAAATCCCCGTCCTGCAATTTGTGGATCTCGTCAATAATTAAAAAAGTCTTGTACAATGGATCTGGATTTTCCGCATATAAAGATCGCCCAAACTCATTCTTTTTTTGTAAAGCATTCTGAAATTCTCTATAAGTCATCGGCGGTTTCCATCCCTTGGATATCAGTTTTCTCTGATCAATCAAATCTGTTGGAAGTGCTTCTCCTCGTCGAATGGCCTCTCGAACCGGCGCAGAACAAATAGGATTTCCAGCCACCCCAAACATGTTTTTCCATACATCGTTCACTAAAGAATACCGCGTCACATAGAGAATACGATACCCTGCCTGTTCAAAACTAGAAGATGCCGCTGCAATCGCCATGCAGGTTTTTCCCGTTCCTACTGAATGCCATGCTAATAATCCTTTAAAAGGTGAATCAGGTCGTAGATACTGCCGAATAAAGTTTTGTGTATTATTATACTTGGCTAAGGCATCCAACCGACTCTTAAAAGAATAGGGTTTTTTACTCCCTCCACACCGATTCTTTATAGTCATCTTCTTCCATCGTACATCTCCAAAGACCTTTCGAATCTGTTTCTGAAAGACTGGAAAACTAGTATCTCCTTTATACACTCGACTCTTGCCCTGTGTTAAAATCAATTCATCCAAAAAAGGTTGCGATGTGCTCAATAATTTACAATACTCTTCTCGTTTGGCAGTGACTTTGATCGGCAGTTTTAAAATCCGAGCTACTTCTCTCATATGCTCGGTCGTGAATGGAAACCGATTCGATTTGCGAGTAGAACAACGAGAAATGTTAGAGTCCTTCCAATCGTCTACTAATTTAATCGATCCTACTCCACCCCCCTTCTGTACAACCTTTTTAACACCAATTCCATGCACCTTTTTGGTAAGATCATAATCCACCGCAGTCTCTATCCCTAGTTGCGCTACAACTGGAATCATTTTCAATAAATTTAAATCAATTCCTGAATATTTCATCAGTAATGTATGTGCATCCATCGTACCAGATTCAGAATGACTTACAAAAGGAACTACCTTCGGAAGTTGTGTGGCATAGACAAAGACATTCAACGTCCATCCAACCGAGGGAACAAATGAAAGTCCTGACTGACCACAAAATCGTGTTCCTCGTCCCACCGCCTGTTTCAAATCACTCTCGGCTAACGGTGGCTCCATCAAGTGAACATATTTTACATCATAAAGATCAATCCCTTCTTTAAACTTGGAATCTAATACTAAAATTCGTAAAAGTTCCCCATGAACATTCTCGGGACGTTGATTGAACGTCTCTAACATCTTCTTTCGTGTTCCTACACTCAACGGTTGCCCCCACAAAGGCAACGACTGTAAGAGTGCAAACCCATCACATCCCTTCTTCACCGGTTCTGCATCTACTAAAAGAGCTCCTCCCCGCGGACCCGATTTCATCCGAAATTCAAAGCCCCCCTGCGATAAAAATAATCCAATCGCCTTCGCCCCGTAGGCCGATTCCCGAAGATCTGTAAAAATGTAGTGTTTAAATTTTGTTCCAACCTGTTTCATATCGTCCGCATCTAACTTCTTAATTTGTTCAAGTAAACGAAGATACTTTTCACTGGCATAAGGAAGATCTGCAGGAAGCTTTGAACCAATCTTCGATGTGTTAGAGCTTTTTCGAAGGCATAACGCCTTTCGGCTCAATCGGGACTTTTCTTTTACTGGTACCATCCCCCCTACTCATTCCACAGATAACTTTGTATACACCTCTTTCAACGCCCCCTTCACAAAATCCTTCAATTTCAATGATGTTTTTACAAACATAGGATTCGTCTCACTTCGTAACTTGTGCTTATCAAAGGTATTGTCTTTGTGACACATCACCAACATCACTTTACGAGGATCCAATTGCACCAAAGGAGTAGTATATTTATTCGTAAATTCAATTTCTTCAGCATGAAAACTTGTTTCATTGCATCGTACTTTTTTAGCGTACGATGTAAGATAGCCCATCGTTCCAAAGGTTCCATGATTGGAAAAAGGATAGGGACCGGATTTCCAAATACTCTTATCGTCTATAAAATAACAATATAACTCACTCGCTCCCACTAGTTCAATTTTGGGATTCATTCGCAATTTCATCACTACATGCGAGACTCGATCCGGCATGTAATAATCATCATCGTCCATGCAAATACAGATATCACCCGTCGCTAAATCGTGAAGACGGTTGCGCTTGGCTCCCACTCGCAACCTCTCCGTTAATCCAATGTAACGTATGGTTACCTCTTTCAATCGTTTTTGAAAGGATGGAATTAGATCTTCAATTCGATCCGTTCCATCATCCAGAAGAATCCATTCCATCTTGGTGGCTGGATAGGATTGCGCTGCAATACATTCCACTAGATTGGGTAAAAAAACACGACGATTGTACGTTGGCGTTAGAAGGCTGACAGTAGGTTGCGTGGGTAACATCTTATTCCTATAAATTGAAAAAGACTTAGATCTAATTTAAAAACTCGTCCTTAGACGTAGTTTTTATTAAAATTAAAGAGGGGGCCTACTCGGCGACCAGGGAGGGCGCGGGGCATTCGCAGTCCGCCTTGCAGTCCGCCTTGCAGACCGCCTTGCAGTCCGCCTTGGGGGGCCCGTCAATGAGGGGGCCGAGGAGGCCGAAGGCCGCGACAACGGCCGTGAGGACTGCCACCGGGTCTTCGGACGCGGCGGAGGGTCCACCGGCGCCGCCAACGGCGGCACCAGTAGGCGCAGGGGTGTGGTCCCTCAGGACGGCGGCAATCTGGTCCTCGGAGAGACTGATGCGGCCCAGTTTCGCCTTAAAGGCGGGGAGAGTCCACCCCGTCCCCACAACCTGGGGGTGCGCGGCGTGGATCTCCTCCTCTTGTTCGACTGTCAGCCCGTAGAGGGCGCCGCTGAACTTAAAGGACCCGAGGCGCCCCTCGCAGGGAGCACCCTCGGCTGAGGGGGGGCGGGGCGCCTTGATGGGCGCGAGGGGCGCCTCCTGGGGGGGCGCCTTACCCTTCTTGGGCGTGGCGACGGAGGAGGAGGAGGAAGAGGGGGCGGAGGAGGCCTCGGCGGAGGGTCCACCGGCGCCGCCAACGGCGGCACCAGTAGGCGCAGGGGATGCGGAGGCATCGCCGCTGGCATCGAGGGCGGCCTGTTTGGCCGCCACGAGATCCTTCGCCTTCTCCACCGTCTTGGTGGCGTCGGCGACGGCCTTGTCAGCCGCCTTTTTGGCAGGTCCACTGGCACCCGTTTGGGCCGCAAGGGCCGCTGCGAGATTGTCGCTCTTGACCTCGTGGTCCGCTTTCGCGGCCAGAAGGCCCATGAACGCAATATCGCGGAGGGTGATCTCACGACCCGTGTCAAGGAGGCCCTTGCCAAACTCACGCAGATCGGTCATCGATCTCGTGTCTTCCTTTGAAGGAAGATCTATGGCGACGGTGACGTTGCAGGGGAGGCCCAGGGGGGTGTACTCGCCTGGAAGCTTTGCGCCCGGGTTGGGAGCGAGGTCGTACTTGGCCAATTCCAGGCCCAGGTACTTGACCACGTCGAACCCAGGCTCCACGCGAAGCGTGATGTGGGGCTCTGCGTTCTGGCAGAGTGGCATGGTCACCTCGTCGAGGCCGACGCGCACGTGGTCGCCAGCCTTGCCGTTCAGGAGAAGGCCGAGGAGGGTGATGGAACTCTCCTTGTCAATCATGGCGCAAACGGCCTTGATCATGGCGATCTTGTCGTCCACTTGCTTCGGGGTGAACCCGCTCGCGAAGAGGAAGGGCGTCACGAAGACAAGGAGGACGTGACCGTCCTTGAGCTTGGGGAGGCAGGACTCCAGGAGCGTACGCTGCACGGGAGTCAAGCTCTCGCGGACCGCGTTGAACTGGTCCTCTGAAAAGCGAAGGCCCACGCTAAAGTTGTTGAAGCTCGCCACGAAGGCGAGGAAATTTTTGGGGGTAAGCATATCCGCGTAGCGGTTAAGCATCTCCGCGGGAGCCGCGCCCGTAGGCGCAGCGGAGGGGGGGAGGACAGCCGAAGGCATCCTGTATCTTAAGGTGTGGGGGCGGAAGGTGCTTTTTTTCGGGCGCGGTCGGGGGTTCACAATGCCTAAGAAGGCAACATATTCCATACTGTAAAAAAGTGAATTCATTTTTTTTCGAACAAAGACCCCTGTTCAATAAATTAAATAACCCTCTTAAATACATAATTCTATTTTATAACAAATGAGCACCCATCGTCATAGACTTTGGCTATATCTCCACAATCTTCATCAACATGAACTAAAAGAAACATCTCCCAAATATGCTCAACCAACCTACATCAAGCAACCTCTTCTTGTTCATCAACAAACTACTTTGCACCAAGCTATTGCGTTGGAAGCTGCTAAACGTGCAGGACTCTCTTGCGATCCTATTCTAGGGGATCCTTATGGTGGAACCCTCTATATGACGTATGGTGTAATTGGAGATCCTGTAGGATCTGGAAAATCTCTTACCGCTCTGGCCCTGGCAGGACAACCTCGCCCCTCTGAAGAAACGGTAGAACTCCTCTCTCGTAACAATATGGGAAATCTTACCGATGTGAGCCTGACACGAACTCGTACAATTATGTTAAATCCTGAAGGAGGAAGCTATAAAGCCGTGAATGCCTCCCTCTTTATTATACCCCATGCTCTTATGAGCCAATGGGAAACCTATGTGTCAAGAGATACTACCTTGAAATGCATGTTTATTAAACGAACCAAAGATGCTACAACTCCTATTTTACCTAAACTAGAAGAATATCAATGCTTTTTTGTAAGTAGTACTATGTGGAAACAATTTGAAGAATCAAATCCTTTAGCAGACTGGGTCTGGAATAGAATCTTTGTAGATGAAGCCGATACAATTGCATTTACTAATCGTGGAGGAACGGATACATTGAAAGCCTGTTATTATTGGTTTATTACGGCTAGTTGGATTAATCTAGCCTGTCCTAATGGAATCTATATGAGTACTATGAGTGCATATCCTCCTCCCACTACCATCCCAGCTGAATCAGTTGAAATTATTAAAAAAGCATTTGGTACGAATACATCCGCTATTAACATTCGTGGAATTAATCATGCAAATTTAGTAAGAAGTTTGTGTATGTATGGCGCAACACCCTATACAAGTATAAATGCAGCAGTGCAACAGAGTTTTCGTGTCATTGTTCGCAATTCTGCTGAATTTCTGGCATCTAGTCTCCATATGCCTATGATTCGCCATGCCTCCATCATTTGTGAAAAACCAGCAAGTCTCCACGCCTATGATACGCAACTATCTCCAGCTATGATGGAACGAATTCATGCAGGAGATATGGACGGTGCTATTCAGATGTTAGGGTTGGAAACACATTCTGTAACCACCATCAATGAAGCATTAACTTTGAGTTTGAAAAATGAATTAGAACAGGCTCAACGGATCTACGATTTTAAAAAGACAATTGAATATTCATCCGAAGCCGCTAAACGAGCCTCCTTTGAAACCTGTGAGAAAAAGATAGCCAGTCTAGCCTCTCGTATTTCCGCCATTGAAGAACGATTGAAATCTGTAAAAGAACAAACCTGTCCCATTTGCTGTGTAGAATTTACAAAGCCTACCCTCACCCCCTGCTGCCAAAATGTATTCTGCTTTGGGTGCATTTGTAGGAGTCTGGAACGATCCAGCACCTGCCCCCTCTGCAGAGCTCGTATCCGCAGTATTAAAGAATTAAATGTCATTGGTGAAGAATTGTCCACTACGCTATCCATTGAACCTCTCCCCCCTAAGAAATTCAAAAACGATGCTCTGCTGCACTTTTTAAAAGAAAATCCGACTGCAAAAGTCCTCATGTTTAGTGGCTACGATGCTACCTTCAATACCCTTCAAACCGTTCTCAAAACAGCTGATATTTCTCATGCCATTGTTCACGGAAGTAACGGCCATATCAATAAATTGCTACGAGAGTTTGAAACGGGGAAATACCGTGTACTCTTCCTCAATGCAAATAATATGGGGGCAGGGCTGAATATCAGCGCTGCCTCTCATGTAATTCTGTATCATCGGATGAACCAGGCCACGGAACACCAAATTATCGGAAGAGCCTACCGCTTGGGTCGCACCGCACCTTTGGATGTCGTCCACCTCCTTCATACCGATGAAGTGGAGACGGTTTAATGTTTGCGGTTGCGACGGGAAGCACGGCGACGACGCGTAGAACGGCGTCCACCGCGCCGGGGACCAGCACCACCGCCGCCCCCACCACCAGCAGCACCAGCACCTTCAAGCGCATTTAGTCTTCCATTAATAGTATTGATGGCGGACTCATAAGTATCCATACGATTTTCAAGGTTAGTAACTCGATTTTCAATTGCATCCATCTTTTCTACTATCTCCACACATTTTATCCCATCGCCGGAACTTTCGGAATATTCAGAGATTGCAGCAATCGCATAAATCGCGGCACATCGGGGGATTTAAACCGCAAGGGAAGTTCCACCTTCCATACCTCAGACGCTTCCCATGGCAATTTAGCAGTTTTTGTCCGCGCCCACCCCATCCATAGATTGGCTGTCCAGACAGTAGAATCAAATCCATCTTCATGAAACAAATCTCGCATTTCACAGAGATAGCGAAACTGATTATAGAGCATTGATTGCTTTGCAAGAACTGCTGTATATTCCATCTCTTCATCCTTCCATCTGGCCATTTCGGTAGGAATTCCTTGGTATCCAAACAATATTTGATTCACTCCTTGCAATTTTGCCTGATAAGTTAAGGGGAACAACGTCCAATGTTGAAAAAAGAATGTGTAATAATCTAACCGATCACTGGCGACCAATGTTTTAAAACAGGATCGATACATTTGATAGGCTCGTACAGGATCGGTAATGTGTCGCGCTAACCATTTGGGAAGTGATTCGTGCAAATGCAACCCTGCCAAATTTAAATCATTGTTGGTTAATGGAATCTCGGCTAAAAGATCTAACTGCCCTCGTAACAATTCTCCAATGGATGTTTTAATGGTTTCAGCACGTCGAATCCGATTTGTACTTAGTGCATGAGATTCTACAAAAGAATCCAAGATGGTCCGTCGTAAATCGTCTACTGTCATTTTTCCTGTTTCTAACTGCGTCCGTACCTCTCGAGTCGTTTGTAATATTTTACGAAGATCCCCTGTATGAATTTCCAACAACACGTTAGAGAGCGATAAAATCGTAGCATCCGTAACAGCTGCACTAAATTGTGTTCGTAATAAGGACGCTACATCCTCTTTCGTAGGAGCAACGACAGCAAACGATTTACATAATTTCATAAAGGGTTGATATTTCTTCTCTGTCCATTCATTGGAAATACATATAATAGCATTATCACCTCGATATTCTTTTAATAGTTTGATAAGTTCAGTCATACCTCCTTTGTCACCCACTGACATTCCATCAATTTCATCCAAGACAATCCCAAGATTACGAGGTCCTTCAGGTCGAAAGAAATCACTTACATTGCGACTATTCAAAAGAGGTAAAAGAGATTCTTCAACAGCAGCTCTATGACGATGCTGAGAGGCATTCCATTCGACTACACGATATCCAGCCATTTCTAAGGCAGCATGAGCCAAGGTGGTTTTTCCAATCCCTGGAGCTCCATATAAAAAAAGAGCATTCGTGCGTCGCCCTCGAGGAGTCTTCGCCCATTCTACGATCTGATCAAATAAGGTTCCATGAAGACTCATTTGATGATAAAGAAGAAAGAATAGTTTAGACTACTCAGGGCAAATAGTGGACCACGTGAGACCATAATTTGCTGCAGCTTGGCATTGTTCGGTGGTGCTGTTGCTTCGATCAATAGTGAAATAGGCCGGATCATTCTCATTGTATCGTTTGGCAGGATCCGCCTTTTTCAATTTTCCATTCGCACTCACTCCCACATAATCTAAGCATTGGGCCTTTCCTGTGGTAGACCCTGGATTCACTAGAGTCAAAAAATCTGGACAAGGTGTGGTAGAAGGTGGCCACGTAACATTCGTAGAAGGAAGCTGAAACCATTTCACATAATAATAAAATAGTGCAATCACGGCTCCCAAGAAGACAAGTACAGCAGCAATTTGAAAATTCATTTTATATAAGACATATCCAATGGCCAATGCTGCAGCCAATCCTAAAAACCAATAAAGATAGGCTCCGTACGATTGAACGGTTCCAAAAATACCGGAGCCAGTGACAGGTGATCCTGCAATTGGTGTTGTAACAGGTGGAGTGCTACTCATTCTATAGAACAAACAGAAATTGTTAAACGATCTCTGATTGTTATAATATTATTTATTTAGTTGATACGAGCAAGACCGCCAGAGAGTCCATCGACACCGCCCACACGGACATAGCCGGTGAAGTACGTGCCGACAGAATCTCCGCCAACCCCCTGGCCGGTCTGGAGAACACCCTGGGGGACAAACTGCACCTTGCGGAGGATCGTAGAGACTGCACCAGCGCCTACATCAGGGGAAGGACGGTAGACCAGCGTTCCCATATCACGGAAAACTGCATTACCAGCAAAGGCAAGAGTAGACTGGATAGTGCTTGTATACTGTCCAGAAGTCAGTGCACCGCCACCGTAACTGCTTGTAAGCCAAGGGGACGCCGTGGAACCATCGGAGAGAGTGATAGCGCTACGCATGTCCTTGACGTTAGTGTAAAGAACATTGGTGTTCTGGCGAATGTAGCTGTGAACCGAAGACATTTCCTTTTATGTTAGGGGGTGCGAAAATAATTTTTAAAGATCAGGAAGATCAGAGAGATGGAATCAAACGGTCGCATCAGTTGGGACGAACGACCCTCGGCTCCAGGAGACTCCCCGTTGCCTGGATTTGCCTACCCGACGACCGGAGCGGCGACCGCCGGAACGGACGCCATCCGCGGCAACCTCCTGGCCACCCCCTTGAACGCAACCTTCTTTTCACCGGACAATCTGCAAATTATCCAAAATCAAATCCGCCACCAAGTCTGGGAGAAAACAAAGCATATCATCGACCCCCAATCCTCGGACGATCTCCTCATCGTTATGCGGTCCATGTACTACCAGTACGGTAAGAATCGTCCGGACCATATCAAAGAACAAATTGAAGAACTTAATAAAATTGTAGCAAATTGGTGCATTAGTAAAATTATTCCAGAAATAGATATGTATCTTTATTACCGGAAAGATGTAAGCAAATTGCCCGTCCCTCTGGAACACCCCATGCTGCAAACCCTCGCCGGAACCCGCTCCCTCCCCTTCCCTAAATTCTTTTAAAAAATTGATAAAATTCTTTATAGTATATACAATATACAATAAAGATGGAAGAACTTACTGCAGCCTTCTCCCGCTTAGCAGGGGAAGGCAGTAGCAGCGAGTCCAGCGGCAGAGCCGCTGGAGTCGCTGCTGCACTTACTGCTGCAGTAAGTCTAGCAGACTCTGCACCAGCACCAGCACCAGCAGCAGCTCCTGCTGAACCCGCTGAACCAGCTTCCATTGAAACCGATATATGGATTCCGTGGACAGACGTCTCGAAAGATATCCCCTTTAAATCTACTGTGGCCGGACAAGGCGACGGTGAATACAAAGTCGCCGGTGAACTGAAAACCCCTCCTCCCAAAGGACAGAACTCCTCGTACGATTTGGAGGTTCCTATTGGAGATGTAACCTACCGCGCCGATGTGAAAAAGTTGGACGGCAACTCCTTCAATACAGGAGTTACCGGCCGTGACGCTCTACGCCCCATCAAAGAGGGCATAATCAAATTGTTAGAGTCTCTGCACCTGGACTTGAGTCCTGATGAACTGGCTATGAAAAGTCTTCAAATGCTCTACACTACCTGCGCCTCCCTCCACCTCAAGAAACAAACCCTCCTTCCTGAAAAACTCTTCCCCCTCTTCGACTGCATCACAGGAGCTCCCAAAGAGGTCTCCGCCCTGCAACTCTACACCGTCGCCACCGCCAACGGGACCACGGAGGCCACCCTTCGTGAACTCCTGAAGGAGTCCTTCGACGGAGTCAAAGAGGTAGCTACAAGCCTCCTCCACCCCTACATCGACCATCCTACCCTCTTGAAAGAAGAGTTGGAGGGACTCAAGCGCATCTTCAAAGATGAGCTCATCATCTTTGTCGATGAAGTGAAAGGATTCTACATCATGACCGATCCTGATGAAAAAGTGATGTTTCAAAGAATTACACGCGGTCACCCACGTTTCAAAGTCGCTATTTAGGCGCCTTTTCAAATATTTTTGCTAAATGTTCTGAAAAGATACAGGGGACTGCATTTCCAATCTGTTTGTACATGGAAGATACCGATCCACAAAAGGTAAAGGAATCTGGAAAGGTCTGAATCCGCGCACATTCGCGCACCGTCAACCTCCTTTTTAAACTAGGATGATTGTGAATGACCGGTCCTCCCGTTCCCCCCCCTCGTCCCGTAATCGTAGGAGACGCTTCGTCCCATTTCAATTCTCGATTTCCTAAATATCCCGTCACTGCACATTTATGCAATGTCCCAACATGCTGAATCTCTGGTTTGTACTCCAATGGTAAATCACCAATCGCATCCCTCAACGTCTTTACAGTCATTACAGGCGTTGGCCAGACCGGTTCAAACCCACTCTCGTTTCGAACCCCAATAATAATAACACGCTCCCTCTTCTGGGGAACACCGTACTGCACTACTTTAAAGAGTTTGAATTGAACACGATACCCACATTCCGTAAGATCTTCCAAAATTAGTTTTATAATCTTTCCTAATCCTTTCTTCTTGTCTTCAGAAGTTGCATACCCTCCCATATTCAGTAACCCTTTCACATTCTCCAAAAGAAAATAGGAAGGTTTTTTCAGTTTTAAAATTCGTAACATTTCTAAATAAAGCTGATTTCGTGTATCCGTTTCACTTCTATAAGGATTGGCCATTGAGAATCCCTGACAAGGGAACCCGCCAAGCAATAAATCGCAATCAGGAATCTCCGTCAACAATTTAACATCCTTGCAAACAGGCTTGATCTTGAAATTCTTTTCATATGTATCACAAGCCGTTTTATCAAAATCAGATACTAATACATGGGAATAGGCTGGATTATGAAAGAATCCATAATCCAATCCACCACATCCTGCAAAGAGTGATACAATCCGTAAGGATTCTGGTGCAGCAGTAAGTCCAGCAGCAGCTTCTTCATGTGTTAAAATAGGAGAAACTGGTAAATGAGATAGCAAGGCTATTAATTCATCTTTCCGTTTTCCACTGTATCCTTTGATCTTCCGCTCTTTACAAAGAGCAATCAACTCTGAACAAGTTTTCGTATCCATCTTTCTTAGTTTTAAAAAGGAAACTTAATTTAAGTATCATTTTTATAAGTAATCTAGAGGTATATCTCCTGCATTATTTTTACAATAAAGGGTAGCACCACATTCTAGTAGAAATTTTATCATATCATGATCTTTATAACAAGCAGCATAATGCAGAAGTGTATTCCCTCCTACATCAACAGATCGATTGATGGTAGAAGAGTAAAATACAACAAGAGTTTTTACAGCCCTATAAAGATCTACAATATTCATTTTATGTTTATAATTTAAATTAATTTTACTCAATACTCAAGGTAGCTTTTGGCTTCACCATTCGCTTCTTTTTGACAGGAACGGTCGCTGCAACTGTATAAGTTGCTGTACGTTCTTTGGCATACGTTTCCCAGGCGCTAGAGAAGGCATCCAACTCCAATAACCAGATAGTTTCTGGTGCCGTCGCCGCCAATCGGTCGCGCTCTGCTGTCATATCCGCCACCTCCTTCGCCAATTCAGCTACGGAGGAGGCTTTCAGGCGATCAATGCGCATTCGCAGCAAATATTCGTAGCCTTTTAGTTCATGGGGGCCTCCCCCCTCCGAAAGAGGAGGAAGCTTCAATCCTTTCAGTCCTGCCAACAACTCCTCGTCTGAGACATTTGTGACAATCAATCGTTTTTCTACAATGGCGAGAACAAAGACATATTTTGCATTTAATTCAATCAATTGCTTGACCATTTCTTCCAATTGATGGGCCTTGCGACGGACGTAGCCATCCAGCCTCGCTGTATAGAACGTGTCTACAATATCCTGGACAGTAGTATACTTTTTTATCTTTCCATCTACATGGAATGCAACCAGGTTAGAGGTTTTGAAAGTCGTTGTTAGTTTGAATCGCTTTTCAAATTCTTCAGGATACCGTTTTGCTTCATGATATCCGTCTGGCTCCATGTGAAGAATGAAATCAACATCAATATCATTGTACGCTTCTTCAAAGGATTTGAGATGAGCCATAGGAGTAGTTCCTGCTTTCTTTGCAGCACCCTTCTCCTCTTCTTGCTTCACTACCATCTCCTCGAGAAATTCTTTGTAATCTTTGGTCCAACATCCCACCGGTAATTCTTTAATCCGAATCGTATGGGCGTCTTCATCCACAAATTCATAAAGTCCTTTTGTAACATATGTATTTTCAGTTGTCTTGGCAACAGGCCCTTTGAATCCAAACCACCAAGGGGTAAGAGCCGGTACAACCCCCCCCGCCAGTTTAGCTCGAAGGGCTGCTACCAAGTCTACCGGATTGTAAGGAGGCACCGTCGTAGAATATCCAGTTCCAATGCCCAATGCTCCATTCACTAGAAGCAAAGGTACCACTGGCAGATATGTTTCGGGTTCTACCAACAATCCATCATCATCCATTCGCTTCAGAATTGGATCATCCTCCTTTTTAATAAGAGTTTTTAGAATGGGTTCCATATAGGTATGAATATACCTTGGAGAGGCTGCATCAGAACCGCCAAGAAGGCGAGATCCCATCTGACCCGCGGGAACCAATAAATTAATATTGTTCGATCCTACAAAGGTCTGCGCCATTCCAATAATGGCTCCGTGAAGAGAGACTTCGCCGTGGTGGTAAGCGGCTGTTTCTGAAACATATCCCGCCAATTGCGCAACACGAATCTCAGAAACTAAATTCCGCTTCAAAGCTGACCAGAGAATCTTCCGTTGAGAAGGTTTTAACCCATCCATGACATGCGGCAAAGAGCGAACATTGTCCGCTACACTAAAATGAATGAGTTCATCGTTTACAAATTTACTGTAGCCAACCGATTCACCTGGAGCAACCTCCAAATGGCGGTCGCGACTAAAAGTCGCTAACCAAGCTTTGCGATCATCGGCTCGTTTCTTGTTAAAGGCCAAATCTACCGCTTCATCGGTCAACTTCTCTTCCCACTTGTACGCAACGGTATGCATGGTTCGAAAGTATTCACGAGCTTCTTCAGCCGTAGACGTACCCAATCCTTTGTAATATTTAGTTTTCCAACCACGACTGTCATTGACAGCCTTCCAAGCTTCATATTCACTTTCGGAATAGAAACAAAGAGTGGTGGATCCTTTTACAGCTTTTAGCAATGGGGTCATCATACAGCAAAGGAATCCCAGTTTGAGAAGAGAGGGCCAATCCGTATGAAATAAATTCATCAATAACCCTTTGATGTGAGAGCCGTCCACATCTTGATCGGTCATGATCATGATCCGACCGTAGCGAAGTTCTGAAAGGCTTTTATAAATCTTTCCAGTCTCCAAACCAAGAATTATATTAATATTCGTAAGTTCTTCATTTGCAATTCGTTTAGCAGCGGTACTATCTTTTACATTTAGAATCTTCCCTTTGAGAGGAAAGACACCAAATTGTTCGCGACCAATTACTTTCAGACCGCTAATAGCAGTGGTAGCAGCTGAATCTCCTTCGGTAAGGATGAGAGTGCAGTCAGCAGACCGAGCACCACCGGCCCACACAGCATCCTCCAGTTTGGGAATGCCACGAACGGTGGACCGTTTTTTGCCATCAGTTCTCTTGGCATCTTTCTTTGTCTTGGCTTCCAATAGAATTCTGGCTTCTTCTAGCAACCCAATCTTTCCAAGGGAATCAATGAATTTATCAGAGATCACTGGAAGAGATCCAAATTTGCTGGAGGGAGTCGTCAAGGTCTCTTTTGTTTGAGTATCAAAAGAGGGATTCACAATTGTTGCATTCAGAAAGAGAACGACAGACTCTTTGAGGAGTCCTGGAGTAATCTCTAGTTTCGCCTTCTTTTTGGCATATTCGCAGAAAGCAACCATTACTTTTTGAAGAACATATTCCACATGTTTGCCACCTTTGCGAGTGTAAATACCATTTACAAAACTAATGTGTCGCTGGTCAGGAGGAGCTTCTCCGTGCAAATCACGGGTCAACATCGCTCCAATCTCCCACCGTTCACCGGCTTGTTCATAGGCAATTCGTTTTCCATCACTTCCAGTAGAAGCTCCATCCGTATCCTTCAAATATAATTTCATGTATTTAGGGAACGCATTGGTACCAAGGGCGACACCATTCAAAGTTACTTTGCAATCTTTTCCAGCTGACATAGCGGCATCGACCACTCGCGTGGCTAAGACCTGTACTACATCAGGAGGTATGACCGTACCGGTCATACCAAATCGAATCAAGTCAGGAACATAGCTCACTTCCGTAAAGGGCTTTACAACAGAGGCTGCCATGGTAGGAGGTTCACAAACACTCATATTGTTTCGCCATGTTTGAATATACTTCTTCTTGGATCGGTGATCCACCGTCGTAATCATAAATTCTTTGCTGAAGATTGAACACGCTTTGCTACCGTACCCGTTCTTACCCCCTACAATCTTTTCTTCCGTTTTATCATAATTGGAAGAGGTGAGGAGGTGACCGAAAATCATT
>Ga0114964_10000101_pt1 | contig 60156 bp, 48 predicted proteins | sample C_131016_MF_Meta_FD_92638 | JGI IMG/M metagenome (GOLD analysis project Ga0114964, IMG submission 92638) | Freshwater microbial communities from Lake Croche, Canada to study carbon cycling - C_131016_MF_MetaG | ecosystem: Environmental > Aquatic > Freshwater > Lake | place: Lake Croche, Canada... | reverse complement strand
ATAAGTTTAGAAACCAGCATATTATTATGACCATTGCTGTGCCTATTGGTAAGCGTATTAAAATTACCAATAAAGGTTGGTCTCAAACTAATATAAACATTAATGGCAGGGGCATCAGAATGGGAACAATTGATCGTATTTCTTCTGATGAAAATTGGTATAATGAATGGAATGAACCTTGGGACAATGAATCCTATTCCTTTGAGCGAGGCGTGGAATATAAAATGACCAGCACAGGTTTAGAAAAAATTAAAAGAGCAACTGATGAGGAAGAGGTAGATAAACAAGAGAAGCTCAATTCGGATCATCCAAGTCAATTGCAAAAAGAATTAAACGAGCTTAAAGAAGAAAGAAAAAAGCTACAAAAAGAAGTAGATAAGGCTTCTAAAAAGTCGAATAATATTGAATTGGATGAGGATAAAGCAGCAAAAAAAGTGAGCAGGGCCGCTTCTAAATTTTCCGATTGGCATTGGGTATTGGATCGATTTACTTATTAGCCCTCTTTTGTTTATCTTTGTGCAAATATTTTACACATGAGCGAAGTTTTAAATACCCCATTTACCGATAAGCATATCGCATTGGGTGCAAAAATGGCCCCGTTTGCTGGTTACAATATGCCTATTAGTTATACTGGCATTAACGATGAACATGCAGCAGTAAGAAATAAGGTGGGTGTATTTGATGTGAGTCATATGGGTGAGTTTATTCTAAGAGGTCCTCATGCTTTGGATTTAATTCAAAGTGTTACTTCCAATGATGCTTCTTTATTAGAAGATGGCAAAGCTCAATACAGTTGCTTGCCCAATACAACCGGAGGAATTGTTGATGACTTATTAGTGTATTGTGTAGAGAAAAATAAAGTATACATGTTGGTTGTGAATGCTTCTAATATTGAAAAAGATTGGAATTGGATTTCAAAACACAATACCAATGGGGTGGAGATGCATAATATAAGTGCTAAAACAGCATTATTAGCGGTGCAGGGTCCTAAAGCCACTCAAGTCATACAACAATTGACTAAAATGGATGTGACCAACATGCCTTATTATAGTTTTGCAAAAGGTGAAATGTTGGGAATAGATAATGTATTGATTAGTGCAACTGGTTATACTGGTGCGGGTGGTGTTGAAATTTATTTTGAAGACATTGATGACAATGCGAATAAAATTTGGAATGCCATTTTTGAAGCTGGGGCAGCTTATGGAATTCAACCTATTGGACTAGGCGCTAGAGATACCTTGCGTTTAGAAATGGGATTTTGTTTGTACGGCAATGACATCGATGATAGTACAAGCCCTATAGAAGCAGGTTTAGGTTGGATCACAAAATTTAATAGTCCATTTACCAATGCAACATTTTTAGCGGAACAAAAAGCAAATGGGGTTACTAAAAAATTAGTTGGTTTTGAAATGATAGATCGTGGTATTCCAAGACATTATTATGAAATTAAAGATGAAGCAGGTAATTTAATAGGTGCTGTTACTTCTGGAACGCAAGCGCCAAGCTTAGGAAAAGCGATTGGCATGGGTTATGTAGCAACTGCTTTTGCGAAACCTGGATCCACTATTTATATTGATATAAGAAATACATTGGTGAAAGCACAGGTAGTGAAGTTTCCTTTTAAATAAGTGTAAGCTAGCGTTATTTATACCTATTATTCGTTGAATAAATACTGCATTTTAGCATGCATAGGAATTGCAATTTTGTTGCTTAACAAATAAAATTCTTATGAAAGCAATTAAAAACAAAGTGCAATTGATTGGTCACTTAGGGGCTGATCCAGAAATGAAAATTTTTAAGCAGGATAACAAATTAGCCAATATGCGTTTGGCCGTAAATGATAGGTATAAAAATGCCAACGGAGAGTGGATGGATGAAACGCAATGGTTTAATTTAGTAGCTTGGTCAAAGTTGGCGTTGTATGCAGAAAAATATTTAATAAAGGGTACTGAGATAGCGGTGGAGGGCAGATTACTAACTAAGTCTTACACAGATAAAAATGCAGTAAAACGGATTAGTACAGACATCATTGTTTCTGAAATTTTAATTTTAAGTAAAAAAAATTCAGCCTTAAAAGAATTAGTTTAAAAATGAGTGTTTTGTATCTTTGTGAACTATGAACTCGCTTAATAATACAAAACCCAGTTTACATACCGTACTTACTCCCCAGTTGTTAGATCTTTATGAAATCAAAGACAGTATTGTTGTGATCATAGATGTCTTTAGAGCCACCTCCACCATTGCTACTGCTTTGTACAACGGAGCTAGTAAAGTGATTCCTGTAGACACTGCTGAGCTTTGTATTGAAGTGGGTAAACAAACTGGTGGAGTAACTGCTGGTGAAAGAGATGGAAAAATTATTCCTGGATTATCCTATGGCAATTCTCCATCAGAATATCCAAGGTCTTTTATTGAAAATAAAACATTAGTAATCACCACCACCAATGGTACTAAGCTATTGCACATGGCATTGAAGCAAGGAGCTAAAAATATCATTACAGGTTCTTTTCCCAATTTGAGTAAAGTGGTTGAATTTTTAAAAAGTCAAAACGCACCGGTGATCCTTGCCTGTTCGGGATGGAAAAATAAATTTAATATTGAAGATGTCTTATTTGCTGGAGCCGTTATAGAAGAAGTAAAAGCCCATTTTGAGATTCATTGTGATAGCAGTTTTATGGCTAATCAAATGTATCTAGCACAAAAAGATCATTTAACTGATTATATTAAAACGGTTACTCATTGGAATCGATTGGCTGCTTTTGGCCTGGAAGCTGATATGTTGTATTGCATTTCAAGGGATACGGCACCTTCTTTACCCCTTTTTAAGGAGGGCGCACTCGTAAATCAGGCTTAATTTCTGTTATTTTCCACATTCGTTCCAACAGGACTAGTTATATAGCACTCAAAGCCTTACATTTGCAAATTGCCCTTTTTTAAGGGCTTTTTGTACCATTATGGCATTACCCTATTTAGTAAAACACATTTATAGCTACGGCACCGAAGAGGTGATTCGCCGTGGAAAGAAAATATTTGCACTTAAAAATATTGAACTTGTAAAATTTGATCCTTTAATTGGAACCATATTTTGCAGGGTGAAAGATGATGGGTATAGTACCTATTATAAAGTAACGATTGAAAATTTTAAAAGTGCTGCAACTTTATCATTAAGATGTGGCTGTCCTTATAATTTATCTGAGGTATGTAGACATAAAGCAGCTGCTTTATTTTATGTACAAGATTTATTGGATAAGAATTTATTAGACTACAAACCTGCTTCTTATAAAACAACCCATACTTTATTAAGAACAAAAAGTTTAGATCTAAAAATGATTCGAATGCTTTGTTCTAAAGCTATATTTGAAAAGGCAGAAGAAACCTTAAAATCGATAAGGCCTCATATTGTCGAAAGTGAAAATGAAAAAGTGGTAGCTGAATTTCACGATAAAGGAAAAACGCATCATATTATTATTCAAAAAAATGAAGAACGTTTTTTTGATACTTCCTGTGATTGTTTGTCTGAAACCGAATACCCGCTTTGCTTACATAAGACCATTTTACTGCTACAACTATTTCAATTAAAAGGAGCTGATTATTTTGAAACGATTAGAAATTGGGACAGAGAAAAAAACAAACTATTGGCCTTGTATGGTTATACATTAGACGATTATATCGAAGATAAGTTTGAATTTATTTATCATGATGGCAAACCCTTTTTAAAAGTATTAGACGAAAAGGTTTTAAAGTTGAATTCAAACGCGCCAGTTGCAATGATAAGACCTAAGTCGAATGATTGGGACTTAGAGGAGGACGAGGACAAAGTAATTAGTAAGCAAGAAGTAAAAGAACGTTTTGGGATTGTTATGCAACACCAACCTTCGGCCTATCCCTATATTACCTTTAATGTAATTAAGGGGGAAGTAAATGAGGAGGGCGCTTCCTTTATTGGGAAAGTGGAAAAAGTTGATTTAGCTAAATTGGTGTTACCTGCATTAATTAAAGAAGAAGATAAAATTTTAATACAGCTGGTAAAAAAACTGCAAACTGCAGAAATGTCAAAGTACTTAAATAAAAACTCACCATTTCAAGGCATTTGGGATACCATAGTACATGCAGAGGAAGATAGTTTGCCAGAAGAGACAAAAGAATTAATTCAAGAATACTTACATCCAAAATTGGAGAAAGTTTGGAGAGATTTATCGGAACATCCCTTTAATTTTTTCTTACCACATAACAAGCCTTTTACTACAGCCAATCTACAGAAGGCGGAATTGGTATTCAATACCATACAACCAAGCTTTAAAGTAGAAAAAGAAGACAGCAGATACCTTATTTATGCCAGTGTTAATTTACAAGAAGGCAATATTCCATTAGAAGAGAATCATGCCAAGTCGAATTTTATTTTTCAATACCATCATCAATTTTTTGTTTGGAAAAACAGAGACGATTTATCATGGGTGGAGAAATTTATGCCTCAAGGTTTTCATGAAATTGAATTAGATCAGTGGCCAAAATATTTGCAAAGTACTTTATTGCCTTTGTCAAAAAAATATCATGTAGCATTAGAGAATGTCATTCAAGAAAAAGTAAGTGGAGTTAAACCTCAATTACAAATTTTATTAAAAGAAAGTGGCGATTATCTATTTTTTGAACCATTGTATGTTTATAAGGATATGGTTGTTCAAAAAGAAGACGGTCCGTCAGTGATCCAACAAGTGGGAGATAAAATTATCATCTTAGAAAGAGACCTGGCTGCTGAAAGGCAATTGATGAATGTGATTGAACAACTTCATTCTGGTTTTATACGACCTAATGAAGGAAATGTTTTAGCCTTAAAAGGAGCAGAGGTATTAAAAAATAATTGGTTCTTTTTGTTTATAGATACGCTACGTGAAAAACAAATACCATTATTTGGAACAGAATATTTAAAACAATTTAAATTCAATACTGCTAAGCCATCCACCAAATTATACATTAGTAGTAATACAGATTGGTTTGATGCAAAAGTAGAAATCTCTTTCGGAGAGCAAAAGGTTTCAATTCAAGATATAAAAAATATGTTGTCTAATAAACAACAGTTTGTGCCTTTGAAAGATGGCAGTTTAGGTGTGCTTCCAGAGAAATGGTTGAATAAATATTCCTTGTTGTTTAAAGTAGGTGAAGGGAAAGCAGATAATTTAAAACTAAGTAAATACCATTTTTCTATTTTAGATGAATTGTATCAACAAAGAGATGAGGAAGAAATTATATTTCAGTTGGAAGGCAAGTATGAAAAAATTAGAGAACGTTATGCTATCGCAGATGTAACACCTCCAGCACATTTAATGCCTATTTTGCGTCCTTATCAAATCAGTGGTTTCCAATGGTTGAACTATTTACACGATGTGCAGTGGGGAGGCATATTAGCAGATGATATGGGATTAGGAAAGACTATCCAAACTTTATCTTTTTTACAACATTTAAAACAAAAGAATGGTAAGCTGGTGGCCTTGGTAGTTTGTCCTACCACGCTTTTGTACAACTGGCAGAATGAATTAAAAAAATTTACTCCTAGTTTAACGTATCATATCCATCATGGAGGCAGCAGAAATAAACAATTAATATTAAAAGAGGAAGTAGAAGTGATCATAACCACTTACGGTACTTTAAGAAGTGATATTAAAATGTTTGTAGAAGTTAATTTTGATTACGTCATTTTAGATGAAAGCCAGGCCATTAAAAACCCTGCTAGTAAAGTGACTAAAGCTGCGTGCTTGTTAAAGGCGACTAATAAATTGTGCTTGAGTGGTACGCCCTTACAAAACAATACTTTTGATATTTATGCTCAAATGAATTTCTTAAACCCAGGTATGTTGGGTACGGTTGAATATTTCAAGCATAATTTCTCTATGCCTATTGATAAATTTGATGAGCAAGAGCAAAAAGAACACCTACGTAAATTTGTATTCCCGTTCATTTTAAGAAGAACCAAAGAGCAAGTGGCTAAAGACCTGCCAGAAAAACAAGAGATGGTATTGTATTGTGAAATGGGAGACGCACAGCGAAAAATTTACGAAGCCTACCGAAATGATTACAGAGATAAGTTAATTGGAATGGTAGAAGAGAAAGGCATACAAAAATCTCAACTTTCTATCTTACAAGGTTTGATGAAGCTGAGACAAATTTGTGATAGTCCAGCTATTTTAAAAGACGAAGCGTATCCAAATGAATCTGTAAAATTGGAAGAACTTACCCGTGAAATAGCTGAAAATATTGGCGGACATAAAGCGTTGGTATTTTCTCAATTTTTAGGCATGCTAGCTTTGATTAAAGAACAATTAAAGAAATTAGGTATTGATTATGAATATTTTGACGGAGGAAGTACCATTCAAGAAAGAGAACGCGCCATTGAAAGATTCCAAAATGATGACAACTGTCGAGTATTTTTAATTTCATTAAAAGCAGGTGGAGTGGGTTTGAATTTAACTGCAGCTGACTATGTATATATCGTTGATCCTTGGTGGAACCCAGCTGTAGAACAACAAGCCATCGACAGGACGCATAGAATAGGGCAAACTAAAAATATCTTTGCGTATCGTATGATTTGTAATGATACGGTTGAAGATAAAATATTGAAACTACAAGAAAGGAAAAGAAATTTAGCCAAAGAGTTAATATCAGATGAAGTAGGTTTTGTTAAGTCTTTAACTAAGGATGACATTGCTTATTTATTTAGTTAATCTTCACATTTTTTTATGCTAGCCCATTTTATTTATTATATTTAATTAACAAAATTTAATAAATGAAAAAGCGAATACTTTTTTTAGTAGGTATATTTTTTTATACCAGTCAGCAAGCGCAATCGCCAATTCAGTATCACACAATAGAAAATCTTTCTATTTTAGGAAGGGCCTTCCCTAATCAAACTATCTATCAACGTTTTCCAGATAGTTTAGCAAGCTTTTTAAGGGTACCAGTTTGGCAACTAAGTAAAAATTCTACCGGGTTAGCCATTTACTTTGAAACCAATTCAAAGCAAATTAGTGCAAAATGGAAAACAGGAGCCACCACTAGCTTCCCGCATGTAGCCAATACACTGGTTAAAGGACTAGATTTATATGCCTTGGATCATGATCAATGGTATTATGTAGGTATTGGAAAACCTAATCAAGCTGTTTATCAAGAGGCGTCTATCATAAAGGATTTAGATGGATCATTAAGGCAATATTTATTGTATTTACCAGATTATGAAACAACCGATTCCTTATTGATTGGAATAGATTCAACTGCTTTATTACAAAATAGCAATCGCCCAATTTTCAAAAAGAATAAGCCAATTGTATTTTATGGAACCAGTATCGTTCAAGGTGCTTCTGCCATGCGCAGCGGGATGGCGTATCCCGCCATTATTGAAAGACAATTAAAAAGGGAAACCATCAATTTGGGATTTAGTGGTAATGGACAACTGGACTCTATATTAGCAGTGATCATGTCAACCATTGATGCTTCTTGTTTTGTAATTGATTGTGGTCCTAATTTAACGCCGCAACAGGCAAAGGAAAGAACCTTACCTTTTTTAAAACAGCTTAAACAACTAAGCCCCAACACACCTATATTATTAATTGAACAAATAAATTACCCAACAGCACGCTTTGTTTCAAGTGTCGATGAAAAAATAAAATTGATTAATAAAAGTTTTTCAGACGCTTTTGAAACTTTAAATAAAGAGGGTTTTACTGGTATTTATTATTTACCAGCTAAAGGACTTATTGGCGAAGATGGGGAAGCTACAGTTGACGGAGTTCATTTAACTGATCTTGGATTTTATAGAATGGCACAATCCATTATAAAAAAATTAAAAACAATTTTATAATCCAATCTATTTTGATTCTGCTGCCGCTAGGTTTGCTTTTGGATTTTTTAAAAATTCATTTTTACATTCGGTCGAACAAAATCCGAGCACTTTATTTTGAAAATGGGCAGTATCACTTATGCCAGCGGTTACTGGCATGCCACAACTAGGATCTTTTTTATTGTCAACCAAGGAGACACTATATGTCTTTTCATCTGCTTTTTCGCTGATGGTCACCTTAGTAGTATCAGCAACAGATGCTGTTTTATTCGCGTTGTTTTGGCCGCAGGCAAGTAGGAAGCAGCTACATCCAATAACAAAACTATTCGTGAAAATTTTCATATTTGAGGATTTGGATCAAAATTACAATTAAAAAGCAGCTTTTGAAAAACTAACGATCATTCACTTTTAGAGCTGTATTTTTCTAAAAGACAGTGTTGGAACAAATTAGGGGGGGTCTTAGACCCCATTTGTCTATTTTATTTAATACTTTTATACCCTCCTTCCTATTAAAAGGAGTAATCTAAATGAAACAGGTACAATTACATATTACTAAAGCTTGTGCTATCATTGCACCAGTATCTGTTTTAAATGAACCGAGCCCTATGATGATGCCTAGTATCGTTGGATTTTTCTGCCGACGTGGATTCTGATAGGACGAGCAATTGGCACTTGCCCCTATCAGTGGAAAAAACCCCAAAGAATCTATCTTACGCCAGCATTCTACTTTCCTTAAAATTAATAGCTCATTGGAACAAAAAATTATAGTTCGCGTAGCCCACAGTGGGGACGCTTCTTTTGCAAATACCATTACTGATGAAATGGCATCATCTGCGCAAGCGCGTGGTACGGGAATCGCTAAACGTAGCCCAGAATATGTGGCCAAAAAAATCAATGAAGGCAAGTCTGTGATCGCAGTTACCGAAGATGGTACCTGGGTAGGCTTTTGTTATATCGAAGCATGGCAGCACGGACAGTTTGTAGCCAATAGTGGTTTAATTGTAGCCCCTGCTTTTAGAAAAACCGGCATTGCTAAAAAAATTAAGCAAACGATTTTTCAATTATCTAGAGAAACCTATCCTACTGCTAAAATATTTGGATTAACAACGGGTTTAGCGGTGATGAAAATAAATAGTGAATTAGGCTATGAGCCAGTCACCTATAGTGAACTAACCGATGATGAAGAATTTTGGGCTGGTTGTAAAAGTTGTGTGAACTATGAAATTTTAATGAGCAAGGATCGTAAAAATTGCATGTGTACTGCTATGTTGTATGAACCCAAGCAACCGCATACTGTTGAAGTAGTAGCGGCTGAATTTTCAAATAACTCTAAGTTGTACGAGCGTTTTATGAAAATAAAACAAAGTAAATTATTGAACTGGTTTAGAAAAAAATAAATGTTATGGAAAAAGTTGTATTAGGATTTAGTGGAGGTTTAGATACTACGTTTTGTGTAAAATACTTAACGGAGGATAAGGGATTAGAAGTACACAGTGTCATTGTGAATACCGGTGGTTTTACCGAAGAGGAATTAAAAAAAGTAGAAGAACATGCTTATGCTTTGGGCGTAAAAACACATACTTCTGTAAATGCAGTGGAAGGTTACTATGATAGTATTATCAAGTATTTGATTTATGGAAATGTTTTAAAAAACAATACCTATCCATTAAGTGTGAGTGCAGAGCGTTTAAGTCAAGCTTTACATATTGCGGAGCATGTAAAAAAATTAGGTGCTAAATTAGTAGCACATGGCAGTACAGGTGCTGGCAATGATCAGGTTCGTTTTGATATGATATTTCAAATCATGATTCCTGGCATTGAGATTTTAACACCGATACGTGATTTACAATTAAGTAGAGAAGCAGAAATTGACTATTTAAAAGGGAAAGGTGTTCAAATGAATTTTGAAAAAGCAGCCTATTCAATTAATAAAGGGTTGTGGGGCACCAGTGTGGGTGGAAAAGAAACACTGAATTCAAAAGGGATGCTGCCAGAAAGTGCATGGCCAACTCAAATGACTAAAGAAGGGGCGAGTGAAGAAATGGTGATTAGCTTTGAAAAAGGAGAAATTAAAAAAGTAAATGGTCAAGCCTTTGCGCATCCAACAGAGGCCATTCAATTTATACAATCTATTGCTGGTGCATATGGTATTGGAAGAGATATTCATATAGGAGATACCATTATAGGAATTAAAGGTCGTGTAGGTTTTGAAGCAGCAGGGCCCATGGTTATTTTAAAAGCACACCATGCTTTAGAAAAACATGTATTAACTAAATGGCAATTATCTTGGAAGGATCAGTTAGCTCAGTTTTACGGTAACTGGTTACACGAAGGTCAAATACTTGATCCCGTGATGCGTGATATAGAAGCTTACTTAACTAGTGCCCAAGAACAAGTAACAGGAATAGTATCTATACAACTACATCCTTATCGTTTTCAAATTATAGGTATTGAATCAGACAATGATTTAATGAGTGCAAAATTTGGAAAATATGGAGAAATGAATACAGGCTGGACAGGTAATGATGTAAGAGGCTTCACCAAAATATTTGGTAACCAAGTAAGCATCTTTCATCAAATAAAAGAATCGAATAAAAAGTAAACAGTCATGCAAAAGATAAATATAGGTATTGTGGGTGGAGCAGGATATACAGGTGGTGAATTACTGCGTGTATTAGTTCGCCATGCGCAAGTGCAAATTAATTTTGTGCATAGTACTAGTAGCGCCGGTCAATTAGTGAGCTCGGTACATACCGACTTATTAGGCGATACCGATTTAGTTTTCACAAACAGTCTTCAAGATAATATTGATATTTTGTTTTTATGTCTAGGACATGGGGAAGCAGTGAAATTTTTAGCATCGAATACTATTTCGCCCAAAATAAAAATCATCGACCTATCACAAGACTTTAGATTAACTAGTACGGCAAAACAAGGAGACAGAAATTTTATATACGGCTTACCAGAATTAAATAAAGCGACTATTCAAACTGCTCATAATATTGCCAACCCTGGTTGCTTTGCTACCGCTATTCAATTAGGCTTATTACCCTTGGCATCTAAAGGCGTATTGAAGGATGTATACACAACGGGTATAACTGGTTCCACCGGGGCGGGCCAAGGTTTATCTAACAGCAGTCATTTTAGTTGGAGAGCTAATAATATCCAACCTTATAAAACTTTAGCGCATCAACATTTAGATGAAATAAAACAAAGCTTGCATCAATTACAAGGCAATAACAATACAGCTGTTCACTTTGTACCATGGAGAGGCGATTTTACCAGAGGTATTTTTGTAAGCAGTATTTTGGAAACTACCTTAAGCCTAAGTGAACTCAATAAAATTTATGCAGACTATTATTCGGGTCATCCTTTCACACATGTTTCATTAAGCCCCATTGATTTAAAACAAGTAGTGAATACCAATAAGTGTTTAATTCATATTGAACAAAAAGAAAATAAAATAGTGGTACATACCGCTATTGATAATTTATTAAAAGGCGCAGTGGGTCAAGCGGTGCAAAATATGAATTTGATGATGGGTTTGGAAGAAACAGCAGGCATTCAATTAAAAGCAAGTAATTTTTAAAATAAATACAATGTCTTTATTTCAAGTATATCCTTTACAACCTATTGCCATTACCAAGGCCTTGGGATCTTATGTTTGGGACGATAAGGGTACAAAATATTTAGACATGTATGGCGGTCATGCAGTTATTAGTATTGGTCATACGCATCCGCATTGGGTAAAGCGTATTGAAGACCAATTACATGCCATGGCTTTTTATTCTAATTCAGTGATTATGCCCATTCAAGAAGAATTGGCAGCTGCCTTAAATAAAATAAGCGGTAAGCAGGACTATCAATTATTTTTATGCAATAGTGGCGCAGAGGCGAATGAAAATGCTTTAAAATTAGCTTCCTTTCATACGGGTAGAAAAAAAATAATTTCTTTTTCAAAAGCATTCCATGGAAGAACTTCTTTAGCAGTGGCTGCTACCGATAATCCAAGTATTATAGCGCCTGTGAATGAAACAGGTAATATTATTTTCTTACCCTTCAATGATGTAGAATCCTTAACAGTCTGTTTTGCCAAACAAGGAGATGAAATTGCAGGGGTTATTATTGAAGGCATTCAAGGGGTTGCAGGTATATATGAGGCCACCCATATTTTTTTACAAACTATTCGTGCATTATGTGATAAGCATGGCGCCGTTTATATAGCCGATAGTGTGCAATGTGGTTATGGCCGTTCTGGTAAATTCTTTGCACATGACTATGCAGGAGTGAACGCCGATATTTATTCAATGGCCAAGGGAATGGGGAATGGATTTCCTATTGGTGGTATTTTAATTGCACCCCATATTCAAGCAAAGTTAGGTATGTTAGGTACCACCTTTGGGGGCAATCCTTTAGCTTGTGCTGCCGCATTAGCAGTGATTGAAGTAATGCAAAAAGAAAATTTGATTAAAGCTGCCGAAGAAAAAGGAGTTTATTTAATAAACGCATTAAAAAATACTCAAGGAGTGAAGACGGTAAGAGGAAGAGGTTTAATGATTGGCTTTGAAATGGAAGCAGGATTGGAGGACATTCGTAAAGTATTATTGAATGACTTAAAAATATTTACTGGTGAGGCTAAACCAAATGTGGTAAGACTGCTGCCATCATTAGCGATTAGCATGGAGGATATCAATTTATTTTTAACCGGGTTGAATAAGGCGATTCAACTTTTGAAGCAAAAGAACGATTAAGTCATGAAACAGTTTATTTCAGTAAAGGATGTGAAGGATATTAATGTATTGGTAAAACAAGCATTATACTATAAAGCAAATCCGTTTGCAGATAAGGCATTGGGTGCGCATAAAAGAATTGGATTACTTTTTTTAAATCCAAGTTTAAGAACTAGATTAAGTACACAAGTAGCGGCACAGCAATTAGGTATGGAGCCAATTGTTTTTAACGTAGATAAGGAAGGTTGGGCTTTGGAGTTTACAGAAGGTGCCATCATGAATGGAACTACCGTAGAGCATATAAAAGATGCAGCACCTGTGTTAGGTAATTATTTTGATATTTTATGTATTAGAACTTTTCCTGGCTTAGTCAATAAAGAAGAAGACTATAGTGAAAAAATAATCAACCAGTTTATTAAATATGCAGGTATTCCTATTGTAAGTTTAGAATCAGCGACGCTTCATCCATTACAATCCTTAACAGATATTATTACCATACAAGAGTCAATGGATGCTAATCCTCGATTTATAAATAAGAAACCTAAAATTGTTTTAACCTGGGCGCCACATATCAAACCTATCCCACAATGTGTAGCCAATAGTTTTAGCGAATGGGTAAATGCATGGGGAGCAGCCGATTTTGTAATCACACATCCTAAAGGCCACGAACTTTCTACTGAATTTACAAAAGGTGTGAGTATTACCAACGATCAAGAAGCGGCATTAAAAGAGGCAGATTTTGTGTACGTAAAAAATTGGAGTAGCTACGAACAATATGGTAAAATTTTATGTGAAGATGCTCAATGGATGATGAATAATAATAAACTAGCGCTTACCAATAATGCAAAAGTGATGCATTGTTTACCTGTAAGAAGAAATATAGAATTGAGTGATGAAATTTTGGATGGGCCTAATAGCTTAGTAACTAAAGAAGCGGCTAATAGAGTATGGGCGGCACAAGCGGTGTTGTCTGAAATTTTGAAAAATTATTAAAAATTTAGGAGAATTATAAAACGAATTGAAGTAACTAATTATATGGAATCATTGTATGTTATTAAAATAGGAGGCAATATTGTTGACAATCCAACTTTGTTAACTGCTTGCTTGCAATCTTTTGCGCAAGTAAAGGGCCAAGTTATTTTAGTGCATGGTGGAGGTAAGTTAGCTACTAGTATAGCTACTTCTATGGGCGTGGAACAAAAAATGGTAGATGGCAGAAGAATTACGGATGAAGCAACCCTAAAAATAGTCACGATGGTGTACGCTGGCTATATTAATAAAAGCATTGTGGCGCAATTGCAAGCAGAAGGCCTTGATGCTATTGGATTATCTGGAGTAGATGGCAATTTAATACTTGCACATAAAAGAATCAATGCCACAATTGATTTTGGTTTTGTTGGGGATATCGATCAAATAAATACCCCTTTGCTTTTACAATTACTTTCTAACAACAGTACACTTGTGATTGCCCCTATTACACATGATGGGCATGGCCAACTGCTTAATACCAATGCGGATACCATTGCGCAAAGTATTGCTACTTCTTTGGCGAAGCACTTTCAAGTGAATTTGATTTATGGCTTTGAAAAAGAAGGCGTATTAAGTGATATTGACGATCCTAGTTCTGTAATTTTGCAAATTGATAATACAGCATACAACAATTTGAAAGAAAAAAAGGTCATATTTGAAGGAATGATTCCCAAAATTGACAATGCTTTTTTGGCACTTGAAAATGGAGTACAATCTGTGATCATAGGCAAAGCAGAAAGATTAAATGAATTAATAAAAGGCACCGCAGGTACCACAATTAAATTATAATGTCACAACATTACGATACTACTTATTTTAATAATATAGCATTGCTGCAAAAGGAGGCCGTTGATTTATTAAAAAATTTAATAGCTATTCCATCTTTTAGTAAGGAGGAAGATAAAACAGCGGCGCACATTAGTCAATTTTTGACAGCACGTACTATTCAAGTGGAGCAAGCTAAAAATAATGTATGGGCCACTAATTTACATTTTGATGCTGCTAAGCCTTCCTTATTATTAAACTCACACCATGATACGGTGAGGCCTAATAAAGGCTATACACTTGAGCCTTTTCATCCAATCGAAAAAGAAGGTAAAATATATGGATTAGGTAGCAATGATGCCGGTGGCTGTTTGGTTAGTTTAATAGCTACGTTCTTGTATTTTTATCCGCAAACTAATTTACCTTATAATATTGTTTTAGTAGCTTCTGCAGAAGAAGAAATTTCAGGACACGATGGTATTGAATTGGCTTTACCTCAATTGCCTACCATTGATTTTGGTATTGTTGGAGAACCTACTAAAATGGAAATGGCCATTGCGGAGAGAGGCTTACTTGTTTTAGATGTCGTGGCAACTGGCATTGCTGGGCACGCAGCAAGAGAAGAAGGAGTAAATGCTTTGTACAAAATAATGCCTGATATCGATTGGTTTAAAAGTTTTGAATTTGAAAAAGTATCTCCCATATTAGGAAAAGTAAAGATGAGTGTAACTTCCATTGAAACTGATAATAAGCAACACAATGTGGTCCCTTCTAATTGTAAAATGGTGGTGGATGTTCGTGTGAATGAATTGTATTCATTTGAAGAGATTTTGGAAACTATTGGCCAGCATATCAATGCAATAGCTACACCCAGAAGTGTAAGAATGCGTTCAACTAGCATAGCACTCGACCACCCTTTAGTTAAAGCGGGGTTGGTATTAGGAAAAGGGTATTATGGTTCTGTAACTACTTCGGATAAAGCATTAATGCCATTTCCTGCTTTAAAAATGGGGCCTGGTGATTCTGCTAGAAGTCATACAGCAGATGAATTTATTTTTATAAAAGAGATAGAGGATGGAATTGTAACTTATATTCAATTACTTGAAAAAATGTTTAATCATGAGTAAGCTTTGGCAAAAAAATAGCAATACATCCGCTTTGGTAGAAAAATTTACTATAGGAAATGATCAAGCCATGGATACTTATCTGGCTGCCTACGATGTATTGGGGTCTATTGCACATACCACTATGTTGGCTGAAGTGGGACTATTAACCGCAGTGGAACAAGCCCAACTTAAAAAAGCGTTAATTGAAATTTATCAAAAAATACAAGCGGGCGAATTCAAATTGGATCCAGGAGTGGAAGACATTCATTCACAAGTAGAAATGATGTTGACTGAAAGTTTAGGAGATGTTGGAAAAAAAATTCATAGTGCTAGGAGTAGGAATGATCAAGTTTTAGTAGACATTAAATTATTTTTACGTGCCGAATTAATTAGTATGAGTGCTGCTGTTCAATCATTTTTTACTTTACTTCAAGAAAAAAGTGAAGCACATAAAAATGATTTACTTCCTGGATATACTCATTTGCAATTGGCCATGCCTTCTTCATTTGGTTTATGGTTAGGTGCTTATGCCGAAAGCTTAGTTGATGATATGACGATGTTACAAGCAGCGTATACCATTGTAAATAAAAATCCCTTAGGATCAGCAGCGGGATATGGATCATCCTTTCCTATCAATAGAAAAAGAACTACTGAATTATTAGGTTTTGAAACACTTAACTACAATGTGGTCTATGCCCAAATGGGTCGTGGAAAAGCAGAGCGAGTAACTGCTATGGCATTGGCAAATATTGCAGATACTTTATCAAAACTAAGTATGGATGCTTGCTTGTTTATGAACCAAAATTTTGGATTTATACAATTCCCCGAAGAATTAACTACCGGATCAAGTATTATGCCGCATAAAAAAAATCCAGATGTTTTTGAATTGATAAGAGCCTACTGCAATCGAATTAAAGCTTTGCCTAATGAAATCATGATGATGACTACTAATTTACCTTCTGGTTATCACCGCGATTTACAATTATTAAAAGAGCATTTGTTTCCTGCTTTTACCCAATTAAAAAACTGCATGGAGATGGCTACTTTGATGATTCAAAATATGGAAGTGAAAAAAGATTTATTGGAAGATCCAAAATATCAATATTTATTTAGTGTGGAAGAAGTAAACAAATTAGTAATAGGTGGAATGCCTTTTAGAGATGCTTATAAGCAAGTAGGTTTGGCGATTGAAGCTGGTAATTTTACTTATACGACACAAATGAAGCATACCCATCAAGGTAGTTTGGGGAATCTATGTACTTCACAAATAGCAGCGACCATGCAAAAAGTGGTAGCAGCTATGGAAATTGTTAAAGTAGAACAACAAATCAAACAATTATTGAAATTTTAAGCTAATAATTCAAAACCTTGCTCTACTTTTGAGCCTCTTAAGAAGAAAAAAATATACTATGAAAAAAACATTACTTATTTTAAGTTTAGTTGTTGCAAGCACGAGTGTCATGGCACAAACTAATACTAACCCACCTAAGCAAATCAAAGTGGGAAATGCGCAATTGAAAGTTGTAAATGTAAAAATAGCTTCAGGTACAACCCCCTCTGTGGTCTTTAAAAATGCCAAAGACAGTGCTTCTTATGCATTGGGGTATAGAATTGCTCAGAGTATGAAGGGCCAAGGCTTACAAGCTATTAATTTGGACATCTTTGAAAAGGGCATGAGTGCTGGATTTCTTTCAAAAGGAGTCATCCCAGATAGTTTATTAGACAATTGTATTAAAACCTACCAAGATAAAATGAGTCAAGAAAAAATCACAGCAAATCGTGCAGCAGGCGCTGCCTTTTTAGCAGAAAATGCAAAAAAACCAGGCGTGGTTAAAATGTCTAATGGTATGCAATACCTAGTCATAGTAGCTGGTAAAGATACCACCAAGCCAACACTAAAAAGTAAAGTAAAAGTACATTACCATGGTACGCTTATTGACGGAACTGTTTTTGATAGTTCTGTTCAAAGAGGGGAACCCATCAGTTTTCCTTTGAATGGCGTTATTAAAGGATGGCAAGATGGCTTACAATTGATGTCTTTGGGCAGCAAATGGAAGTTGTTCATTCCTTCTGAATTGGCTTATGGCGAACGTTCTGCTGGACCAACTATAGGACCAGGGTCTACTTTGATATTTGAAGTAGAATTATTGGGTATAGAATAAGCTTTAATTAATTTTTAAACACCCCCTTCCTGAATTCAAAGGAGGGGGGTGTTTTTATTAGTATTATGTGGTAAATTTGTAGCAGTTATAAAACAGAATTATGAATCAGAAGCTTTTAGTCTTAATCACCTTTGTGGCCCTATTTTTTGGCTGTTCTCCTAATAATGTAAAAATAGATGCCTCCATTTCAAAATTATTGGACAGTGCAGGGGTACAAGGCAGTTTTGCTTTATTGGAAAATGGATCTGGCCAATTTACGATTTCAAATTTGTCTCGTTATAAAGATTCAGCTTATAGCCCTTTAAACACTTTTTTTATTATTCCTAGTTTGATGGCTTTAGACAATGGCATGATTACACAAAATGCCAGTACCTGGGTAAGTGCAGATTCCATTGCCTTTTATCAGCAGCTTATAGTTAACATAGGAAGAACAGCCTTAATTAAAACCATTGATTCTATTCATTATGGTAAAGGAATAGTAAGCAACAACTTGAATGAATTTTGGAGAGATAATTCCTTGCGTATAACTGCAGATGAGCAACTTGGACTTATTAAAAAAATGTTTTTTAAAGAATTACCCTTTCAAAAACGTTCTCAGGAAATGTTCAAAAAAATGATTTCCAAAGAAGACAATAGCAATTATCATTTAAGTTATATGGAAGCAGCTGATAGCTTGACTCAAATTTCTTGGGTAGTTGGTTTTGTTGAAGAAAATAAACACATTTATTTTTTTGTTTTAAATACAACTGCGTCTAAACAAGGTTCGGCACCTAATGGGACTGTTCAATCTGCCGTACCCTTGTTAAAAACAATCTTACTACAACAAGGATTTTTAAAAGGACTTAGATAGGACAATAAAATAATTATCTTTACTATTTCAATTTTATGGAACAATATTGTAATTCACTTACCAGTTATCAACGTTTAATTACCCGAGAAGTAAAAGTGGGTAATTTAATGATTGGAGGAGGTCATCCTATTCGTATTCAAACCATGACAACTACTGATACGCTTGACACTGAAAAAACAGTGGCACAAGTAATTCGTTGTATAGAAGCAGGGGCTGAATTGGTTAGAATCACTGCGCCAAGTAAAACGGAAGCAGAAAACTTAGCAAACATTAAAGCTGCTTTACATGCCAAAGGATATACCACACCTTTAGTTGCTGATATTCATTTCACACCAAATGCGGCCGAAATTGCTGCCACCATTGTAGAAAAAGTGAGAGTGAATCCAGGTAATTATGTGGACAAGAAAAAATTTGAACAAATTGAATATACCGATGCGGAGTATCTTGAAGAGATAGAAAGAATTAGAGAAAGATTTTCTCCATTGGTACTTATTTGTAAGCAGCATGGAACTGCAATGCGTATTGGCACCAATCATGGTTCCTTGAGTGATAGAATTATGAGTAGGTATGGTGATACTGCCATGGGCATGGTTGAAAGTGCAATGGAATTTTTAAGAATTGCAAGAAGCTTAGACTATCATCAAATTATCTTAAGCATGAAATCGAGCAATCCGCTTGTGATGGTGCAAGCTTATCGATTATTGATACAACAAATGCTAAATGAATTTAAGGAATGCTATCCTTTGCATTTAGGTGTTACGGAAGCAGGCGATGGAGAAGATGGCCGTATTAAAAGTGCCATTGGTATTGGTACTTTATTAGAAGACGGCATTGGAGATACCATTAGAGTGAGTTTAACGGAAGATCCAGAATTAGAAATACCAGTTTGTAAGGATTTAGTAAAAAGATATCCTGCTAATCGGATGAAAGGAATTCAGCACATTCCAACCATTGAAAAATTGGCCTATAATCCATTTGAATACAAAAGAAGGGCTACTGTAAACAATAGTATCATTGGGGGAAAATCGGTTCCGGTAGTGTTGGCCGACTTTAGACACAAGGCAATAATTGTTCCGGATGATTTAATATCAATTGGTTATCAATATGATGCGGTTACCGATAAATGGACTATTTCAGACGCTGCTGCAGATTTTATTTATATAGAAAATGCGTTATTAGATTTTGATTTACCTGGTACATTAAGAGTGATTACGAAGCCTGAACTATGGGAAACAGTAACTGATCGCACTAAGTACTTACCTATTTTTGATTATAAGGAATATTTAAAAGCTACTCGAAAAAGTGCTTTTATCAATTTTGTGGAAGTAGATTGTTTTGGATTTAAAAATGGAATAAGAGAAGATCAATTGTTAGCAATTGCTAAGGATAAATCGGTCGTATTTTGCTTGAGCAGCCCATTAGCGCATGCCATGCCAGCGGTGCGTAGAATGCTGGTTCGAATGATGGAATTAAATATAAATAATCCTGTTATTTTAACAACACAAAGTGCATGGACAAGTGCTGATGAACACTTAATTCATTTTGCCACCGAGACAGGGGCTCTTTTATTAGATGGGATGGGAGATGGCTTGTTCCTGGGTGTCAATAAAAAAGTACATGACGAGTTTGCAAATTCTACAGAGGGCGGCAAAGTTTCGGGTAGAAACTATTTTAGCAATCATTCTATGGAGCAGTTTTTAAATACCACTGCATTTGGAATATTGCAAGCCACTAGAACTAGAATTTCAAAAACAGAATATATATCCTGTCCAAGCTGTGGCAGAACCTTATTTGAATTACAAGAAACTACTGCTAAAATACGAAGTGTTACTAGCCATTTGAAAGGATTAAAAATTGCCATCATGGGCTGTATTGTAAATGGACCAGGAGAAATGGCAGATGCGGATTTTGGTTATGTAGGCAGTGGAGTGGGTAAAATTACTTTGTACAAGGGAAAGGAAGTAATGAAAAGAAATATAGACAGTGCTGTAGCGGTAGATGAATTAATACAGCTACTAAAAGAGCATGGCGCTTGGATAGCGCCTCAATAATTTAAAACTTAATCACTTCATGTATTTTATCATTTATACTTTTTGTTATACTTTTTCTTTGCTTCCCTGGCGAGTGATGTATTTGATTAGTGATTTTGTTGCTTTTATTTTACAACATATTGTAAAATATAGAGTTGAGGTGGTAACTCAAAATTTAAACATTGCATTTCCTAATAAGACTACTGCGGAGAGGAGAAAAATTGCCAATGAATTTTACCACCAGTTTGCAGATTCTTTTATAGAGACTTTTAAATTGTTGTCCATGTCGGATGCTAGTTTTAATAAAAGGTTTACCTCTAATGCAGAAGTATTGACTGACTTATACAAGACAGGTCAGAATGTTCAAATAATGGCTGGACATTTTTTTAATTGGGAATTTGCCAATTGGGGTGCGGCTAAATATGGTCAGTATCCATTTATTGGCGTATACATGCCACTGAGTAATCCTCATTTTAATAAAATTATATTAGGCTTAAGAAAAAGGTACGGAAGCATCATGATTCCTGCTACTAATTTTAGAGCACAGTTTCAAAAGTTTGCTACGCAAGGTCGCTATGCCATGGCTTTGGCAGCTGATCAAAATCCAGGCAATCCATTATCGGCTTATTGGGTGCCATTTTTTGGGCAACTAACGCCTTTTGTAAAAGGCCCAGAAAAGGGAGCGAAACTAAATAATACAGCACAAGTTTTTGTACATTTTTATAGAACCAAAAGAGGCTATTACCATTCTCAATACGAAGTCATGACCACCTCACCCAATTATTATAAAGATGGGCAATTGACCGTTTTGTATGTAAAAATACTTGAGGAAAAAATCAAGCAAAATCCAGCCAATTACTTATGGACCCATCGTCGTTGGAGGTATACCTATGACGCTACTAAACACAGTAATTTACTAGTACATTAAATGATAAGAAATTAATTTAAGGAATGATCTTCTTCTGGAGGCTTTTGCTTCGTAGTTTCAAAACTAAATTTATCTTTTATTTCAAGCAACTCCTGCCAACCACCTTTTACGATTCTAATATTATGAATGCCTTGTTTTTTTAATAAACTGGCAGCAAGGGTATTGCTTTCTCCATTATCGGTAATAATATAAATATTAAAATGCTCGTCTAATTCTGACATGCTGCCAGGGTCTCCCATTTCAGAGAGAGGAAGTGCCACTGAATTTTTTATATGCTGCTTATCAAAAACAGGTTCTTCACGTGTATCTAAGATCATTAGGAATTCGTCAAAGGGGATATCCATGGCTAATTCATCTACTTCCACTTCGATAATAAGATCATATTTTTTAGATGCCAAAAGCCAGCTAGCAAAACCACCTATTAAATATCCTTTAATTTGGGTAAACTCGGCCTTGATAAAATAAGCCATCGTTTCTGCTACTAACTCATCTTCCGTTATAAAAACCATGGGTGTATCTTTAGTAAGGATACCCATGGCAATGGCATATTTAATGGTGGCTGGTGTAATATTAAGCGCATTGGGAATATAGCCATCTACAAACAATTCGGCAGGCCTTGTATCAATGATAAAAACAGATTCATCCTTTAGAAGTGCTTGAAATTCTTCGATTGATAAAGACATATTTATCCAACTAATTGTTCAATAAATTTATTTACTTCCTCCAATCGATTGTAATCAACTGTGTAAAAAATAAATTTTCCTTCACGAATAGTAGATACAATACTTGCTCTTCTTAAGATGGCTAAATGTTGTGAAGCTACAGATTGTTCTAATCTTAGTTTAACATAAATCTCAGTTACAGTAACTTTTTTTTGTTCGTCAATTAATTTTACGATTTGTTGACGAAGCTTATGGTTTAAAGCACGCAAAATCATTGCTGCTTTTTTGCTGTGTAGTAAATCTACTTTTAATGGACTTGCGCCATTAGCTAATTGTAATTGTGGAAGTGATTGGTTCATGACATTAATTATTAGGGGGTTTTAACATCGAAAATGCACCACAAAGCTAATCATTTAAATTAAAATTACTTTTTTAATAATATATAAATTCCTAGCAATTTTGGTTTTGTGTATGTATTTTCTCTTTTTTTCAAATTTACTTTGACATATTAAGGAACTAGTAAGTTTAAACCGTTCATCCTTTTTTAACCTTTTTTGGTATAAAAATCTTTCAAATAAGCAGGGCTAGAGTAAGCCACATTTTCAAAGGATTTTTTAGAAAACTTTGATTCTGCTAATTCAATGAAATCCATCAGATTATAGGATACATCGCTTATGTATACGTTTGGATGAGAAGTCAATTCCTTTATTTTACTAGCACCATTTCCTATACATAAAAGAGGGCCATTCTCCACTAGGTTTCCAACAAAGGCTTCATCAAGTAAGATGGCTTGTTCTTCTAAGGTAATTTCTAGCGCCTGGTTAAATAGGGCACCAAATACTTCCATCCTTTTAGCATCAATCATGGTAAAGACTTGTATTTTGTCTCCCAGGCTTTTAAACAAAGCAGTTTTACTAGCTGCATTGGCTAAAAGGGCCAAAGTGGATAGGCCAATTAGTGGTTTTTGAAGGGCATAGGCAATTCCTTTTGCGCTAGAAAGACCCACTCTTAGTCCTGTGTAGCTTCCTGGTCCCATGGTGACCACCACCGCATCTATGTTTGCAAGTGCACAATTTACTGTAGCCGATAATTCTTGAATGGTCGCTTGCACAAAGGCGGCATGGATATGGGGGGTTGTATTCTCTTTACTTGCCAACACCACTCCATCTTTTGTGAATGCAACCATGGCTTTTTCGCCAGCAGTATCAATATGAAGAAGGGTAGCCAAAATTTCAAAATTGTTTTGCAAAAATAGGTGGTGATTTGATAGAAAAACAAGAAATTGCAATCTTAATTTAATTATATGTCAAAAGAAATTATTCAATCAAGTAAAGTACCTGCGCCCATTGGGCCTTATAGTCAAGCAGTTATTGCCAATGGATTTTTATTTGCAAGTGGTCAAGTAGCTTTTAATCCTGCCACAGGGGAATTGGTCTTGTCAGATATCCAGGCTGAAACAAGGCAAGTAATGGAAAATGTAAAAGCTATTTTAGAAGAAGCTAAATTAAGTTTTGCGCATGTTGTTAAAACTTCTATTTTCTTAAGTGATATGCAATTGTTTGCGCAAGTAAATGAAGTGTATGGCAGTTATTTTACGTCTAATTTTCCTGCTCGTGAAACGGTTGCTGTTAAAACTTTGCCACGCAATGTAAATATTGAAATAAGTATTACAGCTGTTATTGAGCTATAATTTTATAAAAAATTGATAATTAGTTTTAAAAACTAAACTTTCATGGGGCTTCATCATAAGAAGCCCCATTTTGTTATTAAAACAATTAGGTGCCCCGCTTAAATTTTCAATAGCTATACTTTTTCTATCTGGTGGTATATACAATTGCAGATAAGGATAATTCATTTCAGCTTGTATCACCAATTTTATTTCATCATTTTCTAGAACACAGTCTTTTTGGTTAGGGTCTAATATAAAACAGTTGTCTAGTTCTCTGGTCTCTATTTTTCTAGAATGGTTAAAAGTATCATCTTCCATCACTTGTCCAGTAGGTAATAGTTGATCGTTAAAAACCACTTTCCCTTTATTTTTAAAAGTTAAACTGCAATCATTCATAAGACCGCCAATGCTAAAGTAGGGATGCCATCCATCCATCATAGGAATTGCTTGTGCTGTCTGATTTGTAATGATGGATTCGACACTTATTTTATTATTTTTTTGTAAATGCCATTTCACAAGTATTGTAAAATTAAATGGGTATCCTTGATCAATACCCATATAGGTATGTTTCAAAATAACAAAAGCACCGTGCTCGTTTGCTTGCGTGTTTTGTATAGAATAAATAGCATCGTATACAATTCCATGAATAGCATCCTTGTTCAAATAGAATTTTTCAATGGTATAAGGCTTGCCTAAAAGCTCGTATTTGCCACTTTTTATTTGACAAGCAAAGGGCGACATTTTAGCCCCTCTAAATCCTTCTTGTTCAAAATGGCTCCATCCATTGCTAAAATCATTGCCATGAACCAGCTGTAACATTTTATGATGATGGGCAACTTGCCAACTATTCATTAGCGCCCCCTTGGTCGTAATGTCAATCACAACCCCGTTTTGGCTGTCGATGAGTTGAACTTTTTTGAAATCAAAAAGTGAAGAAATTTGAATCTCAAAGGCCATTTTAAATTTTGTTTGAATGGAAAATTAAAACTATTCTATTAACTTTGGTAGGTAAAGATTTTAAATATGTATAAATGTTTATTTTTTAGCTGTCTTTTTTTGTCTTTGCAGGTAAGTGGACAGCAATTTACCAAGTATGATAGTACTATGAAAATAGGCAAAGCAGGCTATAGAGTTAGTTGCTTGAATAAATCAACAGAGTCAAATGTTTTTAACATTAGACCTGTAGGATTTAAATCTGAGGCAAGAGATGTTAGTCTAGAATTAAAAGGAAGGGTGCTTGGTGCCGAAGTTGATGATTTTAATGAAGATGGCTTTCCAGATTTAGTGGTTTACATTTATGATAAGGAAAACAAAGCAAATATTTTTAGCCTTACCTCAAAAAATAATGAGAGCTTAGAGCCCATTTATTTCCCAGATATTTTTAACGATATGCAATTATGTAAAGGGTATAGAGGCAAAGATGAATTTAAATTGGTAGAAGGCGTTTTATTTAGAAAGTTCCCTATTTATGATACTGATACGGCTATTAAGATACCCACCAATAAAGTAAGACAAATTATGTATCGCGTAGTGGCTGGTGAAAAAGGATACTTAAAATTTAAGTCCTTTAAAAACTTTGATTTAACCGTTCAATAATTTAATGCACAAAAACTTATTGTCCACTGGTGATGACAATTTTACCAACGCCTTTTTCATTGCCAGCATCATCTCTTACAAACACTAAGTAAATTCCGGAAGCCACTTTACTTCCTTCGTAGGTTTTACCATTCCAAATAGCTTGTCCTCCTAATGCACGTGTTTCATAAACCAATCTGCCATTTAATTCTGTAATTTTTACAATCGCATTTTCTACCAATCCTCTAAAAGCGATAGGCCCATTGTATCCTGGCGCAACAGGGTTGGGGTAAATATCAATATCATTTTGTGTAGTTGCACCAGTAGTAGCGCTGCCCCTATAACTTTCCATTTCATTATTGGTATTAAAAAAAACCTCTCCTTCATTGGGATCAATCATTATTTGTAATAGTGTATCACTTGGAAGTGGGCTGTTGTCTTTGGTAAAATGCTCAATAATGGTTCTACCGTCTGCACTTAATAACCAGGCCCCATTATTGGTTCCAATCCATTTCCTATTGGCCCCGTCTACTGCCATACAATTCACTATTTCTTTTTGAAATAGATAGCCAATAAATCCATTGGTATTTTTTATGGGTGGTAAATAAGCATCACAAATTTCTTTAGAAATGTCACCGCAATTAAAGATGCCAATTCCGTTGTCCGTTCCCACCCAAATGGAACCCTCCTTGTCTTCTACTATGCTTATTACATTGGTACTTGGCAAGTTGCCACCAGATTTAGCAGTGGTTAATTGTTTCCAAATTTCAGTAGGATATACCTCGTTGGATTGGTATAAGTAGATCCCTTGATTTTGTGGTGCAATCATCCAAATCTGTCCTTGCTTATTTACAAGCATTTTGTTTAAACCAGATTTAATAAATTGATTTGGAGGAGTAAATAATTTCCAAGCATTGTCTTTTTTTTGCAAAAGACCTTGCCCATCTAATACTACCCATAAATTTCCAAGGGTACTAAATTGAAGATCCTTGTAGACTCCATTTAAATTTAATGGAGTTATTGTTTCAAAATTTGTATTGCTTGTAGTAGAGTGTAATAAACCATTATTAGTGGTCAACCACCAACTTTCATCTTTTGAATCAACGGTGCTGGCAATACAAATAGGTAAGTTAATATTGTTGCTATTTTTTTGGTAATTTTTCCAACCTGTGCTTGAGTAAGTACTAAAGCCATTGGCATTCCCACTAAACGGGGCTAGTAAGACTTTATCGTTGATGAAAGATTTTCCTTTTATATTTTCAATGGGGCCGCCTAATGTGATCCACTGGCTGCTTGTATTCTTAAGTAACAATCCATTGTTGCTATCTGCCACCCAATAATCATTTTGATTAACTAGTAGTTCCATTGGGTGGTCTAGTATGGTTGAATCTATTAGTACAGTAGTACTTTTATCTGTATTGAGTTGAACTAGAGCGCCTTTGTTTACATAGTTTACGGCAAGCAGAAATATACCTTCCTTTGTAATGCTCACTTGCTTTATAGTGCCTATCTTATTTTTTAGAATAGGGTCGGTGAGTGGGAATTGATATACATTATCCTTGTTGTAAACAGCAATGGTAGTAGTATTGCTGCTTATTTTATTTAGTCCTAAATTTTGATAGGCTTCAAAAAAACGCCATCCATTTGGAACAATCCAATTATTCTTTAACAAACAACTATACAGACCATTCTCGGTTATAGCGTATAAGCTATCTTTAGTAAGGGTAGTTTGATAGGTGACAGTAGGTTGTCTACTGTTGTTGGGAAACCAGGTATCTTTTACTTCATGCTTTACTAAGTCTACCACAACAATTCCAAAATTGGTTGAAACTAATGCCCACTGATTTAATATTTGAATGTCATTAATTTTCTTATTGCCATATAAGTTAGAAATAGCTATATCATTCACATTAAAAACTTGATCCCCTTTTAAAATATCAATATTGCTATTGCTGTAAGCCATCACCAATTGTTGATTTAAAGCATCCCAGGCCATAGCGGCAATACCCACTTCATTTAATCCAGTTGATTTTCCAAGCAACTCAACTTGTTTCTTACTGTCTATGCTAAATACTTGGCCTCTACTTGCTCCATAAATTTTATCTCCTTTTACAATATGAAAGATGCTTTTATTATTGTAATGTTCTCTCCATTGGCCTATTGGCCCTAAAGTATTTTGGCTATTGGCAAATATCGTTTGGCTTAATATTGCAAATAATAGAATGGATCTAAACATTTGATTATTTTAAGGCGGCATAAATTCGCTCCTGAATTTTAGATCTCATGTTTAAGGCATTGTACACTTTGCTATTCCTTGTTGGATACACTCTATTCGACAGGAAAATAAATAATAGTTGATTATCAGGATCAGCCCAAACGCAAGTGCCTGTAAATCCAGTATGACCAAAAGTACTAGGAGAAGCACTTAAGCAAGGGTAGGGATCTTTAAGGGAAGCGTTATTTTTTTCTGGCTTATCAAATCCAAGCCCTCTGCGACTATTTTCAGTTTGGTAGGAAGTGAAAAGATCTACTGTATTTTGCTGAAAATAGGTTGTTCCCTGCCATTGACCTTTATTCATCAACATCAAATATAATTTAGCTAAGTCGGTGGTATTACCAAATAAGCCAGCATGCCCTGCTATACCTCCAAACACAGACGCTCCTTCATCGTGCACCGATCCTTGTATTAATTCATGACGATAATAATCATCTATTTCTGTAGCAGCAATTTTATCAACGCTGGTTTTTTCAAGGGGTAAAAAACCAGTAGCTTTCATACCTAAGGGCCCATATATATTTTGAGTAGTATATTCATTGAGTGACATGCCTGATACTTGTTCAACAATAGCCCCTAAAAAAATAAAATCATTGTCGCTGTATACATATTTACCTGCGGTGGTAATTGGGCTTGCTAAAATTTTATTGTGAATGCTATCTATCCAACTATCTATTAAGTATTTAGTAGGCGTCATCATTTGGTGATGAGTATTGTCGGGTGTAGGGCTTACCATGCCTGGTAAAAATTTACCCTCTTTATCCATTAAAAATTCATAAAATTTAATAAAAGGAAAAAGGCCAGCTTGATGCAATAGTAAATCTTTGAGTGTTATTTTTTCTTTATCATTCCCTTTTACCCAGGGTAAATAATCTCCAATGGTTTTATCTATGGATACTTTCCCTTCTTCAACCAATTTCATAATGGAAACTGTAGTTGCACTAGTTTTAGTCATTGAGGCTAAATCATACACTGTTTCTAAGGATACTTTTGCAGAGCCTTCGCCAGCTACCTGCCCAAATGCTTTGTTAAAAATTATTTTATTATTTTTTGCTACTAAGATCTGACAACCTGGTATGGCTTTCCTTTCAATAGCGTCCAGTGCTATAGAATCTATAAACATTAATTTTTCACTATATACATTAGGTTCTGTTTTGGCAATAGTATTGTCTATTGTTGGGCCATACAATAGACTATCGCTAATGGTGACAGGTAGTTGACCCGTTGCCTGTGTTTTTCCTTCGAGCCATTGCATTACAGCTTCTTGTGTATAGTTATTGTCTTCGTAGGCAAATAAAATGTTGTCAATATTTTTGAAGTTAGCAACCGCGTATGGGTTACCAAAAATCATTCTTATCCAATGATTGGATTGAGTTTTGTTAATAAAATTAATTATTGAACTAGGTAGCTCAAAATTGTTAGCAGGCTTTTTACTATAATTGTGAAGTCCAACAATTACTTGATCAAATTGAGTAAGACTATTTTTTAAATTAGGTAAATTATTACTGTCTTTGGCATTGATATAAAATATAGTGGCTTGGTATTTTTCTTCTAATGCTTTTGTAATGGAATTTGGTTGGGCTAAGTTAAATGCCAAATAAGCTATTTTTTTACGTCCAGCAAGATAGGGCTGTGGTAAATTTCCTCTTATAAAAGTTAAAGATTGCTTAGCCATTTGACTTTTGATACTACCTACTGATTTATTTAAATCAAAAATTAAATTGGTGGTATCGATGGGTGTAAATTGACTTAATCCATATCTATATTTTGCTGTCAATACTTTTTTTACACTAGCATTAATATTTTTCTTACTCAATCTTCCTTCTTTAATAGCGGCCCTTACTTTTTGAATAGATTGCTCAATATCTCCAGGCAAGCATAGCATATCATTTCCTGCTAATAGTGCTTGCACAGAGGCTTCTCCGGCAGGATAATAATTACTAATGGCTTTCATATCTAAAGCATCAGTAACGGCAAGTCCTTTAAATCCTAATTCATTTTTTAATAAACCATTGATGGCTAAGGAAGATAAGGAAGTGGGGTATTTTGGAGTGCTATCAATACTAGGTACCGCTAAATGCGCTACCATCACTGAACCAATTCCAGCTCCTATTAAAGCCTTGAAAGGGGCTAGTTCCATTTCGTCTAATGCGGCTCTTGTTTTGTTAATGACTGGTAAATCTAAATGGGAATCAACAGCAACATCACCATGCCCGGGAAAATGTTTTGCAGTAGCCATGACACCATTTTCTTGCAATCCTTGCATATAAGCAACACTATGTTGTATGACTCTTTCTTTATTTTGTCCAAAGCTGCGGTCATTAATGACAGGATTCGCTGGATTGTTATTGATATCAGCTACTGGCGCATAATTAATTTGTATGCCTAATCTTTTACATTGTTCTGCTACCGCTAAACCCATTTGATACACTAATTGAGAAGAGGAGATGGCGCCTAAAGAAAGCTGTCTTGGAAACATTTCTACACTATCTAAACGCATACCCACTCCCCACTCTGCATCCATAGATATAAAAAGAGGGGTCTTCACTAATGATTGATAATAATTGGTTTGAACTGCTTCCCTTACAGGGCCTCCTTGAAAAAAACATAAGCCACCAATATTGTATTTTTTAATTACTTCACTTAAGCTATCTTTTTTTGCTTCACTCCAATTACTATGTGCTCTTAGCACCATGAGTTGAGCAATTTTTTCGTTTAAAGTAAGTGATGCAAATTGTTTGCGTACCCATTTTTTTTCTGCACTAGATTGGCTCATTCCACTTAGAGCAATTAAACCTAATAGACAACCCAACAATACTATTTTTTTCATTTTTATTTTTTTAAGCCATTTAATTTAAATGTCTCAGCACCTCTTGCAATTTAAGCATAAAAAAAAACTTACCCTAGGTTGAGTAAGTTTTTTATATAAGTTAGTGGGGGTCTTTTAGAGGAGTGTGACTCTTGTACCAGCAAAGGCCTATGCCTTTTACTCTGCCTCAGACTCTTCGTCTACTTCTGGTAAAGTAGGAGTAACCTTGTGCTTTTGAAGTTGGGCAAACCATTTAATCATTTTTTTCATATCACTTGGATAAACACGCTCAAAGTCCATTTTAGGATATACTTTTTTAAAGTAGGCTTGTATTAATTTGGCGTCCTTGTCATCAGGCAGGGCCTCTTTTGATTTCCCCATTTCGATAAAAACAGATGCTAAAAACACGTTTTCATGGGTGGTAAATACTTCAATACTCTCTAAATGGGAGAATTGGTGAGCTCTAGAACTAATAAATTGAGTACTATCGTTTTCTAAAGATTTGGCAATAGCGCCATCGCTTTTGCTGGTTAATAATTCAAATAATCCAGACTTGCCAGACACGGCGATCAATTTGCTGTATTCCATAAGTGCGCTAAGGTTTTTTACGGGCGCAAATTACTGAAAAACACCCAATTTTCGTTTTTTAAACTACCTTTGTTTATCATTAAAAATCAAGGATATGCCAGGTTTTGAATTCTTTGGAGCAGAAGAAAGAAAGGAAGTAAATGAGGTCCTAGAGACCGGTATTTTAATGCGTTATGGATTTGACGGGCCAAGAAAAGGCATTTGGAAATCAAAAGAGTTAGAAGCAGCAGTTTGCGCCACTTTTGGATCAGCCTATGCACAACTTACCTCTAGTGGAACAGCTGCCTTAACTACCGCTATGGCTGCGCTAGGTGTGGGTGCTGGAGACGAGGTGATTATGCCAGCATTTACTTTTGTGGCAAGTTTCGAAGCCATCTTAAGTATGGGTGCCATCCCTGTATTAGTGGATATTGATGAAAGCTTGACTTTATCACCAGCGGCAGTCAAAGCTGCCATCACACCAAAAACAAAATGTGTGATGCCCGTTCACATGTGTGGAAGTATGGCGGACATGGATGCATTGGTGGCTATTTGTAAAGAACACCATCTAATTTTATTAGAAGATGCTTGTCAAAGTATCGGGGGCACCTATAAAGGAAAGCATTTGGGTACGATCGGACATGCTGGTACCTTTTCATTTGATTTTGTAAAAACAATTACCTGTGGGGAAGGCGGGGTAGTGATGACCAACGATCAAGAAGTGTATATCAAATCGGATGCATTTACAGACCATGGCCATGATCATTTAGGAGTAGACAGAGGGGCAGATTTACATCCTGCATTGGGTTATAACTTTCGTATTAGTGAATTACACGCAGCGGTGGGTTTAGCACAAATAAAAAAATTAAATACTTTTTTGACGATTCAAAAAAAGAACAACCAAATTTTACGTTCCTACTTAGAACAAGTCCCAGGCATTCAATTTAGAGTGGTGCCTGATCCAGCAGGGGATAGCCATAGCTTCTTAACCTGGTTCTTGCCAAGTCAAGCGGATACTGAAAAAGCAATTGCTGCATTCAAAGAAGCGGGCATCATGCCTGGCAACTTTTATTGGTATGCGAATAATTGGCATTATATCAGAAAATGGGATCATTTAAAAAATGCCACAAGTTTATATCCGTTATCCGAGGCGCAACAAAAGGCATTGATTGCCTTACAAAGTGCCAATTTTTCTAAGAGTGATGCCGTAATGAGTAAATGTATTTCTACCGCAATTAGTTTACTATGGACGGAAGAGCAAGTGCATGAAAAAGGCGCCCTATTTTTAGCAACATTACTTAAAGCACTTTCTTAAAAGTAATCGTTTATGTCATTAGGGCAATCCTTGCATCAAAGACAATTACAAAGATTGTCGCCCCAGCAAATACAATTGATGAAGTTGTTGCAAATTCCTACTGCTCAAATTGAACAAAGAATCAAAGAAGAATTGGAAGAAAATCCTGCATTGGAAATGAATGCAGATTTATTAGAAGGAGACATGGAGAAGTCGGTGGAAGAAATGAAAGATGATTTGTTAGATGGAAATATAGAAGAGGAGGAGGCGATTCCAGTGGATGAATTTGAAATGAGCAACGAGGAATTAAGTAATTATGACTATGACGATGATGGAGATATTGCCAATTACAAAACTAAAGATGATTATTATCCAGAGCTGGATAATGACAAAGTAATTCCAATTAAAGCTGAGTTAAGCTTACACGAAATTTTAATGGATCAATTAAGCATGCTGGCTTTAGAAGAGCATGCGTATAAAATTGCAGAACAAATTATTGGCAGTTTAGATGATGATGGATATCTAAGAAGGGCACTACAATCTATCGCTGACGATCTTGCTTTTAAACAAAGTTTAACGGTAGAAGTAAAAGAGATAGAAGCGCTTTTGTTAAAAATCCAACAATTTGATCCGCCAGGTATTGGAGCTAGGAATCTGCAGGAATGCTTATTGCTCCAATTAAAAAGAAAAAAAGAAGAGACGGGAGAAACAGATGCAGATACACAATTGTCCATTATAATTATTGAAAAATATTTTGAGGAATTTACGCGCAAGCATTATGATAAGATACAGAAGAGTTTGCATTTAGAAGATGCTCAAATTAAGAAAGTATTACAACATATTATTTCATTGAATCCTAAGCCAGGTGCCGAAACTGGGCACATGAGCGAGGCAGATAAATACATCATACCCGATTTTACGGTTTTAATTAGCAATTCAAAATTAGAATTGATTTTAAATAGTCGCAATGCGCCACCATTGGTTATTAGTGATGATTATAAATTAATGCTAAAGGAGTACGACCGAGGCACTAAGCAAGATAAATCGCAAAAAGAAGCAGTATTTTTTCTTAAGCAAAAAATTGATGCGGCTAAATGGTTTATAGAAATGATTCTTCAAAGACAACAAACTTTGTTGAAAACAATGAATTCAATTTTAATACATCAAGAAGCTTTTTTTATGAGTGGCGACACGACTAAATTAAAGCCAATGATACTCAAAGATATTGCCGAAAAAACGAATTTAGATGTGTCTACCGTTAGTAGAGTGGCCAATAGTAAATATGTTCAAACTGAATTTGGTACTTTTTTATTGAAATACTTTTTTAGTGAATCATTGACCACAGACTCTGGTGAGGAGGTGAGCACCAAGGAAGTGAAAGCCATTTTAGAAGAATTACTAGAGTCGGAGGATAAGCATAAGCCATTTAGTGACGATGAATTAACAGAACAATTACAAGAAAAAGGGTATAATATTGCCAGAAGAACAGTGGCTAAGTATAGAGAACAATTAAACATTCCAGTAGCTAGACTAAGAAAAGAACTCTAGTAAAATTAAATCATAAATGGAAAACAAACCCGCTAAGCCACTCCACTATATTGCCAATGCAATTTCTTATGTATTTCATCCTTTATTTATACCTACTTACTTTTTTTTATATTTAATGTACCTGATGCCTTTTGAATTTGCTGGCATCACCGATTGGCAATTGAAATTGAAGTTATTTAGTGTTTTTTGGCTCACTGCATTTTTTCCAGCCTTTGCCGTATTTTTATTATGGAGATTAAAATTTAGCGATAGTATCTTTTTAAGAACAAAGAAAGAAAGAATTATACCTTATGTTATTACCATGTTTTTTTATTGGTGGATGTATTATTTAAGTAGAAACTTTACGGATCAGCCTTTGGCACTCAAATATTTTTATTTTGGAATTTTCATTGCTAGTGCCATAGGATTAACAGTTAATAATTTTATTAAAGTAAGTTTACACGCTATGGGGATCAGTGGTTTACTGATGGCGGTTATTTTAGTGGGTTTTTATTATCCAGTGAATAATTTAGCCTGGATTTTATTAGCCATTATTATTACCGCTTTTGTGGTGAGTGCAAGAATGGTGGTAAGTGACCATACTAAGAATGAATTAATAGTTGGATTTGCTATTGGTCTACTTACACAGGTGGCTGCCTTTGTATGGGTCATTTAAAAAAAATTTTATGTGGAAAAGCCTAGGTCAATTTATTGTTAGATTTAAAATAGCCTCACTCGTTGTATTGGGTGTGATCACCATCATCATGGGGTATTTTGCAATGCAAGTAAAATTGAGCTATGAGTTTACAAAAGCCATTCCCGAAGACAATCCTAAATTTGTTATTTATAAGAATTTTGTAGAAAAATTTGGAGTAGATGGAACTACCGTAGTCATTGGTTTTAAGACTGATAGCATGTATACCGCTCCAGTTTTTAATGCGGTATTTAATTTGCACCAGTCGTTAAAAAAAGTGCCAGGTGTAACCGATATACTTAGCCTGCCTTATGCTTATACTATTACAAAAGATAGTGCTCAAACAAAATTCGTACCGCGTAAAATTTTTAATGCCCCTTACTTTAATGATTCTATTTTATTAAAGGATCAAGTTACACTAGAGCAGCTCCCTTTTTATAAGCATTTATTATACAATCCAGATAGCCATGCCTATATGATGGCCGTAAGTTTTAATCCTGATTCGATTAATAGTGCAGCAAGGTCGCATATTATTTCTTTGTTAAAAAGCCAGCTAGATTCATTTACCCATCAAACTGGCTTACCTATTCATGTTAGTGGCTTACCTTATATTAGAACTATTATTGCGGACCGAATTAAAAAAGAGATGGTTTGGTTTTTAATTGGTTCTTTATTGTTGTCTGCTGTGACACTGCTTTTATTTTTTAGATCTTTCTCGGCCACGCTCATGAGTTTATCAGTGGTGATCATGGGGGTTATTTGGAGTTTTGGGACAATGGTATTAATGGGTCAAAAGATTACTTTACTAACTGCCCTTATTCCACCATTGATTGTTGTGATTGGGATACCCAATTGTATCTATTTCTTAAATAAGTACCATACTTCCTATAAAGAGACCAATGATAAAGAACAGGCCATCATTCAAATGGTAAGTAGAATGGGGATTGTCACTTTGTTTTGTAATCTTACTGCAGCTATTGGTTTTTTTGTGTTTGCCTTTACCAAAAGCCCTTTGTTAAAAGAGTTTGGATGGGTTTCGGGAATTAATATAATGGCACTATTTTTTATAAGTTTATTTTTTATACCACCTGTGCTCACATTTTTAGAAGCACCTAAACCTAAGCATGTTAAATATTTAGACAATAAGTATTTAGAACACATTTTAGTCAAAATAGAAAAATGGACATTCCATCATACCAAATGGGTTTTTGGAATTACCCTAGTTTTAATTGTCATTGCTGTTGTGGGTGTGATGCGTATTAAGAAAGAAGCTTTTATCGTAGATGATCTACCTAAAAAAGATAAATTATATACCGACTTAAAATGGTTCGAGAAAGAAGGCGGTGGGGTGATGCCATTAGAAATTATAATAGATACTAAAAAAAGAAATGGATTAATCAAAAATATACATCCGCTTGAAGCTATAGATGCATTGGATGTATATTTGAGTCAACAATCTGAATTAGGGAAACCCATTGGCTTATTGGATGGAATTAAATTTGCCAAACAAGCTTTTTATGAAGGGGATAGCCTCGCTTATTCTTTGCCTTCTGCCACCGAAATGGCTTTTATAGCACCTTATTTACAATTTGATAAAGCAGCTGCTGGTAAAAGTTTAGCTACTTCTGGAGCTGCATCAGGTCCTGCCCAATTGCTAAGTAAATTCATAGATAAAGATAAAAGTCAAACTAGAGTAAGTGTTAATATGAAAGATATTGGAAGCGCGCAGTTACCTATTTTTTTAAATAAATTGGATAGTGCTACTAAATCAATTTTTGATAGTACTAAATATTCTATACAAATAACAGGAAGCAGTGTTACTTTTTTAGAAGGAAGTAATTTTATTATTCGAGGATTAGGAGAGTCTATTTTTTGGGCCTTTTTATTAATTGCCATTTGTATGTTATTTTTATTTAGATCCTTTCCCATATTGATGTGCTCTTTGGTGCCTAATATGGTGCCATTGCTTATTACAGCCGGCATAATGGGTTGGGTAGGGGTGTCTTTAAAACCATCAACAGTATTGGTGTTTAGCGTAGCATTGGGTATCGCTATTGATGTCACCATTCGATTTTTAATTAATTATAAACAAGAGCTGCCTCGTTTAAATAACAAGGTTGATATTACTTTGGCACAAACCATCAAACATACTGGCATAAGCATTATATATACTTCTATGGTACTGGTGGCAGGGTTTGTCATTTTTTGTTTTAGCGATTTTGGAGGAACTAAAGCCCTAGGATGGCTTACTTCTTTAACCTTAGTGGTAAGTACTTTTACCAATTTAATATTACTTCCAGCCTTAATAAAGACGTTTATTAAGCAAAAATAAAAGGGCAGATAAGCTAATTAAATGGATAAACACTTAGATGTTTAATCAGCACTAGTAAACTTACTTAACAAGTATAAAAGTATTAATGTAATACGGCAGCTAAGGTATCTTGTAAGGCTTGGCCTCTTAATTCTTTAGTGATAATTTTTCCTGTAGGATCAATGAGTACATTAAAGGGAATGCCTTCAATTTGATAGGCGCCAACAACAATACTCTCCCATTTTTTTAGATCACTTACATGTTGCCAATTTAATTTATCTTGTTTAATGGCTTCTAACCATCTATTTTTATTGTCATCTAATGAAACACCTAACACCGTAAAATTCTTCTTCTTAAATTTTTCATAAGCCACTACCACATTTGGATTTTCTCCTCTACATGGTCCACACCAACTGGCCCAAAAATCAACCAATACGTATTTGCCACGTAAATTACTTAAAGAAATAATTTTTCCATTAGGGTCGGCTAAAGAAATTTCAGGAGCCATATTGCCAACTCCAATAGAAGTAGCTTTAGTATTAGATTGAACTTGTGTGTTTAATAGAGCAACAAATTCTACCAAAGGGTTGGCTTTGGTTTTTTCTGCAGCCGCCTTAGCCAAGGCCAATACCTTGGTAGATTCCATGGATCTTAAACTCAATCCAAGTGAATAATAAATTAATGCAGGACTGGTTGATTTTGTTATATTATTTTCTACAAAATTATTTAAGTCCATAATTTTATCATTCTTTTGTTTTTGCAACCAAAATATAGTGCTGTCTTTTCCATTTTGTTTTTGTAGTGCCTCTAAATTATAAAGCGTTGCAAATAAGGAAGAATCTTTTTTTCGGTATTGCTTTAAAAAATCTAGCATTTCGTTGGAATTTTTAGATCCTTTTACTGAATAAGATTGATAGTTATCCGCATCAGCATTTATTTGAATATTTTCTTCGTCGTTAATAAAAATAATTTCTAAATCCTTTTCGGTCGCTAATCTGTAGATGCCTTCTTGTTTTGCAATAAACCTAAAAGCGTAATTACCATCTTTGTCCATGGTAACGGAATCTAATGTCACTATAGGCTTACCGCCATAAGGCACTTCTTGTAACAAAAGCTTACTATTACCAGCATGTTGAATTTTTCCAGTGATTGAAAAGGTAGATTCGTTTGATTTGTTCTTGCAGCCTGTATAGATAAGTAAAGTACTTAGCAAAAGAGCTGAAATAGTTTTGATTGACATAGTTGGTTATTTTTAAACAGATTTATTTTCTGTTGTTTATTCAGTTAATTTTTTTTCTAATAGTTGTGTGCTTAATTTAGGATCAGCTTTTCCTTGGCTTATTTTTTTTACTTCTCCAACAAATAAACCTATCAACCCTTTCTTGCCTTTTTTATATTCGGCCACTTTGTCTGGGTGCATTGCTAACACTTTCGATACCCAATTTTCAATTTCATCAGATGAGTTGGATTGAAGTAAATTATGCTGTTCGGCATAAGTGACCGGAGATTGAGGCTTTGCAATAATTTCTTTTAATATTTTATTACTTGCTACGGAGAAATTTAATTGGTTCTTTTCAACCATTTCAATCAATTCGACTATTGGTTCCAATGCTAAAGAAACTTTTTCATAATTATTATGGGTTTCATTGATATAGGACCTTATAGGCCCTAATATCCAGTTGGCTATTGCTTTATAGTGGGTACTTAATTTAGCTAATGCTATGAAAAAAGAAGCTTCTTCCTTGTGCTCACTCAATTGTGATGCATCGTAATCTGATAATTTAAAGGAACTGATCCATTGTTTTTTTAATTCATTGGGCAGGGCTGGCAATTTTTTTCGAATCGCTTCAATACTTTCATTTGTTAAATGAAAAGGGGCTAAATCAGGGTCTGGGAAATACCTATAATCATTAGCATCTTCTTTGTCTCTGATTGAAAAAGTGGTATCGTTGTTGGCGTCAAAGCTTCTCGTTTGTTGTATAATAGTCCCACCTATTTCAGTAATTTGAATGAGTCTCTCAATTTCAAATTCAATCGCTTTTTTGATATTACGTATTGAGTTTAAATTTTTAATTTCTACACGGGTACCTAATTTTTTTTCTCCTTGCAAGCGAATAGAAATATTGGCATCACATCTTAAACTTCCTTCTTCCATATTGCCATCACATACGCCTAGCCATCTTACTAATTTTCTTATTTCAGTTGCAAATTCAAAAGCTTCTTCTGCCGAATGTAAACAGGGCTCTGTGACTAATTCTATTAAGGGAGTACCCGCTCTATTCAAATCAATCATCGTAGCTGTCTCGGAAAGATCGTGTATACTTTTACCTGCATCTTCTTCTAAGTGTATTCGATTTAGCTTAATTATTTTTTCTCCTGAAGTGGTATTGATTTTAATTTCACCACCAACACATATAGGTGTTGTATGTTGTGATATTTGATATCCTTTTGGAAGATCGGGGTAAAAATAATTTTTTCTTGCGAAGTAGTTATTTTTTTCAATGGCACAACCACAAGCAAGCCCCATCATAATGGCATATTCTATCGCTTGCTCATTGGTTTTTGGCAAGGTGCCAGGATGCCCCATTGTGATCGGACTAATTTGAGTATTGGGTGCTGCACCAAAATCGGTAGCATCTCCACAAAACAATTTGCTTTTAGTAGCTAATTGAGCATGAATTTCTAAGCCAATAACAGCCTCGTATTTGTCTAATGGTGTCGAGGGTTGAGTCATGTTGTAAAAGTACCTTTTTTTGTGATTGACTAAAGCATTCCTTTGATTACCTCAATTACTTTGTCTAATTGAGAAGCATCTTGTCCGCCAGCTGCAGCCAATGTTTTTTGCCCTCCTCCTCCACCTTTAATGAGTGGGGCAATTTTATCTTTAATAATTTGTGGTGCTTGCCAGTTTTTCTCATTGGCTACCGCTTCATTGATGGCAATTGCTACGGCTGCTTTTCCTTCTATCTCATTTACCAATACCACCAATGTATTAGATTGGCTAGCCCCTAATAATTGAGCTAGTTTTTTTAATTGATCACTGCTATTTAATTTAATACGTGCACCTAAAAATTGAACTCCATTGATTGAAGAAAATTGTGTACGGTAGCTTTCTAAAAAGCCATTGACTAACCCTGCTGCTTGGCTTTCTAACTTTTTAAATAATTCTTTTTGTTTGGCTTGCAAATCTTGAATGGTATCATTTAAAATATCAATACTACTTGACTCATTCCATTGAGGTGATTGAAAAGGAATAGACAATTGATAGGCTAATGTGGCACAAGCTTCGGTTAATTGAACTATTTGCTTATGTAATTTTTCATTAATCTCCGTTAAATAATGTTGAGCAGCAGTACCCACAACGGCTTCGATTCTTCTTACGCCTGCTGCTACGGAGGCTTCGGCTTTCAAAATAAAATGTTCAATTTCTCCAGTATGTCCTACATGAGTTCCTCCGCAAAGTTCGATAGAATAAGTTGGGTCCATAATAACAACACGTACTTTATCTCCATACTTTTCTCCAAATAAAGCCATCGCACCTAATGCAATAGCTTCTTCCTTATTCATTTCTTTAACGACTACTGGAATGTTTTCTTTTATTTTAGCATTCACCATTTGTTCAACTATGGTCATTTCCTCTGGCGTCATTTTAGCAAAATGAGAAAAGTCAAATCTTAACTGTTCTGCATTCACTAAACTTCCTTTTTGTGCCACATGTTTGCCTAAGACATTTCTAAGTGCTGCGTGCAATAAATGAGTAGCAGAATGATGTAGCGTAATATTTTTTCTATTAAGTTCATTTACTTTTGCATTGACTTTAGTAGAGATAGTAACAGGTAATGAATCTGTAAAATGAATAAATAAATTATTTTCTTTCTTGGTATCTGTTACTTCTATGCTTGTACCATCTTCAAATATAAACGTACCATGGTCACCTACTTGTCCTCCACTTTCGGCATAAAATGGAGTTTCGCTAATCACCCATTGATAGGCTTCCTTCCCCTTAGCTTTTACTTTTCTATATTTTATTATAGTCGCATTTGAAGTAGTATCCGTGTAGCCAATAAATTTTGTTTCTATATCTGGACTCACTTGTACCCAATCACCCGTGTCAATGGCTGTAGCGGCGCGACTTCTGTTTTTTTGTTGCAACATTTCTTTTTCAAATCCAGCTTCGTCTACTGATAATTCATTTTCACTAGCTATCAATCTGGTTAAATCAACTGGAAAGCCAAAAGTGTCAAATAATTCAAATACCAACTTTCCTTCAATCGTAGATTCTTTTGCATGCGTAGAAATGATATCATCCATGCGCTTTAATCCCTTTTCTAAAGTTCTTAAGAAGCCTTCTTCTTCTTCTTTTACCACTTTGGTAACAAATTCTAATTGACCTTTTAATTCAGGAAACACATTGGCAAATTGCTCGGCCAACAAAGGCATCAGTTGGTGCAAAAGTGGATGTTTGTAATCAAGGTAGGAATAATAATACCTTACTGCTCTTCTTAATATTCTTCTTATGACATAACCTGCTCCTGTATTGGCTGGTAGTTGACCATCTGCAATGGTAAAGGCGATGGCTCTGATGTGATCTGCTAATACTCTAAAGGCAACAGCTTGTTTGCTGTCACTATAGTCGTAGGTTTTATTGGTTATTTTTTCGACCGCTTCAATCGTCCCAGTAAAAACATCCGTATCATAATTACTTTTTTTATTTTGTATGACACGTACCAATCTTTCAAAGCCCATTCCTGTATCCACATGCTTGTTAGGCAATGCTTCTAAGCTGCCATCTTTTTTTCTATTGTATTGAATAAATACATTGTTCCAAATTTCTATTACTTGAGGATGGTCTTTGTTCACTAAATCGCGACCAGGTATTAACGCAATTTCTTCTGCAGTTCTCATGTCTACATGTATCTCACTACAAGGCCCACATGGACCAGTATCACCCATTTCCCAAAAATTATCTTTTTTATTGCCGTAAATAATTTTTTCATCTGGCACCCATTTTTTCCAAAACTTCAAAGCCTCACTAGAAGGCGGTAAATTTTCCGAGGCATCTCCTTCAAAAACAGTAACATATAATTTACTTGGATCTATACCATATACTTTGGTTAATAACTCCCAACTCCATGCAATAGCATCTTCTTTAAAATAATCACCAAAGCTCCAATTACCCAACATTTCAAACATCGTATGGTGATAGGTGTCTACCCCGACCTCCTCAAGATCGTTGTGTTTGCCACTTACTCTTAAGCATTTTTGTGTATCTGCTATTCTGCTATGGCTTGGTACTTGATTGCCTAAAAAATAATCTTTGAATTGGTTCATACCTGCATTGGTGAAAAGTAAGGTAGGGTCATTTTTAACAACGATGGGTGCAGAGGGAACAATGGCATGGCCTTTAGATGCAAAAAAATCTAAAAATTGTTGTCTTATTTCGGAGCTCTTCCTCATGTAGCTTAATTTTAGGCTGTGTTGGTCTTAAAAGCTATATTTGTTATGCTTTTTTAATGTCCTCAAAGGTAAGGAATTAGGGCTTTTTTATGGGCCTTTCGGGATAAATAATAGCATATTTAGATGAAGAAAATAAAATACTACTTTAATACGCATACCCTTCGATTTGAAAAGGTCGAGGTACCCCTTAGGGTTAGGTTATTGCAGCTATTTGGTTTTATTGCTGCCTCTATTATCACAGGGGTAATTATTGTGGTTATACTATTCCAATATATTGATTCCCCTAAGGAAAAACTACTTCGTCAGCAAAATGAAACTTATAAAGAAAATTATAGTGTTTTACAAGCTCAGCTAAAGCAGTTAGAATTGCAAATGTCAGAATTAGAGAACAGGGATAATGAAGTATATAGATCTATTTTTGAGTCTAGCCCTATTCCAGACAGTGCTAGAGTAAAAGAAATGGAAGCTAAAAAAGAAGTGCGTATGATTCAAAATTTATCTAATTCAGAATTGCTCACTAATATGATTGATCAGTTAAATATTTTAGCTTTAAGAATGGCCTACCAAACCACCTCTTTTGTAGAGATAAATTCAATGGTAAAAAATAAAGAAAAATTATTAAAAGCCATTCCGTCCATTCAACCTGTAAGCAATAAAAATTTAAATCGAATTGGAGGAAGTTTTGGCTATAGGACTGACCCATTGTACAAAGACATTCGTTTTCATCAAGGGTTAGATTTTACGGCCCCGATAGGTACACCCATTTATGCCACTGCCGACGGCGTCATTCAAATAGCTGGTTTTAATACGGATGGGTATGGTAATAAAGTGGTCATTAATCATGGCTATGGTTTTCAAACTTTGTATGGGCATATGGTGCGTGTAAAAGTGAAAGTAGGGCAAAGTATTAAAAGAGGAGAAGTGATTGGCTACATTGGAAATACTGGAAAAAGTACTGGGCCTCATTGTCATTATGAAGTAATCAAACGCAATACCAAAGTAGATCCGGTATACTATTTTTACAATGACTTAACGCCAGCTCAATTTGATCGTCTATTAAAAGCAGCTGCTTCAAATAAACAAAGTCTAGATTAATAAATATTTATATGGAACCACAACTACTTCAATTTCTAAACCGCATCATGCGCACAATCGGATTAGTAGTTCTATGGATGACCTTAAATAGTAGCCTGGGTATTATGTGGGGGTATGCATTTGTCGAAAACAGTTGGAAGCTAGGGAATGTATTATTTTATTGCTTTTTACTTGTAAGCTTTATAGGCCTTGCTTATACATTGTTTAAAATATGGCGCTATCCTATTGGAATAAAGGTGCACTAGAATATTAATGGGTTGAATCAACTAACTACTATGGTCTGCAATGGCCTTCCAAACCCCGTTTATTTTCTTAAAAACTAAAGTAAAATAACCGCCGGCATCACCTACAATCCTCACTAAATGCCATTTCCCTATCACAAAGTAATGGTCTGCATTCAAAGGCTTTAAACTAATAATTTGAAACTGTAGTTTTCCCATGTGGCTGATATCGGGATAATTCTTCTTATAATTATTTAAGGTGTTCGTATACCCATAGCTTGGGCCATTTTTGCCAATATAAACCAGGCTATCACTTTCCCAGTAGCCAATCATAAAAGAAGTTAAATCTCCTTTGTTCCAGGCCATTGTTTGATTGGCTAAAATTTGTCTAATGGCCTGCTCGTCTTTATTTTGTGCATAACTCAGTATACAGGTGCTTAATGCAATAATGGTAAAATATTTTTTCATGTGTAGGTTTATGTTTTGAAAAGTTAAGACAAATAAATAAAAACAAACTAATTTACAGCCATGTCTTATCAAAAACATTTGAAAAAAGATTTAAAAATGGCGCCGCTTTTAAAAGGGGAAGCCTATACCTTAAAAAAAAGAAAAAATACCCCCGTTAGACTTATTGCAAGTATTTTAAGTCAGCAGTTAAATACCAAAGTAGCAAAGATTATTTTTCTTAGATTTCTAGATTTATACAACGGAGTAGAGCCTAGCATGAAACAAGTATTGGATACACCTGCTGAAACACTTCGTAGCATAGGTTTGAGTAATTCTAAAGTAAACTATGTTCATAATGTTGCTCAATTCTTTATTGAAAATAAAATTTCAGACAGGCAGTTGTATACGATGAAACCTGAAGCAGTCATTGAATTGTTAACACAAATTAAAGGCGTTGGCACTTGGACAGTGGAGATGCTTTTGATGTTTAGCCTAGGACATGAAAATGTTTTTGCGGTAGACGACCTAGGTATTCAACAAGCGATGATAGGTTTGTACAAAATAAAATACGCTACTAAAAAGGAATTAAAAATTAAAATGCTAAAAAAATCTGCAGCATGGGCGCCTTTTAAAACCTATGCCTGTATGCATTTATGGCAATGGAAAGATGGCGGAGCAGTGTGATTATTTAAGCAGAATTTCGAGCAGCATTGATTACACCAAACATAGTCCTAGTAAGTAATTTCTCATAGGCTTCTAGCATGCTATTTTCTATGGACGGGTCCTGCACTTTACTCAAGGTGTATTGTTGTATGGTAAGTAAGGGAAGTACGATGCGGTCTCTTAGTAAAATAGAATGTTTACTTACCGTATCCGCTTCCATTAAACTTTTTGCATTACTTAGTTCTAAATAAAGTTGTGTAGTTAATTTGAATTCTTCTTTAATGGTTTGCCAAATTGGATTGAATGTTGTGTCTGATTCGATGTATTTAGTAATGGCAAAATTAGATTTTACCATACTCATCATACTATTGTCAATTAGAGTTCTAAAAAAAGCAATGGTATTAAATAAATTTTGAACTTCACTCCATAAGCCTTTCTCTTTAAGCACTTGCAAAGCAATACCTACTCCATAAAATCCAGGTACATTTTGTTTTAATTGGCTCCAACTTCCTACAAATGGAATGGCTCTTAAATCGCTAAAACTTAGGCTATTACTAGTCCCTCTCTTGGCTGGCCTGCTAGCTATATTACTTTTGCTGTAATAATTTAATGGACTAAATTTTTGTAAGTAGGGTAAGAACAATGGATTTTCTTTAAGCTGTTGGTAAGACTGATAACTTATATTTCCTAATTGTTCTAATAGCTCTCGGTCTTGTGCTGACAATTGTAATTTACCATCTGCAAATAATTCATTACTAACACCAGCACTTAATAATTGTTCTAAATTATATTGTGCAGATTGGATGGTTCCAAAATTAGAAGTAATGGTTTGTCCTTGTACAGTTACTTGTATTTCTTTATTTTCTATTTGATTGCCCATGGACGCATAAAATTGGTGCGTCTTACCGCCACCTCTTGAAGGTGGGCCACCACGACCATCAAAAAATTTAACGATTACTTTATTTTTTCTTGATACAGCTGTAAGTGTTTCTTTAGCTTTATAAATACTCCAATTGGCTTGCAAGTAACCACCATCTTTAGTACCATCGCTAAAACCCAACATGATAGTTTGCTCTTGATTTCGTTTATCTAAATGTGTTGCATACAATGGGTATTGATACAATACATCCATAATATTCTCTGAAGCACTTAAGTCGTCAATAGTTTCAAAAAGAGGTACAATGTCTATTGTCTCTAAATACTCATCCCATCCACACAATCTAAATAATGCATATAACTCCATTACATTCAATTCGGATTGACAATTACTAATCACATATCTATGACAGCCTGCCTCTCCATTCATGGCTTGTACCTTTTTTATTGCATAAATACTTTCTAAGGTATCTTTAGTGATACTATCTGTGAAGTCGCTTGGATGTAAACTGCCTGAAAGTTGATTGAGTAGGTTCAACTGCTCTGCAATGGCTAAGTTTTCATAATTAGCAGGAAGTAGTGGTTTGCCATTTGCGGCAATTATGGTTTCATTGATGGTTAATAAAACCTGATGATGTATTTTGCTATCTTGTCTAATGTCTAAGCAAGCAAAATGGGTTCCGAACAATTGTACTTTATGTAAAAGACTTTCTAGTCTTGAAAGATATAGAGAATGATTTTCCTCAATTATTTTTTTTCTAATAGTTTCCAAACTTGCAATTATTTCTGTTGCTTCAATGGGGTTGGTCTCATCAGGTCTAAAAACATTTTCATATAAGCTAGCTTCTAAATTATTTATCAGCACATCGATGCCTGAGAAAGTTAATTTTCTTTTTAACTTTCTTACATCTCTATAATAACATACTATTATACTACTCCTTAATGCGCTGGCTACATTTATTGTAGTTGCTGCATTTACAAAAGGATTTCCATCTCTATCACCACCTGGCCAAAAGCCTAATTCTATAAATGGATTTGTTCCAGTATAATTTCTGTCAAAAACATCATTCACAATACCACTGTATATATTGCCAATGGAGTAGTAAAAAATATTTTCTAAATACCACATTAAATTTAATGCTTCATCTTGTGGACTTGGTTGTTTCTTATTAAAAAAAGGAGTAAGTCCAAGTTGTTGTATGTATAAATTAATGGTGTGAAAATCGTTTTTGCCTATCGCTTCTCCCATATCATGAATAATCCCTAGTACATTCGCTGGATAAAATTGAGTAGGGTGAGCGGTTAAAACTATTCTAACTTTGAACTTTTCAAGTTTATTTTTTAATTCCTGATTTTTCCCTGTAAAAGCCGCATCTCTAATTAATGTTTTTAAACTTCCAGGCCCATCAATATCATTCACGGAAGTGAAAGCTGCATCTTCAATAGCATCAAAAAGAACTACTTGCCTTTCAATGTATTGAACATATTTAAACAAATGGTCTATCTTTTCTTTTTCTGTTTCAACTTGAGTATGCCTACTAAAAAAATAGTCAATTATTTCTTTTGGTGATTTACCCTTTGCATAACCTTCTTCACAGGTTTGTAATAAAATAGGCAATAACGCTCCTTCATTGGCTACGCCTGAATAAGGTAGTGCTGCAAACAAACTATTGTAGATAATGTATTTGTCAGATACATTTTTTCTAAATTGTTGAGAATAATTATAGGTATTAAGTGTCATAAATTGTAGTACAAAGTTACTAAAATTTAATTTCGAAATGGCGAAAGCCTTGTCAGCATTGATTCCTAATGAATGTTCGTTTTATGTGGAGGTAGTGCCAATCATAGTTGGATGTTGAATATCGTGATAAAAAGCAAAAGTCCAATGCTCTCTAGCACCTTCTTCCCACCATCTTTGCCTGTATTCCATACTTTTTTTGCCATCTAAGTCATATTTAGCGACAAACCTGGATTTCATTTGTTGTAATTGGGGTGCTACATCTGCTCCAAAAAAGAGGGTTTCATTGTTTTCTTTAATCCATGCTACTTGATGAAATGGGCTATGCCCACCAGTTAATTGATAATGTATGATTTCGTCTATGGTACCACTGTCTTCAGTAAGCCATTGCAATCCACTAAAATTGGCTAAGGTTGCTATCTGTGCTATTAAATTTTCATCGCTACTTTTTTCCATCACTTCATTAAATTCTCTTTTTTGCACATAGTATTTGGCATAAGGAAAACTAATAAATCTTTCTTGGTGAACGGGATGCAGGTAGCTGATACCACCTGCATGATCTTTATGTAGATGACTTAAAAATACTTTTGTAATAGAGGATGGATGGATGCCAAGGGTCATTAAATTAGCATGTATTTGTAATATCCCTTCTTGATTATAATAACCTAATCCAGTATCTAATAAAATGATGTCTTTTTCTGTAATCACTACAAAAGGTTGTACTTCCACTAAAATACTTCCTTTGGGACGATGCTGAAACCCTTGATTGCTGCTATCAAATGGTACAAACACTTTTGTTTGGTCTATAGAAAAACTGCCTTCAGATAAAGGATAAATACGCATGATGCAAAATTAAGCATTAACGAAGCACCATTTGCCTATCGGCATCTAATCTTAACAAAATAAACAAAAGAACAGTAAATGTTAATAAGGAAGATCCGCCATAACTTATTAGTGGTAATGGGATACCTACTACTGGAAACAATCCAATGGTCATACTAATATTCACTGCAATATGGAAAAAGAAAATACCTACTACACTGTAAGCATACACTCTTGAAAAAGTACTTCTTTGTCTTTCGGCAATACGAATAAGTCGGAATAAGAAAAATAAGTACAAAGCTAGAAAAGTAAAAGTACCCACAAAGCCAAAGGCCTCCCCTAAGGATGTAAAAATAAAGTCGGTATGTTGTTCAGGTACATATTTGCCCCGGGTTTGGGTGCCTTTTAAAAAGCCTCTACCCCAAAAGCCACCAGAGCCAATTGCAATTTTACTTTGCTTTACATTATAGTCATCTGGTTTTTTACCATGGTGCTCTCCAGACGGAGTTGCTGACTTTTTATTTTGAGAACAATCGTATTCTTTTCCCACCATGCTGTAAATACGCGTACTTTGATAACACTCAAAAACATGGTTAAATATATAAGGCACAGCAAAACGAACCGTTCCAAAACAAATACCCCATATAGCCAGCACAATTAAAATTTTACTTTTATTTTTTTTAAATCGCTTAATCATCGATACGATAAATAAACCTGCAATGACTGTTAAAATAATTGCCAAAACAGTTGGCTCAAGTAATAAGGTGGCAATGACTAAAATGGCAAAAGAAAGCAATACTACTAAAATTACAGGGGGTAGTCCTTCGCGGTACATAGCAAAAATAAATGCACTATATACCAATGCCAATCCCATTTCATGTTGTAGGATGGATAAAACAGCAGGTAGCGCAATTGCTGCACCCGCAATTAAATGTGATTTTAAATTTTTAAAATCGGTCTCTGGTTTGGATATAAATTTAGCTAGAAACAGAGCGGTAAAAATTTTACACAATTCGGCTGGTTGTAAATTAAATCCACCCGCAATAGGTATCCAACTCTTAGAGCCGTTTATGTTTTTACCTAATACAAAAGTAGCAAGCATGAGCAGGATACCTGCACCATAGGATAAATTAGCCAATGCAGTAAATACTTTACTATCCAAGAGCAAAATAAAAATGGCAATAAAAGCACAAAAGAGGGAAAAATATATTTGTTTACTAAAATTGGTTTTAGCAGTTAAAAAGGAATTACTCCAGTTTGAATTGGGATTGTATTCGACCATAAAAATGCATAGGACACCTATGGCCACCATGATAGCGTATAATAAAATAACTGCTAAATCAGTTCCTTTAGAAAAATTATTATTGTTGGTGGCTGCCATTTTATTTTGAACTTACTTTTTTCTTTTTTTGAATTGGGTTGAGTGCGTTTTCTTTATTTTTCTGTTTTGAAGGAGTGGGACTGTTGGGGGTTTTATTTTTTTGAAAGGTATCTATTTTTTTTAGGGTATCAACTGTTGTTTTAATTGGAGCTACTTCTGAAACCATTTCCATATCCCAAATAGCTGAAAGCTCATCATTGTTATAATTGAGCGGTGTAAGCATATCTGTTTTATTGTTTCTTATATACCATTCTTTAATATTTGCAGGCATTAAATCGACATTGGCTAAATAGTCCACTTTTGTTTTACTTTCTTTGGTTAGTGTGTCGTTAAGGTATTTCTCCATTAATAAACCTGCAATTGGACCTGCCCAAGTGGCACCAAAGCCGGCATTTTCAACCACCACGGCTATAGCAATTTTGGGATTGTCCTTAGGTGCAAAACAAACAAATAAAGAGTGATTTTTTCCATGTGGGTTTTGAGCGGTTCCTGTTTTTGCACAAAATTCATGACCAGGCACTTTGATAAATGCAGCAGTCCCAAATACGGTTACATCATGCATTCCTTCTTTGATGATGTCAAAATAGGCTTTAGGTATTTTTGTAACCGCTTGTTTGGTTCTATACTTTGCTAACACTTCTTTATCTGTATCATCTTCCTCTTCCACGCTATCCACAAAATGCGGGGTGTAATAATAACCTTCATTGGCAATAAAAGCCATGGTGTTGGCTAATTGCAAAGGAGTGGCGGTCATTCTATCTTGACCAATTCCAAGCGTAAGCATATAACAACTATTCCAGTATTTTGCTCCACCAAAGTCTTTATTGTATTGGGCTGTATCAGGAATACTTGCTCTATTTTCACTTGGTAAATCAATGCCTAATTTTCTTCCCAATCCAAAACTATTTACATATTCTTTCCATTTTAAATAACCCAGTTTAGCATTGTGGTATTTAGGGTTGTCAATAGCCATTCTAAAAACTTGTAAAAAATAAGAGTTACAAGAATAGGCTAATGCTAGTTGTAAATTGGCAGCATGTCCTGCATTGTGGTGTTCACATTTACGCGGATCACCACAAGCTGTATACAAACCAAAGCAATTGTATCCAAAACTGGGTGTGATTAATCCTTCATCAAGTGCGATTAAGGCACCCATGGGTTTGAAGGTAGATCCTGGAGGATATTGTCCTTTAATGGCACGATTGTAAATTGGGCGTGCGGTATCGGTAAGTAATCTACCAATGGTTTTTCGACGTTGATTTCCAGTTAATAAATTCGGATTGTATCCAGGACTAGAGGCCATTGCAATAATACTTCCCGTTTTCGGGTTGATGGCAACTGCGCTTCCAATTTTATGTTGTAAAAGTTTTTCTGCCAATTGCTGCACTTCTACATCCATACTGGTATATAAATTTCTACCTGCTATGGCTAAGGTATCAAACTGACCTTTTTCAAATGGTCCTTGTATTTTTCCTTTGTTATCCCTTAAGAATCGTTTCACTCCTCTTTGCCCCATTAATACGGTTTCGTATTGTTTTTCTAATCCAGTCATACCTGCATAATCACCCATTTCATAACCGTCGGCTTCATGCTTTTCTAAAAATTTTTGATCTACTTCTGCAACATAACCTAATACATGTGCAGCAGTGTTGTATGGGTAGTTTCTAATAGATCTTTCGGACAAAGAAAACCCTGGAAACCGATATAAGTTCTCTGTTAATTGAGCATATTCTTCGGTAGAAAGAAAAGGCTCAAAGATGCCTAGTTTTACTCTTGAATTTTTTACAATCACTTCAATCATCCTTTTAGCATATTCTTCTTTGCTTATTTTTAGGATATCGCAAAGGGTAGCTGTATCCACCCCTTTTGCTTCATTAGGGATAACTACTAAATCGTAACTAATTGTATTTTCAAGCAAGGCTCTTTTTTTTCTATCAAAAATAATACCTCTATCAGGATAGATGATTCTTCTAAAAATGGCGTTGTTATTGGCTGCAAGCACATATTTACTAGAAAAAATTTGTAAACCAATAAGTTGTAAGATGATTAAAGAAAAGATAACCCCAATAATGATTTGAATAATACGAGCTCTGTTCGAATTGTACATAGCAGTGGGTTATCTTTTTATCTTTCTACGATTCATAGAAAGCTCTACTATAAAAATTAATAGCACACTTATTACCGATGTGGCTATTATCTTGCCTAGAAAATAACCAAAATTTCCGAATTGCAACCATTCTAATAAAACTAAATAAAAGTGATGCAAAAAAGTAAGTGAAGTAACATAAAAGGCATAAGGACCCCAGCCCATTGATCCAATACTTGGCTCTCTATTTACTTCTTCTGATAATTCTTGAGCCAATAATAAATTTAAAATGGTGGGTCTAAAGTAGCCAAGCAAGCTGCAAGCAGCTGCATGCAAACCAGGTGTATTGGTAAATAAGTCTAAGGTATAACCAGTAATAAAACCTAGCAAGGTTAAGGTGATTCTTTTGGTACCAAATGGCAACCACAATAGAAATATAAAATATAAGTAAGGTGTAATGTATTGATGTAAAGGAGGTACTTCATTCAATATAATTATCTGAATGAACAAGAACAAAATGAACCTAGCGCTATTCTTAATTAGATTATTCATTTTTAGGTTCATTTTTTTCTACATTTTTCTGTTCCGCCATACGTCTGTTTTCTACTAAATAAATGTATTCTAAATTAAAAAAATTGGTAGTCGATTTTACATTTAGTGTTAAGTAGTTGCTAGAGGGGTCCTTTAAAATTGAAGTCACTTTACCTACCATTAGCTGCGAAGGAAAATTAGACGAGTAGGGGCTGGTTAAAACAGAGTCGCCAATTTTAGGCGCAGCACTTTTAGAGATATTTTTTAAAATTAAAACGCTAGGATCGGCTCCGTCCCATTCGATACTTCCTGCTATTTTATCTCTTTTTAACATGGCACTCACTTTGCTATTGCGGTGAAGTAAGCTCATTATTTTACTATAATTTTCATTGACTTCAACTACTACTCCAACGATACTTCCTTCGGGGCTAATGGCCGCCATGTCTTTTTTGACACCTTGTAAACTTCCTCTTTCAATGATGATGTAATTTTTTTGAAGTGTAAAAGTGTTGCCTACTACTTTAGCTGGGTAGTAATAGAATTTTCTTGTTTTTTCAAGACTGTCTTTTCTTAATACAAGTGTACCTAACTTTTTACTTGAATCTATGGGTGAAAAATTCTGCCCTAATTGGTTTCTAAGTGCTGCGTTTTCGGCAATGAGTTGCGCATTGGTATTGCTTAAATTAAAATAGTAAGACCAACCATTGTATTTTTTATTAATGTTGCCTGTGACCTGATTGCTCCAGCCTCCAAAAAAAGTTTCGTAAGTTTTGTTATAGGAAGACAACATGACCAATGACACAATTTGTAGTATCAAAAAAGTGAGAAAAGTAAAATTTTGTCTTATAAAGCCAATGATATTCTTCATTCGATATTATCTCATGATAAAAGGAAAACGCTGATAATTTTTTAAAGCAATGCCAGTTCCACGCACTACACTTTTAAGTGGATCCTCTGCAATGTGAACAGGTAATTTAATTTTTTGACTTAATCTTTTATCTAGTCCGCGAAGTAAAGCCCCACCACCAGTTAAGTATAAACCTCTGCGATAGATGTCGGCCGCTAGTTCGGGTGGCGTTGTTTCTAATGCTTTTAAAATAGCTTCTTCAATTTTAAATATACTCTTATCCAGTGCCTCTGCTACTTCTTGGTAGGTAACCATAATTTGTTTTGGAATACCTGTTACTAGGTCACGACCATTTACAGGCATATCATCTGGAGGATTGTCTAAATCTTTCAATGCAGCTCCAACATGTATTTTAATTTGCTCTGCAGTACGCTCGCCAATTAATAAACTATGATAACGTCTTAATGCTTCCATGATGTCTGCAGTAAATTCATCACCCGCAATACGAATACTTTGATCACAAACTATTCCAGCTAATGCAATAACAGTAATTCCTGTTGTACCACCTCCAATATCAATAATCATATTTCCAACTGGTTCTTCTACATCAATTCCAATTCCTAAAGCAGCAGCCATAGGTTCATGAATCATATAAACTTCTTTAGCACCAGCTTGTTCTGCACTATCACGTACGGCTCTTTTTTCTACTTCTGTTATAGATGATGGAATACAAATAACCATTCTCCAACTTGGAGGAAATAATGGTTTCTTTGGATAAATCATTTTCATCAACTCGCGAATCATTAATTCTGCTGCGTTGAAGTCGGCAATTACACCATCTTTTAATGGACGAACTGTTTTAATACTTTCATGCGTTTTTTCATGCATCAATAACGCTTTCTTGCCCACGCCTAAAACCTCTTTCATATTATTTCTATTCAAAGCAATAATAGAAGGCTCATTCACTACTACTTCATCATTGTGAATGATAAGTGTGTTAGCGGTACCCAAGTCCATCGCTATTTCTTGAGTAAAAAAATTAAATAATCCCATTGTGCATCAGTATTTGAATAGTTCAGATTGAATGTAGCAAAATTCATCTAAAATCCTTACACTACAAAGCTTTTTACAAATGAATCAACAATTTTTTTTATACTATTCATTAAGGAAACTCGAAGCCAATATCTTTTCTAAAATACATCCCTTCAAATTGGATATTTGCTAAGGCATTTTGCGCATTTTGTACTGCATTTTTTAGGGTGTTTCCCGATGCCGTAACTGTTAAAACACGACCTCCTGTAGTCACAATTGCATTTTCTTGAAACCCTGTACCAGCTTGAAATACATGAATATCAGCCAAGCCAGCGGCCAGTACAATACCATGAATAGGCATATTCTTTTTATAAGTACCTGGATAACCACCACTTACCGCCATGACGGTTGCAAATGCATCTTCTTGATATTGAATATTTACGTCTTCTAAAGTTCCATTATCGGTAGCAGCTAGCAGACTTACTAGGTCGGTTTGCAAACGAGGTAGAATTACTTCCGTTTCTGGGTCACCTAACCTGCAATTGTATTCAATTACATAAGGCTCACCCCCGCAGTTCATTAAACCAAAAAATACAAAGCCTTTGTAAACAAGACCTTCTTCCTTGATGCCTTTGATCGTAGGCGCAATGATTGTTTTTTCCACTTTTTGCATAAAAGAAGCATCCATAAAAGGTACTGGACTCACACAGCCCATACCGCCTGTGTTTAAACCGGTGTCTCCTTCGCCAATTCTTTTATAATCCTTAGCGTGACCAATAATTTGATAATGATGTCCATCAGTTAGGGCAAAAACACTTACTTCAATACCTTCTAAAAACTGCTCTATGACTACTTTTGAGCTGGCTTCTCCAAACTGTTTGTTTTGAAGCATTTCTTTAAAACTAGTGAGGGCATCTTCCTGGCTTAGGGCAATGATAACACCTTTGCCAGCAGCTAATCCATCAGCTTTTAAAACAATGGGAAGGGGGTGATTGCTGATATAAGTCAAACCTGCCTCATAATTTTCAAGGGTAAATTCTGCATAACGAGCAGTAGGAATTTGGTGTCTTTGCATAAAGTGCTTGCTGAAGGCTTTGCTACCTTCCAATTGAGCTGCTTTTGCCGAAGGTCCAATGACATTGATGAATGCTGTAGCCGGATCTGCACTAAAATAGTCATAAATGCCATTTACCAAAGGTTCTTCTGGCCCTACCACAATGAGTTCTATATTTTTTTCAATAGCGAGTGCTTTGAGTGTTTCAAAATCATTGACTTGAATAGGAACATTGGTCCCAAATTCAGCAGTGCCGGGGTTTCCTGGAGCTATATAAATATCACCAGATTGATGGCTTTGAGCCATTTTCCAAGCCAATGCGTGTTCCCTTCCTCCTGCTCCAATGATCAGAATATTCATAAATCTGGTTTTGAAACACGAAAGTAAAATTTATTGCATGGATTTTATTAATTTGAGTCAATTAAATAAAAACAGCTTATGTCTGCCACTACTCAAAAACACCCTAAAGGATTGTATGTTTTATTTGCTACTGAAATGTGGGAGCGTTTTAACTACTATGGCATGCGTGCTATTTTGGTTTTATTCTTAACCAAGGCATTATTGTTTGATAAAGTATTTGCTTCACAAGTGTATGGTAGTTATACGGGGCTTGTTTATTTAACACCCCTGCTAGGTGGATATATAGCAGACAGGTATTGGGGCAATAACCGATCTATTATTGCAGGCGGATTGGTGATGGCCATTGGTGAATTTTTCTTATTTTTTTGCGGCCATTTTTATGAGAACGCTTCTTTTGCGATGCCTTTATTTTATACGGGTTTGGGTTGTATGATTGCTGGTAATGGATTTTTCAAGCCAAATATCTCTAGTATGGTGGGGCAATTGTACCCCAAGGGAGATAAAAAAATTGACGCAGCCTATACCATTTTTTATATGGGCATTAACACAGGGGGTGCATTGGGGCCAGCAGTCTGTGGACTATTTGGAGAAACAGGTAAAAATGGGGATTTTAAATGGGCTTTTTTCGCAGGCGGGGTGGCGATGTTATTAAGTGTCATTACACAAATCGTTTTTCAAAAAAAATACTTAGTGAATGCCGAAGGACAAACAATAGGAAATGCACCCAAGGATGCTCCAAAATTTTTCCAAAAAATTCCGGTCATGGTGGGCTTTCTATTTTTAATTTCTTTAGTCACTATTGCATTAGTGTATATCGACATCAAAGTAGTGAGTTATTTATTTTGGTTATTGCTAGTATGTATTGTTTTAATCGCGTTTGTAATTTTTTCAGATAAATCTTTAAATATTATTCAAAAGAAAAAAGTTGCCGTACTATTTACGGTATCCTTTTTTGTGATCTTTTTTTGGAGCGCATTTGAACAAGCAGGCGCCTCACTTACTTTTTTTGCATCTGAAAATACACAAAGAGACTTGGGTTTTTATGTTGTACCCTCTAGCTTTTTTCAATCACTCAATTCAATATTTGTGGTCACCCTGGCACCTTTGGTTGCGTGGATATGGATTAAGCTTGGAAAGAGAGAACCTTCTTCTCCCTTTAAAATGGCCATGGGCTTAATGTTATTGGCGTTGGGTTATTTATGGATTGCAACTGGAGTGAATGGAGTGGGGACTGGTGTAAAAGTGAGTATGATTTGGTTGATTGGAATGTATATGATGCACACTTTTGGTGAGCTTTGTTTATCGCCAATTGGATTGGCTATTTTTAATAAGTTAGCGCCTGTTAAATTTGCTTCTTTGTTAATGGCTGTATGGTTTACAGCCAACGCCTTTGCTAATAAATTAGCGGGGGTATTTAGTGCCTTGTATCCAGAGAATGGCAAATCAACTTCTATAGGAGGGTATCAAATTAGCAACTTACACGACTTTTTTATGTTCTTTGTTTTTATGGCAGGAACCGCTTCTCTAATTTTATTTTTTATATCTAAGAAGTTGAAGAACTTAATGACGCAATAGTTTTTAACTTAAGTAAAATCTAAAATTGGAATCGTACACTTCCAAACACACCAAAGTTTTGAATAGGCTGCATTCGTGAAGGACTGTAATTGGCTGGATAAGGAGGGGCATGCCTCCAAACAAAATCGATTCTAAAGAATTTTAAGATATTATCAAAGCCAGTGCCATATTCTAAATAGAAATTAGATTTTAAGGATCTAAGTTGATAAGGACCTAGTTCAGTTCTATTGAAGGTCCTATTGGCTTGATTCATTTCACCCCACACTCCTTTAAATGTCCAAAATTGTCTGATTTTTGTTTTGCGTAAAAAGGGTACTAAATTGATTAGCTTTTTTTCAAAATTGTGTTCTATTTGAAATCCAGCATATAAGTCACTATAATATTCAAAACGGTTCATTAAATTAAATCCATTTTTGTTATACACGTACACTTCATTTCCAGGATGCAATTCTAACAACATAAAAGGAAGACTATCACCATAAATTTTTCCTGCATAAGCATTGTAAGTCAACACCCCAAAGTTGGGTATTCTTAGTTTTTGTTCAACACCTGCATGTATTTTACTATATTGATAAGCACTACTTAAGATACCTTTAAATCCTTCGCTTACTCTAAGTTCAAAAATTGGCTTACTACCTTTAAATCGAATGGTCCTTCTGTTAGTGGTTACTTTTCGCTCTCCTGGGGCATACCTAATTCTATACATTAGATCACTGTTTACAATCATTTCGCTTTTGCCATTTTGATTGATGGTATTGGTGGGCAAAGGGGTATAAGGACTGTAATCAGTTCTTGCTAGAGTTAATGTATTGCTTATTCCTGATTCCCACTCTTTGGTGACTGCCATTTTTAATTCCCTTTCTCCTAAAAATTTTTGCGGTATGGTGGGTCTTCTTAAAATTTGAGAGAAAATATTATCTATACTTTGGTCTTCTTCATTAAATCTGACTCTGCCATTATCCAGGTCATTTAAATAAGACCATTGTAAACTGACTCCTTTTGATTTTGGAAGCTTGTATTGTATGGCTAATTTTTCTTTTAATTTTTGATCCTTGATTCCATAAGCTAAGTACCCAGAAAATTTCCAATGTTTATTAAAATTAGTAGTAGTTGCCAAGTCAAATCTTAGCCTTGTGGATTCAAGCTGATTGCCACTGATCCATTTATACCATGGCCCTATTTCTATCTTCCCAAATTTTCTGTAACCATCCACTAAAAATTCTACATTTCTGACATACGATCTAAATATAGGGATAGATTTAAGCGTATCAATACTCTTGCGAATACTTTGTTCATTTTTATTTAGCTCATCATGCCTTAGACGAGACCAATCAGCTTGATTCAGCTGAGATGCATTTTCAAGTGAAACCACTTGATCTGGTTTACTATTTAGTTGAATATTATTATTAATGTCAAACTTATCTGTTGTAAAATTTTTGTAGGAAATACTTTTTCGTACAATAAAAGTTAGTTTGTCATTGGGGAAGGGAGATAGGTCGGCAGTAATTTTATCCTTAGAAAAAATCATTTTATTATTTTCTAATTTTGCAAATTCTAAATTTACATTTAGCCTATTTACAAAATTAATATCAGCCGTTTTTGAAATATTTATATTTACTTTGTAAATACCCCAGGTTTCCGAATCAATCCAGGCATCTCCATTGAAAGTGTTTTCGCCTTCTCTTAATGGAGAAAATAAAAGATGAAATATCTTTACCCCCTTTACATATTGCGTATCTGCCCCTTTAAACTTATAAAATTTATCTGCAAATTCGCTTATGGGGCTGATGAATTCTTTACCAAAAAACTTCATGTAGTTTTCGTAAATATTCACTTTTTGATTTACGCTTCCCACTAGTTGCAGTATCGTTTCACTTTGTATGCCATGACTTTGCGCTGCTTTAATTACTTCCCTTGAATTTTTTGGAGTGCTCGTATAATAAAAATCAGACAAGGATTCTGTCATGAGTACTGGAAGAAATGGCTTTGATTCAGAAATACTATCTATATTATCTAGTATAAATGTAAAAGGCTTTAAAATTTTAATATTACTAAAGCTATTCTTATTTACATTATTTAAATCTAATTCCAATTTGTTATACAACTCACAACGGTATTCTGGATATTGATAAGGGTTATTTTCTTTTTTATGCTCTACTACTAATTTCCACCATCTTAAACCTTTATTAAATTTTGATTTTACGATTGCTTCATTTTTTGAAGTGGCATAATCAAGTGGGATGTTTACAGTGTCTTTTTTTAACTGTGGTGGGCCAAAACTTGTTTGTTCATAACCAACATAAGTAACCAATAAACTATCTTTTAAATAAGAGGATCTCGCAATTTTAAAATGACCAATGCTATCTGCAACTGTTCCTTTTTTAGATAAGGCCCATTTGATGGTTGCAAATGGAATAGGTTCTTTAGTAAAAGCATCCATCACCTTACCCATCAAATTGGGGGATGTTTGTGCTTCTAAACTACCTACATGTAGAAGGGCTAAAATAAAAAGTAAAAAAGGAAATTTCATAACAGTACATGCAAGATAATTTTATTATTACCCAATGCCATATTAAATAATAATATTTTTTTTGTACAAGCTTTATTGAGAAGAAGTTAATCAAAACACTACAAAACCCCCCTTACAATTTCATCTACCACTGCCGGATCCAATAAGGTTGAAGTGTCCCCTAAACTTTTTAATTCGCCTTCTGCCACCTTGCGCAAAATACGGCGCATGATTTTTCCAGACCGGGTTTTGGGTAGGCCAGATACAAATTGAATTTTGTCTGGTTTGGCGATGGGCCCAATGATTCTTGTGACAGTTTGTAAGATATCTTTTCTGATAATATCTGCAGTGCCATGGGTATCTTGACCATGCGAGCCCATATATATAACATAGGCATAAATACCTTGACCTTTTACATCATGCGGATAACCTACAACTGCACTTTCTACCACGCCTGCATGCATATTAATTGCATTTTCCACTTCGGCAGTGCCTATTCTATGTCCACTTACATTTAATACATCATCTACTCTTCCTGTAATTCTAATTTGTCCCAATTCGTTTTTTAAAGCGCCATCACCTGTAAAATATAAATTTGGATAAGTAGCAAAATAATTGGTTCTGCACCTTTCATGATCGCCATAAGTGGTT
>Ga0114964_10000099_pt1 | contig 60628 bp, 84 predicted proteins | sample C_131016_MF_Meta_FD_92638 | JGI IMG/M metagenome (GOLD analysis project Ga0114964, IMG submission 92638) | Freshwater microbial communities from Lake Croche, Canada to study carbon cycling - C_131016_MF_MetaG | ecosystem: Environmental > Aquatic > Freshwater > Lake | place: Lake Croche, Canada... | reverse complement strand
TAATATCTCCGCCAACAGTTTGTATAGTTATATTGTTAGGTGTTTGAGGAGGTATGTATATAGCACATCCTTCATTATTTACAGAGTTATAAATAGAGTATGAGGCGTCTACAAGCATTATTGGAGCGTCCAAAACCAACTGATGAGTATTTGTGATTCCAACAACATTAGCAGAAACTCCTGTACTATCGTTAACAGCTATAGCTCCCAATAAGTTTGTTGTAAATTTTTTTGTAGAATCTATAAGATAACTTCCCGATCCAGCAGTTGTAATCCCTGTAATACCTCTTCCGGCCGGATTAGGTATATTAACTGTGTCGCTTTGAATAACGTTAATAGCTCTCCCGTAGTGTGTTTTTAAGAACTTCATTTCTTGTATAGTATTTTGTTAATTTTTAGGTTTGGGTTGTTTAGTTTTTCTTTCCTTGCAGAGCAACCACAGTCATGGCCAGTCGCCTTAGAAAGAACTCCTACCGCTTTTTTTATTCCGGTCTTCTTTGTTATTTTTTCGATGCTATCTCCTAACATATCTTCTTGTTTTTAGTTACCTTGCCCATGTTTCCTTTTAGGTACTTCATCTTTCCATTTAAGGACGCCTTTGATTCGTATTGTTTTGCTCTTGCTGTTGTCTTTTTCATTAGTACTTTCCTTGTCTGTTTTTAGGATTTGACGTTGTGTTTCCTCCCTTTCCTCCCCATAAATCTTTACAGGCCCAGTGTCTAGCGGTTAACTTACTATCCGCAGTATCACACTTCTGTCTGGCTCTAAAAGACTTGCGCGCGGCATCAGAGTAGTTATTTCCGTATCCTACTGCTCCGTAATGAATTAGCTTCTCCTGCCCGTTCTCACAGGCCTTGACCATTCTCTTCTTTCCTTCTCGGTCGCTCTTCTGAGGGACGTTACACCTCATCTTACTTTTGTCTGCCACCCCTTGCTCTTTTATCTCCAGGCATCGCCGTCTTAGAACCTCGATTTACAGACGCTTTTTGTAATTTTGTACCACTCCTTGTGTGTGCCACGTCCATTCCGTCTCCGTTCCCATATGTTCCACGCTTACGGTTCTCAGAATTTAACTCTACACGTTTTTTAACTTCTCGATCCTTCTTGTTGTACTCCTTCTGGTACTCAACGTGCTTCTTTCTGGCTTCCGGATTGGATGCGTAGTACTTAGCTGTTCTGCCTGGCATTGTTTATTACTTTTTCATTTTTTTAGCCATCATCTTCTCCTTCATCTGCATCTTCTTACCTTCTCCCTTTTCGTGCTTCATCATTGCCGCCTTTGACGCATACTTTTCGCCTGTTGATTTTTCAATTACTACTTTTTTTGTTACCTTAGCTTTCATGTTATTATTTTTTGTTTTTAGATTTACCTGCCTTAGACAATGCTATTGCTATACTCTGCTTCTGACTCTTACCGTGTTTCATCTCGGTTCTTATATTTGCGCTCACGGTTTTAGCACTCGATCCATTTTTTAGTGGCATAGTCTTAAATGTTTTATCTTTGCAAAGATAATAAATTAAATTACAATGAAATTAAGGAAGAAAATAATTAGAAAGAACTACGACCGTCTGCAGCCAAAGCACGACTGGCTAAAGTACTGGAGGGTTGTAAGGTACTGGGTACATGCGGCTTACGGACTTAACTATCCTGATCTAGAGATGCTTCTGTTCCTGTACTCAGAGGACCTATTCTCAAGGGACGACTTTGAGAGGTACGAGATGATAATGTCTTGGGATGTTGTTCGCTTTCAGAGGCTGGTTAAGGATGACTGGATTAGGAAGTGGAGGACGCACACAAACAAGGAGTGCGCCTTGTATACGCTTTCATACAAAGGAAAGAGGCTGATGGGCTCCGTCTACAAGAAGCTTAGTGGCGAGGAGATAATAAGCGAGAACCGTCTTAAGAACCCGTTGTTTAAAGCCACCGCATCTCCAAGGGATAAGGTATACAGGGGTATGATAGAAGAAATGAATGCGGCTATTAATGCCGCAAAGAAAAAATAATAAAAAACCCCTAACCGACTGCGGACACCACAATCCAAAAATTAGGGGTTAATTAATTGCCTTTGACTGGGACACTTTGTTATGAAGAGGTGCTCAAAGTACTGTCAATCTTTATACGTTAGTAGCCTCCAAGTCTGCCTTTGTAGCAGTCAATTTTTCCACTAATACTTGAACCTGAGCAGGTGTTGCCCCATTAGCCAACTGATCCGTTAGGTCTGCAATAGTTGCATCTAAGCCAGTGATAGTGGTTGTAATTGTTTCCTGTAGCGTGTCAACTGAAGCCTGTAACGCGTCTACTAAATCTGTTAACTCTTGAACGTTTGCCATAATCTTGTCTAGTTTTTTGTTAATATCAGACAGCGTCTTGTCGTCTGAATAATAGTTAATATTGAAAGTGAATAACCCCATGGTGCAAAGATACAAATTTATTTTAAATAATCACAATAACATCCCTCTCCATTATCACCGTGTACGTACCGGCCTGTGTCACCATGCTGAACCCAGCGTTCTTGTCGTAGTATATCGTCTGCCCATCACTCACAGCGGTGACCTCCGTTCCAACCCTTACTATCTCGGCCTTCTTGTACCTCATCTTGGCGGCATCTGAACCTGACATTATCAGTCCGGTTACGTCCGACTTTATCTGCTCCTCTATCGGAGTTATCACTATGTATTTACCTATTGGCTGCATGTCTATCGTTTAATTGTTACTATCGCGTTCGTACTAAGTATTGTCGTGGCTACGCTGGTCGCGTTCTTCAGAGCGTTCTTGGTAACCTTTAACGGGTCAATAACGCCCATGGCCATCATGTCTCCGTAGCACTCGTTCTTTACATCGTACCCGTGCCCTTCTTCGCTGATAGAGGCCATTATCGCGTAGGCGTCCAGCCCTGCGTTCTCCATTATCTGAATCAGGGGTGCCTGAAGTGCCCAGCCAACGATCTGCATCGCCGTGTACTGGTCGTGACTTATATGCTCCATGTTATCGTCAGCGTACGCTATGATGTCAGACGCCGCGTTGTATAGTGCCACACCTCCTCCTGGTATGATCCCCTCCTCAAGCGCGCTCCTTACAGCACAGACCGCGTCGTCGACCCTGTCCTTGCGCTCCTTCTGCTCCACGCCCGATCCTCCTCCTACGTGTATCACTCCTACTCCGCCAGATAGAGAGGCTATGCGCTCCTTAATCGCATCCTTTTCGCCCTTCTTAGACGAGTTCTCGTGCTGAACCCATAACTGTGCCACTCTCTCCTTAACGGCCTCGCTGGCGTCCTCATTCCTTACAATTACTGTAGAGTCCCTTCCGACTATAATTCTCTTGGCTAGTCCCAGGTGTTCCGGCGTCATTAGCGAAAGGTCGTCTCCGGTCTGCTCGCTGAAGTACGTGGCTCCAAGTGCCAGGGCTATGTCCTGCATCAGCTCCTGCTGCTTGTAACCAAACTGTGGGGGCGGAATGTTACAGAACTTAAGGTCGTTATGTATTACGTTCGCGGCTAGTGTGTTGATCATGTTGTTTGTACACGGGCCAATTATAAGGAGCTTCTTCTTGTCCTGAACTATCGGCTTTAGGACGTTCTCTATAGACATCATGTTATTTATCTCCTGGTCTGTGACCATCACGTACACGTTGTCTAGTATGCACTCCTCCTTCTTCATGTCGTTCACAAATAGCCTGCTCGTGTACCCCTTATCCACCCGGATTCCGTTTGTCACCTCTCCGTATGTGTTCTCGTCCTGGGAGTCATCAACAGTCACAACGCCGTCCTTGCCAACCTTTGAGTACGCGTCAGCGATAATATCCCCTATCTCCTTGTCATTGTTTGCGGATATAGACGCGACATCTCTTAGGGTCTTTCCTCTGACCTTCTTTGACTTCTTCTCAAGTGTCTTTACAACGCCGTCCACGATCGTGTTCACCTCCCTAAGGACCATGGTAGGATTATTTCTACTGGTTATAAACTCGGTCCCCTTGTTTACTATTGCCTCTGTTAGAACAATTGCGGTTGTTGTACCATCTCCTGCGCTTGTCGCCGTACGGTCCGCAGCCTCCTTCATCATCTTTACAGCCAGGTTCTCTACCGGGTCCTCAAGTGTTATTGATTTAGCCACAGTTACACCATCCTTTGTCACAGTTATACCGTGCACGTGGTTCTGTGATTCGATAAGCACAGTCTTCCCCCTAGGGCCTAGGGTGCTCTTTACAGCGCTGCTGATCTTTGTGATACCATCTACAAGTTTCTGACGGCCCTCTTCTTTAAAAAATAATTCGTTGCTCATTATAAAAAAAATTTAATTTAATTATTGTATGGGGCAAATATATGGTTTTTTTATATATATGATTCACAACTATTAAAAATAGTTGTATGTCAGAAATGTCGTTTTACATCTCCCTACTCTCTCTATATATAATTATATATATATATTTATTTTTTTTCTTCTATAAAATAGGAAAAAAATCAGAATACTAACATAGAGATAGCTAACTACTTGATAGTCAAATAATTATCTCATGACAACTTTAAAAAAAATCGACACAAAATCGACACAAGGCATCAAAAATCGACGTAGCCCTCTGATAGCAAGGGATGAGCTAAAAAAAATATGTTAGAAATGTATGGTGTTTGGGTTATATATAGGTTTCACGTCGGCATGCCTCATCCGAAAGTCGCTTTTATTTCACCCCCGGGGTCACATTTTCAGAAATTTCTTTCAGATTTTTTAGCTTTTTCCATCCCCTATCTGATAGCTTGTGACGTGCACGTTTGACATTACGATGGCAAGTCTTCTGCATTTCATATCGCGATATGCGATACGGTGATATCCATTTGTAAACGGATAGCCGACAACAAACGGGTAAGAGTAAACTATAACAGAGATCTATGGAGCAGCCAAGGCCTGATAGTCTGCAACTATACTGCAGTATATTCCTACGACGTGAGCCCGCGTATTCATTGGGGATTTGCGATTAAGACACTATCTCTGGGTAGGTGGTATCTAACTACCTCTGATTACATAATCGTCGCTTAAATAGCTTTAAAATGCGAAATTCGTATTATATGTAGGGTTTTGTTATTGAATTGTAAGAAAAAAGCGCTTAAAGGCTTACAGATGGCAAGTTAACTAACACCCGTTAGTCACCTACGCACACGCGTTCTATATATGCAAAGTTACTATACATATTAACTATCTCGTTATCAATCAGTTACATATTGTGAGCAGTAATATCTACACGATTTGTAGGAATCTACTCTATCAGATGTGCATTTAATCGATAAAACTGTGCACTTAATCGGATTTATCATTTTTTTCTAGGTCAACTGAAACACTCGCCATATGTTTGCAGTGTCAAAAGGGACAACGTTCTTCTCACGGTTCACGACTCCAAAGAAAAAGTCGATATAGTTTAGGTGGTTCACTGTGCTAGTCAAAAGAATCACCACTGCGGAGTAAGGCAGTCATTAACTCGGTCGGTACCACAGACCTATAAAGTGGAGGCAGTCAGAACAGACTATAACATCGGGTGTAGCTACTCAGGAATAAGAGGTCAAAGTAATCCTTTAGGTCCGAAGCTACGATACTGCCAACTACATAGGCATAGGTCGTTAACTGTATCAGGGTGTGTGCCCTGACTGATGAGTCACAAATGACGAAACAGTTACTTAAAACATTATAGTTATGAAGACAACAGACAAACTACTAATGGTGGTGTTTATACTAGGCGCCATCCTTGTAATCAAGTTGGGCATTGAGATGCCTGACAAAAGTATCATTAACATCATCCTTGTGGGGTGGTTAGAGATGATTATGGTACTAAGCGCGGTAATGATTTACGTATTTAACAAAGATATAAGATGAGAGCACTAAAAATAGTAGAAGATGTCTTAGACAGACTGCAAAGCGAGGGTAGGTTCTACTCTGACGAGACTCAGGAATTGATATACAAAGCTACAGAGATTGTAGCTAAGGAATTAGGTATGTCTACTCACGACTTCGAGGTACGCCTAGCGTTACACGAGGGTCCTTACTCAACATACAAGGAAGCTAGGGAATACATAAGCGCGAACGGTCTTTGGGACTGCATAGACCCCTTGGCTTCTTTTCAAACTATATGGGAGAGACTAGTAGTGAAAAGAGAACTTAACAAGGTGGTCAAGGATAACTTCTTTGTGCCTAACGTTAGAGGCATACTCACTGCGATGATATACAAATCAAATCAACTAATACTAAAATTATGAAGTACGCAAGAAAGTGCTCGTTTTCGGGCAAGGGAATGAACAAGGGGTGGTACATATTTGGTGAGTACTACTCCGAGCAATCGATGGCAGACGAGGTCGCTGCATTTAACGGATACGATGACTTCGAGCAGATGTTTGAGGCAGAGTGGGAGGACAACGACAACGAAGAGTGCTACTACACAGAGTGGGAGGACGAGGATGACTACCAATACGAGGAGGTAGACGGGGTACTAACTGAAATAGAATAGGTATGGACTACACAGAATTTATGAGGTACGTTACAGAGTTTGAACGTACAGACTACAAGGGCAACAAGCACACCAACTATAGGTACGAGAGGGGCAAGGTCATTGCCCAATCGGGCACCATAGAGAGACTAAAGGAGATGATTGATAACCACAAACCGCCCACAGAGGGCACATTCTAATTATTATGGTAAGAGTATACTTTGAGACGGATGGCTACGCTGAATTGGTAGCCATCTTTGATAGCGAGGCAACATACGATGCGTGCTATGAGGCGCTTGAAAAGCAAGCCAAGGACAACAACTTTCTGTACGTAACAGAGAGCGTGGACAGTGAAGATAACTACGAGGTCGTACTAATTGACGACAACCTAGAAGAGACTAAAATATTCGGGTTTAGTTCTTACGACGAGACCCTAGAGGTCGCGTCTAGCTTCTCATTAAAATATCCAACGTTAAACATTCAAATTAAAAAGGCATGAAAACACTACAAGTAAACATCGGGTTAAACAACAACCCCTACACGGCTTCAGAAGTAATAGACAGGATGGCATCGGAAGGCAACTATAGGCTGATGGGATTCCAAATCGTAGATATGGAGTACCTAGGAAACGTAGAGCCGACATTTGTCGGTCTGTTCGAGTACAAGTACGCTAGGCAGTCTAAGGTCCTAACCGACTTCGAGAACCTGGCATCGGAGATGACTCAGGATAGTATTGCCATCTCAACAGACGTGATGGACGCGATAGCATTCAGTCCAAGGTACACGGGAGAGCCGTACAAGTTCGACGAGAAGCTATTCAGACGCATAAAAGTATAGGTTTGTGTCGATTATCTGACATGGCCTGACGATTTTTTTAGAAAACGACACATGACTGAGCCCTTTGTTTATAAGGGTTTAGTCTATTCTATGTTAGTATTCTGATTTTTACTTACTTTTATAGAGTAAAATAAAATAATAATAATATAATAATATATATAGTAGAGTAGGGCAACCCTAAAACGACATTTCTGACATGAAAGAATTTAAATTAAACAACAACACGTACAGACTAGATAATAGTTACAGTTCTAAGAGTGACGGCTTCGTCCATGCTAGTTCGTTATACATTAACGACAACTATGTTGGCACTAGCCACGTAAGGTACCTGAACAGAACTTGGGAGCAGTACGACTACCAAACGAGCATGAAGAAGGCGGTACAGTCCGCTATAGACAACAACCACGAGCACAAGAACGAGTTAGAAATTTTATACACTCAGCTATGAAGGTAAATATAACAAGAGGCTCATACGGCTTCGGACACGATTGGACATTGGAGGCATACGGCAGAATCTACTACCTAGGTCAGGACGTCAAGTTCTGCACACGGGTACTAGGCATGTCGCCACGCGACGTGGTGAGTGTGATAGGCTCACCGAGCATCGATCAAAAATCAGTAAACAACAAGTTGGCGCGGTTCATATGCGAGCGCCTAGAGATAACACGTTCAACCAAACTAAACACATGGGAATTATGCGCACAGTAGTATACAAAAAAGGCAACAGACAAGTCATTCAGGAGGGAAACGAGTCATTCGAAAGCCAAGACTATAGCACTCTAGAGGGCGCCAAGCGGAGCCTATACATAGAGCCTACTACCGAGGAGAACAACGAGATGATTGCTGAGTTTATGGGTCACGAAAACCCTCAGTCATGGGAAGATGATTTGTATAGTTCAGATTGGAATTGGTTAATGGATGTGGTAGAGAAGATTGAGGACCTAAATTACTCAGTCGAAATCAACAAACAAGAGGACGGAGATTATCAGTGCTTGGTTACTAAGAGCAGTATCGTGTCATCTGAATTCTCAGATATTAAAATTAATGCAGTTTATAACGCGTGCGTAAAATTCATCAGATGGTATAACAATCAAAACAAATAATCATGTTTAAAGTAGGAGAAAAAGTAGTATGTATTTGCGACGCAGTCGGAGACTACTCAAAAACAAAGTCCTTAGTAAAAGGAAGTATGTACACAATAAAAGGCATCCGAGAATCGGGAAACGTATTTATTGAAGAGGTACCATTCGTTATATGCGCGGATGGAGAAAAGGCAATACCTCACTATGGTCAGAATCGATTCCGAAAACTTGACTACAAGTTTGCCGAAGACCTATGCAAGGAACTTTCAGAACAATTTAAAATAGAACAATTAAACTAGACAAATAATCATGACGGCTATATTCTTTTTATCTTTATTTTTTACACTGTCCTATGCAGAGTCATCGGCAGTAGACTTTATAAACAAGTCAGGCGACAACAAACAACTTAGATTCATATGCATGATACTAACATGCATAGGGTGGACCTTATTTTATAACTTAAATCATTAAGACATGAAAAAACTAATCCTAAGCGCACTTGTACTAGTGTACGGGTGCTCATCACCTTCCGAGCAAGAAAGTCTCTCAGAAGACCTAAAAACAACATCTATCCACCTACAATCGGGTGACAGACTCACCCTTATCGACCTTAACGGCTCTATACCTGACACGTTGCTATCAACCACCGACAGAGTGTCAGAGGTTAAGATGTTGGACCGAGGGTACTTTGAGATGAGGGTTCAGAACGAGCAAGCCAAGCCTATAGTTATCGGAATGACTAGGGACAATAAATTAACATACACGTTTAACTCAGGCGCCCCTACAAGCGGATGCCTAATTCAATTATTTAACAGATGAAAACAAAATTTACGCCTATTGCGATGAAATGCAATAAAGAGCAGTGGTCGGCTATTGAGCCTAAGTTGGTAGGAATTACAAAAAATGTTTGGGGATTGGAGTACCACCCTTATCTATGTAATAGTTGGGTTGGAAAGTACTGTCCTTGTATTGGTAACGGTTCCGAACTTGATATTTCGGTACTTGATTTAGAAAAACGATACGAGGAATGGGACGAGCAGATATTTTTAAATGCCTGTGGTATCGAACCAACCTACACCCTAACCAAAAAACAAATAACCTATCTGCACTCGTTAAATGAGTGCAAGGAGAAAATAGAGGAGTGGTTTCAAGAGTTTAGAAAGCCTAGTTTGGAGGTTGGGAAGTGGTATAAAAATAGCGTAGGAACTGTGGCTTATAACGAAGGATTAGGATATGGAATTGATAGTTGTGGATTTTGGTTTGATAAATATAGAGAAAATGGATTAAGTGGATACCCTATTTCAGAATGGACTCTAGCCACCCCCCAAGAAGTAGAAGAAGCATTGACTAAAGAAGCGGTTAAGAGAGGGTTTAAAAAGGGGGTGAAAGTTCACTCTTTAGCAGATGGTAGAATTGTAGATTTAAACGGAGATATAACTACATTTTATTTTAAAGATAATGAACTATATAAGGGAGGATGTTTAATTTTTAAAAACGGCACTTGGGCAGAAAAAATCGAAAACACCCTACCCTCCGACATCGAGCAACTTTCATTAAAATACGGTAAGGAGGAACTAATTAAAATATTGAGCGATGAAAAAAATTGAGCAACAGATAGTGGACATATTTAATAAGTCCGTTATCACCGAGAGAGACATAATACGCTCTAAAAAACTCTTCCGAATTTGGAAAGAGTTGGCAGGATGGAGCGAGGCAACATCTAACCCAATACAGGCATGAGACCTAGGATAGTAAACAGAGTAGACATCAGGGCGTTCCTTCAGACGGAGAAGAGACGCCAAAGGGTGTACGGTGCCTTGGTAAGGATGACCGCTGATGAGTGTGACCTTCCATGGTCGGAGGCTAAAAACGTAGTTAATAACAACCTAAAACACAAGACGATATGTCATTTATTAAGAAACTGCTAATGGAACTTGCTAGACAGTCAAGTCAGGCACTAAGAAGCTAGAGCATGCAATTTAACAGAAGGAGCACCGTTTTAGAGATGATAATGTTCTACGGGCACACGCGGACTATAGACTTCGCTTACATGACAGACAAGGAGTTACTAAATTATTACATAAAGATATACAAAAATGAAAGATACAAAGAGCAAGGCGGCAGCCAGAGAGATGAATAGGTTCGATCGGTGGATGAGACTCAGGGTCAAGACGATCCACTACGCGGACGCGAGCAGAATGTCTGAGGCCTATCAGAGGGTCTACAATAACCATATTAATACGGTAAGCAATCCTTTAATAATAGAGTTATGAGTAAGTTAAGAGAGAAGTTTGAAGCTATAATTTTAGACTATTTTGACAAAGCGGATAAGTGCGAACAAATAGCGGATGATTTTGCTGTTAAGTTTGCGAATTTTGCAAAAAATAACACCGACTATGATTGTTGGGATGATAAGTTTGATTATAAAGGAGTATTATATACTTCCACCGAACTATTACAAATCTTTAAAGACAAATATTATGAATAAGAACATCCCACAAGACCAACCTAAAGAAATATTTTGCGGTGAAGCTAATAAGTTTTATCGTTGTGTAAATTGCGATAGTCCTTGTGGAAGTGAAGGGCATTATATTGAGGTTAAACCTAAACAGACTATTGAGAAAGACATTAATTATTACAAAGAAAATTGTCAAGAAAATTATATGACAACACCAATTAGTGTTCTTAGATACATTACACAGTTAGAGGAAGCCTACAACCACGCACAGAAAGAAATAGATATGTCAAAGTTAGACTTAGAACTTAGTAATATTGATTTAGAAAAAACAAAAAAACTTCTTAAACATTGTGAAAATGCTTTACAACAAAGAGATAAAACAATAGAGGAGTTGAGAAGGGATAAGGAGGAGTTGGTTAAAGGATTAGAAAATGCTTATGATTATTTTTATAACGACCAACAGTATAGTTTTTCAAATCCAATAATAAAAGAACTTAAACAACTAATAACTAAACACAATGGATAAAATATTAAAAAACATATACTTAATAAGATGCGCTATTTGTTTAGCTTGTGGAGTAATAGCTTTCTACAATGATTTAAATAAATTATCTGTATTGGCTTTTGCACTAGCATTTTTACACTCAATGTTTCATTTAAACACTATTATTAACGATAACAATGGATAAAATACTATCATCAAAGGAGTGGTTTAAGAGTGATAAACAAAATGCTATTTGTTGGGTAACAGATGATGATTTAGCTTTTGCACAAGCCTACTCCAACTACCTACTAGAAGCATTTGCGGAGGAGGTTAAGAGTAAAAAATATGATGTAGATAATTTTAATACTGCTGTTGCAGTTGAGGACATCGACCAATTACTAACAAAATTTAAGGAGAAGTTATGACACAAGAACAAGCAAGACAAGAAGCGGAGAGAAGGATTAAAGAATACGATAACGTAATTTATTATTACAAACTAGGAGGTAAAAATAAAGACTCTAAAGGACTTCCTGTTTCTATGAATCAAGGACATAAGGCACAATGCGCACTAATATCAATCAACCGAGAGATTGAGTTGTTGGAGGAAGTTTTAAGAATTATTTATAATCACGATATTGTTGTAAAATTAGTGTATCTAAACCAAATAAAAGACGAACTTTTGAAAATGTAAATTATGAAGAAAGAAGAAGAACCTAAACAAGAATACCCAAAAAGCACAGGAGATATAATTTCTGATTACGCTATTGGTCAATCAAAAACAATTCAAAAATGTATGCATTTAGACGCTGAAATGGCTTACAAGTCTTTACCTAAACAAGAAACACTTGAAGAAATTGGTGAAAAATTATACATAATTCATGAAAACAATGATTTACTATATGGTCACTCAGAAGAATTACAATTAGCATACAAAGCAGGTGTAGTAGATGGTGCTGAATGGAAAGCTAAAAGAATGTATAGTGAGGAAGAAGTTGGAGAGATTCTTTACAATGCTTTTGGAGAATATGGAAAGCATTATGGTATTATGCTTGATGGAGCTTTAATCAATAAATTATTTGAACAATTTAAAAAGAAATAAGTTATGAATAAAGTATTTGATCAGGCCAGCAGAGATAAGACGAGCACAAGAATTGTTACGGACCATTCGGTGTCTTACATATTTAAAGGGGTAAAGATAGAGAACCGGTCCGGAGACATCGTTATACTCAACACAAAGTTTAACGGTGACTACTACTCGGAGATCTCTCCTGAGGAGTACCTAGTATTCAAGAGGCACGGGTGGAAGGTTGGCTGCTGCGTGATAGCCACCAAGAACAACAGCCGATCCCTAAACAACGTGTCCGACAAGATCTCAGCTGAGATAAAGACCATGAGCAACCTAAGAAGGTATAACACGCTAGTAAAGTACAGAGACACGGTCATTAATAGATTCGTAGAAACAATTAACATCTTAAAATTAGAAACATGCAGCAGTCAGCGCTAGAGTACCTAATAAGTAAGACCTTGCACGCGGAAGAGATATACCTCGACGACGACGGAAACCTTACAGACACACCAAAAATAAGGTACGTTACCATGTACCATTCTCATGTTGACCTGACCAAGTTTGTAGATAAGGCGAGGGAGATTGATAAAAAAAATAACTATAAATAAATAAATAAATAAACAATGGAGAACACATTCAAGAAGTTATCAGAGGTAGACATCAAGTCTAAGATAGAGAAGAAGGGCGGCCAGGACTACCTAAGCTGGTCAAACGCGTGGGGCAGCGCCAAGGCATTATACCCGTCACTTAACCGAACAGTATACGAGGACCCTCACACAGGCCTTAACTACTTCAACGACGGCAAGAGCGCCTATGTAAAGGTCGGGGTAAACATAGACGGCCTAGAGCATATCGACTACCTTCCGATCATGAGCTACAACAACAAGTCGATATCAATTGATGCTATCACGTCGATGGATGTTAATAAAACGATTCAAAGATCAACAACTAAGGCGATAGCGATGCACGGCCTTGGACTAAATTTGTGGAGTGGAGAGGACTCTATTGACACGGCAAAGGCCACCAAGCCAGTCCCTTCCACAAAGATTGACCTTAAGGTTGACGACACGAACTGGGCAGGAGTGGTTAACTACGTTACCGCCAACAAGTCCAAGATGGACCTGAACACGATCGTCAAGAATTTATCAGTGAAGTATAACCTATCCACTGCCGTTAAGAAGGCCTTAGGAGATTTATTGAAGTAGTATGGAGAACGTAATTGACACACTAAGAAATGACTTTAACTACTACGGCGAGTACGGTAGTAAGTACATCAGCAACAGCGACATAGGAACGCTGTTAAAGAACCCTAAGATGTTTAAGGTCCGAGAGGAGCCGACCCTACCGATGCTTCACGGGTCGTACCTGCACACGTCAATGCTTGAGCCTGAGAAGCTAGTAAACTTTGAGGTTGTTGAGGCCTCAACCCGTAACACAAACATCTACAAGGATGCCGTGTCACACTCATCTAATCCTATCCTGCTTCTTAAAAATGAGCAGCAGGAGTTAGATCTTTTGGTAGGGACCATGAAGGGTAACTTCTTCTTCTACGATAACATCTACAGGGAGGGTAACATCTACGAGGAGCCAGCCATCGGAGAGTTATTCGGACTGCCTTTCAAAGGCAAGGCTGATATTGTAACGGATGAGATCCTTATCGACATCAAGACCACATCAGACATAGACGACTTCAAGTGGTCTGCGCGCAAGTACAACTACGACAGCCAGGCTTACATCTACGGGCAGTTGTTTGGAAAACCCCTTGTGTTCTATGTGATATGCAAGAAGAGCCACAGGCTAGGTGTGTTTGAGCCTAGCGAGGAGTTCTTGATGGCGGGCCGAGACAAGGTGGCCAGAGCAGTGAACGTGTATAACACGTTCTTCAGCGCGAATGCTACAGAGGACATTAACAACTACTTTATTCAGGATACTTTATGATGAGAAATTAAAAGAGTGATGTGCAAATAATGCACAAACCAAACACATAGAAAGACAACGAATACAATATAGGATGCTCGAAGCTAAAGGGTAGACCAAGTATCAAGGACTATTTTAGCGTATTGTAAACACTCCCAAGAAGTGTTATTTTTGTTGAGTATGGTAAAAATATTGAGGATTAGGAGTAAACAGATAAGTTCACCAAAGTCAATAAATTTATTCCAATCTTGGTGGATGTGTTTGGTTTTTAAAATAAACAGGGTAGCTGAAAACTGTGTAATAGAGTAAGCGAAACATTAAATTATTTTATTATGGCAAAGTTAATTGCTTTGAGTATCGACGTGACAAAACTAGACAAGAGTAAACTTGTTTCAGGCGCAAAGGGAACTTACGCTAACCTTACAATCAGCGTGAACGACGAAGAGGATCAGTTCGGAAACAATGTCTCTGTGTGGGAGGGTCAAACAAAAGAGGAGCGCGAGTCTAAGGCGAACCGTAACTTCTTGGGTAACGGAAAGGTTGTATGGGACGGAGACGGATCCGCTAAGAAGCCAGCCCCGAAGGAAGCACCGGCAGAACCTGAAAATGACTTGCCGTTTTAGCATTAACCATAACCCTCCTATAGACGGAGGGTTTTTAATATTATTTAGACATGAACAAAATATTTAAAGAGAAGCAGAAGATAACTCTAGACAATAACTACTACCTAGAGCCGGATCAGTTCAAGGGACTAGTCCTAGTATTCCACGAGCAGCGAGTAAGAGAGAAGAAGGACGGCGGAACCGAGGGCTACAAGTTCGAGGAGCGCTACTACTTCCCTAAGCTGAGTCAGACGATTAGAAGATACTCAGAGCTAGTGCTTAACGCTAGCAATGACATCACAGACCTGTTGGGCAGGGTAGAGAGACTAGAACAGGTAATACACAGGCTATGATGCTTAACTATAGGAACTACCTTAACGAGAAGTCCTGCATCAAGAACATGAGGTTCACCGGTAAGTTTCAGATATTTTACAATATGCTCACCGAGGACGAGATAAATTTTTGTCATAACGTTTTAAAAGAAAAGAACAAATTCATATATGGAACGAAAAAAAATGCAGCAGGTAGTTGAGGCCTACGAAAGAATACTCAACCTTCAGGACGACATAGACGCAGTACAAGAGGCCGCTGAAAAGACAATAGAGTCTAAGTCTGCTGTATGGATATCGATGGACTTCGAGACCGACCTACTTAACGAGATGAACTCTCAGCAGCCTTATATGTGGACATCGACTACGGCCACCGGTGCGTTTGTTATCTCAGACGATCAGCCAGAGATAAATGAGGAGGGACTTACTGTGAGGGTTCCTGACACAGTTGCTTTAGAGATACTAGGACTTATACTTAGACACAAACAACAACTTATTAGTCATGAAGATAACAATATTTAAGGACATTCGTAGCACCTCCACCCCGTTCTATAGGAACATAGACGTGGTCCTGGAGCGCATACGAATCGGAGCGAGCCGAGAGATAGTGGAGCGCATACAGGCCGAGACTGATAAGACCGAGCGCAACGAGATTAAAAAGTCACTGCCGGCCATATGCTTTTCAGGAATATTTACCAAGAGACTAGACAACTCAATAGCCGAGCACAGCGGCCTTATATGTCTAGACTTTGACGGATACTCTAGCAAGAAGCAGATGATGTTAGAGAAGGCTACTATTGCAGCCGACGAGTACGTGTACGCTGTATTTGTATCTCCATCCGGGGACGGTCTAAAGGTCCTTGTAAGGATACCTCAGGACGTAGACAACCACGTCAAGTACTTCAACGCGCTTCAGAACTACTTTAACACACCTCACTTTGACACCACGTCTAAGAATATCTCAAGGGTATGCTACGAGTCTTACGACAAGGATATCTACATCAACAAGGAGTCTAAGCTGTGGGACCGCATGCACGAGGAGGAGTTCGTTGAGATTGAGAGGGTAAGTGAGGCCCCTACCATTCCAATAACCAACGAGAACAGGATCGTTGACATACTCATGAAGTGGTGGACAAACAAGTACGGAATGGTTGACGGTGAGCGCAACCACAACGTGTACATATTGGCTGCCGCGTTTAACGACTACGGAATCAGCAAGTCTCTTGCCGAGTACATCATAGGTCAGTTCGAGCAGAAGGACTTCCCCATGTCTGAGATTAAGATGACCATCAACTCCGCATACAGTCACGTGAGCAAGTTCGGCACCAAGTACTACGAAGACACCGCTAGGGTCTCTCAGCTAAAGAAGAAGGTCAAGGACGGCGCCACGGTCAAGCAGATCAAGGCGGAGATGACTGACATTGAGGAGGGTGTCATCGACGCAGTCCTGGACAGGATTGATAGCGACACAAAGCGGTTCTGGACCAAGAACGATAAGGGCGCCGTAAGTATAGTGCATAACCTATTCAAGGAGTTCTTGGAGGACAACGGGTTCTATAAGTTCTACCCTGAGAACAGCAAGAGTTTTAACCTAGTTAAGGTTACTAACAACCTGATAGACAACACTTCAGAGGACGAGATAAAGGACTTCGTGCTATCGTACCTTGAGGACATGGATGACCTTTCAGTGTACAACTACTTTGCCGACAAGACCAGGTTCTTTAAGGAGGACTTCCTATCCATGCTAGGATCTGTAGATGTGTACTTCGTAGAAGATACGGCCGATACGGCTCACCTGTACTATAACAACTGTGCGGTTAAGGTGACCAAGGACCGTGTCGACATTATAGACTACATAGACCTTGACGGGTACATATGGAAGGAGCAGGTAATCGACAGAGACTTCGCGATATGCGAGGTAACCGAGTGCGACTTCAGGACCTTTATATCCAACATATCAGGAGAGGATGACCAGAGGATCAAGTCCATGGAGAGCACGATAGGGTTCCTTATGCACGGGTACAAGAACCCTGCATACTGTCCGGCCATTATCTTAAACGACGAGGTGATCAGCGACAACCCTGAGGGAGGTACCGGAAAGGGTATCTTCGTTAGAGCTATATCTAAGATCAAGAAGACCATATTTATAGATGGAAAGTCATTTAACTTTGACAAGTCCTTCGCGTATCAGACGGTTAACGTAGGTACCCAGGTCCTGTCCTTTGACGACGTTAAGAAGCACTTCGACTTCGAGAGGTTGTTCAGTGTTGTTACCGAGGGGCTTACGGTTGAGAAGAAGAATAAGGACGCGTTCCACCTTCCGTTTAGAAAGTCGCCAAAGATTATCATCACCACCAACTACGCCGTTAGGGGTAAGGGTAACTCTTTCGAGAGACGTAAGTGGGAGCTAGAGTTTAAGCAGTTCTATAGCAAGGAGTTCACTCCGCTTGTCGAGTTCGGCCGGATGATGTTCGATGACTGGGATGAGGAGGAGTGGTGCAGGTTCGATAACTACGTTGTGAATAACCTGAAGTCCTACCTAGACACCGGACTTATCAAGAGCACGTTTGTGAACCTTAAGGTTCGTAAGCTATCTGCCGAGACCTGTCACGAGTTTATAGAGTGGTGTGGGATGGTCGGCGGAGACTCTCATAACGGGATGATGAGGCTAGACGAGCTGCTATACAAGCAGGACCTGTACCTTGACTTTATTCAGGACAACCCTGACTTTGCACCCAAGGCTAAGATGACCATCAGTAGGACGTTATTCTACAAGTGGCTAATAGCATACGGGGTGTACGTCACCGGAGTGACTCCTCTTGAGGGACGCGACGGAAACGGGCGGTGGATCAAGTTCATCACTAAGGAGGGTGACACACATAATAACGAAGAGTTTAAATTTTGATAGATCCAGACGACTTCAGATGGGCAGTACAGAATGACTGGCAGGTGTACGTCAAACCGTTCGGTGGTGGGGCGTACATAGCGGTCAGGAAGGGAGGTATAACCGCGTGCGGTAAGGACCGGCACTACGACTCAGTGACCGGAATAGAGTACCGATCCAGGGAGAACCTTGGTAAGGTATATTATAAGAAAGTTGAACTAGCCATGGCAGTACTGCCAAAGGTGTATAAATATTTAAGGTATGGTAAATGAAATTTTAATAATGCTTGGATTAACTGCGTTACAAAACGCAAGTTTTACTTTAGTTAGCAGGGCAAGAAATAGTAATAGTATAATGTATCACACTATTGCATCTGTACTGAGTAATGGAATTTGGTTATTAGTTATCCGAAATGTTGTAACTAACTTTGGAAACGTTACACTAATGATAGCTTATTTAATAGGCTCTGTTGTAGGTAGCGTAAGTATGCACTACATCACTATGAAGTACTTTGAAAAACCTAAAAAATAAAAGTATGAAAAATTGTTTACATAAGTTTCATTCAGTTTACTACGGAAGCGAATGGGTTGTAGAGTGTGAAAAATGTAATGATAATGTATATGATTTATATTCTAAAGAAGATGCTAATAAAATAGTTGATAATTTATTATCTGTTCAAAATAATCAAAGATATAATCATCATAGTTTTGGAACTCCTCAAGAATCTATTGACGAAGAAAGATACTGGAATCCAAAAACAAAAGATGAAGAAGAAGTTGAAACAGGAATTTTTTTATTTGTAATTACATTAATTATAATAGTTATAATATGGAAAATAATAAAATAATAGCGTGGTGGTCGGGGGGGGTAACCTCTGCTGTAGCTTGTAAGATAGCTATAGATACTTACGGACTAGAGAATTGCAGGGTTATAATGATTGATACACAGAACGAGCATCCGGATACGTATAGATTTAAGACTGACTGCGAGAAATGGTACGGACTAGATATAGAAGTTATTACTGGGATAGGAGAAAAGTACGGAAACATATTTGATGTGTGGAGGAAGCACAAGTCCTTAAATACAGCTAATGGCGCCATATGTTCTACGAATCTTAAGAGGGTTGTTCGCGAGAAGTGGGAGAAGACTAACGACTTTAAGCATCAGGTATTCGGATTTGAGTTTGATAAGAAGGAGTTTAACAGGGCATTATCAATGACTCTAAATCATGGTAAGAGGACCAAGGCAATATACCCACTGCTTATGCTAGGATATAACAAGCAGGACTGTATAAGGATTACGGAAGACGCCGGCATACAGGTGCCTGAGATGTACAGGTTAGGTTTTCAAAATAACAACTGCTTCTCCACTGGCTGCGTTCAGGGAGGTATAGGTTACTGGCAGAAGATGAAGAGAGACTTTCCGGATAAGTTTGATGTGATGGCAGACCTAGAGCACGAACTTACAGAGTTAAAAGGAGAGCCGGTAACCATGCTTAAGGATCAGTCTAACGAGGCAGAGCAGAAAAAGAAAACAGATCCTAAGTCTCACCTAGTGTTCCTTAAGAAACACCCTGCGTATCCGAACAACAAGAGTATAGACGACATGCCACCTAGAAAGGTAGAGCCTTTATTTGAATGTAATGGTATGTGTGGAATAAATGATTTAATACCAAGAAGTCAAACTGAATTAGAATTAAATATTTAAAATATGGAACAGATACTAGTAGATAACAAGCACGAGTACGATTACAAATTAGATGACAACCACCACGAGTTGTATTATTCAGATAATATTGAATGGCTGAGTTCTGGAGAGTTAGCGTTAAGAATAACAGACGACGGTAATGGATTAGCAGTTACCACAGAAAATGAAAAATTAGTATATCTAGACTATTCTACAGCAGAAAAATTACTTATCTTGCTGAAGTTAATTAACAGAGAAATAATATACGAGGTAGTAACTAAAAGAGAGAGGATATGAAATATAAATTAATTAAAGAGTATCCTGGCTCGCCTGAGCTAGGTACTGTACATTCTTCAGAAAACAAAACTAACGAATGGAAGGGGATAGGTTTTTATGTGTCGCACCCTGAATATTGGAAAAAAGTAACTGACAAACACTATGTAGTTTTTAAAGACAAGTATCAGTCATTTGACCCATGGAAGGTATATCAGGTACATAATAAAGGATGTCTTCCAATTTTACAGGACAGTTTAAGAAACTTTAAAACCGAAGAAGAGGCCGAGGAGTTTATACTATACAATAAGCCTTGCTTGAGTTATGACGATGTGTGTAAAATGTTTGGTTATTCAAGAGAATTTAACGGAGATGTAATTGCATTTTATATAAGCGAAAAATCATTAAAAGAATTTGTAAAATTAAAACTATGAAAAACATTTATAAAAATAGGTACGGTGACGAGTACACATTTACAAGAGATGAAAACCACGACGTACTTTGGGAGGGTGATTTTAAATATTGCAGGTTTGGAATACCTAATGATTACACTAGAGCATACGAAACTTACCTAAAAGATAACGAACACGTTCAGTCTTTGATGACACTTCAACAGTTTAAAAAAGCTGTACACGAATATGATGATGAGACTCATAAACACATATACGATAAGTACGTCAGGATGATTGACTCACTGACTAATGAGATCGAGATGGTGGATCCGTCAGGCGGCCCCTATATTTCTAGAGGTATGCCGCTAGATAGTTTTGGATTCAAAGATTATTTGGTCAAGGACTTCAAGCGCATTGACACTGGATACAAGATCATTACAGATAAGTGCACCCACTGTAATCAAGCAGGTGGAATACACAAAATGGGGTGCGAGACACGTAAGGTGACTATATTTTACGAACAGATGGAGAAGGAAGTTCACCAGAACAGAAGTAACTTAAACCTATAGATATGAAATACATTCTGTTATGGGCATTTTATGAGATTCTTAGGTCTAAAGCAATCTGGTTATGGTACTACCTAATTAAAAAAGGAGCTAAATAAACGAATTAACCTAAAAGATTTATAATATTTTTACTATCTTTGCACCTGTAGAGTCGCCGCTACAATTAAAGATTTATACAAATTCCACCAATGATAAAGACGGCGACCTTTTGATTTGGTGGTTTTTTATTTATGGAAATTTGGAAAACAATTGCTTATTTTACTAATTATGAAATTTCTAGTTACGGAAATGTTAGGAGAAAAAAATGTAAAATAATTTATTCTAATGGAGTAATTACAAATTATAAAGAAAAATTATTAACACAAGAAACGGTTAAAAATAAATACAAAAGAGTTACTTTTAGTCAAAACAACATTCAAAAAAGATATCAAGTGCATAGATTGGTAGCCTTATATTTTATTCCTAATCCAAAAAACAAACCTTGTGTAAATCACATAGACGGAAATGGAAGTAATAACAATATTCATAATTTAGAATGGTGTACTCATTCAGAAAATGAAAGACACTCGTACGATGTGTTAAAAAAAATAAATTCAAATAGAAAATTATCTGAAGAAGCTATTCTCGATATTAGAAAAAATTGCGTAAAAGGAAACTCTAAAGACGTGATTAAATCTGATGGTAATGTAAAAAATTTTATGTTGAAATACAATGTAGGAAGACGCTGTATTTTAAACGTGTTAAATAATAAGTATTATGTATAAACTTAGGGATTACCAAGTAAATATAGCTAATAAAGGAGTAAATATACTTAAATTAAAAGGAGTAGTTTACTATGCTTTAGAAGTACGTTTAGGAAAAACAAGTGTATCTCTAGAGACGGCTGTACTTTTTGGAGCTAAAAGAGTCTTATTCTTGACAAAGAAGAAGGCAATATCTTCTATCGAGTCTGACTACATTAACTTCGAGTACGACAAGCACTTCGAGTTGTTCGTATATAATGACGAGTCCATGCATAAGATCGACGGCAAGTTTGACCTAGTTATTCATGACGAGCACCACCGGTTTGGGTCATTCCCTAAGCCTAGTCTAGGAGCAAAGACCTACAAGAAGATGTTCGGACACCTTCCGGCCATCTTCCTGTCAGGTACCCCAAGCCCGGAGTCATACTCTCAGGTGTACCATCAGTTCTGGTGCAGCCTGTTCTCTCCGTTCAAGGAGGTTAACTTCTACAAGTGGGCGGCTAACTACGTCAATATAAAGGTTAAGCACCTAGGTTATGCCAAGGTGAATGACTACAGTGATGCGGACATAGGCAAGATTATGAGTGTGATCTCTCCCTACATATTAACATACACGCAGGAGCAGGCCGGATTTGAGTCTGTGATTGAGGAGGAGGTGCTTAAGGTAAGAATGAAGGACTCCACTTACGAGATGTGTAACCGGCTTATGAAGGACCTAGTGATAGAGGGTTCAAGCCAGGTTATACTAGCTGATACTTCAGTCAAGCTGCAGCAGAAGCTTCACCAGATGTACTCCGGTACCATCAAGTTCGAGAGTGGAGACTCTATGGTGATCGACTACAGCAAGGCTGAGTTCATATTTTCTCGATTCGAGAATATGAAAATAGGAATATTCTACAAATTTGTTGAGGAATTTAACGCGCTAAAGACTATCTTTGGCGACAAGCTAACAACTAGCCTAGAGGAGTTTAATAGTACAGATAAAAGCATAGCTCTTCAGATTGTCTCTGGCCGCGAAGGGATATCTCTAAGAAACGCTGAGTACCTAGTATTTTATAACATAGACTTCTCGGCAACTAGTTACTGGCAGGCTCGTGATCGAATGACGACTATCGATAGGAAGTTCAATAAGGTATACTGGATCTTCTCGGAAGGCGGCATAGAGGAAAAGATCTATAAGTCAGTACTAAACAAAAAATCATACACTACTAACCATTTTAAAAGAGACTACTTATGAAGGTTAAATACATTCAGATGAGAAACACAGGCAAGTATAATCTTAATTGGTTCTATGATTACTATAGGCAGAACACTAACGATAGCATAGACATTAATAACTTCGGAGCTATATTTAACTCTGTAAGCCTTGATAACATCTTAGAGCACATAGACAGAAAATTTAATCTAATAAAAATCTACGACAAGGACAATAATTTTATTAAAGTTTATGAAGGAACAGCATATACAAGCCAAAAGGATTAAGCAGTTAGAGGCCGAAGGTTACTACGTCTTGAAGCTTATAAAGACAAACAAGAACGGTATCCCTGATCTTGTAGCTATTAAGGAGGGTAGCATACTCTTCTCAGAAATTAAAACACCGAAGGGTAAGCTTTCGGAAATACAAAAGTACAGAATTAAAGAACTAGAGAGCTATGGATTTAAAACAGAAGTCTACAATGGAGAATAACATAAAGGAGCTAATAAATGTTATTAATAATGAGTATGCCCTAAATATATTTGAGGATACTAGAGAGAAAGAGTACGTCGAGGCTAGGGCCATATTTTCAAATATAATGTACCGGCACCACAAGGTTGGATACACAGATATTGGAAGGATGCTAGGTAAGAAGCACGGATCTATCTTCAATTATATCAAGAAGATAGAGACGTGGATAAAGCACGATCAGGTACTTAGAGATAAGTATTACAACATCTTAGAGGCGTACTCTTGCGGAATGCGGACCGGTACCCCAGAGGAGACCAGCAAGGTATGGTACGAGAATATAATCCTAAAGTCTAAGCTAGAGAAGATAGAGCAAAAGATGAATCACGGTATACACTCTATGATAGAGACTATACCTGAAGAAAAAAAGGGCTTAATCAGAGAGCGACTAGAATCAATAATCCGAATGAATTGTTAATAACTTTTTATCTCGAAAATTTATTTTCACGGTAAATTGCAATAAAAAACGTACAATGAACAATATAGCGCATGTAAACTCGGTAATGAAGTCAATAAACTCATACACCGACACGATCTACGAGAGCCTAATGGACGGAGATAATGAGGAACTTAATAAGAGTATATTCTTACTAACTGGTCTGTTGAAGGAGCTGCAGCAGACACTTAAAGACGAAATGTAATGAGACACAACTATCCAATTGAGATGCAGGAGAGGGTAACCTCACTTGTGTCCGAGGGCCTGTCTGTAACAGCGGCCTCTAAGGAGGCCTGCCGCGAGTACGGATTCGAGTGGGACGACACCGTTAGGAGGCACTTCTCTACTCACCTTAACAAGATCAGCCAGGACCTAGAGAATACAACCGAAACAGACACAAATCAGTACAAAGTTGAGCAGCAGATGTCGGCCCTGAAGTCTAACGGCGAGCTGATGAGTATTGATGAGTACTGCAGGTACTATAACATACCATTTAATCATGTAAGAACTTATAAGCTCGTTACTCACACCGGCGTACCATACTATAACATCGCTAGTAGTATAATATCTAAAGACGACGCGAATAATATATATGACTTGCTGCTTAATGATATAAAACAGTACGCGCCTAAATACAACTCATACAAAAGGATAAACCCTACGGACGGAAATCTTCTTATTGTTGATCCTGCAGATGTCCATATTGGAAAGTTATGTAGTTCATTCGAAACAGGAGAGACATATAATAACCAGATAGCTGTAAAAAGAGTTTTAGAAGGTGTAGACGGTATTCTTTGTAAAGCAGAAAGCTTCAACATAGATAAGATACTTTTTGTGATTGGAAACGACATACTTCATATCGACAATCCGAAAAGAACTACAACTAGCGGAACTCCGCAAGACACCGACGGGATGTGGTATGATAATTTTTTAATAGCTAAGAGGTTGTATGTTGATATAATAGAAAAACTTATATCTATTGCGGACGTAAGTGTTGTGTTTAATCCTTCAAACCATGATTACACAAACGGATTCTTTTTAGCTCAGCTTATAGAGTCTCACTTTTCGAATTGTAGTAATGTAGATTTTGACTGCAGCGTATCACATAGAAAGTATTTTGTATATGGGCAGAACTTAATAGGCACTACTCACGGAGACGGAGCTAAACAACAGGATTTACCTTTATTAATGGCTAACGAAAGTGAAAACTGGAGCTCATGCAAGCATAAGTATTTCTATGTTCATCATTTTCATCACAAAATAAGCAAGGACTACATGAGTGTATGCGTTGAGAGCTTAAGAACTCCATGCGGAACAGATAGTTGGCACCATAGAAACGGGTATCAGCATTCTCCAAAAGCCGTAGAGGGGTTTGTTCATGATAAAAATAATGGCCAGATTGCTAGAATAACACATATATTTTAATTGAAATATTAGATAAAGAAACTTTCTATAAATGGTCTATAGACAATATTAGTTTTCAAGACTTATTTGTTTATTGGAAAATATCTAATCATCAAAGAAAATACACACCTAGTATTGATAGGATAGATAGTAAAAAAAGTTATACCTTAGACAATATTCAATGGATAACTTTTTCGGAAAATTGTAAAAGAGGTAATCAAAGTAGATATAGTAAATAACAGAATTCAATTATGACAAATAAATTTATAGAAGATTTGTGTGAGTGGTTAAAAAACACTAAAAACATTACTCAAATAAAAATAGAAGACTTAGTTAGTTATATTCCTGAGTATGAAAAGTACTTAGAAGAAAATGAAGAAATCTGGACTTCTGATTACATTCAATGTGACCTATGTAATCACAAATGGACATCTGTTTATCCAAAAGAACTAGACAGGCTTGAATGTCCAAATTGTAGTAATATGGTAATGTTTGAAAAAATTTAACCATGATATACCTAGACGAACACGTAATGAACATGATGGTAAGAGATCATCAAATTGTAACGCCTGAAGACTCCATAGTAAAGAACGTAGTAGAAAGCTTTAAGAGCCGTTCTGAGACAGGATTTAAGAAGTACGGTACCAACTTAGATCGTAAGGATTTAAACCTCTTAGAATGGCTAAATCATCTTCAAATGGAATTACAGGACGCGATCCTATACGCAGAAAAACTAAAACAAGAATATAATGAGCAAGAAGGTACATTTAATAAGTCCGATGCAGAGAGTAAAAATAGTAATGAACTACCTGTATCTCCGAGGAGCCAACAAGGAATCAGTGAACAGCGTATACCGCAACATATTAAAAGATAAACTTAAGGGAGCTAATTAGCTCCCTTTTTTAATTTTTGTCTAGCCATCATTATTTTTTTGTACGTCTCCTCTCCATACTTGGCTTTCATTTCTTGTTCAGTTAACTTTTTCTTAACGTTAAATTTAGCCTTCTCTTCATCAGTCATTTTGCTTTCCAAGTATTCCTTGTCAGTCTCTGGAAGCCTGTTAAAGAAATAAACCATGGCGTCTTGATTTTTAGCTACATCATGAAACAACCTAGTTATTTGTGTAGGTCTTAATAATCCGCTTTTAACAGCCTCATCTGCCATTACTTGAGCCTTCTTTACATCCTTCTTGTACATGTCTCGTATCTCCTTCTTCTTATCATTGGCCTCTTTCATTTTTAAAGGTTTTACGCTTGTATTTCTTATTCTGTAAAGATCAAGTATCTCAGACTCAAGATCGCTGTGTTCTAAATATCCTGGCGCCTTGTTGAACCCCATAAAACTAAGAGCTTGTTTACTTACTGGTTCTCCCTTTTCTTTCATTTTTTGAAATGATGTAACGGAGAATGGTTTTGGCATTACGTATTTTCCAGCATCTATTAACTGTTTAGTGGCCGGATCATTTTCATCTCGTATCTCATAATTGTAAAAGTCTTTGTTATTATATACATCCATCATTTTACCTAATGGGCCGGATATACCCGAAGATACATACTCTCCTGGAGCATGCCAAAAATGAAGTAAATCCTTGTAGTAGGTTGGTATTACTACACGTTCCTTATTATCATCGCTATTTATCCTAGGAGCTACAATGTCTTTAAAGTCTTTTAGGTCCTTATCCTCATCATCCTTTTTAAGTGACGCATGCTGTATAACACTTGCTAAAACAACCTGTATTAATGAAAGGCCTAGCAGCCATGCCATCTTAGGAGATAAGTTCGGTCTTCTTCCTTCCTTTATTGCATTAACAAACTCTATTGCCTGCTCAGGAGCAGCTCCACCCATTTGTCTAATATTACCCAACTTCCAGGTAACAGATCTTAGCATGAACTGACTAGCGGTCTTGAATGTTCTGTTCCAGTATAGGTTATCGAAATTCATCTCTCCAAGCCTATTGTCAATTCCATCAACTACCTTTCTAGAAAGTTCTTCTCTGGTCACCTTACCACTCTCTAACGCTGCTTTGTTCTCGGCCAATACAAGCGGAAACTCTTTCATAAACAAGCCAACCTTTAGCGAAGGAATGTAAACATTAAATAATGGACTCATAACTCCCTCGTTAAGAGCTGGAAGCGCTCTCATAGTAGCTCCTATATAGTTGTCCTTCCCTAGGTTTTCTTTAAGCGCTTTGTATGTGTTTGATTTTAATTCTTCATGCTGCTTCATAAGACCTCCTCCTTTGAAGAAATCATCAACATATTGCTTAGCATTAGGGTTCTTCTCTAAGAATTTTTTTCCTCCATCGCTATTTTCAAAATCCTTTACCGTAGAAAATTTAAAGAAGTCTCGTCCTAAAGAGAATGTTGTTTTAGGAGAGAACGGAGCCGTTACAATATCTTTTATACCTCCCTTTACATCTCCTAAATTAACTATCTTTCTAACGCCTATTCCAGCACCAGAAGCAATCTGTTCTAAAGATATTGCTACTGCGTGGAATGGACTTATGCCTAGCTCTATTCCGGTATAAAAGTTCTTGATTCCCATAAGTGACGATCCCAACTTTGTGTCTCTTATATAGTCCCTGCTAAGCATGTTATTAAGCATTCTTCCAGGTGCTTCTTGTATATAATACTCACCAGTTTTTACCATGCCCTGGTCTCCCTTGAAGTAAACATTAGCCAAGCTATCGTTTATCTTAGTATAACCATCAGGCACGTCTTGCCCACTCTTTACAAACTTTATTATATTGTCCTTCTTAAACGACTCTATAATTCTTTGCGCGGTAATATACTTCATACCGTCATTGTATGACATTTCAAACATCTCTACAGGGTTTGTGCTGTACGGAACCCCTCCCTTCTCTATACCTTCAGACATACTTCTAAGTGTTGACTGCTTGAAGAATCCTCTACTACCTCTTACTGGTCTTTTAGATAGGAATGACCAGTACTTTTCTTTTTCAGATCCAGGGACCTTTTTCCATAGTACTCTAAAGTGGTTTTCTTTCCATGCTAGGTTAGGATTGTATTTTGTTATCTCGTCATACATATCTGAATCTAACTTGGAAATAGTTTTAGCTATGGCATCTAATTCTGGAGTAGGTTGAGTCTCTCCATTCTTCATTCTGTCTACAAAACTTATTCTGTCTGTGTCAGACATTTTATCAAATGTCTTTTTGTACTCTCCTATCTGCTTATCTATTAAGGTTGCAGACTTGTTTCTATCTCCAACCATCTCGTAGAACTTATTCACAACGCCTTTATCAACACCAGTTTTTGGACTTAACGTATTTACGACTGCTTTAGCAGTCTCTACCAAGGCCTCTGCCTTACTCTTGAACATAGGCGCTATGTCATTATCAAAGAATGATTTGACTGTTTTTTTTGCTATGTTTTCTTTTTTAGGTTCTGCAGTTAATTCTTTATGAGCTCTTTCAGCCAAGGATACTTGATCTGATCCTAACTCGTCATTAATGATCTTTTTTATTTCGTCAATTGATTTGCCCTCGTCAATCATATCCTTAACGATATCTTTCATATCAGAATACCCTTGAGAGTCTTGGAATTTTCCTATTGAGTCTTCATTAGCCTGATCCATTGCTGCTGAATTTTCATCTAATGATTTAACATTATCATCAGCAACATACTCATACCATATTGGCTTACTAATACCTCCAGCTAAATCACTAATATCTGAATGAGCCTTATCAATACTTATCTCTCCATTCTTATATCTTTCCCATACTTTTTTTACATTCTCTTCGTTAGATTTATTTGATTTAAAATCAGCCTTGAATAAACCTCTAACAGCCTCCCAAGTTATTGATTGTAACTCTCTAGGTAGTATTCCTAATTCTTTAGCTAGTTCTCTATAAGCATCTGCATATACAGGATATGATCCTTTAGATCCAGTTGATTTACTAGAAGCTCCTCCAAAATTATATAATACTTCTTTTGAAGATCCAGATAATGGAAGCATTAATCCAGCTGCTACAGCATGCGTATCTATAGTTACCGCATTAGGATCGCTAGGATCAGATATGTTATTAAAAAAGTTTCTAACCTTGTGCATATTACCAAGGTTTTTAGATATATTTTCTATAGATCCATCTTCTAGTATAGATATTGATTTTTCTATAGTAGAAAAAGCTCCCCATCCACAAGCACCAGGACTTCCATTTGAATTTCTAACTAATCCATTAACCTCTCCATTAGGAGAAATATTTTCATAGTTTTTAGAATTATACACTTCGTCATAAGATCTTATAAATATTGCTTTATCTTTTATGTCAAGTTCTGATAATTTTTTACCATCAACTCTTTTAATAATTTCTTTTGAGTTAGGGAATAATTCTTTTTTATTTTTACCAGTTCCGCTAGTAGAATTTTCAATCCAAGACCTCATTTTAGAATCAAACAATGTATCTTGTTGGTTTTTATATATATCTATAACCCTCTTACCTAAAGACAAGTTTCTAAACCAATCCATTTGAGGACTAAGAACAGCCATTACTCCTGCAACTTGATCTGTTGAATAATTATACTTATCAGCTATTTCATTAGATATTTTATTAGCTCCATCATACCATAACTTAGCTACATCTCTTACTTCTTTTCCAAAACTATCGTGTAAAAACCTAAGATTATCCTTTACAGAGTTTTTAAAGTCTTGTATTAAATTTCTTGCATCATTAATATTATTTACCTCTTCTATTTTTGATAGACCATAACTGGATAATTCTTTAGCTATTTTTATAACTAATGCATCATCTTTTTCTAATGATTTTAAATCTACAATATTATTATTAGTCTTATGTACTCCTTCAATATCAGGAGTTCTAGTACTTACAATACTTCCTTTTTTAACCTCTGATTTAGTATCTTCAGTTAATTGATATTTTTTAGACTCTAAGTTATCTTTAGATTTTATACTAGGTTTTTCTAAATTACCCTTAATATCTATTTTAGCAGGTTTGATTATTTTCACATCCTTACTAACTATTTCTTCTCCAGTAGAAACTTTTCCGGCAATAGTCTTAAGCATATCCACTACGTCTCCCTCTGTGAATGGCTTTAATCCAAACATAGTAGCTATTCGATCTATGAATTTCTTGACTAATGATTTAGCTGTAGCATCGAATCCTTCATATCCATCAACAAGATGCCCAAAAAGCTCAGACATTTTCTCTTCGTTATGAACATTGCTATCGTAATCAGATATAAAATCATCAAGTTGTTTTTTTAATTCAGGATTAGAGTCAAGAGTTCTTGATATTGCAGAGACCATTTTTTTAGTCAAGTCTCTCACACTAGACTCTGTTTTTAACTTTTCAAAAAGTACTGCATGAAAAACCTCATGTGCGACTGTTCTAGCGTTAGCTCTAGACGCATTAATATGTATAGTTCCAGTCTCTGTTTCGTAAAATCCACTCGCATTTTTACCTGTCTCTAGTATAAATGAATCAGGATTATCATGAACCACTATCTTAACATTAGGCAGTATTTTAGCAATAGATTTCTTAGCGTTTTCAACTTGAGATTTTAATTTCTCCTTATCAAACACTGGCTTATTTATATGTTTTTGCTTAAAAGCTTCCAACTTACTTTTTGTAGATTCTTTTACCTCTGCAGGCTTAGCTAATTTTTCAGAAAGAAGTTTTCCGTCAGGCATGTGGAAGTATTCAGGATTAAAATCTCCCCACTCTTTAGTACCATGCATAGCTCCTTCACCTTCTACCATCTGAGGAATAGCTTTTTGCTTAGTATCTTTCAAGAGCTTCTTCATCTCGGTATCAGTAAGTGGCCTAGACAGCCTTAATGACATAGTCTTCTCTACGTTTTCTTTTCCATCCAAAACGCTTTTTACCTCCTTAACGTCCTTCTCTACAACATCTACATCTTCTGGAAGCATGGATTCTATTTCTTGTTCAGACATCACCTCATCTGTGGTCCCAATGTTCATACCTATGTTTACATAGTTTCCTTCTGGAGCTCCTTCTATCTTTACATTATCAGTCCTTTCATATTTAGGCTCTACAAGTCCGTCAAGAGTTTTTACAAGCTCCTTCCCTTTATCACCTATTCCTTTTACTTCATTACCCGTCTTCTCATTAACCCAGTTCCCGTTCTCGTTTTTTGTGTATTTTATTCCGTTGTGCTCTACAGATTCTGGCTCCTTAGGGGCCTCTGATCTTCTCTGCTCCGGCTCATACTTAAGAGCCTCAGCGTACTTATCTTTAGTCTCTTGAGAAAGGTCTGACTCCTCAATCATTTTAGTTATCTCCTCCTGAGGCATTTTTGATAAGTCACTTGCTGCTAAATGATACAAGGAGTCGTACTTATTTTGCTTGTTTCTTTCGTTATGAATCTCATCATAAACCGCTTTTAGTCTAGCCTCTTTAGCCTCTGGAATAACAGATTTATATCCCTTATCCTTATTGCTAGTAAGCTGTTCTTGAAATGGTTTAACGATAGTGTCTCCACTCATTTCTTTAACGTCAATAGGATTCATTGCCTCCGTCGTTTGAGCTCTAGTACCACCATTCCATTCACCAACAACCATCTTGTATCCCTTCTCATTAGCTATTTTAGTAACCTGAGCAAACTGATCGTTAGGCGTAAATGGAAGATTAGGATGTTCTTCTTCAAATCTTTTTCTAGCCTCTTCTATTAAGTTTAAAGGATCTGAATTAAAATCATACACCTCAGCCTCCGGAACCTTTACCATGTGCATGTTTCCCTTTACCATATGCTCAGTAGCGTTCTCGGCAGGATAATACATTGATACACCTCCGACTCTCGATATAGCTGCCTTCTCTGTGGAAGATGTAACTCCAGCAGGATTAGTCCCGTGCTTGCTAGGATCTATAGTATCCAAAGTATTATGAGATACATGATAGAATACGTAGTTTCCATTAGCGTCCTGCGTCATATTCGCCACGTTAGATGATGTCTCTGGAGATATTCCTTTAGGAGTTTTTTTAGATTTTAACGCTTCTAGTTCTGCATCATATTTAGCATTGATTTTTTGAATCTCTTCCTTACCTCTTATTCCATTTCCATTTTCATCAACAGGTATCCTTCCTTCCTTTTCAGCAGCTTTTATTCTAGCATTTAAAACAGCGAGTTCATCATTACGTCTTCTTTCTATATCAGACTTCTTAGAGTCTAAATCTTCATTGCTCTCAACCTTTATTTCAACAGGCTTCACACTCATTAACTGCTCCTGAGGTTTAAGGCCTAAATCTTCTACGGTGCTATCTGATATCTCATCAATATTACCAAGATCATAAGTCTTCTTATTCTTGTCTTCAAATATGACTCTATGGCCCTCCTGATATACATCACCCTCTACAGGAGAATCTAACTTACTACCGCCGAATGACTCAAGTACGGCAGGTCTGTTCAGTACATCAGATACCTTCTGGCCTGACTTAACAGCAGACTTGTCTTCTTCTGTTAACATTGGTGTAGGAGTTATTTCTTGTTGAATAGCAGTCACCTCTGAGACTGCAGGAGCCGCAACCTCAGCAGGAATATTAGACATCTCTCTTATCTTAGCGTCTATATCAGCTATCTCTTTGTTTATGTCTGGGTGAAAGGCTGGGTCCATAGCCTTCTTCTTCCCTTCTAGCTTATCCTTTTGAACTAGTAGATCTATCTGGTCTGCCGTAACATTCTCTGGAGATTTGGCTATAGCATTTGATATATCAGAAGCAAAATTATAAGCTACCTTAAGAGATTCTTTTGTTTTATCATCGTTCAAAGGAGAGTTTATCTCTGAATTAAACGAGTCTTGAAGATCTCCAATGTTATTGTATACTTCTCTATAAATATCAGTCCTGTTCTGTTTTATTTTTTCAGGCGCATATCTTAGTCCTGTGGCTCCGGACATGATAGCTGTAGATGCTATTAACTCCTTTTGGCGCTTTATATTAAAGAACTCAGAGTTAGGGTGGTTTAATAACAAAGAATACTTAAGCCCATCCTCTACAGCTAAGGAAAATTCTTCCTCTCCTATCTCCGATGCTATATCTTTAAAAAATTCTTTTGTAACATTTTTAACCGCCTGTTTTGTAGCAGCGCTCTTTAAATTTCCTTTAAATACATCTTTAATTGTTGATCCTGCGACAGAATCAAAGTATTTAAAGTCAGGCATTATATTCTCAGAAACACCTTCAGCTAGAGACATTATATTGGCGTATGTAAATGCTTTAGAATCATCCATTCCCATGCCCTTAGCCTCTCTATAGTTGTCGCCAATCGTAACTTTATAAGCTGTCTCAACTACCTTTATTTTATCGGCAAATTCTTTACTATTCTTAGGGTTTATTAACTGAGAGATCATTGACTGAGGAGATCCTTCTATCCTACCCTTCTTAACGTCGTTCATTATTTGCATAGTGAACGGAAGAGTGTCTGCTAGAGTTCTAGTTATAGATTTGTAACTAAGGTTTAAATTTCCTTTGTCATCTAATATATTACCTTCTTTAGTTTTAGAGCTAGGAAGCCAGTTATAGTTTGTAGTATCATTAATTAAGTCAAGAGTAGCCTCTATAGGAGTATAATCATCGGCATTGGACGCTCCTGTAATTTGATTAAACCTTTCGGCTCCTAATAACGCCATCGTCCCAATACCTGTCAGTGCCTTTCCCCCTGTATTTATTATTCCCTCTCCTAGCCTGGAAACAAAGTCAAGCGTGTCTGGAAGGAATCCCTTATATTTTTTAGCTATTGCCTCGTCTAGGTTTTTATTCTCTTCTGTGGCTTTGAAGTTATTCTTTAATAAATTATCTGAAAAGTCCATGGCTACCTGAGCGTTAAACGCGTCACTTTTAGCCTTTAGTTTTTCTTTAACTATTAACTTATCTTGTGTTGATATATTAGGGTTATCCTTTATATTTTTAACAAAATCAGACACATCGTTTTTTAACCCTTTGTAGGACTCATTTAGTACATCTGTTTTAGCTACGTTTATTATGTGCTCTTTCTGATCTAAAGGGAGTTGCCCCTTATACCATTTCTGCTTCATCTCTTCCGGAGCATTATCAAATGTATCTATAAGTTTGTCTTCTACATCCTTGTTTAGGTTTATAGTCTCTGTGTTAACTAAAGAGTATTTACCTTCTGTAGCAGAGCTAACAAGGCTTTCAATTGGCCTAGTCCAAACTCCAGAGTGCTTTTGAATCTCCTTAACAGCCATCTCTGCAGGCTTAAACTCTGCATCTAACTGCTCCTCCTTATTTTTTAAATACTGGTATGTACCCTCATTCTGAAGGTTTTCTTCACTCCTTCCTAACTCTCTATTTCTACTCTCTAACGCAGATATAGTATTTTTAACATCTCTTCTCTCGTCAGCAACTACCCTGTAGTATTTTTTTTGCTTTAAATCAATAGGTTTACTTGGGACCAACAGCTCAGGTTGTTTAATCCCGTCTCCATACATTACAGATTCCGGATGCTGATCCGGCTGCTTTTCGAATAACTTAGTAGGTCCACCTAAAGAAACCGAAACCTGAGCCCTTGTCGGTGGCTCGGTATCCGACGAAGCACTTTGAGCCACTGCTTTCGTAGCTGACTCCAAAGGTTTTTTTTGTCCAGTAGGTTCTGAAGACTCTTTTTTTTTTACTTCTACCGCATCAGATGGTGGAACAAACTTACTGTTCTTTTTTACTTCTACCGCATCAGATGGCGGAATAAATTTATTATCTGGCATGGATTATCCTTTTGTATATGTGTTACCATCAGGACCAACTAGAGTCTGTCCCTTTTTTAATTTAGACCATTTAGCATTAAAGTCGTCCTGACTTATTGTTTTGCTTGAAGAGGATGCGGTGCTACTTGCACCTCCTTGTTGTCTATACTGACTCTTAAAGAAATCTTCGGCCTCTTTAATACTTCTAAAGTTTCTATCTTTACCAGGGTAAGGAACCTGTTTTATACGTAAAGAAAATTGCGCATTTTCCTTATCTGTAGTTATAAATCTAGTAGTTTCTTTTATATCTTTCTTTCCTTCTCCAACCTTAACAGTTCCTCCTGCATCTTCTGATCCAGTGGTTAACTCATTTGTTTCTGTGCCAGCCACCTTAGTAAGCTTCATTCTTAGCTTACCCTGATCGTATGCAACACTATCTACTCTTTCCTCTATTCCTTTTGAAACAGGTATGACCACACCTGAAACATTTATAGATACTCCTCTTACTTGTTTTGTCCCTGGATCTTTTAATACAGATACTTCACTAACTTCCGGAGTATATTTAGGAGGAGTTCCAGCTTTAGCTGCCCTAGGCTGTGTAGGAGCAAACTGTTTAGTCCCTTCTTCTTTAATACCTGTCTGAGCTATAAGAAACTGCTTTACAAGCTCCCTTGTTCTCCCCTTCATAGAGTCGTCTATAACAGGAATCATCTCCCCAGCTCCATTATTTTTAAGACCTATATTTTTACCTGAAGAATCACCCTCTCCTGTTATTTTATATGTTCCATCTGTATCGGTCAGTATGCTTGCGTAACCCTTTTCATTCTTAGCGATAGCTTCCGTAGTGTTGTTTACGAAGTCTTGGAATCCAGGCATCTGGTCAAGAGCTTCTCTGGATTCTACTCCTTTAGACCTCATTAGTTCTACAAACGGTTTCAACTGAGCAGCGTATCTATTTGTTTCAGCAAGAAGATCGATCTTCTTGTCATCAAAGTTTTTCACCTCAACTAAGCTGGATATCGGAACCATTCCAAGCGGCCCCTCCTTTACCTTTCCATCCTCTCCTACTTCAGCAACGTATAGCCTGCCATCTGTAGGGCTATGTATCAGCTTTTTATTTTTAAAGTTTTGAAATCCTCCCTTCCATTTCTGCATAAAATCTGCATAAGCAGACGTCTTTCCTTCCTGAACATCCTTAAGATACTTGTCGTAGTCAGCTCCATAAGATTTAGAAAACTGATTTAACTGGCCTATGCTTGCTGATGTATTTTGGCTAAGTATATTGAAATCAGATCTTGATATTTTACCCTCTCTTAGTTTTTTATTAAGAGCAAATAAATTATCCTTTGCCTCATAAGCCATATTGGTTATTAAAGCATTGGCGTTAGGGTCTGATGTTAAATTAAGTTCATTTACCTTTGTTAGGATATCGTTACTTAACTTTTTATCGGCCTCTCTATTTTCGTAGCGTTGCTGCTCCTGCTTCTGAAGAGTCTCGTTTACATTATTAATTACGGATCCCCAGTCAAGAGTAGGTGCTGCCCCTATTTCTGAGGGGTTCTGATATTTATAATAGCTTGGCATAGATTATCCTTGTGGTTTGTATATTTTCATGAATTGAGCAAATGCAGCCATTATGTTAGGATCGATTCCTGATGTAGCATCAGGCTTTGAAAAACCAGTCCCTGAAACTGCAGATAAAAGGCCGGATAAGTTATCCTCGTTAGTAGCCATTTTTCCGTACGTTCCGACCATTCCAGCTCCCTGAGTTATCATGTTTCCAATCCCTTGAAGGCCTGCCTGTTCTTGTGCGATCTGAGCCTTCTGTGCCGCCATAGCTGCTATTTGAGCACCTTGAGCCTGCTCTCCGGCAAACTGTGCTAACTTATCATTCTGTGCAGTAGCCGCCCCAGCCTTCATTACGTCCATGTTATAGATCCTATCTGCTAACTGCTCTTGTTGTCTAGCGTTTGCATCTACTGTAGAGTTTTGAACTCCTTGAACAGCGCCTATTAGAGTCCTAGGGTCCTGACTCAAAGCATCTACAGCGTTAGCTGCTGCAGCGGTATTGGCCATAAACGCCTTGTTGTATGCCTCTGTTGGAGCCTGTAAGGCTTCGTATCTATTCTGCTCTAGTAGTCTTAAATGTTCTGCGGCCTGTCTTGCAGCCTCTCTTTCAGCAGCCTTTCTAGCGTCTTCTGCTTTTCCAGCCTCCGTGAATGACATTACTGTATCTATAGCGCTAAGACCTAAGCCTATAAATGGCAAGGCTTTTGAAAATCCAGATGCGGCGGATGACATTCCGTCATTACCTAAATTTAACACGCCTAATGGAGAATCTGATGTTGAATAAATTCCTGACATACATTAATATATTTTACAAAGATAATAATTTTAAGGATAGCTTTTGAATATGTTTGATTTTACAGAGAAAAGCTCTACCCTTGATGTTGAATAGTTCTCTAGCTTATACTGCATATAATAACCTCGTGCTCCGTTTGACTCGGCCACGCTATTTTTTATGTATAGTATATAATCATCATCTACCGGAGTGAATAATCCTGGCGAACTGTTGTTTATAGTTATAAAGTCAACCCCGAATCCTACTACGTTTCCAATTGGCTTAAGCGTTCCAGATTCGTACTTATATGCCGCGTCACCTATACTAACTATTGTTCCAATATTAAAGTTAAACTTAAGCTTAGTAGCCGACGTGCCCGGAAGTGTAACCGTAGTCACAGATCCCACACCCTGTGCTGACCTTAGTTTCAGGTTATCATCTCCGTCGTCATTCCTTATGTAAGCGAACCAGTTCCCCTCCTTTTGTTCAAAGTATGACGAGCTTATAGACCCTGTAGACATATCTGTATTTATTATGCAGTCCCAAGGATCGCTTCCGTATGTGGCTATTGTCTTAAATGTCTTTACAGTCATGGGCTCAATATTAAAGACCGCCGTTACTGTTGAAGGATTGTACGCTAATAATGGCTGATTTATCTTATCAAACCACTCCTTGTAAAACGTATTCCTTGACACGTTTGAATTGTGTCTGTACAGGTCTCCATTCTTGAACGAATAAAAATAAGAGTTCATCCCTATCATCATATCTGGTATGTACGAGAAGAATGACGTCCACCCCTGTGCCTGTTCGCTATATGAAAGTGTTTTCTCCATTGTTAATCTAAAGATACAACTTCAAAGTGAATTCTTAAGTTTTGATCATAAGGACCAGGCTCTCCTAATACAAGGTAAAACTGAGTAGTATTTACCTTTTTAAATGAAGGAGTGAATATACCAAAGTCTTTATTAGCGTCTCCTAAGCTCTCTATGTATATCTTAACCATGTAATTAGTACTAGGCATAGGATTAGCTATGGTACATAATGTACTCAAGCCATCTCCTACCGCAGATACTAAACCTCCTCCGACAGTAAAGCTTCCGGATGCGCCTACATTAAATCCAGTTATATATCCAACATAGTTGCTCTTTGCTTGAGAGTAATTAAGCAGAGCTATCTCTACAGCTCTATGTTCGGCAGCGGTTATATTTGTTCCGCTTGCAAGGTTTGTATTTATCAGTGTTAAAATTTCAGCGTATGTCATTTCTTTATGTTTTAATATGTTGTTGCGTAATCTGTAGGATCATAATCTAAGTGTGTGTAATCTGGAGCTCTGTAATCCCAAATCATATACAAGTACTGCTTAGAAGTAGGATTGTCGTATACAAAGGACGATACATACCTTCCTGTTGATGGATTTAATATAGGTGTTACAGGCATAGCATCTAATAGTAGATCAGGTATGTCTGACTCCAGATATAAGTCATCAGAAACAAGATATCTAAACGAGTGGGCTCCATAATCAAATGTAAACGTGTCTCCGTTAAGTTTAGTTGAATCCATATATACAGTGCTTCCAAATGCAGGAAATACACCAACAGAATTCATGTTTGTATCTGCATCATAAAGAGAGATCGTATCGTTCTGTAGGATAATAAAGTCAGTACTGTAAGGACTAACAAACGATCCTAGCTCCCATCTGTAGCTATTGTGTATCGTGTCTGGTGCGTAACTTTCTGAGTTGACAACAACTCTGACGACCGTTATCTCATCGGATACTGGACAGTTAGGAGTCATTATAAACGAAGACAAATCATCAGATGATACAGTCACCTCTACATAGTCTGGGTAAACTGTTGTCTTGTTGAACGATGCAGAACCGGTTCCTGATATCGCCTGATTAATGACGTTTGTTCCGTTATATTTTACAAGTAAATCAGCCCCGCCTGTAGAGAAGCTATAATTAAATACTACGATCCCCACTGTGCTCTTAAGGTTTAATCTAAATGAGTATGTTCCAGAAAACTGCTGCTGAGATATAGTCACTCCGCAATTATATACGTCCTCATTGTAAGGCAGTAATATATTGTTTATAGATAGCACGTATTCGTTCATGTACGGATCAAATCCTCCTATCTTCTGAAACCTTAACGTATTTTTGAATTCATCTCTGAACCAGTACTTTAGGCCTGAGTCAGATATAACATTTAGCGCGTCTGCTTGAGCAGACCCTCCCCTAAGATTTATTACAGCATCCCTCTTCGCATCAGTAAAGTAAACCTCACCACCTCGAACCGCAAAACTCTCAGGATTGCTACTTATTCCGTAGTCTTCTATTCTTGATATCTGAGTCCCTAACACCTCTGGTATTGATGCGATCTGACCTCCCCCTGCAGAGTCAGACAATAAATTCTTCCCTGCAAGTATATAAGATATCTTGTCTTCTTGAATAGACAGTATATCTGTCTTTCTAGCGTACAATCTATTAACAGGTCCGAAAGATTTCTCTAAATCTTTAAAGTTAGCCAATGAAAGATTAAACTCGTTTAGCTTGTTTATATTTGTCTCTGCATTATATATTCCGCTATACGTTAACGAAGCGTACCTGTGAGCCTCCTTGTACTCCTCCTGAGCTACAGCGGTAACCCTGCTACCTAAGTACAAGGGAGCTCCTGTTATGGAGTCGTTTACTTTATAACTCTCAACACCATTTCCAAAAGAATAGCAGTTGAAAAAATTTAGAGTTACAATAGCTGGAACTACAGTAGATGATTGGTTCTGATCTCCATCCTTATCTCCACTCATGTGCAGTCTATTCTCTATATGGAAGCTGTCACTACCTTCGAAATAAATTTCTCCATCAGAGTCAAGAGCCTCCGTCTCAAAAACAAGTAAAGACTCAGCCCTTTGTACGGTTATATGTATGCTAGTTATAGAGGACTTAAGATTGATCCCATTACAACTTGGCTGCCCCGTTGTCACAACCAAATATAACGCCCCGTTGTCTGGATTTTGCTGAAACTCATACTGGTTTAACCCTTGATTAAAAGGTAAGTGACAGGAAGTACCACCTATGCAGTTAGGATAAAAAACCTCTAGCGTTCTGTTCTGATAGTTATCATTTGGATCCTCTCCTCCACTATACGTGCCTGAAGCAAAATTTATATGGTCTCCATTTACAAAATCAAATATGTTGTCATAGTTTTGAGATGCAATAAACGTCTTGTCAAACAAGTAGTGAGATGACCCACAACGACTGCCCCTGCCATTCCTATCCAGAGATATTCTTATATTAACCCTGCTTCCGGCAGGAATGTCGTACGGAACAAATGGTTGATTTGTAGGGCCAGGTGGAGTTCCTGAGTCATAGTTTGGGTTATCTATATAGCAAGGATATACCGTTGTTTCACCGGTCTGCTTGTTTCCGAAATCTATATAAGAGTTTGGCTTGTATTCGGCGGCGAAGTTTGATGTTTTAAGCGCCATATAAACCCCTGCAGGCTCTATTATTTCTTGATTTGTGTCTGTCTTGTTGCCTGTTATAAAATTCGATGACTGAGCCTTAACCTCTAAGACCTTTGTCTTTATTAGATCGTTAAGGACTCCATTTGTGTCAGACTTGACTATCAAAACATCGTCCATCTTAACCTTGCTTATGTTTTCTCCTTCAAGCTTAAACCATGTTAGGTTAGCGTCATCAACATAAAACTGGTTGGTGTATATTATCTCGTAGTTTGTCTTTGAAGGCTTGATTACAAATTTATACCTTGTAGCCCAGCTCGGAGCTAAATTATTTATCGTAGCTACTATGTAGTTCTTTTTTTCTGACGCAGATGCCGGAACAAAAACTGTGTTCATATTATTGACCAAGGCAGTAGAGCTTCGCAAATAATTGTCAGCATAAACTATAGCTACCTCATAATCTCTATTACTGTGAAGGCTCTGTCTAGCCCCTATTTTTGAAAATGCTGCAGAGAATGTAGAATTAAAAAAGTACTCGTAAGCGTAAAAATAAGTGCCCGGGTTGTCAGGATCTTCTATCTTAAACTTAACTGCAGGAACCTGTATCTGCAGTATATTACTTCCTATTGATGACGTTATTGTGAATCCTCCATCTGGACCGGTTATACCACTAGCTACGTCATCCCATCCTGTAGTAAATGGAGGGAATACGCCCTTAGATACTATTGAACAGTTAAAATTATCCGTTATAGAAAACCCGTCGCATGCACTAGCATAAGGGTTATGTGTGTATATAGCGTTAACGAATTCATCGCTATTAGCAAGCTCGTAAACACTGGCATAGTCTTGTCTTAGCGTGAAAATAAAGTTGTACTGAAACTCGTTTAACGGAGCAGGAGATGTGGGCGGATCATTGTAGTCAGGGTACCCGGAAAATGTTCCGTGTAGTAAACTAAAGGACATGGAAAGGAGAGAACCTTCCTTTAACTCCAACCCTGTTAAGTCAATGGATACAGCAGAATTGTTAGACGTTATTGTGTTTAACGGGTCTATAGTATAGTCAATACCGTTCCCTAGTTCATAAGGTATTTCATGATACCCTATTGTTTCGCTTACAAGGTCTAAACTGTAATCTAGCGTAGTATCTATATCGTATCCGTCTACATAGTTTCCGTATATAAGCCTGTTACCCATAACCGTCTGTGAGTCTGCGGTCCTAGGAACATTATCGTATAGTCTAGTCAACTCACTAGATGGAAGCGCGGTATATATTTTTCTATTGTTAAACAGAACGCTTCTGGTTACATTATCAGACCATCCCTGCTCTTGTTTATTATATCTCTCTATTACATTCACTATACTAGTGTCAGACAGCTTAAAACAAAGGTCTATGCCTATAACGTTCTCCCCTCCTGTATTAAACTCAACATTTATGGTATTAAACAGGTTCTGCATGGACTTATTAGTGTAGGTAGAGTAGTCTAATTCAAAGTCACCAGGTTCAAACGCTACTGTGCTAAATTGAGACAGAGCGCTATATTCATTGTCTTTGTACTTGTATCTGTAGGCGAATGATATAAATCTTTCTGTAATGTAGTTCTCCTCTCCGGGGGTGTTGACAAAGTTAACTACCGGAGACTCTGTAGGAGGAGCTACTATTACCAGTATATCATCCTCTGTTATAGAGTCAACTCCGGCCACAGGGTTAGGATAGTTTCTATCTATATTTATCTTCCTTGGAGGATTTAATCCGTCTGTAAAAAATAATAAGTTGTCAACCTTATTTATGCTGTTTATAAGGTATTTTAAATCGAAATTTAAAACAGATGTAGATATTACATGGTACTTTATAACTCCGCTATTGGCATTGTAAGAAAGTATAAGATCTACATTTCCTGGGTCACATATAAACCAGTACAGAGTCTCATTAGACCCGTCCTCAAAAACTCCAATACATCTGGCCGCATTAGATAAAGCCCCTCCGTTGTATGTGATCGATGTCAACTTTGTGTTTCCTAAAGAATTTTCAATAGCTCCTACACTATTGTTTTCCGTAGAACCAATCCTAATATTTAAAGCATCTATGTACTCTCCTTCGGGGATAACTCTCTCGTCATAAGACTTGTTCATTCTTCCCTTTAGGAAATTATTATTTATATCCATACCTATTTAATCCATTTATCTCTGCCCCTCATGTTCATTAGTAATCGGCCAGGATGCATGTTACTCATTCTTATTTTAGCGTTTCTTAGAAGTGCTGTCTTTTCCTTCTTGGCTCTAGCTACAACATACTCCTGAACTCCGTACTTATTTGTTAGTATGCTATACTTTATGTACGCGTATAAAAACTCTTCTGCTAACTTATTCACACTCACCTCCGCGTCATCACCACCCTCCATTCCATCGGTAATGTATTCAAGCACGCAAAGCTCATCTGCCATTCCAGAACTAAAGTTTATGACCCCTGCCTTTTTATTTATATTGTATGTAGGATTTTTATTTGCTGTCTCAGTATTTAGACCATACCTAGCGCCTACTGCGTAATCAAAGTACCATCTTCCGTCTAGGTTGTATCCTTCCATTCCTGCAAACCTGCCGTCTCCTAGGTATATACTCTTGTTAAGTTTATTTATCCTGTCGTAGTCAAGTATAGACGTACCCTCTAGAACGTTTCCATCCTGATCAAAAAGCACCCTGCAAGTATTGTCTTGAAGGTATGAGTTACTATGTATCGTCTGTATATTTTCAGACAACGGCCTTAAAACTCCATCCTTATATAAAGAGATTCTAACGTAGTTTATAAAGTCAGGAGGGAGTACAAGTTTTAAATCACTAGGTATACTAAGTTCTACCACCTTTATTTCTTTAAGAGCATCATAATTCAGCTCCTGAATTCCTCTCTTAGCATGAAATAAAACCTCATACTTATCTATATTATTGACCAGTTTATTGTTCCCAACATACATCAACATAAAGTTATTAACAACATCCTTTAATGATAGGTACTGGTATGATCCCCAATTTGCGTCTTCTGGGTTTCCTCCAGCGTTTTCATAGTACTGATATCCGGTTAAGTATGCCATCGTTATTGCTGTTGACTAAATGTTGGTTGTTCGTGCTGTTCTTGGCCTAAAGCATACGCAGCTACCTCTTGTTCTCTTATTGATATTCCAGCGTACTGAAGTATCTTCATTACTAACTTGTACTCGTCCTCGTTTGGAAGCTGAAAGTCTTGGTAGTCAGATTGCGACTGATCAAACATAGGTGATCCGTTCTGTAAAACAATATACGTCCACTTAGGATCCTTAGGATAGGTGAAGTATGTACACTTTATATCGTATGCTGGATCCTTTATAGTGCTAGGATACACTGTTACAGTTGACTTTCCTGCGGAGTCAGAGCTATATACATATGCAGGATACATTAAAGAAGGACCTGTTAGATTAGAGTCTATAAGCATCATGGATTTTCCATTAGATACCTTGTCTATAGTGGCTATTCTGGCACCAGAACTATTTAAGCAGTCCATCCTCAAGATCATGTATGAATCACTTCCTGTAGTATCTACAGACGGAGCGTACCATGTATTATCAGATTTATTGGTCAAATTATAAGACACTAAGAATGATTCTAGAGTTTCTGCTATTGGCTGTTCTATATCAGCATAGTCTGTGCCAGACATTCTAGCATTCTCCATGTTAATGGTCTTATTGTAAGAAGAGTAGTACTCTTCATACAGCTCCATCTGAGCCTGCTTAGCATATAAGTTAAAGTCAGCAGGTGTTATGTACCCGTAGTTATTCTTGTTTATAACAGATAGAACCGTGTTCCTAACTGAGTTTATCATATTAAAAAACTTTTTTACAAAGATAATAAAAAAAAAGCACCCTTGATAGAGTGCTCCTTTGTTTTAAACGTAATCTAGTTACGCGATTGCAATACCTGACACCGCGAATGGCAACAATGTAACATCGTAAGTTACCTTTGTCCACCCCTCTCCTAACGCAGCTACTACAGCAGCTTCGATAGCGTCTCTTTGAGTTTCAACTCCTGATCCAGCAGCTGCATGAGTAATTGTAATTACTTTTCCACCACCATAAGCGATAGTAACCGTGGTGGTTGACGCCTGCTCGATAAGTTTAATATCTGTAGCCGAAACTAACTGAAACTGCTCATTTGTAACAGGGATGTTTAAAAATTTTTCCATTTTCTTTTTGTTATTTATTATTAATAATAGGTGCAAAGATAATAAAAAAAAACTACCCTAAGTGACTCTCTAAAAGTCTTAAAGTTTCAATTCCATCGTCAGATCTCAGGTGAGAGGCCAGTGTAAATAAATGATTCTCACCATAAGGCACCGTAAGCACTTTTTTCTTATTTGTTTCTAAGTTGAAATAGATATCTCTTCCTCTATTTTTTAATTTTAAAAGGTCATGATCAAAGAACTTAGCACATGTATTTTGAAGGTTAAGCATAGGATCATTTAGTATCTCCATAAACTTTTGTGGGTTGCCCTTAGCATAAACTCTAACATCTCTTTTTAATTCAGACGTAGACATCTTGTCTATCTTAACACCTAGTACAACTCTGGCTACAGCCTCAAGCATGTCTACAGAAAGGTCTCTGGCTGCTAACTGAGCATCAAGCTCCATATCGATCTTTTCTACCTGCTCTGAGGCATCTTTTTCTGTATTTACCTCTTCAAATATGGTCCCATTACCAGGGTGATAATCTAAGAACTTTTGAAGCACCGGGTTTGTTTTAAATACTGTTAATGAACCATCTACGAAGACGATAGGTTCTAGTATTGCTGAACCATCTTGCTCATCCTCGAAAGGTGATTTTTGATTCCTAGCGTACCGAAGCGCTCTATTTGTTGTTCCGTCAAAGTAGTATAAGGGACTTCTTGAAGTGTTCTTCGATGTCAGCATATATGACAACGGAGTATTTCTTTTTTTTAATACGTAGATTCTATCTACTAATGCAATATTCTTTTCCATTTGATATAATTTAAATTGTTAAAAATAACAGAGGGACACTAATGCCCCTCTGTTGGGTAATTTATTTCTAGCTATTAGCTTCGAATAAGAAGAAGTTGTTAGCTCCTAGAGTACATAAAGCTCTTTCAGACAAGAAATGAACCTCCATTGCATCTAAAGAAGAGTTTGTAGCTCCTCCAGCAGAACCTGTAATCCAAGTCTTGTAGCGTCTGTCTTCTGTCTCAGAGGCCCGGTATCTTACGTGTAAGAAAGGACGCTTAGCGTTTTTACCTAACACCTGATCGTAAACTGTAGTAGATCCAGCAGGGACTAAAACTCCGTTAACTGCGCCTCCAACTACACCTCCACGAGTTGCAGCATCGTTCAAGTACTTCCAGTCAGTTTTATAGAAGTCGTAACCTCTACGGAATCCTGTAAAACCTAAGTTCAACGCCATTTCCTTATCGTTATCAAACAAACCATAAGATGTACCACCTGCACCATAAGAGTTTTGAGCAGCCAACATATCATCAATATCGAAAGAGAACTGACGGTTAACAAACAACACGTTCTCTTGAATAGCTCCTTGTTTGTCAAGACGTTGGATAATAGTATCAAAGTCAGACAATGTGGTTGGGTTACCGCCTCCCCAGATGTTACCTCTGTCGGCAACCGAGTAGAACAAACCTTCAGAACCCTTATTTCCAAATGTAGATTGGGCAGCAGCTCCAGATCCTGACTCAGCAGGTACAGCTTCGATCATAGCTAATTCTAAGTAGTCCTCAAAACGTAGACGAGTCTCATGCTCTGACTTAATGTACCATAAATATCCGGTGGCCCCATTCTCAGTAGTAACCTCAACCCATCCGATTTGAGCCATATCTGAACCAGATACCGCGTACTTATCTTTGATGATGATCGGGCTGTTCTCTAAGAATATGTCGTTAGCCTCTAAAGACTCAACCATTCCTTCTGTACCTTTTCTGAACTCTGAACCATAAACAAACGCTGTGATCACGTCAGTAGCTCCAAATGTCTGGCCTCCACCTTCATAGTAAGCTACATCAAATGTGCTGGCAGAGTAGTTTACGTTAGTGATAATTGCCTTGTTAGATTTAGAAGCTTCGTTGTTATCAGATAAAAATACTGTCTGTCCCTTTCTAAATGCAATTCCAGTTCCTGTAGTTACGGCAGGATTTAATACGTCATTAACGATGATTGTAGCCGTATCAGCACCGGCAGAATAGCCTGTTGCAACACAGTTAACATACTTAGTGTGTAGACGACCTTGTTCTGCCCACTTGATAAGGTCAGATGTTGAAGGCATCTCAGCCCCTACTGATCTTAAGAACGATGCAACCGATCGGTTACCGTATCTTTCAAACTCTTTCTCGTAAGTATCTGGTAAGTACTGATTCAAGAAGTCGAAGTTTGTGATGTAATTTGATGCTAAGGTTTTCTTCTCAGCAGACGGCTGTAAATCATAGCCTGGTGTAGATAATACTCCCATTTTGTTTTAATTTTTTAGTGTTACTTTAAACTTTTAAATTTAAGTCCACTACCCGAATCAGTACTCATACTCTTAACCTTTATGCCTGAAGTGCTGATAGACTGTTGAGAAGACCTCATATCCATGTCTATATTTTTTGTTTGTTTGGCGGTATCTAATAGCGCCTCAGCCTTACCTTGTTCATAAAAAAACTTGGCAAACTTTTCAGGATTCATAGCGACAGATAATGACCTATGATAACCTACGGCATCTGAAACCAACCCATCCTTATCCAAATACTTGGATATGTAGTTTGTTAGATCAGACTGAGACTTTTTTAAATCTGCCGGGTCTCCAGGTAGAAACTTGATGTCTTTTTCACCCACGTTGAAATCAAAACCTTTGAATTCTGAGTTAAAAATCTCTTCAGTCTTTTTCTGGAAGTACTCAGCTTTTTTTAAGCCCTCCTGCTGTATGTTATTCGAGTCTTGAACGTATTTCTTGTAAGCATTATAAGCTTCCTTCTCATCATCACTAACTAATCCACCTTTTGACTCAGCCGGTGTCTTGTACTGTTCTTTCTGATCTTCAAAAAACTTCTTTGCTTTAGCAAGCTCTTTTTTCTTGGCAATTTCTTTCTTCTTAATATCCTTTTCATCATCAAAGTCAGGGTCGTAACTAAACCTATCCTCTATCATGTAACTGATATCTTCGTCATCCAAGTCTGACTCGGTAGCTGAGTAGTACTCTGCTAAAAGTTTTTCAGGCGAAAGTTTTTCGAAGTCCTTATTTAACCTAATAAAGTCATCTATACCTCTTCCTGTTTCTTTTTTATATTTTAAGAATGCGGATACATCCGACGGAAGCTCCTCATTACTATCTCTTTCTTTGAACAACTCATCAACTGAGCTGATGTCTTTATTATACCTGCCCTTAATATAAGACAGTATGTCTTCGTCCTTTAATTCTAAAGTAGTATCCTTATGTTCAACCTCTTCTACCTGTTCACGTTCCGTGAACGATTCCTTTTCTTGAACTCCGTCATTATTAAACTTCTCCTCGTGCTTATCAAGTAATTCCTGTTCGATCTCTTGTATAGACCTTTCTTCTCCGGCACCTACGTCCCTAACTGTAAATTCTCCCATTTGATTTAATTTTAAATTTATTTAATTACGATAAAGTAAGAAGGTACTTAACCTTTGCTGTCTCTCCAGATAACGACTGAGCCATATTACATACGTCAGGATACATGTTTGCGTCTCCAAACATTTCTAACTCCCTAGCAAATACAAGTACCTGGTCAACCACATCTACGGAATTCTCGTTTGGCTTTATAATATCAACCCTAAAACCTTTAACCCTCTTTCCTGAGTACCCCATAACCTTTTCAATTATCTCGTCCTTAAAGTCTTGTAGAAACTCATAGAACTCTCCTAAAGCCTTGTGCTCAGCAAAACTCCTTGTCTCCCAGTGAATCTGATGTATCTGCTCATGGAACGTAGCAAGTCTACCTGCTATATCTTCTAGTGTCATTTTTATATTTTTGCAAAGTTAGTAAATATTTTCTTTTATTATTTTGGCTCAAACTCTGACATATCAAAGCCGTCAAGCGAATCCTCATTCGACTCGAAATCTACAGGAGGAAGGTTATTTTTTCTCTGCTCTATAAGTTTTGATTGCGTAGTTGCCTGCTTTAGAATCCTATTATCCTTAGCCTTCTCCTTAAGCTCATCTTTAGTTGTTATAGCCTGCGCCTCAACACCTTTTAAATGCATGTTCATTTGATACTCAACATTCATAAGCTCTACCTTAAGCTGAGCCTCGGTCTTCATCTTTTCTATTTCGTAACCAACCTCTGCCTGCTTAATTTGAATCTTTGACTGAGTCTCTGCCTGTATCTGCTGCATAGCGCTCTGCGCCGCCATCTGTTGAGACTGAGTATTAAGCTGAGCTTGCATCTGTTGAGTCTGCATAGCATTCTGCTGATCCTCTTCCTTTTTCTTGCGTTTCTTAAGCTTTAAAAGTTGATTAGCTAGTTTTATATTATTTATCTCTCTGATGTCTATCACGTCTTCAAGAGATATCTGATCTCTGCTTAACGCGACCTGTATGTTCTGCTCTAGCTTGGCCTTTTCTTCCTCGTCAGGGGATACATCTATAAATATTCCAAAATCATAAATGTATAGATCCTTTATCTCTTCAAGAAGGCTAACGTTATACTTGCCTATCTGCATGGCAAACGTCTCCGAGAAGTCAGAATATTCAAGAATATCTGCCACCCTGTAAGATATGGCTTCGGATAATGATTTGGTAATACTAAGGCTGCCCTCTAGTATGTGTCTTGTAGCCGTGTTTGAATTTGCGGCCGCTAGTTTTTGAAGTCCTACTAAAGACTCTGGATCCGGCATACTTCCGTCTCTAGCCTCGTTTAATCCTGTGACATCGCGTATCATTCCTAGGTAGTGATTATAACTGCCTATAAGGGCAGATATCTTTCCTTGACCGCTATTCGTGTTTAATTCTTGTATAGGAACCCTTGCATTATTAAACTCTCCATCCTGTGTATAACTTCTACCGATCACACTACCTGTTTGGAAGTATAATCTAAGTGCGTCCTCTGGGTTATAAGCCGCCCCTGTACCAAGATCAACTTCATTAATTCCGTCGGCATCTATAAATACACCGTCCGGAACCACTCTAGCCAATACTTGCTGCAACTTTAAATGTGTTACCTGGATCAAATCAGCAAATGGAATCATCCTTCTAGTAAGAGACTCTATATTACCCTTGTACATTCTAGGCGCAACAGCTACATAGTTAGGAATTGCATACTGAGACGAAGACTTAGGCCGCACCATATTCTTGCACAGCTCCCACTTAAGGACGATATTTGTCCCCATAACCATTATCCCATCGTACCAGACATCAATAGTCTTCTCCACCTTTTCAAATCTTCCCTCCTCCATCATGTCGGCAGGAGGATTGAACGTATCATCCTTTTGTATAATCCTTACACCTCCGGTGTCAAGTATTTTTTTCTTGTAAACAAATTTTTTAGTTGTCTTATAATTTACATACAACAATGTTGCAGAGTCTTTGTTGAAAAGACTATTCTGATAAAATTGCGAGTTGTTATAGTAATTGTACCATGACTGACTGTACTTAGATATTTCCTCTAACTGCTCATTGGTAAGTGTAGGATCTATCTTTAAAAGCTCCGTTATTGGAACCGTCTTAATTTCTCCCCAATAAAAACAGTCTCTAAAATGAGGGTCTTCTGTATAGCTATGAACAACATTTGCAGGGTCTACATAATCTACTTGTACTCCGCTGCCTGGTAAGAACTGGTGCTTAACGATACCCTTACCAATAACGGTAATATCGTAATCAACTCTACTTCTTATGTCGTCATACCTGTTTTCTTCTAGTATCGTATTTATTGCTGTCTCCTCTGCAATTTCTATAGCCGGCTTATAGTTTATTTGCATAAACAAATTAAGCTCTTCGGTATCCTGAGGTAGATTTTCTGGGTCGGTATCAAATGCGTTTATTCCAAAACTATCCTTCACCTGAGACAGGATATCTTTAGACACCATATCGGTCTCTATCATGTCCTGATACTTGCTCCTTCTCTCTGCAGATATTGCATCCTGAGCATAGGCCCTAGGTTTAAATAACCTATCAGCCATTCCATTAACAACTATATCCACAAATTTTGGGATGATAGGAATTGGGGTCCAGTCCAAGTTTAAATGAGAAAGGTCTCCATCGACTGATAACTCATTCTTGTACTTTGCAACCGACTGCTCTCCTCTAGCATACAATCTAAGTCTATGAAAGTCACCCCATTGATTATAAAACTTACAGGAGTTGCTGTCCTTTCGAAACCACTCATACTGCACGGCCTGCATGATCTGTAGTCCATACTCTAGAGATTCTTTCTCTTTATCTGAAGCAAATTGATTTGGGAACCCTGCAGGGTTTATATTGACGGTAACATCCTTCATTTATTTTAATATTTCGCTGTATCTTCCGTTGTTATTGTATCTTGCAAATTTAATACTTATTTTTGAATCTTTTTTAACAGGCGAGAATGAGTACCTTTGAGTAGCCATAATAGCTAGTCCAGAACTAATTGAGGCATCATGCTTTGTTCTATCATTAATATCAAACTTGGCCCAATCCTCTAATGTCTTAGTAAAATACATGGATCCCATCTCATCAGGATCCCTGTATGTACCTTCTGTATCTAGACCGACATACTTTTCTATATAAGACTCTATTCCTGACGCGTGAGAGTGCTTAACGTCTTCAGATGAGTTAGGTATACCTCCAAGCTCTTTTTCTGTCTTAGAAAGCTTATGAGAAGGCTTATCCGGTCTATTAAATGAAAAACCTCTGTACCCCCTATTCTTAAAGTGATAAAGAAGCCTCTGCTTGTTATTCTCTATAAGTACAGGCATTCCGTAAAACACGCACGCCATAAGCACATCTTCAAAAAATATCTCGGCCGTCTGTGGCCTTGCTATGTATTCAAGGAAGAACTGATTACTAGGAGCGTCGTCCATGTTGAATTTAGTTAGTCCATGAAGAGCCCCCTTGGACCCACCCCCTCCAACGGTTCCTGATATATCATACGGGTCACAACCGAAAGCTCCAATATGCTCGTTGCCAGGGTATTTTATACCGCCCCTGTTTATTACATTGTTTATTAGAGAGTTGTTAGGTATCCAAGACACTAAGAACCTACCCCTACTATCTGGAGTCCACACGACTATTGTGTCTTGCTTTCCATCCTTCCAGTGAAATGATCCCCTTGTAAGAACCCTATCCTTCACAAGTGAGTCGTTATAGTCTATCTGCTGGTATATCTTAGTAAGATTGTATATAGATGACTTGCTCTCATCTCTAAATGCATGTCCTTCTGTCCTTGGGAACTGCCTGTAAAACTCATTAAGAGCATCAGGATCACTCTTTAAAGAATCCACCTCATTCTCCCAGAAGTCAATAGCTCCTATCTTGATTAACCTTCCATCTACCCCAACTACTGGTTCTTCTGGCTTTCTAAACACAGGCATCCCGTACCTGTCAATGTAGCCCTCAAAGTTCCACTCCATAGGTATAAATAAAGAGTACAGTCCTGTCTTTGTCTGGCCGTTAGCGTTCCTTGTAGATATCTTAGAGTCTTCGTACAGGCTTTTAAAGTTTGCACCTCCTTTGTCTAGAGCGTTAACTGTAGACCCCATCATACACTTCCCTATGATTTTGCTACCAAGTCTTAGACACGTCTTTCTTACGCGCCATCCGTTTAGTATATTGTTCGGCTTCTCTAGTTTTCCAGACTCATCCTCTATAAGAAGTCTTAGCTTCTCACCATCGTATGAGTTATCAGATGTATTACTCCAGTCAATAGATGTGTCAAGACCCTCAAGGTTTGACTCATCATTCTCGTACATGTTCTTCTTGGTGATCTTTGCCGCTGGCACTCTGTACGCAAGCTCTGTCTTAGGCTTATCCATACCGTCCATGATCGGCTTGAAGAAGAATGGGTAGTTGCTAGATATAGGAACCACCTTGTCGGTAAACATCGCCTTAGCGTCCTCACCTTTTTTAGAGCATATTCCAATGCGTGCATTTTTTGCAAGTGTTGCTACATTAACAGACTCCGATGAGGCCATGAATGAAAAACCTGAACGCCTGATCTTAAGATACGTCATTCCGAAGCACCTGTCATCTGCCTTGCACGCCTCCCAGTAAATGAAAAATATCCTGTTCGCCTCTCTAAAGTCAGGGTGGCCGACATCTATCTTTGTCCACTGAAGGTACATGTAATGACTTCCGGTTATATAAGTTGGCGACCCATTATTCATAAAGAACATCCCCTCGTCTCTCTTTATAAACTCTGTCTCTATGTAGTCTACCCACTTAGCTTTGAAGTCTTTTGACATCGTGTGCCACTGAAATATTGACTTTACATTTCCTAGTTCTTTAGGGTAATCTGAGGCCTCCCAGTACTGCTCCTCTTTCCTTTGGTCCCTTTTATACACAATATTTGGGACGGAAGGTAACGCTATGTATATTCCGTTTATATTATACACCTGACCTATAGTACCATCCTTTGATATAACAACCAGGTCGTACTTGTCGTCATATCCGTACTCCCACGACTTGTTTCTATTCTTTATAGAGAGAACGTTATTAGGTATAAAATTTTCTACAACAGAATATAATTTATGTTGATCTTCGCTCTGCAAATCCCTTGATTGAAGGCTCTTTTTGTTTTGACTCACCATCTATTAGTTCTTTTTCAGATTCAATTCTACTAAGTATTTGAAACGCATCCTCGATAGCCAGCCGTTTTGTAGCGGCAGCATTCTTTAATTTATCTGCAGATAAGTCATCATCTTTACCTGTTATAATCTTATCACTTGCTACCTTTATAAGTTCTTCAACTGCCTTATATCCAGCCTCTATGATTCTGCTTTTTATATCCTTTATTGGTTCCATTTGATAGTTATGTTTTTAGTAAACATTCGGTATAGTTTTTCTCCGTCAACTTCAAACTCATACTCGCTATCAGGCTCAAAAGATACCTCATCACCTACATATACCCCTAGAGAAGATAACTCCTTATTAGAGTATTTTATAGTTCCTGTTAACGGCTCATATACCCCTCCTTTTTTAATGTAAGAGTCTCTTTTTTTTATAGGCTTGACAAAGCAGTACTTTGAATGAGTTTTCCACTCTCCGTCGTGCTTGTACATGAAGTACTGGTCATCATCAACAAAGAATAGGTCATCCTTTAAGAAGCTTGTTCCGCTTCTCTCCTGACCCTTCATATCGTAGTAAATCTTGAATGTATTGTGGTGAACCAGTAGTGTATCTCCAGGGGTTATATCTCCATTATAATTGTTTGGAACAGATAATACCTCTGCAAACCTATTGGCCACTGTATGGTCTTCTTGAGATACGCTAGTGATCAGATCTATATCTCCAATTCTTTTAATGTTGTCGTACCTTCTACCATTGAGGGGCTTAACGACAAAGTAAAATGGAGACCTCATTAAAAATTAATATTATTCTCTGTAGACACAGGCATGCCTTCAAAGTTCTTCCACTTTTTAACTTCATCATCCTTTTCTATCCAAATCTCGTAATCACCGGTGGCGCTACTTTTTGATATATGATGTATCTTATGGCTCCCATCTAATACATCTTGTCCCACAATATAGTGCATAGCTGTCTTATAATCCGAGCCAACAGATATCTTTCTTATTAATTCCATTTGATTTAAGTTTAAATTAGTTGTAAACTCTTATCTCTACAGGTATTTCTGACATGCTGTCTCTATGAGTTCCGGTAGATCTTTCTATTTGCTCAAGATAAATTTGAGTTTGACCTTGAACAGATATGAATTGTAAAGTCTGAACTTCTCTATTAGTTACCGTAGTAAAAGTTTTATTTTCAGTGAATAAGTTAGATGTTGAATCTAAATAATAATTTCCAGTTGAATCTCTAGACCATACAGGTATTTCTCCTAGTGTGTTTTCTAAAATATTAACTGATGGATCATCGGTTCCTGATTGAGACAATAGTGCAGTATATACGTTATAAGGCCTACCTCCATTTCCTACTAGATTAACAATACTTCCTATACTAAAGTTTCTAGTATCGTTAAATGAATTCTTGTCGGTTCCGATTAATATATCATCCTCTGTAGGATTAGAGAGTACTGGATATTCGCTAATTCTTGTCATCTTTTATTTCTCCTGTTTGTAAGTTAATTTCTACTTTTCCGTACTTTTCAAGCATATCTGCCTCTATATTTTTAAAAGAAGTAGATAGCTCGTCCATGTCAGAAAATACATTCTTTTTTTGCATATCTAAATTTCTAATAGAAATCTCTATGTCTGCTAGTCTTTGTCTGAGATTGTTAAATTTTAAATTTAAATCTCTTAATGTCGTTAATTCTTGTTCTTCAATTTTATTCATGATTATATTTTTATTGCAAATATAGCTGTTTTTTACATATGATAAATTACGGCAATCATCGCCGCAGCTACTGCGTACCATACATCGTTATTATCGACCTTAGACCCTGTAAATGCTCCCCATAGCCATTCCCATAATGTCCCTAGCGCCCACGTTGTAAATATTGTCAGTACTAACTGTATAAATACAGGAACCCCAGTAAATGTAGTGCTAAGCACCATCCCATAAAGACCTCCGCCAAATATATGTTTATGATAATTTTCTCTTAAGAAATCATAGAATTTTCCTTTATATTTTAAAGGTATTTTATTTAACAATAAAGAGAAAGCTAATAGCCCTCCTAAAATGTAATCAATAATTAGATCAGTGTGTGTCATTTTATCCATCGTAGTTTAAAAGTTGATATTCAGTTGGTAAATCATTCGTAGCAATCTCGAATAAATCGGGGTGTTCGACTATACTAGGGTGCGTTGTTAGGTCGGTATAACCGTCTGTAATTACTACTGTATAAACTCCCCCGTTATTTTTCTGTATTATATGTGCCATATTACGAAGTAAAATAAGTTGCAGTTCCTTCTAAAGTTATAGCATTAGCGCTTGCACCAGTTATCACGAATTCAAAACCATTATTTGCATTATTATTACGTATAATTGAGCTTCCTAATGTCCCAGAAACAACCGTTTTACTTGTACTTACTTGCCCAACACCTATGTATAGCTTTTCGTTTGCTGATGTAAATCCTGTAGGCTGTATAGGGGTTGGTAAATCAGATGGGAAAGGGATAGATACTGCAGTGATTAATGTACCGGCTACTGAATACAATAACTTAAAGTTAACCGTAACTGTATTACCTATTTGAGTATAGTTATACGATAAGTTAGCCGTTCCACTTGGCGCAGTTGTACCTGTAAATACTAATCCAGTTGCACTTAACGTCTGTTTGCCTAAAGCCTTATAAGTTGTCTCGGTGCTGTTTGCTGTTGCGTTGGTGTTGTTTACCCTAAACGAATAAGCCCCCATTGATTTAGTGGCTTTAGCATCAAGTTGTGTTTGAACAGAACTAGTAACGCCCTTAATGTAAGATACCTCTGCTAAACTTGGATATGTTGAAATAGCTAATGACTGTATGTTTCCACTGCCATCTAATGCTAATAATTGAGATGCTGTTAAAGAACTTAATATTGGAGCAGTTGAAAATGTTTTTGCCCCTGCAATTGTTTGAGCTGATGCAGTTATAACTCCTCTTGCCGTAGCACTTGCATCAGGTACATTTAATGTAATTACAGGAGTCGTTGTGCCATTAGCCACTGTTGAACTTAAATCTGTACCACTTGTTCCTAATGTCAAAGCGGCTACACTTGTAACTGTTCCACTTGTACTTGATGTACCTGCACCAATAGCTGTTCTAAATGTTGAAGCATCTAATGTTGATACTGTATTATCTGCATTAATTCTAACGAATGTAATCGCAGAAGGATTGGTTAGAGTAAATAAATTACCTCCAACTGTTGTAGCTCCTAAAGATGTTCTTCCTGTTGAAGCAACTAATCCTGTTGCTCCTCCATCCCATTTATTTCTATCTGTATATGCAGTGTCCCAATTTGTATTGTTATAACTAGCTGTGGTAGGAATAAAATAACCACTTGTCAAGCTAAAAACTCCTGTTGTATTTGTATATGTAAGTCCTGTAGCAGTAGATGATAACGCTGTTAATGCAATAAAATTACTTGGATTAGTGCTTGAATAATAAGAATTTGTATCTAAAGTAAATGTACCTGATGCCGTCATTTTTACAAATGAATTAGAAACATAAGATAATCCACTTAATGATGTAAGATTTGTTGCTAAAGGCTGTCCACCTAGCCCACTCAATGTATACGTTGGAACATTTAATACTCCTGATAATAATGTTGAAGCTCCTGATGAACCTGTAGTTGTAAGAGATGTAAATGTTGCAGAAGGAGGCGTAGGTATGTTCAATACATTAGATACTAATGTAGCAGAACCACTTCCTGTCGTAGTTAAAGACGTTATTCTATTTGTATATGCTGTATTCCAATTTGTTGCTGAAGATATTCTACTATCTGCTAATGTGCCTGTCCACCCAAGAGTTAAAGACACTCCTGCTAGTAAAGATGTAGAAGGACTACCCCCTAAAGTAAGGGTTACATTTGTATCGTCTACCTTTGTAAGAGCAGAGGGTGTAACTGTTGGTATTGTCGGCGCTCCTGTTAATTTACTATAGGCTAGTGATGTTATCCAAGATGGGTTTGCGTAACTTCCTGAAGAGAATAAATCTCCTACTGACCATGATCTATTTGCTGATAAATCATAATTAGTCCCATTGATAGTCAATGTTCTTGTCGTTGGAACGTAACCAGATAATGAAGGTATATCACTCGTTAATGCAATAGTTCCTGATTGGTTAGGAAATAAATAATCCCTGTTTACAGTTAAATTGCTTAGGTCTAATAACGCCCTTATAGAGGATGTTTTTGCAAACGTAAAAAACTGATCCTCAAAAGTTATCATCGAATGGCCATCTATATCCTCAACATGGAAAACTCCATCCGTTAAATGTACAGACCCGTATCCGTTATTTGGTTCGTCATACAGCCAAAGCTTAGCTAAGTATAAATCATTGTTTCCTATGTCAACATTTCCAGTCGCTCCTGTATATGGTACAAATCCAGTTACAGAAGGTATATCACTTGTCATTGCAAAAGTCCCTCCAAATCCTCCCTTAGCTGGTAGTTGAAATATTTCATCAACCAATATGTTATCTGATTGTATAAATGCATTTGCAAACAAAGAAGTGTTTGTTGCAAGCTGTATACTCGTAGGATTTAAACCAGTCCCGTGTCCTGATTCATCAAAAAGAGAAGCTATTGTGTTAGTTGAGATTATAAGATTGGTACTTTTTATTTCATTAGTTGTTGTGTTGCCTGAAGTTGTTACTTCTTGTAATGTAGGGATTGGTATCGTTGCAGATGTTAAATAACCTGCTGGGTTACTCGATAATGGGTAGTATAAATCATTATAAGTTGATTCACCATTAATCCAGTTAACGGAAGGGTTTGGATAATCACCTAAAAGATCACCTCCGGCTGGCCCGGTTGGAGATCCACCACCTCCGGTTTGTTTATCAACCAAACTTATTAGGTAGTCGAGGTCCTCGTATATAAATCCGTTACCGTCAATAAACTCTACGTTTACCACAAAGAAGTTTGGATTAGGTATCCAAGGCTCTATAGATGTTATCTTGTAGTATCCAAATACATTTATGTTACTAGCCTTAGATATTATAGTGTAGCTTCCCACTAAAAAATTCAGGTAGCTAGAAACATCGTTCTGTTTTAAGGTATTTTTTGCAAGAAGAAATGTGGTAATAGAAGAAAAATTAACCTGTGGGCCAATCTCTGTCTCAAAAGATATTGTTCCTTGAGATCTAGACTCTCCAACATCAAGCGTTTGGTACCTGTAACGTATAGACGTACCTATATCTATTACGTTATTGTTATTAAAAAAGTTAGCTAAGTTATTAGGTGTGAAGTTCTTGGTTATAAGATTGTTCTGAGCGTCAGACCCTATCCACTTATCGTTACCGTATATATTGTTGTCTACAACGTATGAGCTTATCCTTGTCATTAAAATATCTTATATTCAACGTTTATACTATACCTTATATTATCTGAAATAATGTAATACCTCGCCGATACGTTTACTTTTTTAAACTGTAACATGCATGACATATACGGCTGAACCTTGCTAGTGTTTATATACTGTAGTCCAGCAAACAATCCAAACTTGGCCCTGCTTGATTTAGTTATAATTTTATCCTTTTCTTTTATTATATCATCCTTTGCGCATGATATGTCTTCCAGTTCTGATATCTTTTTATCTTTGAGGGAGTCTACCTTAACTAAGTCGTCATACCTAGACAGGTCTTTTATTATTGACTTGGCTTGTCTCTCAGTAAGTACTACGTATTTATTTTTTGTATCTATCTGAGAAGTAACTTTGAAGCTCGCTAACAGACATAGTATCAATATATTTAATTTTTTCATCACCCTTAACCTTTATGAGTTTAATCTTTGTGTCTATAGATTTTATATTCTTTACAGCAGAGTCTATACGATACTTGTTAAGCTCTATTTTTTTTTCTTCCTTGCTTACTGTTTTTTTATTACTAAACACAATCAAAAATATTATCCAAAGCGCTATAACAATAAACCCAAGCCATTGAGACTTGATAAAGTCTATAATTTTAAATACATTTATCATATTAACTAAAAAATAAATTAGACTCTGCCTTCCTTCTCTTTACTAACCCTAGCAAAGAAACGCCTCCAGATGTAACGTACTTAGTCTCAAACCATTTCTTTATCTGATCCTCTGGAGCCTTTTTATTTATAAGCTTAAACAGCGTGTCAGAACCTCCTGTGTTGTAAGTGTAAGATACTAGAGCGTCAAACTGGTTCTGTGTAAGAGGAACTTTTACCTTTTGAATAACGACATTTTCCCTTGGCCCTAGATCTCTTAGCAAGGCTTTTTCTGCTTCGGACTCGGTATGTATGGTTATGTTCTTGTATGCCTCTGCCTTGTCTTTGGCTCCTATCAAGAAGTTTCCTGAGCTATCTCGCATTGCTCGGCCGTACCCCTCGGTCCATATCCCTCTCGGATCCATCTTTGGCTGAAGACCTATATGTGTTAGGTCTCCGTCATGAAGTGATTCAAAGCCCTTTATAAGTTTTATTCCTGCAGAGCCTGTTCTCATTACTTGGTATCTTTTTTATGCTTGTCTAGCTCGGCCTTTAATTTATTACAGAACTGTTTAAGATCCTCATGAGCCTGCTCAAGATTGTTGTACTTAGCTAAAAGGTCTCTGTGAAGCTTCTCCCAGTTCTGAGACATCTCCACCTCCTTAGCATACGAAAGTTGAATGTTATTAAACTGTTTCTGGATGTCTCTTTCATGCTTTCTCATCTCGGCCATCTCGGCCTTTAAAAGATCTATCTCCTGCTTTAGCTCGGCCTGTTTTTTATCTCCGTCCTCGACCCACTTGTCGTAGATTCCCTGCATCTTCTCTATAAAGTCTGCTGACGAGTTCTTTATCTCTACATTCTTAGACTGCCTTCCACCAAAAAACCATGCAAACGGAGCAGATAACAACCCTATAGCTCCTACTATAATCTCCCAGTTTGTACTAATTAAATTCATACTACCAAAGGGCTATAAGGTTTACTAAATCTGTACCTGATGAAAACACTCTTAATACATTTATAGGTAATATACTATGAGAATTTGAATCTCCACAAACAAAGGT
>Ga0114964_10000098_pt1 | contig 60929 bp, 78 predicted proteins | sample C_131016_MF_Meta_FD_92638 | JGI IMG/M metagenome (GOLD analysis project Ga0114964, IMG submission 92638) | Freshwater microbial communities from Lake Croche, Canada to study carbon cycling - C_131016_MF_MetaG | ecosystem: Environmental > Aquatic > Freshwater > Lake | place: Lake Croche, Canada... | reverse complement strand
GGGCTGAAGTTACCGGAGCGACTGTTGGGGCAAGCGTAGGGGCTGAAGTTACCGGAGCGACTGTTGGGGCAAGCGTAGGGGCTGAAGTTACCGGAGCGACTGTTGGGGCAAGCGTAGGGGCTGGAGTTACCGGAGCAACCGTAGGTTCAAGCGTAGGGGCTGGAGTTACCGGAGGAACTGTTGGGGCAACGGTAAAAATTGGGGGGACTACTGGAGGAACTGTTGGAGTTACCGGAGCAACTGTAGGTTTAATTGTTGGAGTTACCGGAGCAACTGTTGGAGTTACCGGAGCAACTGTAGGTTTAATTGTTGGAGTTACCGGAGCAACTGTTGGGGCCGTAGTTGGGGCTTCGGTTACTGGGGTTTCTACTGGGGTTGGGTCAAACCCTACAAATTTTCCGGTAGTGTCGTATATGGGGCGTTTTAACCCGGCAGTACCCAAAGTTTGTTTAGTTTCTGGGTCTTCAGTGTAAATAGTGTCTTCCCCTGCCGGAGGGGGGTTATTTGAATCCCTAAAATATAATTTGCCAGTAATGGTATCGTATATTTGTGTGTATGTAGCGCCAGATTTATCGTGCACATAGGTATATATAAGATTAGGGTAGTTCTTTTCTACATTAAATCCGCCGTATACAGTATCGCCGGGATTGGCTGCTGAAAGCGCATTCCAAGCTTTTCCTTGCGCCGATTCTGTCCAGTCATACCCAGTTACTTTTTTAAACTCTTCATTCCATACAGAATTTGTAGGTTCTGTTAAAAGGGCAGTTGATAGCTCTCTCTTAAATCCATCATTTGCAATTGAAATAGCCCAAGGCGAAGTTATGACACCCAAAAAATCATCTGCTGCGTTACTTTTTAAAGTATTAGCAATTTGCGCAGAGGTCATACCCCCAATTGCATTTTTTAAAAACTCAAGGGGGTCTACTGTTTTTGCAGCTTCGCTGCTACTCATAGCCGACTTGAGCCTGTCGTATACGTCACCGACTATGCTTGTATCTACAAAGCCCCTTTGACCGGGTGGTATAAACTTGCTAGTGATTGCGCTATCAATAAGTCTTTTTACTGAATCTGAAGCCGCTTTGTTTTCGGTTACTAACTTATCGGTAAATACTTTTGCTTGAGAATCAGCAGTTCTTTCGCTAGCTTGGGATAATTTATTTAGTTCAGTTCCCGCGCCCTTTGCTGCATCAACAACATAATCAATATTGGCATCAGAAACACCTTGCGCTTTTAAATAACTTCTAAAAGCTTCTACATCTGGAGAGTTAGCGTTTTGAAATTGTGAATTGGGATTAACCCTTAACCAATCAGTTATTTTTTGCGTTAAACCCCGCGCCTCGGCGTCCCCAATTTTGTTTTCTTTAAGGCTGTTTCTAATTGCTTCTTCAGCAAGGCCCATTGCCATACCCTGTTGGACAATATCATCTTTATACGCAATGTCGTTTTGGTACGCAGTTTTATCCCCGTTGTATTGCTGGTATGTAACATAGTCAGGAAACCCTGCCTTGTACGCATCTAAATTGCCACGATACTCAATGTACTTTGCATAATCAGGAAATCCCGCTTTTGTAGCCGTATTTTTATCATTTATGTAGTCGTTTAAACCGCCACCATATTGCTGGTAAGTCTCATAGTCCGGAAATCCTTGGTAACTAGCTAAATCTCCCCCAAACTTCTGGTATGTAGCATAGTCAGGAAACCCTGCTTTTGCGGCATTAAATTCATTAACATCTCCCCCAAACTCTTGGTACTTTGCATAGTCAGGAAACCCTGCTTGTACAGCGCTTTGATCAAGTGCAACTTCGGCAGCAGTTTTATCAGCATCAGATTGGTCAGAAGTAATTTGGTTATCGTTTGCATTTCCAAGTACGTTTACTTGGGAATTAGATAACGCTGCAATGGTGTTGTCTGCTCCACCTGTGGCATCGACTGAAGCTACAGCATCGCCGCCAGTATTATCAAGCCCATCGGCTTCAGATACTTTATTAACGTTGGTCGGTGACTTTAATAAGTCTCTCCCCACTTGATTAGCAATCGTGTTTAAAGCATTGCTGATTGCACCTTTTTCACCACCAGTAACAGCGCCGCTTACGGTAGCGCCAAGAACTTGGGCTGTCTTAGGGTCTACATCCTGCATAGCAGTGCTAAACACGTCAGTTGCTGCGCTACTCGCAAGGCTACCAACCAATGAATTTGCTATTTGGTCAGCGTTACCTCCAGCCGCAGCGGTTTTTACTACGCTAGCCCCGGCATTTACGATGGCTTTGGTTAAATCTGGATGGGACAATAAGTCAGGCAAGGCATCGGTTAAAGCCGTTGTTATCCCGGTGTTGTTAAGACTTAAAGCGGTGCTAGTAACCCCATTAATTATGGCTTGGTCAAGGGGAACACCTTGCGCTACCTGCACAGCGGTGCTTGCTACAGCAGTACCAATAGTAGTAGCGGTTGCAGTAGCGGCGGCAGCGGCGGCGTTGGCTGCGGCGGCAGTACCATCAGCAGCGATAACAGAGAAAAATGCTGCGTCGGCAGATGTAACAACGCCAGCCGACATTAACGCTTCACCAATGTACTCACCAATGACGGGAAGAAAAACTGCTGCCGCTATAGCTAAGAACGGTTCAAGTCCTTGAAGCCCATGTTGCCTATTCTGCGTATTTTGGTATGTGCCGCTTGCATCAAAGTTGACGTACTGGCTTTTGCCGTTGTCAAAGCGATACCCAACAGGAGGGCCGTATTCTACTGTTCGTGTAATTCCATGAGGGCCATTTTCTTGGCTGGAAGAATATATAGGCTCCATTGTTGTGCCAAATTGCTTTTCATATGCAAGTATGGAATCTGGTTTTGCTACTTCAATTATTCCATTGCTGGGTAAATAGCTATACCCAAGAAACTTTCCTCCGGGGTCTATCAAAGTTTGTCCGGCCCCGTGCGGATTATCTTTCCATTGAGGAGAAGAGTAAGAAGCAGTCATCCCCGGGTCTTGGACTTGACTGTACGGAAATTTATACCCAAGAAAAGCACCTTTTTCGCCGCGTCGATCCGGTTCGTAAACAGGTTCCATCCCATCAAACTGAATCTGGGACATTTCCTTGCCCCGCAACATTGCATCAGTTGGTTTGGGAGCTTCAACAACGGGAGCAATAGTTACGGCAGCGGGAGCAGCAACTTCCGCAGCAGCGGTAGTAGCATCAATAAAGTCAGACCCTCCTTGGTCTGCATCCTCCGTTTCGCTCAACCAGCCTAAGTTGATCGGTTTCATGTTTTTACCTTCAGCACATTACTTGCCGAAGTATCGTAGTAAATATCGCCTACCCGCAGTGAGGCTAAGTCTGCTTGTGTTGGTAGGCTTGGTGTAGTTGAGGTTCCCGTGGGGAAAAAGCTCAAGCCCGCCACAATATCTGTGCCGTTACGTTGCGTACTAGCTACCATTGGCCCTGCATTATCTAGCTGATTAAAGTACAGCCGCAATACGTTTGTAAGTTGGTTTATAAGCGCGGGGTCGTACTCATTACCTATTGCTGCGGGTAGCTTAGGGGCTGTTACATTTTTCTGCGCCATATCTACCTTCTACCATCCGAACGCATGTCAATGCGCGGTGCCCCAAGCTGCCACTGCGTACCAAGAGTATTGGATGTGATCTTCATCTGCATCTGGCGACCACGAATACGAATGTAAACCTGCCCCGTAAACTCATCAACGTTAATAACTGCGGGTACAGCGCCGTTGTACGTAACTCCAGCGCTACCAGACTGTGTAATACCTGAGCCCGAATTGTTTAAGCCTTGTAGGTACATAGTTATAGTAGGTGTCGTACCAGAAGTAGAACCACGGAATGTCAAGTCAGGAATCATACGGTAGACAAATGCAAAATTATGCCCGTCGCCAATGTCGTACTGGGATGAGGTAATTGATGCCTCAATAGCTACTGGTGTGCCAGAGGTGTTGTCATCTACACCGTTTTCGTGTTCAACAATGTTATAGCTGTAAGTAGCCGCAAGTGGGTAGTTGCGAAGACCGCTATCTAACCAAGCTGTACGGGCCATTGAGCCGTATTGCCAAAGGTCTTCGGTATAGTTATAGACAACATAGCTGTCAATGGCGCTACTGCTTGCGGAACAGTAAAACCACCAGACTTCATTAAAGCCTTCATTGGTACTACCAAATACTTGGTCAGATTGCTGAAGATTAATATTACTATAAATATATTGGCGCAGGTCACAACGTAGCGTTTGTACACGACCATCGTATTTGTAGAACTTATCTACACCCATCCAATAGGAAACACCTGAAGCCATTACTGTAGCATTAGGGCCAATAATAGAAACATTGTCTGCTAGAAGCTGTACCCCCCAAACAACAGGAGGTCCAAGGTATTGCAATGAATACATGGTTGAATCTGTCCATACCAAAATCTCTTGACGGCTTTGCAAAGTAGTAACAATCTTGGAGCCGTGAGACAGGCGCAAGCTACCTGCCTGATTGGTAACAGCAGGGAACCATGTGGTCAAAGATTCTTGATCCGACCAACGTATGAGCATAGGGTCAAGCGTAGTACTGCCGTAGTCGTTTGTACCAAAAACAAGTAAGAACCTGCTGGCATCAGATACAGCAAATGTATTTTGATAGAGCGGGCAAGAGCTGTCAGAGCCAGCAAGACTAGACAACAAAATACCACGGGGGGAAACAGATTGTGTACCTGATTGTGTGCCGGTAGTATTAATAATTGTTGATAAAGTAAAAGTAAGCCCCGTTGGAGTACCTACCATAGTTGGAACACCTGAACCACCAGCCGTAGTGGATAGGGTAAATGTCGTTGACCCATTAGTAGCAACGATGTAATACGTTGTAGGGTTGGTGTAGCCGGAAATAGGACCACCAGTACTAGAAGAAACACCTATAGTTCCAGTAGCACCAGAAGCTACATTACCTTTGTTTATACCGCTAGCGCTAACAAGTATAGTTCCTGTAGCACCGAAAGCTACACTACTGGATTGAGTACTAACGCTAGTAGCTATAGTTCCAGCAGCACCAACGGCTTGATTTCCTGCTAACGCAACAGCGTAACTAACGCTACTTATTGTTATTGATTGACCAACTACTAACGTAATACTTGAGGCAGTACAACTAAATTGTCCTGCTGTACCTGCGATAGTTACTCCCGATAATATTGCATTTGCGGTAGCAGATGTTGCTAAATTAAATGAGCCCGAAGATATATATCTTACGTAGTATGTAATACCGGGTATTAATTCTGGTGGTAGCGCTCCAGTTGTAGCAAGCGTTATAGGCGTTAAATCTACTAGACCAAGGCTGCAAATAACTACACACGGAGAAGCAATAGATATTGTAATCGTTGTATTTGAATACCCTACAGTGGCATTCCAGTAATACAAAGGAAAACCACGGGGGCCATAAACTAAGTCTTGCCCCCAATTTGTTTGGTTCCAAATACGAGCGCCTGTAGCTGAAAGCGTAACCGTTAAGCCATACCCCCATGTGCCTACAGTAGAGGGTAATGCAACCGCCGGAGGAGTTCCCCAAGTGCTCGCACCCCATCCATCAGAAGGAGTATAGGTAACAGACCCAGACGTAACTTGGTAAACCGCGTAGACAGTGCCGCCGCCAGTGGTAGAAGAAGATGCCGTGCCTAAAACACTAATTGAATACGTAGAGGAAGTCAGGTAGGTTAATTGGTATTCCCCCAACACAGTAACACCACCAACAGCAGACCCACCATAAAAAGTAACGTAATCCCCGTTGGCAAACCCCGGAGGCGCTGTTACTGTTACCGTTGTATAACCACCAGAATTAGTCGTTGTGTTGGTAGTAAACGGGTTAGTTAAAGTATTTTCTATGCGGATTGGGGTTACGTCGTAATACGCGCCGCCGTTCTCAATGTAAAACTTAACGGAAGTCCCGATGCCAAGCAGGTTCTGCCCTGTCAGAGTTACCCAGTTCCACAAAGAACGGCATACTCCAAGAAATGTATTAGCTGAAATCCGTTGCCAACCGCCAATTTTTTCGGGTGTGCCTTGGCGAAAACGCACCTTGTCGGACTCGTACCAACCACCCTCGTTAGTGTACCGAGTGTTTTCCCGGTTTACCCCCGGCTTGAGCGTCAGTTTCTGTAAGGGCATACGTTAATCCAGTAATCGGCATTCCGCATTTCTGCGTTTGAGTAATCCCGGCAAGACTCGTCCGCCACCTTTTGTCCAGAGCAAAAGTTGTTCTTTTGCGCCGTCCCAGTCCTGTGCATTTATCTTACGCTTGAGGGTGCTAGTCTGCAAACGTCCAGTGCCTAAATTGTAGGCGAAATCCACAATAGCGTTGCACTTTTTCTCGTCGGTCAGCAGGACAGGACAGTTCCGTAAAACGCCCGGTAGATACGTGTGCTGTAGTTCTTGTAGCAGCAGTACAGCGGCATCAGGCTCAGACATTGGATGGTCATTCAAAGTCACCTTGCGCCCATCAGCGTAGTAGGTGCTGCCATAACCAATCGTAGGAATGCCCGCAGGGCATAGATAGGGTTTACCCCTATACCCTTCAAACTGTTTACACAGTGCTGCGGCTATGTCCAGATTCATATCCCACGCTTTGCCAGCGTCCTATCAAGGAACCAGTAGTTCAACGTACCCGATACCAACGCGGCAAAGTCAGCGGTCATGATTAGTTTAAACACAGCCTCTGGGGGAGAACCCGCCATCCACGCTGTCAAGGCAAACCAGATGTGAGCAAAGCTCCACAATAGCAAAATCCAGTAGGTTGCTACTGGGCGTACCGAAGCAGATAGACTTGCAGCCCATCCACCGGCAACTTTAACCATGTCGGTCTGTTGATTAATCGCTGCGTTAAACGCATCCATGACCCCGGAGTCCACCGTTGCCTCGCGCTGTGCGCCAATCTCAGCTAGTTTTTGCTGGCCCCGCACGGTTTCCAGTTGGCACTGCTGGCTGAACATTGCCAGTTCATGCGCACGCTCGTTTTTCTTGTCCACCCATTTAAGGACTTCAGGAGCCAAACGAAATAAGCCCCCAAGTAGGGAACCAGCTATACCGCCACTTAGTAGTTCAAACATATCAGTCCTTTTCGCATTCGGGTTTGTCTTCTTTGTGTGCGCCTACTTTGAGGCCCGATAACCAACCGATTAAGCCTCCGATGATGGTCTGAAAAGCAGGGCCAATGATCTCAAATATCTTGGTGTTGTCTACTTCCTTGACAAACAAACCGTGGATCAGCGCCCATATCAAAGATAGCACAACGGCACACAGAGTAGCGGTGACCATGTAGGTTACGACATTTACTAGCTTGTCTTTACTGTTCATCTTGCCTTCTCCATGATTTTGGCTCTAAGCAAAGGACTGTCTGATGTGCCTGCCCACTCCGGCAAGGCGTTCCAAATAAGGACGTAATCGTCCGAACTGCATGATGTCTTATCCAGCCAATCCAGCATGGCCTTGTGGCGCTCTGCTGGGTCGTGCATTGTCCAACCAATAACGTACAAATCCTGTACCGCGCAAACCGTTTGTTTGGGTTTTGGCTTTGGTAGAGGAGGCGGCTCCGTAGACAGTATGAGCTTGTCCTGCGCCGACGACCCTGTTACCAGCATCAAAAAACAAAACAGAAACAAACGCATAGAACATGGCTCAAATTCCAACTAGTTTTTTACTAACTTACTCTTAGTTATGCGTTTACTGCGGTTTCAAAAGGCGTTAAATCCTCAGTTGTCCAATAATCTTGGGCTAACATAAATTGCAAATGTTTCTTGTTTCTCTGCATTGTGTCTTGGTCATTCTCGGTCATAGTCTCTTGTGCCGCCAGTGCGGTAATTAAATTGACGGAATCCATAGCAGCAGAGTAGTGCCTAGCAATTTGTTCTGGGGTATTTTTCATTTTTAAATTTTCTTAAATGTTTAAGTTGAAGTTACCGTTTCCCAAGCCGAAACCCCGCCAATGCGAAGTTTGTTAAGGGTTGTATCAAAGTACATTGCGCCAAGTACCCATGCAGGCGCAGCGGCGGTGGTAAATTTTGGAATATTTACCCGGCCAAAAAAGTAATTATCTACGATAGATGAATTACCTAAAACAGCAGTATTTGCCCCTTGACCAACAGCGTTGTACCCAATAACAATTGAGTTGCTGTTTGTAGCTACTGCTAGGTTAGCGCCAGAACCGATAACCGTGTTTTGTGCGCCAGTGGTAATTATTGTCCCGGCACTTTTTCCAACTGCCGTATTATCAGCGCCTGTGGTGTTGTTAATGAGCGCATTGTGCCCAAAAGCTGCGTTGTTTGAGGCTGAAACATTATAATAAAGTGCAGAATAACCGGTTGCTGTATTGTTGTTGCCTGAAACGTTATTATAAAGTGCAAAAGAACCGATTGCTGTATTGCTATAGCCTTGCGCAGTGTTAAGTGAAGCTTGTGCTCCAATAGCTACGTTATAGTCGCCTGATGCTAGCGTAGCAGGTGATATAGCAAAACCAGAGCCCGCGCCAATAGAAGTGCATGACATTACCGTTGTTGTATCTTGAAATCCATAACCGCCCGATACCCCGAAAGCAGAAACTACCAGAGTTACAGCAGTAACTACGCCACTAGCATTAGTTGTAATAAGTACGGATGGGTAAGATATGGCAGTTGAACCTGATACATAAGATAGGGTTGCTGCTACAGCAGTAAGGTTTGGTGTGTAACCTGTGCCACCTGTAATAGCCCCAAAAGTACTAACAACAGTAGTATTACGTTGAAGCGCGCTTAGACCCACGGCTACGTTATAAGTACCTGTGGTAGTATATAAAAGTGCACTACTTCCCACGGCTAGGTTTCTAGTACCCGTAGTATTGTTAAGTAACGCGTCGGTTCCTAATGCCATATTAAGAGAACTACCCCCACTACCAAAAGAACCACGCAATGAATTAGCCCCGCTAATAGTTTGGCTACCTGTGAATGTATTAGCGCCTAAAGTTGCACCACCAGAAGGAGTTGCCCAAGCACCATCTCCACGCCAAAATGTTGTAGCTGAAGCAGAAGTGCCTGAGTTTAAATTAGTAACGGGAAGATTTCCTGTTACACCTGTAGTTAGAGGCAAACCTGTTGCACTAGTTAAAACAATGGCTGAAGGCGTGCCAAGAGCAGGGGTTACTAATGTTGGACTAGTAGCAAGAACAACTGCTCCTGAACCAGTAGATGAGTTAAAAGATGTAAGATTACCTACAGACGTAACTACACCTGTTAAGTTAGCGTTTGTTGCATCATTACCGTTTAACTTTTGAATTGCTTGCAGAATTGAATCCGTGGCTGCAACTGTTCCTGCTCCAGAAACGTACCCTGTCAGTACCTTACCTATTACTGATGCATTGGGTAGTGTAGTTGTATTGCCAACACTGGTAACGTCGCCCGTTAGATTGGCGTTGGTAGTAACATTACTTGCTGTAAACGCTGTAGCTGTGCCTGTAATATTTGTACCCACTAACGCGGAGGGTGTTCCTAATGCGGGAGTTACCAAAGTTGGGCTAGTTGATAAAACAACACTGCCTGAACCAGTGGAAGTGGTAACCCCTGTACCTCCATTGGCAACTGGGAGTGTTCCTGTCACGCCCGTAGAAAGCGGTAATCCAGTAACATTTGTCATTACCCCAGATGTGGGCGTGCCTAGCAAGGGGGTGACTAGTGTTGGGCTAGTTGATAAAACAACACTGCCTGAACCAGTGGAAGTGGTAACCCCTGTGCCCCCGTTAGCAACAGGAAGAGTGCCGGTTAAATTAGACACCACGCTAGATGAAATTTTTACATAGTCAGTGCCATTCCAAGCCACAATTGCTTTTTCGCCATCAACTAACGTAACCCCAGAAGTAGCTGCGCCTTTAACTGTAAGTAAAAATCCTCCTGTGGCTGCGGCGTTATTGATGACGTAGTGCCTGCTGCTACTTGGAAGGATTAAGTTTCGCGCTGCTGTTTTAGCACCTGTAATGTTTAGGATTGCGTATTGAGCAGTACTACCAGTGGCTCCGGTAGAAATAATTCCAGTTGCTACGCTTGTACCCTGAGTTAGCGTAAGTGTGATATCTGTTGTAGTAATTGCAATCGCCAAACCGCCAGCAATGGCAATGTCTAAGTAAGACGTAACTGAGTTGTTTACGTCATCGCCCCATGTACCAGACTCTGTTCCGGTTACAGGTTGCCCAAGCTGTAAACTAGTTGTGTAATTAACGGTCATGATATTTTCTCTTTAATATGTATTCGTATTAATAAGCGTCCAATTAGCGTTTTCAGCGTTATCAATATTACCCCATCCAACTGGGATAATAGTACCAGTAGACCCTAATGCCCTTGCGCCTGTTAACGTTGGTAATATTCCTGCACTACCGGTAGCTGATATACCAACTAAATCTATTGAAACAGCTTGAAAAGTTGCAATCGTTCCTGTGCTACCTATAGCTAACCCACCTACAGATGCATAAATTGAAGTTAGCGTTCCTGTACTACCGGTAGCTGATCCGCCTGTAAGTGCATTAACTGAAGTTAGTGTTCCTGTACTACCGGTAGCTGATCCGCCTGTAAGTGCATTAACTGAAGTTAGTGTTCCTGTACTACCGGTAGCTGATCTGCCTGTAAGTGCATTAACTGAAGTTAGTGTTCCTCTACTACCGGTAGCAAAACTGCCTATAAGTGTTGCCATACTTTACTCCGTCAATACATCAACAGAAAAAGCAATATTTACCATGAATTACACGGCGTTTAGCCGTACCCCACTATTAAGCTGTAGCCAGACGTACTAATGCAAGAGTTGATGAATTAGTAGGCATAGTCAACGTTAATGTACCAGCCGTAATGGTCTGGGCGGTAAACGTATAAACACCAATAGCTTTATTACTCTGTGTGGAGTTATAAATCAATACGGTATCAAACGTAGTAGCTAATGTCACAGTTGTGTACACAATACTTGCAGAGGGAGTCCAGTAGCCTACGCCTGCTGTAGAACTAGTGTTGGCAGAAGTTGGTGCAGTGGCGTTTGTTACCGTTACACCACCGGCTGTATAGTTTGTGCCCGATACTTCGTTTGTAGCCGAATATACGGTAGTTGCAGCATTAATGGTGGCTGTAGTTATGTATAAAGCGGCTTTTACCGTGTCCGTAGTAGGCGCGGTCAAGCTAGTACGTGAAACAATAGTCGAAGTACCAAGCTGGTGTTGACCCAGCATTAGTTCCCCGAGGAATGATGTGCATAGTGATTGAGTATTTGCCATGATATTTCCTTAAAAGAAAGCAGTTTCGCCACCTGCAACGGTAAGCATTTTTTTCAACGTAATATGAACAGATCGGTGAACCAATTCGCCATCCAGCCAGTACTCTGTCCAAGCTGTTGACTCATTGTCATTGTCAGTTTCGCCTGAACGGTGTTCCAACAAGGAATCGTCCATATCGCCTTTGGTGGTAGTGACTATCAATTTGAACTCCTAATAAGTGCAGTGGTTGAAGTGTTAGCTGGCATGGTGATTGTAAACGTGGTGGTCGATGTTTTGTCAGAGCCAAAGTCCAGAACCGCAATAGACTTGTTACCTTGCGTAACGTTGTAGATTAAAGCACACCGAGCGGTCAAAGCTGCTGTCCAAGACACATTGTCCCAGTTTGCGTAGGCCACGTAGCCCGATGAGCTAATGGCTACCCCAGTCATGGTAGCCCCGCCAGCCGTGTAGCCTGTACCTGAGACTTCGTTGGTAGCGCTGTAGACTGTTGTAGTCTCATTCAAGTCAGCATTACCCGTGTACAACGCAATCTTAATTGTGTCCGTAGCCAAGTTGTGAACAGCCGTGTACAACTCCTTCTTGAAGCTGGTGGTTTGGGTCTGGACAATGCTCATGGCACTTGAATCCTTATTTGCCCACTACGGTATGCGTCTTGACGTTCCATACCATCACCCAGACGTTTAGCCAATGTAAGCGCTTGAACGTACTTCTGATTGTATAAAGCTACTATGTCCGCTTCACCTTTCATAAAGGTGTACGCTTCTACCAAAGCCCCATACAACAACACAGAATCAAAGTTATCGCCCAACCAAGTTTGTCCACTAGCGACTGTGGTAATTGACTCAGGGTAATAGTAGTAGTGAAGTTCTGCGGAGTAGGCGGCATCTGGCGTGGGGCCAAGGATAAAACTTAATTCATTAGTTATCACAGAACTAGCAATCGTAGGCCCAAACAGCGCGTAGTACTTTGGCGTTCCTGTGCTTGTTGGGCCGGGGTAAGCCTCACGCATAAAATTTACATCTTTGTTCAGAAGATATATGTAATCACCGCCACCATAAGGGTAAATAGCCAAAGAGTAAGGCGCTAAGAAGTCGTCTGGAGCGGACAAGTACTTGTTGTTTGCAGTAATTGTTCCTGTCACGTTTTTGCGTATCGACGGAAACTGTACCGAGTTGTAGATGCGCTGCTCTGCCTGTTGGATAAACCGGTTAATCTGAGTCGTAGATGTAGAAGTTAATACCGCTGTGCCAGTTCCAGAACCAACTCCGGTAGCAGTAAAAACTACACCAACCGCGCTAGATGAAGCGCCAATTGCTATAAAGTTGGTTGTACCAACTGAAGTAATTGTGTAAATTGACCCAACAGTGAAACTTCCAGCCGTATACGAACTTGCAGTAGTAATCGTCGGAAAATAATTTTCCGTGTAAGTTTGTATTGCCGTTGAAAGCTCAGCGTAGTTCATGCCATCGGACCTCGTGCCATTACGCCTTTAGTGGCTGCGCCAGTACCACGAATTTTAATGCCGTCAGTTTTGGTTGGCTTATCGGGACCGTTGTTGTACATACCAACACTCATACGCATATCAGCCGTGCTGGATATCTCAGAATTCTTACCGGGGTTGCTAGAAATTTTCATGGCCTTACCATCCATCGTATGCGGTTTTGCATAGACGGCAGCGGAGCCAACTTCTTTACCACCTTTTTTCATACTGTAGGCCATGATTTACCCCGTTTTCTGGTTAGCTGCGCGGGACAGATTACGGCCCATACGCATACGGTCTTCACCGGTAGGGCCACCTTTTTTAAGCTTCAAAGTTGTACCCTTGCCGCCCTTATGCTCTTGAGCATCGTGCTGCTTAAATGCTTTTTTAATCATGGCCTTGTCTTGCGCCGTGTCATTTTTCATGTTTTCTTTAGCCATCATGGACTCCTATGAAACCGTTACTGTACCAACACTTGTGGTTCCAACCAAGTAATTGGGTGTTAAACCTACGTCAAAAAAACTAGCTCCGCCTACCGGAGCCCAGCCCCACTGGATATCCCGCGAACCGCTAGCAGGAAACCCGTTTACATTGTTACCCGAAGTCACGTAAGTTGTATCTTTACGAGGGTTACGCAGTGCTTGCGGGTCATCTACTGGAAATGTACCCAGCATTAATTGCGGCTGGTCGGGGTCCCAACATGTAGGACATACAAGTAATTCATATTTCCGTTGCTCGATTATCTCTGTTTTTAACTTCTTTAGCAGAAATTGTTGACCACAACGATCACATTCCGCAATCGCCTTTTTACCAGAGGCAAATCTATTACCCATTACGATATAAACATTTGGCGGGGTACAAAGCGTATAGCCGCTTTTTCCCGGTCTTCATCTGCGGCTAACTGCCAAGCTTCATCGTACTGAGCTTTTAGGATTGGTAGGCGCTCCATGCCGCCCGGTATCTTTTGAGCTATGTAATACGACAAGCCCGCAATCATGCAAGGCATAAATCTAAAAGGTACATCCATTGTGTTTACACCAGTGCCAGCATCATCAATACGGCGCATACGCCAGTAGACAAATTGGTAGGTTGTAGAGTTATCCGGGGTAGGCCAAAGAGTTACCCGTGGGAGGTTCTGAATAGCCACCGCATCGCCTGATGTATGTGCAGCGGCAGTTGTATTGTTCTGCCCACGAGCAATGCTATATAGGGTATTCCCTGATATGTATCCGTAATAAATGGTTTCTGTGCCTATCAGCAAGTAACCAGTAGCGGGTAAGTTGGTAGCAGACGTTACAGAAATAGTAGTGTCTGTAGCTGTAATAGTGGCACTCAGCGTAGTAGCCGAAGCTGTAATCTGCCCATCAAGCCGCTGGAACCACATTTGGATTGGGCGGGCTTGCTGAAGCTTGTTGGGGATCGTAGCGTAGGTGCTAACACTAATCCGCGTAATGGTTAAATCCGACTGAGTAGACGCCGTATTAGAGCCAGTACGAATCACATGTTCTAATAGGTCTACTGTATCTGTAGGAATAGGGTAAGTGTTTAACCCCGAAACCAAAGTAATAGTCCCTTGCTCAAACGTCCACATGTTTATGCCACGGTTTGCCCAATCAGCAAACATGATGTTTAAACTGCGTCTAGCAGTGCGCAGGTCATAGCCCGTGCGTAACTCAGAACCTGCACGTTCAAACGCTTCCTCCACAATTTCCGTGAGGTCAAGGTCAAAAGTAGCGGTTCCCGAAGTGCTCATTTAAGCCCTTTAAGGGTCTGTGCTAACCTAGCACGTTGCCCCATTTTACCCGGGGCTTTAGCTGCTGCGGCTAGTTTTTTTGCCGGGATAGGTTTATCACCTTTAACGCCAAGCTGGGCCTTTAAGGCACCGGGCTTTTTAATTGCCTTTTGAATCCATTTTTCAGCCATTATCTGTACCTCGCTGTTTTCTTTGCTATGGTTTTAGGCTGCACCACAAACTGTTTACCTGCTGCCTTACCCGCACGTTTTGCTTTGGTAGTCGCTGCATACTCAGCCGATGACAAAGATTTTATAGCAGCTTCAGGCAGGTATCGCTCACCTGTTTTGGACGACGGCTTCCCCGACTTGGTGCGCCATTTCTGGTCGCCCCAAGCTTTTAGGGATTGCTGCGGTGCTTTCAATCTCTGTACCCTCCGCCAGCAGCTTTGTACTTCTTAGCCACAAGTTGCGCTTTACGGGCTGACCACTGACCAGCACCTGTACCTTGTGTAGCCGCAGCTTTGACTTGAGACACAATGCGTTTACGCAGACTTGGCTTAGTATAGTTTCCCGCAGCATTTACCTTGCCGCCTTCAGCGTATTGCGTGAAGTCAGTATTGTCCCGACGTGCTTTTTTCTTAGCACCGGGCATTTTGGAAGGATTGATATCACCCATGCCGCGTGAAGCTCTCACCGCATCATTCCTTTAGTTTTCCCACGTTGGGCACAGCCATCAGCGCGTGAGGAAGCAGAACCGCCCTTAGCCATCTTCTTTATCGGCTCATCTACAGGAACACTATCCTTATAGATCGGCATTTTTGGTTTTGGCTTAGGCATAGGTTTTGGCTTAAGCATAGGTTTTTTACCTTGAACTACTGTAGCCGCGGAAGTTCCCGTATCCGGTTCGTAATCTTCACCCTCAGTAATATCAGAAATATCACCGCCACTACCAAAACGTGTTTTTTTATGCGCCATGATTAATCCTTAGCAGGCCATGCCGCCCTTGTTCATTTTAATTTGTTTAGCTTTGGTTTTACCTTTGGAAACAATACCGTCGGCAGAACGAGTAAAACCGCCAGAAGCCATCTTTTTAACGCCGCCGCCTTTTTTCATTCCCATCATTTGTTTCTTGTCCAGCATCATGTCAGCTTTAGAGCCTTCTTTCATGCCCTTTTTCTCGACATCCTTACCGGATTTCTCAAATTTTGCAAAGGGATTCACACCTTTTGTAGCCATATCACCACCTCGTTTAAAAGTTTTGCCTTTATCGGCCTTGCTGAAATCTTGCCCCACAGATTGTGGGACTCCTGCTTTCTTGGCAAACGATGGCGAGTGAGCTATCGCTTCCATGAAATTGTGTTGCTTCTTGCTAGTTGAAGGCATTATTTATTCCACCAGTGCAGTACTTGCATAAGCCCTGCGCCAACAACTCCAGCGAAACCACCAACTGCTAGAAGCATTTTCCAGCCACCTTTGGCTTCGGACAGAGTTTTATCAATGTCAGCAAGCATTTTCTTAATATCATTTATGTCCGCAGCCATCTTGTCCATATCTGATTGCAGGTGTGCAATGTCAGAAGCATGGGTAGCTAGTTCACGGGCAGTTTGTATTGCGTCTTCCATATCAGCACATCCTACCTTTGGTTTTACCGCGTTGAGCTATGCCATCAGCCCGCTTAGAAGCGCTGGATACCTTACCACCAGAAGCCATTTTCTTTACTTTGCCACCTTTTTTCATGCCAAAGTCACCTTCTGAGTACTGGGGTTTAAACTTATCTGGGCCAGAATCAGAGTCATCTAAGTCAGCAACTTTTTCTTTTGCTCGTGGACTAAGTTCTACCTTATCGCGCATGTTCACGACTTTATCTACAACGTCACCAAGGCCAGATTTGTCTACAATCTTTTTACCTATGCCGGTCTTTTCGTCTATTGCACGTCCCAATTCATATCCGGCCTCTAAAGCTAAACTACCAAGTCCAGCACGGCCTCCACTGCGTGTTGTACCCCTACCACCAGCTTCTTGTTGCATCCTGCGGTTGTACTCACTTTGAGCAGTGGGGTTTAGCCCCCTACGTATACGTTCGGCATCGGCTCTTTGGGACGCAACTACATCTTCGTTCAGATTAGGGAGTAAATCCCTAGCATTAGTTTGTCCGGGAGAGCGGTATGTATACCCTTCTTGCGCTGGTCTATTTAAGCGGCCCATAATTTACTCCTAACACTTCCATCTTGCTAGTGAAGCAGCCTTACGAGTAGGCTTACCTTTTTCGTCTTTCATCGGCCCCGGCATACCAGACATCCGCGCACAAAATGAGTTTTTGCGTGCGCCACCTTGGGGTTGTGGAGCCTTGAGGTTACTGCCTGTTGCTGCATTGTATTTAGCACGGCCTTTGGCAGTCAGCCCAGCCCCTTTGGAAACAGGCAACTTCTCGCCACGACCTACTGCAAGGGATGGGGTCTTCTTAGCCATTTGCTACTTTAAGTTTAAGCCGGGCATGTTCTTTAAGGAGCGGTTGCAAGGCATCTTGTTCAAAGTTACGCGTGAATTCTTTTGAACCTATATGTGGCAAACTAATCATAGGGTCTAAGTAAATCTTAAACCCTTCCTCGCGAGCGCGACGGCAAAATGCATAGTCCTCGCCAATGTACTGCCCATCAATCAACAGGAAGTCAAAGATAGCATATTCATCTTCTCCATCACCATCCCCGGCGTAACGCCACTCAGGATGTTTCTCCATCATGTAATCAATCACATGGCGGCGGATAAGCATGAACCCAGTAGGCGCACTCTCCACCCGCATAAGTCCATTCTCATCAAATTCTAACTGGTGGTCTTCATCCAAATAAAAGTCAAGGAAGAACTTGGCGTCATCTGCACGGCGCGGATAAGTACCGGCAACCACATCTTTGTCCGTGGACAGCGCCAGTAAGCGGGTTACGGCTTCTACGTTAATGACCACATCTGCATCTACAAACAACAGGTCAGTGCAGTCAGTTTCGGTGAAGTTGCGTACCAGCTTGTTACGAGCCTTGGAGATGATAGAGCAACCAGACAGGTGAACCAGATGAATCTGGACACCCATCTTATCCAACTTGGGGACGAGTTGGGCTATGGCAAATGCAGTTCTAATATTGACTTTGCCGTCATAACACGGGATAGCAAGCATAAGCTTGCGTCCCACCAAGTTGAAGCTCTTATCAGCCATAGAAAATGTTTACCGCCAATAGGTTAGACATCTGCGCGTAGACGCCATTTACAGCTATAACGCCATCATCAGGGATAAATGGAGAGTTGTTAAAGCTATCACTTGCGCTTACATCGTAGCTCATCAGCCAACGATCCGAATACACCATTGCTGCGCCTGCCGTAATAGACCCGGTGTTGATATCAGTAATCGTAAACGTGCTGGAGGTCAATACCGTAACTGGATAGTTGCCGTTAGTAGCTGTGCCGCCTGTGCCCGCTGCAAAATCAATACCAATCACTTGCCCAGTTACTAGGCCATGTGCTGTTTGCGTAACGGTAACTGTATATGCAGACCGCGCATAAGTTCCGGTTGTTACTGGAGCCGTAGTGGTATCAAATAGCGCCACATAGCCCGCAGTAGCAGTCCCAACAAAGGAAATGCCTTTTACGCGGTTACGCCCAAGTACCAGAAAACCACTGGCGTTTATGTGTGCCTGTTTTACAGGTGTCTGGTTCATAATCAATCTCCTATAAAGCAGGGGCCGAAGCCCCTAAGATTAATTAAGCAGACACGGGAGACTGAGTTCCGTCCGAGTTTGCAACGGCATACACGATAGTGTATTGAACAGTTCCTGCGGTTACATCAGCAACGGTAGGAGTTAATGCTGCTTGAATAATAACGTCAGTTGCGCCAACACCAATACCGTTAGGAGATGCAGTACTTGTTGCGCCAGCCCAATTAACCAATTTAGCAGCAGCATTAGTATTAGCCAAGCGGCCTTGGGCGGTGATGTCTGTAGAAGCCCAGAACAAATTTGTAGTGGCTGAAGTTCCAACTACCACATTGGCTGCGGTAGAGCCAGTAAAAGCCACTAAAGTGTCAATAAAAATACTGACAATCTGTGATCCTGCTGGGATGGTAAACAGCGTTGTAGTAGCAGTGGCTGCAGCTACAGTGCCGGTATAAACTACTTTTTTAGTCTGGGAGACTAGGGTAGTACCAGTGTTTTGAATGGTTCCAGCAGTAGTGCCGGTGGTGTTTTTTACCGTGCCAAGCAGCCAAGGGCCAAGGTGAGTTGCGAATCCCATGATAATTCCTTACATACAAGTTAGGTACATCAATCGGTATGTCGTCTGCCGGGACAGTTTGATGCACCGGAAAGCCCGGGTTGGATGCAATATATCACAAATTTAAACACCTGTGCAAATAAAAAAAGCCCCCGAAGGAGCCTTTCTTAAAGCCCGAAGGCTTAGGACGAACCGGGCGATCCAAAGATACCCAGAGGGTCAGACACGCCGAAGCTGTAACGCTCGCGGGCCTTGTAGCGCACGTTGCCGGTATCGAAGTCGCCGTCCATGCTGTTAGCCAGCGGAGTACGGACAAAATGCTTCAAACCGTTAGGTACATCAGTGGTCAAGAACCAGCCGTTTGTGTCGGTCAAGAAGTGGTTAACGGTGTAACCTTCAGGGATCGAACCGTTGTTCTTCAGAGCGTTGATATCGTTGTCGGTAGTACCAACACGCAGGCTGGTTTCCAACAAACGGGTAGCAACGAACATCAGAGATGGAGGAACAATCAGCTTAGCGGGCTTAGCTGCAATCAGCAGGCCACGCTCGTCTGTCCAGCCAGCGATCTGAATAACTGCGTTTTCCAACGAAGTCTCATTCAAGTCAGCGCCGGTAGAAGGACGATTGCTGTTAGTACCACCAGAAATCAGCGGGTGTGCTGTATTACATAAAGACACACCATCGCCATAAACGACGGTAGTGGTAAATGCATTGTTCAACACGTAAGCTGCTTTGACTTGCTTGGTATAAGCCATACCACGAGCCAGTGCCTTGGTGTAACGAGCAGACAGCGAGTCATACAAGTTATCTTCCACAGCTTCTTCAGTGATAGAGAATCCCATTGCAATGGTTTCGTGGTTGTAACGAGCAGTCCATGCTTCCTGTGCATTGTCATAAGCGATGGCAGAACCCTCGTTTTTGACTGGTGCGGCAGAAAAGCCCGACAGTTTCGTTTCTTCTTCAAAGCTACGCTCCGACGTTTCGGTTTCGTAGATTTCCTTGTGCTCTTCGCCGTATTTAGCGTACTCCAGACCAAACAATGCATTCAGACCGGGGAGCAGTTCTTTAAGTAGTTGTGCGCGTGAAATAGCCATGATTTACTCCTTAAACACCAGTGGTGTTGTTATATTGGTGAGTGTTAATCTTCACCAATAGTTCGGTGTAGGTATCGGCTGCGGTAGCAGTCTCAGGCACTACGTCGATAACACGGATTGGGATAGTCGCAGTAGTACCAGCACCAGTCAAGGTAACTGCATACGCGGAATCACCAGTGGTGGTGTTGCCAGCATTCAGTACCAAAGCCAAGTTAGCTCCTACTACGGTGCGACCTGCGGAACTCATGGTCGTGCCAGACGAAACCACGGCTACTTTAAACAGTGCCATAGGATCATCCACAACGTATGCATAAGCAAGGTTAGTAGACGTAGAAATCAAAGCAGGCAGATATTGGCCCTGAACGGTTTGACCGCTAGAGTTTACATACTGACCGCCAATACAGACGCCAACGACTGCACCAGAGTTGGTAGTGGTAGAAAGAACCAGATAACCGGTGCTGTCAATTTGTACAGTGTCGCCATTAAAAATAGCGGTTGCAAAACTAGCAGCTACGGGAATCTGACGAATAGCACCAGCATAAGGGAGGCCGTCAATTCGATTGACAGGCTTTAGACCGTATGGGGCGCTAACTGTAGGATAAGCCATAGTTAAACTCCAAAAAATTAAATACCTTTACCGAAAGTAACGCTAGAGCTTCGTTCTTTAAACAAAGGCATCCGAGGGTCGCTCTCGCGCATGTAAGTGTTATCTACAGAGTTCATTTGCGCTTCTGCTTGCCCAGCAAAATATGCATCACGTTGCTCTATAAATTCCACTGGGGTTTTGCATAGCATCAAACCACCCACAATAACGCTATCAGGAAACTGTCCAACAGTAGAACCAAATAAACGAATCTCAGGGTGGTCAGAAGACTTTACAGGCTCCCAGCCTTCACGTAACTTCGAAGAAAGATTTGTAGCATCGTCTTTGTTCAAAACTGAAATACGAATCCAACGAAACGCATATCCCGGTTCCGGGTTAGGGTCGGGTAGAAGTTGGGGAGGCATCCAGCGTTTAGGGCGCTCAAATTTCTCACGGGTTTCAAGTTCACGAGCTAGTTTAGATTCAGCCATAATCATTTCCTCATTTGTTCTTCAGCAACCTTACGAGCATAGAGTTCCAATGGAACACCAAGCTTTTTGGCGAGACTCACCTGTGTCTGAGTAAGCACGATTTTTCGCGGTGCAGTACTTCTAGTAGCAGGTGCTACGTTTGATTTTCGAGGCGAAGTTTGCGCATCCGCCGGTTTCTCAGATTCAAACTCATCGGGAAACACTTTTCGTAATCGAGAGTTAATTCTCTCATAATATTCATCTGACTGAGGATCGACTCCTGATTTAACTAGCTTGGTATGGAGTCCAAGGGCAAAGCTAGTCATTTCCTCGTCAACACCAAACCACTTATTGTTCTTCTGCTGCCATGATAACGCTTTTTGGTCAGGAGGAGGCGCAGAAGGTTCCGGGGTAGTTTGTACACTAGATTCTTCATCTTGTAAAGGGGCTGGGCGGTAGTTGTTAACTTTTTCAAGCTTACTTCTTACCACAGCTATATCTTCTTGGGCCTGAATAATAGCGTCGGCATCCCCAGAATACATGGCTTGTTTGTACTTTTCCTTAGCCTCTTCCATCTCATTGGAAACCACTTTTTTGGCTTGCTCCAACAAGGCGGCTTGGTTAGTATTTAGCGAGCCTTTGAGTTTTTTGTTCTCCTCGACAACTTGCTGCGTTAACCGTAAAGCTTCATCCTTTTCCCGAAGCGCGGCATCAGCCCTACGCCTTTCTTCGTGGTACCCTTTAGAAAAATGTTTGATCCGCTTCTTTACGCTTTCGTCGTACTTAGCAAGCTCATCATCCGTAACTTCCTTTGGGGCTTCATCCATTGGGGTTCGGTTACGATCTTCTTCGGGGGTATCGTCTTCAATCTCAATTTCAATCTCGGACTCGTTTTTGTTTTCCTGCTCATCAGGAAACTTATATTCTTCTTTAGTAGCCATAACAACTCCTTATGGACGTTGGATTCCACGGGGGTCTTGTACCACCGCTTCCACCGAGTCGTCGTTAATTAAGCGCCATTCTGTCCCGTGAATTTTCATTCGGGTTCCGGTATTGGGGCGGGTAAGAATAAAGTCACCCACCTTGCAGCTTGGGCCACTTGGAAAGCGTTTTTCATCTTTAAATGCATCTGGCCCTACTTTTGCCACAAACAATACGGGGGATAAAAGCTCCTCGTGGTGCATCATTTGTACAGTTTTTACCAGTCCAGTTGCGCTTAATTCTTCTTCCGCTTTGGGGAGCATACAAAGAAGATGATAAGTAACCGGATCGGGTACTTGTTTTGCTTTTTCTTCCGTGGAGGTGTTAAGCACTCCAGAAAGGTTTACAGCATTAATATTAAAGTCATTCATTGGCAAATTTCTCCGCTTGTTTACGCAGGTCTTGAATATCTGACTTCACAAGGTTAAGACCGTAAATCACCCCGCAAATTCTTTGGTACTCACCAAAGTCCTTACAACCGCCGCTAGATATAGCAATGGTCATATTAGCTTTATTTTCTTCAATCTTTGATTCAATAACGTCTAGTTCAGTCATTTCCTATCCTTTTGTAGTCACTCCAAGCTTTAGGAGATACAGTTTTTGCTTTGTAATCAATTCCAGAAAACGCTGCATACTCTTCCAAAGTACGTACTTTGCCTAGGGAATACACCCCCAAGTCCTCGCCTTCTATCAGTCTAGACAGGCGTTTCTCGGCTAAAGCAAGTAATGATGCGGCCTTTTCGTGGGCAACCTTATCGCTCTCTGGGTTTTCCCGACGTGGACGACGTTCTGAACTAAGGGGGTTGTCGTACAAATGGTATACGGGGGCAGCAGGTGGGCTAAAAATGTCCCAACCGTGCGTATAAGACCTAATTGCAAGCCCTTGTTCTTCCCCAGAAAAATAAAAATTAGGGTCGTAAGGTATTTCTTGTATCCAATTACCAGAGGTAAATATAAACCCGGCAAGGAGTGTAAATGTTTTAACTGGAGCCCCAGAAATTATATACCCCGGTTCATTATGCAATAAGTAAGAATTAGGTTCAAAAATTGAATTTACTTTCAAAGCCCCTAAATTTATACCCGCGTTTATAACTTCTAGCGCTACTTGCCCCTCTTTTATATAAAACGCTGTAGGAAAAGATGAAAGTATACTCTTTGGATTTATATGCTGCATTGCAGCAAGAGTATTAATCATCCATAAATCCCAATCTTGCCCAAATAGCATGTGCGCATCAATCTGCAAATGCCATTTTTCCCCCCTATAAAGCGTATTAGTTATGCTTCTAGCCCAGCAACAACCACGAGATTCCTCTGGATTAATGCCAATATATCTAATAGTGTCTCGCCATTCTTCTTTAATAACGAGCCTTTTATTCACATCTTCTTGTTCCACTATACCTATGTAAATATTTTCTGGGTATTTAGCTCTTTCCAGCATATTTACAATGGTATCTAAAAGCCTCGTATCTTTATACGAGGCTATGGCAACATAGATAGTGTTGTCGCTCATTGGACGGGTCCTTGCTGACCTTGGGTCTGTTTAGCAACTGCTATTGCTTGTTGTAACTTAGCGGCTTGGTCCATTTGGCCCAGTTTCTGGTCGTGTATTTGCTGTTGCTGCATCATTTCTTGTTGGTGACGTTGCATCAACATTTGGGGAGATTCGCCAATCTTCTTGGCTGTCTCATCTGCTTTAAGCTGCAACTCTTGGGCTTTAAGAGCAAGGTCACCATCGACTTTCTTAGCCTTGGTATCAGCTTCTTGCTTGCGAATTTGCAGTTCAGCCTGCTGCGCCTGCATCATTGGGTCTTGCGCCATCTGCTCGTTCTGTTTCTGCTGGGCTTGGGCCATATTAATCTGCATCAATTGGGTAGCAGCCTGTGCTGTCAGACGAGACAGTTGAACCTCAATCTCAGGGGGCAGTGGCTTATCTGGAGGCGGCAGCGGTACACCCATCTGCTCCTCAATCTTTTTGCGGTAAGAGAACGCCAAGTGTTCAGACAAGTGAGCTTGGATAGCCCCCATCATCTGCTGCGCCGCTGGGCTCTGTCCTATTTGTTGCGCAATCATGGGGTCTTGCATAAACGTCGTATGCACAGCGATATGCGCATCATGGTCTTGATACATGAACGCCTTTGTAGGCTCGCCCTTTAAGAAACCCATATTCTCCGAGATCGGGTCTTTGGGCGTCTCGTCGTCCTCTACCGGTACAAGCTTCTCGGCGTTTTTTATGCCCAACACCTCAATCATCTGGCGATGCAAATTAGGCAAGTTGTAAATCTGCGGCGCTGTCTGCGATAGCTGGATGACCGCTTGGTACTGCATGATCCGCTGCGCCATCGTGCTGCTGTTAGGGTCGCTAACAGGAATAACCTCGCACATGTCATAGTCAGCTTGCTTAACTTGACGGTCTCCGTCCTGCGGATCGTAGTCATAGTCCGCTGGGGTGTAGTCTCTGATGAGAGCTTTGAGTAATTTGAACTCCTGCTTCATCGAATAGTGGACACGAGCCTGCACCGCGCTCATCACCTTTAGCTGGCGTTCCAAAAGAGCCAACGTAGTGCCTACCGGGGCGTTAGCACTCATATCGCTGATGTTCATGTCAGCAATCGAACCCAGTCGGCGACCTTCTTCGGTAATCCTGTCAAGAAGCCCAGCCAAAACCTGCGACGGTTCTTTGTACGGCAGGGGCATGATGTTGTCGCGGATCGAACCACTTGGCACGTCCACATCTCGGAACTCACCGGGTGCAATTGGCGTATCGTCACCCTTTACACGCAACCCACGCGACTTCAGGCCACCGGGTAAATTGCTCAAAGTACCCGCATCAATAAGCTGCCTAATAAGAGAAGTACCAGCGCGAGCGTAGCCACCAATCAGGTGAACAAAACCAAAACCGTATGCCCCAAAGCCGGGGATATAGTCGTACTGCACAAAGTGTTGGCGCTTGAGTTTGAGGTCATCTTCTTCTTCCCAGTTACGGTAGATAGCCAAAATCTCATCCGTGCCCTTGTCAATAGTAATAATATACGGCAGTGCAATACCATCCTCGTCCTCATACCCGGGCAAGTCATAGTCCACTTGGATTTCATAGACTTGATAGCGGTCATCCTCGGTTATTGAATAGCCTTGACCCTCTGCTTTCTTTTTCTCTATGTCCGTGTGAATCTGCGTCGGCTCACCAAGATCAACATCTTTATAGAAGCCAGCAACTTGTAGCTTCTTAATATCATTCTTCGTCTTACGCATCATGTGCGTAACCCGCTCAGCAGTGCGCGTGCCACTGGAGCCATAGGGAATAATTAAATCTTCTGCGGGGATAAAGATAGAAGTCTCACGCCCGAGTCCGGGGTCGTAGTACACCTTCTTAAACGCAGCCCCTGCAAGTCCTAGGTTAAACAACATACGCTCATGTTCAGGGCGATATTCCGGCATACCCTCAGTGAGCCTGTAGTTCATATCATCACGAACACGGTCCGCTGCCTGCTCTTTTACCCGACTAATCGCGCCAATAATCTCGGTCTTAACCGGCCCAGCAGAGGGGAACGTCTCGATAATTGTCTCGCTCTGAAAGCGCACGGCAGCTTCCGTAAGGATAGTAGAGTACACACCACATGCACCAAGCCAAGGTTCTGTGCGCTCTTCGTACTTCATTCCTAGTACTTCAAGACCGGTAACAAACATGTCTACCCAGTCCTTGCGACTATTGATGTCGGCATCAATCAGCCCCATCAAATCGCTAGCAATTTTTTGCAACTCACCTTCGTCTATAAACTCAGCTAAATTAGAGTCAAACTTTTCACCCTTGTCGTCATCTGGCATCAAGTCAATTTCCACCCCATCAAGTCCTATTTTGACTCCATCAGGGTTTTCAATTTCAATCTCAATACCACCAATCCCAGAATCTTCTAAGTCCAAATCATCCATGCTTGAAAAGCCCGGACCAATTGATTTATCAATACTAGAGGTAGCCATTTGTTATCCTTAATAATAAGATGCGCGACGACCAGATTTAAAATACCGCACTGGTTCTGGCTCATCGCTTGGAAGCCGTAAAAACCCACCCTGACGGAACCTCATAAGCGCCAATGTAGTTGCATCCACCAAGTCATCGTGTTCGCCTGACGGAAACGCAGCAATTTCATCAACGAGTTCTTCGGCCCACCTAGTTCTGGGAACCCATACTTTCTTTGACGCAATTATGTCACTCACCGAGTTGAGCCGTGCTATCTTATCCTGCCCCTTACCCGGTGTGTACTCCTGTACAGGTATGCCCATCGCCCTCAATTCATAGATCAGCGGAGCCCCTGTAGCTTTCTTTTCAATTAGTATGCCATCAGGCTCCCACTCGTTGTACTCACGCAGCACATCACGCTTCAAGTCAACCCACTCCACCCGCTTTTTGTAAGTGTTAAGCAAGATGATATTGGGTAGTGATTGGTCCTCGTCGTTCGTCCATATACCCCACGTCGTCCCTGCGGAGTAATCGGCACGGTTGTTCTTTTCAAAGGCCGTGTCCCATGTTTGAAGAATGTATTCGCACTTAGGTGGGTCATCTTTCTCCCACCACTGCCACCAATCCCTCTTAACAATAGCACTCTCGTTACCTACCGGGTTCTGCTGATACTGGGCTTGCCATTTAGAGTTAGGCAGTTCGTTGCGCAGAGCCTCAAGCTCATCAAAGCTCCAAAACTCCGGCCATAAGGGTTTACCCGAAGGCATGATTGCGGGAAACTCAATGACTTCCCACTCTTCACCGCCCCTTGCAGCGGCAGCTTTAAGCACTTGCCCAGTCAAATCTCTCTGACTCCAGCGCGTCATAACTATAACAATAGACCCACCGGGCTGTAAACGCTGGCGTGGCCCAGATGTGTACCACTCATAAGTCTTGTCGTAGATTTCCGGGTTACTTGCTGCCATTGCAGCCTCTTGTTCGGAGTGTGGGTCATCAATTATGAGTACGTCAGCACCCTTACCGGTTACTGCACCCCCAATTCCGATAGCAAAGTAGTCACCACCCCTGCTAGTGTTCCACCTCCCGGCTGCTTTTGAGTCTGCTTGTAGGTGTAGGTCGGGGAAAATCTCTGAAAACGCCTCAGAATCCACTAAGTTACGCACTTTTCGGCCAAAACCCACCGCTAGCTCAGCAGTATGGGACGCTTGGATCACTTTTTTACCCGGAAACTGCCCTAAAAACCAAGCTGGGAGCAGGTAGGAGGCAAATTCTGACTTAGTATGCCGAGGCGGCATGTTAATAATGAGTCGTTTGCACTCCCCACGGGCCACTCTTTCAAACGCTTCAGCCATCCGAGCATGGTGCCTGCCCGAAATAAACGAAGGCCAGACCTTTTGCGTAAACTTAATGAATTTGGTTTGGCAAAGCTCTCGGTCTTTAAGCTTTTCTAAGTGTGTTAGCTCCTTCTCTAATACCCGTAGATCGGTATCGGTGAGCTTGCCAGAACTCATTAGGAGTTCTAGGTCTTTGAGGGACACTCTTTCTTGCACAGCCGTCACTTGTCGGTTTCCTCTTCTTTGGTCTCTTCTACTTCTTCTACAGTTTCTATTTCTTCGGGGTCCGATAAGCCTAATTGCGCATCCAGATCATCTAGGGGGGTTATATCTATTACGTCAGAGTGCAGCAACCGCTTGATTCTCTCCTTAATGGAATTCTCTAGGGACTGACTTGTGGTGTGGCGCACAGTAATTTCACTGCGCTCGGTAAATATCCCAACATCGCTATGTTTGCCCAGAAGCTCCAGCGCTTTAATTTCAATCTTGGGGTCGCCGCAGTCGCTAAGCTCAATGAGCTTGTTGGTGATTAAGTTACGTGCTTGCTGCGCGTCGGCTACTACCGCAAAGTCATACCGTTTGAGAATCTCCGAAGCTGCTTTCGCTTGGCTAGGGCTAGTAATATGTTTGGGTACGTTGGGCGCAGCTTTGGTTACCAGATTAACTGCTTCCTTACCATCCTTCTCGTTGAAGTCAATACTCCCGCCGAGTTGTTCAAGAAAGCTAGCTGTGTTTGCCGCAATAGCAATGCTGTCCTTATGACTCGCAGGTTGCTCGTCGGACATGTCGAATGGAACAGGATGTTCCGCTGTGGGTTCAATGTTTATCACCGGGTATACGCACCAATGAAAGTAATGGGCCGACTGTAGCACAAAAAATAAAAAATGCAACGGGTACTTTGGGACTCCTACCGGGGGGTGTTTCTATATAGAGGGGGGTGGGTCTAACAGACTGGGAATATTTTGTACCACATGAGTTTAAAAATTTTGCAAAAATTTAAAAATGAGTATCGCTTGAGTGGATTAGTGTGTAGGGAAATTCTGGGACTCCTTCTTGGGTACTTGGTCGGTGGGGGGATAGTGGGCCTGTTGCTTTGAAAACATTTTATTTATTGTTCACTGAGGGTTTGACTTTGCATGGCATTTTGTGGTACAATCCACCTATGTAAATCAAATCCGGTTTACATACCTAACAATGTTAGGTTTATTAGAGTAGTTAGAAAAGGAAAACATCATGTTAGATATTACAGTAACACAAGCCCCTGAAGTCAACGTCATTGACGTTTTACGTAACGCAGTTGCTGAAGCAACGGTTCGCGCCTATGGTGCAGAACGTGAATACGCCATTGCATTGTGCGGGACTTTGCCCTTTGCTTGGTATTCAGTGGAGCATAGCGATAAGTCTGAAGGGGCAAAGCCTACGCATGCTGAGAAAAAAGCATTGTTCAAAGTGCTCAATGCCGCAAAGCATACTAACCCGTCGACGGTGTGGGCGCGTGTACGCAAATATGCTCAGGAACATGTAGAGGGTAAGCCCGAAAATGCTGAGGGCGAAAGTGCTGAGGGCGAATCAGTGGGCGCAAAAGCTCGACGTTCGCTAACCCTGCGTTTTGTTGAAGAGCTTACTACTCTCTACAAAGCTGGAAAGAATGCTGAATCGATGTCCGCAAAGGAAACCGATGCGCATACGTACATAGCAAGCGCATTGAAAGCTCTAGGGATTGACTTAGCCACAATCCAATCGTAAACCCGAGGGTAAGAGGGGAAACCCTCTTACCTAACATTGTTAGGTAAACTGGAGAAAATTTTATGGCATACGCAAATGAATATCTTACCGATGAAGAGCATGAGCAAAATCTAGTCACGCAACAAAACATGAGGGCAATAAATCAGGGTATAAATGTACATGTTCAATTGTGGCTTGACGGTTTAATTACTGATAGGGAAATAACCGCATACTTTGCCAAACTGAACGAACGGTTTTCCCGCGCCGATGTGCGCGGTTTGATTGACCCGAATACGGGCCTGCGTTACGAATAACCCCCCCTCTCCAAACCCAAGCCCGCGCAATGCGGGCTTTTTTACGTCTGGGCTTTTCTCCCTCCCCCTATTTGAATTGACCTAACAATGTTAGGTCGGATGGAATGCCAGTTCTCGGGTCGGCGGTAGCGTACCACGTTGTTACAATGTTACAATGTTACGCGAATTTTTAAGTCCCACTGCCAGCATGGTTATTCGGCGAACCTAACAATGTTATGCTTTTTTCGATGTTACGGGCTAATGTTACGTGCGTAACATTGCTAAGTCCTTGATTTATAAGGATATTTTCGTAAAGTTACAATGTTACGCGATTTTCGGAATGGGTGTCGGTTGGCGCAAGAAAATTTAGAGGCACGATAATAACGGCAAATGCAATTCATACCACAAAAACTAATTTTTCCCCGCCTCATACCCTCTCTTAAAAACACATAACATTATAACATTATATATATCTACTACTTTTTCTTTTATGAATCAACAACTTGCGAACCTTTTTCCGTTATGTTTGCCTTTTTATAACCATAACTTTGCTGTAACATTGCCCCATTTCCATAACGCACAAGTCTACCCATTTCATAACACCCCAAACCCAACCCGCAAAAACCCCCCCGAAACGTAACAAAGCACAGAAATGTAACAAAGCACCGAAATGTAACAAAGCACCGAAATGTAACAAACTAAAGCACTCTAATCTTTTGTCGAGCCTAAGACTAAAGGACTTGACATTGCCATAACATTGTGGTATAATATACGCTGGCACGGAGAAATATAACCCGTAGTCAAACGAGCCCAAGTGCGCCAAAGTGCGCCCAAGCAAAACCCACCTAACAATGTTAGGTACTTTCAGAAAGGTTAGATATGTTAGATGTAGATAAAGACACAAGTAGTCAATGGTGCGAGTGCGCTAGATGTGGGGATGAATTCCCCGTGCGCCGCAAGCAACTAGGGTATAAGTTATGCCTATGGTGTGGCGAAGAAGCCGCAACTGTAGAACGCAGTTCGTGGTGCATTGTGCAGGAATACTCAAAGGGCGCATACCAATTGGTTACACCTGCCGCCGCACACATAACCCTCAAGCAAACCAACCCCAAGGAGCAACGCGCATGAACACAAAGTCCGAAACCATTTCCCACATCGGGATTGCAGTCCTTACCACAATCATTCTTTTCACTTGCTGGGACAGAGAGGGCTGGCTATTCGAAGCTGGCCTAGTATGGGCTGGAGCCAACATCGGGTTTTTAGTGACAGTCTATTTGAACCAAGGAGAAGATGAATGAAAGTCAAAGAGTTAATCCATTACCTGCAAGGGCGCAACCCTGAGCATGACGTAGTTATATCTGGACATGAGCTAGGGTTAGGCAGCGACCTTATCCTTGTAGGTGCATACCAGTATGACAACACCACCTACGTTTGCCTGATAACAGGTGATAGTTTTGAAGAAGGAGAAGATGAATGAACACCTACTGGAACTATCGCATCGTCAATGCCAAATCAGAAAACGGCGGCGAGGATTGGTACTGCCTGAAAGAAGTCGTGTACCAAGACGGTAAGCCTTGGGGCTATAACGACCCCTGCATTGGGTCTGATGACATGGACTCTATGCGTGACGTATGGCGCTTGATGAGCCTAGCAATGGAAGTGCCGCCGATGCAAGAATCAGACTTTGTAGGAGAAGATGAATGACTATGGTAACTAACACATTCGTAACCGAAGGCAATAAGTACCACGTCGAGGTATTCGGCAATGGCTGGGCATATTGCGTGACGTGCCAACGCACAGGCGATAACTTTTTTGTCCAAGACCATGATGCCGAGCAACTGCAAAACGAGACTGATAACTTTGAGTGCATCGGTGCGATTGATATGTATATGGAAGCATTGGGAGGTTCAACATGAATACAGAATTATTGGTAGAGCCACGCGACAAGTACGGGGAGACCCGTATCTACCCCAAGTGCGACAAGTCCAAACTGTTCTGTCAGATGCTCAATCAAAAGACGCTGACCCCACGGGACATCCACAACATCATCCGGCTTGGATTCACCATCAAAGCAGAACACCCGCCGATTACATTCGGCACAACTCAAGGAGCCTAACAATGTTAGCTAGATACTGCGTAACAGGATGGAGCCCACGCTTTGGGGTGTGGGAGACAGAGATGATTGAGGCTAAGAATATGGAGGCGGCGAAGGTGCGCTACTCCATGAAGTTCTCAAGCAACAAGCGAGTCAAGGCGTACTTACTACGCACGAATGCAGAGATGATGGAATAAACAAACGTAACAAACTAAACGAAAGAAGGGCAACATGGCTTTTAATTCAACAACCCGACTGCCTTACATACGTTCGTATGCCACGGCGAAAGCAATATACGAGAAGGTCGCGCCGATTCGGGGCGACGAGAACAATCGGCGACCACTAGCCAAGCGAAGCGACAAGCACATGCACATAAGCAAGGTGCAAAAGGACGCCGACGAGGTTTATGTCTGCCACTGCTACGACAAGCCGATGGTGACGTACTACCCCGACGACACCGTGGAAATCCATGATGCACCGCACAGTACAGCGTACACCCGAGAATTCTACGGACAGTTGTTAAGTGGTATGCACGTATACGTAATTAATAGTAAGACTGTAATGCAACTAAAGGACAGCAAGGATAAGTACGTAATAGCCAAGGGCAACACAATCCGACTGAAGCACGACTACATTAAAAATACTTGGGTGGTGGTGCAAGCCGAGGGCGCACTTGAGTGGACGCTGAACAAGGCCAAGGCTAACATTGTTAGGCGACCATACGCTGAGTTCTTGGGCTACTACAAGGGGATGACATCGCTACTCAATGAAGCCGTGGACTTTGATGTGAAGTATGCCCGACGCTACAGCAGACCAGATGCCGACACCCCGTTCATTGCGAAGCACGAGGTTGTACTGCCTATGCCTACGCTAGTATCCATGTTTGGTGTGAACACAACAACATATTTCGGAGGTGAAACCCTGAACACCACGGAGATAGACAAGGCGAGCAACACATGGGTTCCGCACTGGGGTGATAAGGATAAATGTGCAGAGTTAATCGGTAAGACCAAGGCCAAGCAACAGGAGGTATTGGCGCTGATGCGTAGTGACCAGCCCGAAGATACCAAGGGCGACAACTTCTACAAGGCGGCGCTGATGATGCTGATGCAGGGCATGTCGTATGTGAGTGTTAAGAAAGATACAGTCAAGATAGCGACATCGACTGCGCGAAAGAAAGCCGACGAGTTCATACTGAGGATGCACAAGGGCGAGGTGCTGGAGCAAAAGCGTATGCCGATGGGCAAGGTGTCAAGCACCAACTACCACACATGGTTTGAGTACATATAAGCAGGAAGGGTTGGGAATATTTAGTCTTACACATGACTAAAGTACTTGACTTAGGTATAACATTGTGGTATACTATACGCACAGTAAGAGATAACAATGAGTGAGCAGGGGGGTTTCAGTCCTAACCTAACAATGTTAGGTTGGGGTTCATTAGTGGTTAGTTAGAAGGAGTTAGATATGTCAGAAGTTAATTTTGGTAAGACCGTAACGCTAAAGCAAGCGGTCAATTTGATTTGCACCAACCCCGAGATTCGGTTCATGCTACGGGGCGAGCCGGGTATTGGTAAGAGTTCGATGCTTGAAGCTATCGCCGAGCGTCTTGGTTATGACTATGCGTATATTGACGTACCCAATATGGATTTGGGTGACGTTGCAATGCCTGTCATCGACCACGAGACACGTACCACGAAGTATTACCCCAATGCTCGGTTCAAGGTGCATCTAGGCAAGCCGGTGGTGATGATGTTCGACGAGTTCAGTAAGGGCGCAGACCCAGTGAAGAACATGCTCCATCCATGCTTGGAGAAAGCCAACCCACGACTAGGCGACATCAGCCTGAACAACAGTAACGTGGTTTTTCTTACGGGCAATTTGGCTACGGACGGAGTGGGAGACGTGCTCAAGGCGCATACCCGCAATCGTATCGTTGAGATAACTGTGGCAAAGCCGAGCGCCGAGGAGTGGATTGAGTGGGCTATCAACAAGGGACTGGAAGCCGAGGTGATTGCTTGGGTGAATCAGTACCCCCATGCTCTAGCTTCATACATTGACCCAGCCCAAGCGGGGAATCCATACATCTACAACCCACGCAAGTCTCAGAGTGCGTTCGTATCCCCACGTTCATTGGAGACTGCATCTAACATTGTTAGGTCAAGGAAGGACAACGATACCGATGCGGTCATAGCAGCATTGGCTGGCGCAGTAGGTGAGTCAGCGGCGAGAGACTTGCAAGCGTACATCGAGTTCTCAGACCAACTGCCGACATGGGAGGCGACCATCGTGCAACCTAAGACTACCAAGATACCCACAAGTCCGGGCGCTAACGCAATCGTGGTATTCGGTGCAATTGCGCGAATCGACAAGGCAAACATTAACCCGTTCATGGAGTATCTCGGGCGTATGGAACCTGAGTGGCAAGCGGTGTTTGCTATCAACATAGCGAAGAATCCAACCAAGCAGAACATTGCGTTCGCTAGCGGTGCGTTCAAGGATTGGTTGGCTAAGAACCAAGATTTGCTGTAATCAACAAACGAAAGGAACCTAACAATGTTAGAAGAAAGACGAGTTCAGAAAGCAAAGGTTACATTGATGCGTAACCCTAAGTTTGCTTTGCTGTCGGGCATCCTCATGGTGGGGCGCACGTATGTGAAAGATGATTTGCCGACTGCGTGTACTAACGGACGCGATGAGTCTTACGGGCGTGAGTTCGTTAAGAAACTACGTGACCCCGAGTTGGCGTTTGTGATAGCGCACGAAGCAGGACACAAGATGTACCGCCACTTGACAACGTGGAAGAAGCTACACGACGAGAACCACGAGCTAGCTAACCAAGCGTGTGACTACGTTATTAACCTGATGCTCAGGGACTTAGACCCAACAGAGCAGGTCGTTGCTATGCCGAGGTACAAAGATGGGCCTATGCGCGGTAATCACATGGGCCTGATTGATGAGAAGTTCCGAGGTATGAATACCAAGCAGGTGTTCGACATTCTCAAGCAGGAGGAGGAAGGAGGAGACGCGGGTAAAGGTGAAGGTGGGAACGGGCATAGTTTTGACGACCACGACTGGGACGGCGCAAAAGAAATGACCGAGGAAGAGAAGAAGGACTTGGCGCGAGACATAGACCAAGCTATTCGCCAAGGTCAGATGGCACGGCAAAAGATTGCGGGTGCTGGCGCTGGTGGATTGGACAGGGAGTTGCAGGATTTGCTTGAGCCCAAGGTGGATTGGCGCGAGGTGCTACGTGAGTATGTGAAGGCAGTATGCAGAGCCAAAGATGCATCATCGTGGCGCAGAGTCAATCGTAGGTTTCTATCTATGGGCACTTACATGCCTAGCATGATTGGTGAAAAGATGGGGCACTTGGTTATAGGCATAGATACGTCAGGTTCGATTGGTGGGCAAGAGCTAGCCGACTTTCTTTCCGAGGTGAAGGGGATTGCTGAGGAGGTTATGCCCAGTCAGGTAGACCTAATCTACTGGGACAGCGCGGTAGCTGCGCATGAGGAATACAGCGAGCAGGATGTACCTAACATTGTTAGCTCTACTAAACCACGAGGTGGTGGGGGTACAAGCCCATCATGTGTATCTGCGTACTTGAAGGAGAAGAACATCAAGCCTGAGTGCACCATCATTCTGACCGATGGGTATGTGGGTGACGATTGGGGTAGCGAGTGGACATCCGAGGTTCTGTGGTGCATCGTAGGTGGTAACACCGAGGTCGCACCGAATGGTAAGACGATTCATATTAAGGAGTAAAGCATGGACAAAGATTGGATGACTGAAGAGTACGGAATCCCACACAAAAACGGACATGTGCGGTTCTACATGATTGGATTTAATGAAGATGTGCATGGCTATTTAGGGTGGTTCGACATGACCGACTGGGATAAAGGTTGGGATGAATTATGGGAGACCGCAAAGCAAAGCCGAAATGGTGGTGAGGAATTCTCAATACTACGGCACGACCAATTACTTGACCTACAAAGAAACGTAATAAATGCGCTGGAAGAAGCGTTAGAGGATAAAGATGAGACCACGTTCTATTGGTGGTACAAGAAAGAAGCAAAATCTGAATCTAAAGGAGTGAACGATGAAAACCTATGAAGTGGAGTTGGAATACATAGCATATATGGTTGTAACTGTAGAAGCCGAGAACGAAGACGAAGCCGAGGAGATTGCGTATAAGTCTGTTGAATCATCGAAGGCTGGGGGTAGTTGGCGTACCGAATCAGTGGAAGAAATTTTTAATTAACCGGAGAAATGAAATGAGTATTAGTTCATCAGCGTTATTAGTGGAGTTGAATATCAGCGTATGGCCTGCGTCAAAGATTGACCGCGAGATTACCGACAAGGTAAACAACGATGCGGGTGCAGTACACGGGGCGTCGCAGACTAAGAAGAACCTATTCGCAGGTACTAGTATGCGTAGCAACATCGAGAAGTTTGCGGCGAGAGTTCGGTTGTATCACAACCAATGCACCCTGCCGTGGGCTGACAAGGGTGAGCGCATGTTGCCGACTAAGTTGTTCATTGAGTACAAGCAGACAATGGACAAGTACAACGACACATTCGACATGATGTGCGATGAGTTCTTTGTTGCGTATCCTGACCTAGTGGCAGCAGCACCTATTGCATTGAAGGGTATGTTCAAGGTAGAGGACTACCCCGACATAAATGCGGTGAAAACTAAGTTCGGATTTCGTCGAGCGGTCAAGCCACTGCCCGACGCTGGAGACTTTCGCTTAGACATACCAGCGCAGGACTTGCAAGATATACGTGAAGAGTACGAGAAGCAGTACTCGGTCAAGTTAGCCGACGCTATGCGAGCGCCGTGGGAGAGACTGCACACCATGCTCAAGACCATCAGCGAGAAAGTTGCAGAGACAGGCAACGATGACGACAAACCTAAGCGGTATCACGATACGTTTATCTCCAACCCGTTGGAGCTATGTGAGTTGTTGACTAAGTTGAACGTGACTAATGACCCCAAGTTAGAGGAAGCACGTAAGCAGCTAGAGGTAACAATGTTAGGTACTAACCTTGAGGTAATTAAGGAGGACTCGGTGGCGCGTACTGTACTGAAGTCTAAGGTAGATGCAATCCTCGGTAAATTTGAATGGTAAGGAGAACCAAATGACAGAACACACACGGACTTTTTCTAATCTTTTGTTTGCAGATAAATGCAGACCAACACCCGAACAGACTGTTCAGTGGAAAACAACAACACTAAGGGACGTAAGTTATTTCTTATGCGAACGTAATCCTACGTGGAATTTTATTGTCACGGAAAAAGATTGGGGTGGTGGCGATAAACTTTGTATAAAGAGAGTAGATGTAGTTAGCAAGGGAGAAATAATCGGTAAGCTTGTCGGCGCGTATAGCCGTGGCAATAATGGTGTGGAAATAATTGCAAAGAGTTCGCGCAAGTTTACGTCAGACTCTAAGAGGGCTATATCCATAGCAAAGAAATTACTACTACTCAAGACCAAGCAGGAGAGACTGCATGAATCAGTAGCTGCTGCTGAAAATTGCATATCTAATGCTGTGTATAACCATGATAGAGCAATGCAGAAAGTTAGGTACAGCCTCAACGAAGTAATTTTTAAGTACATGTTGAAGGACGCAAGAGCGTATGTCGAAGCTAACATAAGCCACATGGATAGCAATGGTTTGCAAATGCTAGAGAAATACGATGAGCAATTAGCGCAAGTAAAAACCATTGACCGAATTAAATCATTGTTCGATGATAAGAAAACAGCATTGCTTATTTTAGATGAGGGTAAATACCTAGTGAAGATAGGTGACGCCATTGATTTGTACAACGATACTACGCTTCCGATTTCCATGCGTGGTAATTTAGGCGTACTTAAATTGGTGGAGGTAGGTCAGATGGTTTCAGATATTGGCTGTAAGGTGAACGATGAAACCTTTGTACTAGTGATGGACGAACAACCTAACATTGTTAGCTAAGGAGAAACAAAATGCGTAAAGTAAGATTTATGGAACTAATGAAGGAGCCCTTCAAGAAACCCACACCCCTTGAGATGATTGCTGCTGAGTTATCAGACGCACACCTTGAGAAACTAAACGCTGAGACTGCTGTGGAATACGCACAGTCAATCGTGGACTACAACACTACCCGCATTGAGCGGCTCAACACACGACTGGAGGAATACAAATGAAAGATCAACCGATATCTATGGAATTACTTGCCGCCAAGCAGTACACAGACTGGATGGTAAAGACTGGAGGCTACGCCAAGGACATGACCCTGCGTGACCACTTTGCTGGGCTGGCTTTACCATTGATGCTCCAAGCAAACGTAGGTAGATGGGCCGGTAATCATTCTTTATATGCGGAGCAGGCCTATGAGTTCGCAGACGCAATGCTCAAGGAGCGTGCTAAATGACATTACAAGAACACGTTAAAGCACTACCGGAAGAAGAGCGGATTAAATTCTTTCGCGCAATTATGGCTGTGGTTGATGCAGGCCGCGCAGCGGGCGTTCCTGCTAAGGAGTGGGCAAAAACATACGCTGACGTGTACAGGGGAGTAAATGATTTAATCGAGGGGGGTTCCAAATGAACTGCTGTAATTCTCATGGTGAATGCACACAAGGGCGTGACTGCCCTATACGCAAGCAACGCGCCAAGGAAACCGATGATGCGTATATGAGTGGTGGCTGGGACAGGGTTGCTGACCCCTATGATGACATTACCTCGACTTTCAAAGCACTGATTGCAGTGATAGCAGTGACCGCAGCTTTGACGCTGCTGGCTTTTTTGATTTGGGGGAAATGATGGCCGGATTTCCAAGCAAGAAGGCAGCGGCGCAAGCCAAGCTGGATGAAGATGACGACATCCAAGTCTATAAGCGCCCGTGGGTAAGCCTGACAGACGATCAGATAAAAGAAATCGTTGGGCCGTGGGGCGACACACCCATTAAGGGTTACACCCGCAAACTTATTGACCAAATTGAAGCCAAACTCAAGGAGAAGAACAATGTATGACGACAAACTGCATGAGCAAGCATCTACGTACGCCAGCAATCGTAAAGATGCCTATCTTGAAAAGATGAAGAAAGGTGACGTTGAAAAGAAAACCCAAGACGAATTGAATTGGATTTGGGTAGCGCACTACGAAGGCTACAAGGAAGGCTACTGGACGGCAAAAGGTGATGACCATTACACGACAGACCCTGCCAAACTCAAGGAGAAGAACACATGACTATTGCATGGTACGACCCCACTAACCACCACGTTAGCACGGACAAGAACGACCCCCTGTTTACACCGCTTGGTCAGTTGTGGCCTTTGGTTGTGCAGCGTGAGTGGGTAAGCCTGACGGATGGGGATGAGATTGATTGGGATGGTGGCGATTTAAAGTCACTTATTGCCTCAGTTGAAGCCAAGTTGCGAGAAAAGAACAGTGCGTAAGTCATACCACCACGCTGTAAGGATGGCGCTACAAAAGTATCATGATGGCCTGACCGTATCGGAATTAGCCGAGCGACTGGAGAAACCCCCCGAACCCGTTCGACGGGCGCTAATAGCAATGTCCGATGCGTACATAGACAGATGGATTTCCGGTAGGGAACATAGAAAACAATGGGCCGCTGTATGGTGCGTAATAGTGCCGCCACAGAACTGCCCTAAACCAAAGGAAAAACCTATATGACCGAACACGAAACCAACCTACGAGACTTAGCAGCAATGTTTGCTATGGCAGGACTATTAGTACGTAACTTCACTGAACATGGAGAAGCTATTGTCCCCACTGCATTTAACTTAGCTAACGAATTTATGCAAGCCCGTAATCCTATTAAGGAAGAAGGCATAGCTGCGATTAAACCTAAGCGTACAAAAGGAGAGTAAACATGACTACGGGGATTGAATTTTTAAAACCTGAGAAAAAACGGACAGGGCGGGGACTCGGCAAGAAACCCGCGCTGTTCAGTACGAGCTTGCGACTATCGAAAGAGGTGATGGATTATTTCAACACCAATTTTCCACGGTCAAAGCAAGCCAAAATTAGAGAAATTCTTGCCGATTACGTTAAAAAACAAACTTTGGAGTGAACATGAAAAAGCCAACTGAAACAAAAGTGCAACCAGTAAAGCGGGCGCGTGGCCGACCACGTAAAAGTCCTTTGCCGGTAGTTCAAAAATACAGCGCAAGCCAACTAAAAACTGCTTTTCTACCGGATATGGTGAACCATCCACCGCACTACAAAGTAGGCGGCATTGAGACCATTGACTTTATTAGGGCTAAGCTAACGCCCGATGAATTCCGTGGATATCTAAAAGGCAACGTGCTCAAATACTTGACTCGCGCAGGGCACAAGGGCAATGCAAACGAGGACATTGACAAGATGGTGTGGTATGCCAACCGACTAAAAGAAACACAACACACCTAACATTGTTAGGGTAAACACCAACCCGCTTCGGCGGGTTTTTTTACGTCTGTGTGTTGACAAAGTACAAGCATGTGATAAAGTAGGGGGGTAAACAACTGGAGAATTCGATGACACCACGTATGGAAAACGCTCTAATCCTAGCTGACAAGTGCTGGGGGAAAGCCAGCATAGCCAACCCCGAATTTGTTGAGCGTTATTTAGAGTTAGCTGAGCAATTGTTAGCATCCAAGTCCGTAGTCCTTGGCGATGAGTTCCGAGAGTACTGCGCCGACAACCGACTATTTAGACCCCCCACATTGCACCCTAACGTATGGGTATCGGGCGTTCGAACCCTTAAAACACTTGGGTGGATAGAGCACAAGGGGTACACAACCCCAACTAAGTCGCACAACCACATGCCCTCAGTATCACTATGGAAGAGCATGTTGTATGGCGCAGACACCTGAAGCTAAAGTCAAGGCCAAGATTAAGGCTATCCTCAAAGAGCAGGGTATCTACTACGCCATGCCAATCGGCACAGGCTACGGTAATAGCGGTGTGCCTGACTTCCTCTGCTGCGTCAATGGCTATTTTCTAGCTATAGAAGCCAAGGCTGGCAAGGGTAAAGCTACCGCGCTACAAATAAAAAATATCAACGCAATTCACGATTGCGGTGGACAGGCATGGATTGTCAATGAAGATGACTTAGACAGCCTTGTTGAACACATTAAATTTTTAGAGGAGAAGTAAATGAACATCCTCACCATAGACTTTGAAACGTACTACTCACCCGAGTACGGACTAAAGAAGCTCACTACTGAGGAATACATACGCGACCCTCAGTTTGAGGTTATTGGTGTATCAGTGCAGGTCAACGCTGGGGAGCCGGTATGGTTCAGCGGCAGTATGGTTGAAACCGCCGAATACCTTGCGCAGTTTGACTGGGGCAATTCTCTGGCCTTAGCACACAATGCGCCATTTGACGGAGCGATTCTTAGCTGGCATTTTGGGATAAAACCAAAGGGCTGGCTGGACACGCTTAGCATGGGGCGTGCGTTACATGGTACGGAGGTAGGTGGTAGCTTAGCGGTACTTGCGTCTTACTATGCATTAGGCGTTAAGGGGGACGAGGTTGTTAACGCTTTGGGCCTTACACGCGAGGACTTCCCCGCCGACCAGCTTGCACGATACGGTGAATACTGCAAAAACGATGTGGCCCTGACATGGGCGCTGTTCAACGCAATGGGGGATTTCCCGCCGACTGAGTTGCGACTCATTGACTTGACGGTGCGTATGTTCACCGAGCCTACCCTTGCTTTAGATTTAGCAATTTTGAATGAGAATTTAGAACGGATAAGGTTTATAAAAGCACAGGCGCTAAGTGGGTACAAAAAAGAAGAATTGATGAGTAACCCCAAGTTCGCCGATTTGCTACGGGCGTTTAATGTACTCCCCCCAATGAAAGTTAGCCCCGCCACAGGCAGGCAGACGTATGCGTTTTCTAAGACCGACGAGGAGTTCAAAGCCCTACTTGACTACCCAATACATCAGGTGCAAGCATTGGTAGCTGCGCGATTAGGAACCAAGTCAACCATCGAAGAGACACGAACCGAGCGGTTTATTGGGATTGCCAGCCGAGGACTTATGCCAGTTCCCCTACGCTACTATGCAGCGCACACAGGGCGTTGGGGCGGTGATGACAAATTGAACCTCCAAAACCTACCACGCAATTCCCAACTCAAACAAGCCATCATTGCGCCAGTTGGTTACGTAATCATCGACTCAGACTCTTCTCAGATTGAAGCCCGTACGTTAGCATGGCTAGCAGGGCAGGATGATTTGGTTCAAGCGTTTGAGGATGGTGAGGACGTATACAAAATAATGGCCTCGGCTATCTACGGCAAGCCCGAGAGCGAAATTACTAAAGATGAGCGGTTTGTAGGTAAGACAACCATTCTTGGTGCAGGGTACGGCATGGGGGCGGCTAAGTTCCAAATGCAGCTTAAAAACTTTGGTGTTGAGGTTGGGTTAGATGAAGCCAAGCGCATCATTGATACCTACCGTCAGACTTACCCAAAGATTACAGAGCTATGGAAAACCGCAGGGCAAGCACTGGAGAGCATTTTGCGTGGCAACGCAATGGATTTTGGTAGGGGCGGCATCCTAAAAGTAGATGGTAGGGATGGTACTTTGCTGCCTAATGGTCTGTACCTCAAGTACCCCAACTTACGTAAGCGCACCGACCCTGATACTGGTAAATCCGAATTGGTTTACGACACTAAAAAGGGTAAAACCACTATACCTAACCGCATATATGGTGGTAAAGTGATTGAGAACATGTGCCAAGCCCTTGCTCGTATTGTGATCGGTGAGCAGATGCTTATGATTGCCAAGAAGTACAAAGTGGTGATGACGGTACATGATGCTATTGCTTGTGTAGTGCCTGAAAATGAAACAGAAACTGCTAAAGAGTACATCGAACTATGTATGCGCGTACGCCCCAAGTGGGCGCTTGAACTACCTTTGAACTGTGAGGCTGGATATGGAAAAAGCTATGGGGACTGCTAGTGTCGTATGGTCATTCAGTAGCTTAAAGACATTTCAACAATGCCCTCGGAAGTACTATCACACCAAGATAGCTAGGGATGTGGTTGAGCCTGACACAAAAGATACGTTGTACGGCAAAACGGCACATACTGTTGCCGAAGAATACATACGTGATGGAACCCCGATCCCCCCTGCGTTTGACTACATGAAACCAACGCTGGACATATTAAAAGCGATACCGGGGGAGAAGTTATGCGAAGTAAAGCTTGGGTTGACAGAGAACTTAGAAAGCTGCGATTTCGATGCACCGAATGTATGGTGGCATGGAATAGCCGACTTGGTGATTATCAATCAGGGGAAGAAGATAGCTCACTCGGTGGACTACAAGACAAGCAAGAGTGCGAGATATGCGGACGTGAAGCAACTCGATCTTGTAGCTTGTGGCCTGTTCGCCAAATTCCCCCAACTGGAGAAGATTAAATCGGCGCTAGTGTTTACAGTTTCTAAAGAATTTGTAAAGGCTATTCACCACAAAGAGATGTTTGTTAAGTACATGGAAACACCAGCTAAGGATGTTGCAAGGATTGAGACCGCGAAAGAAAATGGTGTGTGGAACCCTAAGAGCGGCCCGCTGTGTAAGTTCTGTGCAGTTAAAGATTGTGAATACAACAGGAGCTAATGATGCCCTACGTCAATAAACCAAGACCATACAAAAAAGAATACCAGCAGCAAGTAGAGCGAGGCGAATTGCCAAAGCGCATGGAGCGCCAACGTGCTCGAAACGAAATGGATGCTAAGGGTATTGACCGTACAGGTAAAGACATAGACCATGCCATACCGCTATCCAAAGGTGGTACTAATGCGCCAAGCAACTTGAAGCTAAAAGCACCGAGTGCCAACCGTTCCTTTAGCCGCAACTCAGACCACACAGTCAAGGTCAACAAACCAAAGAAAAAATGAACCTATCAGAATACGAATGGCCTAGGCCACACGGTTTTACACCGTTCGATCATCAGAAGTCCACTTCAGAATTTTTAATAAACAACCGTAAAGCCTTTTGCTTCAACGAGCAGGGCACAGGTAAAACGGCATCAGTGATTTGGGCGGTTGACTACTTGATGCAAGTAAGGGTAATTAAGCGCGTATTGATTGTCTGCCCCTTGTCGGTTATGAAGGCGGCATGGCAAGAGGACTTGTTTAAGTTTGCTATACACCGCAGAGTAGCTGTAGCGCATGGTGATCGTGAGAAACGCAAGCGCATTTTGCAGAGCAATGCTGAGTTTGTCATAGTCAACTTTGATGGTGTGCAGATCATCAAGAAAGAAATCTTAGACGGTGGATTTGACCTAATCGTCGTAGACGAGGCATCAGCCTACAAGAACGCGCAGACTGACAGATGGAAAACCATGCGCGACCTGAGCCGTAGCATCAAAGGGTTATGGATGCTGACAGGTACTCCAGCAGCGCAGTCCCCCGTAGATGCGTATGGGCTAGCTAAATTGGTGAACCCCAAAGGAGTGCCTTTGTTTTTCGGGCAGTTCAGGGATTCGGTCATGTACAAGATCAGTGACTACCGCTGGATACCCAAAGACTCTGCTAAGACTACAGTACACACTGTGCTGCAACCAGCCATCAGGTTTGAGAAGTCCCAGTGTTTGGACTTGCCCGATGTAACTTTTGTAGAGCGCGAAGCCCCCCTCACCCCACAGCAAGTTAAGTACTACAACGTATTAAAGAAGCAGATGCTTTTTGAGGCAGCAGGGGAAGAAATCTCTGCGGTCAACTCAGCAGTAAAAATCAACAAGCTGCTTCAGATATCTGGCGGCGCAGTGTACTCGGATAACAAAGAAGTAATAGAGTTTGACGTGTCCAACCGATTGCAAGTGGTCAAAGAGATCATTGATGAGTCGAGCCACAAGGTGCTGGTGTTTGTTCCCTTCACGCACACCATTGAACTTCTAAACAAGTACCTAGCTAAGCACCATATCACATGCGACACAATCAATGGGGCAGTGTCGGCAAACCGCCGAGCCGAGATCGTTAAAGAGTTTCAGAACAACCCTGACCCCAAAGTGCTAATCATCCAGCCGCAAGCTGCATCCCACGGGTTAACCCTAACTGCGGCTAACACTGTTATTTGGTACGCTCCCACCTCCAGCGTAGAGACCTACCTCCAAGCCAATGCGCGTATTGATAGGCCGGGGCAGCGCAACCCTATGACCGTAGTACACATAACGGGTAGTCCAGTAGAGGCCCGCTTATACAGTTTACTGCGTGGAAACATCACAAATCATAACAAAATAATTGATCTGTACCAACAAGAAATCATGGGAGCCCCTTGACAATGTTCAATCCTGTGATACATTAGATGCGTGGGGAGTCACCCACACCTTAACCAATTAGGAGAATTAGATGGAAGAAGTTCTAGAAGCACCGAGAGTGTCAGTTGACAAGTTAGCTGCGCTCTACATACGCATACGCGACAAACGCGCTGAAGACAAACGAGCATTTGAGGCCACGGATTCTGACTTGGAAGAGCAGATGAAAGTGCTGGCTACAGAGATGCTTGATGTATGCAAAAGCATGAACGCCGACAGCATCCGCACAGAACATGGCACGATCATTCGTTCAGTTAAGTCACGGTATTGGACTAATGATTGGGATTCAATGTACAACTTCATCGAGGAGCACAGTGCATTTGGCCTATTGGAGAAACGACTTCATCAAACAAACATGAAGGACTTTCTTGTTGAGAATCCCGATGTTTACCCAAAAGGCATGAACGTCGAAAGCGAATACACCGTGGTAGTTAGACGAGCAAAGGAAAAATGAAATGGCAGATTCAGAATTGAAAGTACGTGCGTTGCAATTTATTTTGCAGATATCGGAGAACGTACTGTTATCCGACCAAGAAATGGAACCGTTGGCTATGGATAACTTAGACAACATATTGACTGGCGCACAGCAGATTTATGATTTTTTAAAAGGTGAAACTAAATGAGTAATTTGACTATTCTTGACCAATCGTTACCCGACTTCTTGCAAACTGCTGGAGTCAGTGAGCTTACGAAGCAATTGGCTGGCCGTAGCGGGGTTAAACGTATTGTCCCTAAGAACGGCATATTCCGCAAAATGGTAGGCGGCGAAGAGATGGGTAAAGTTAAGGGCGACCTTGATACTATTGTTGTTAACGCATCCCCCCATGTTGGACGTATTTTCTACGCGCAAGCATGGACTCCTGATGCCGAGCCGACTGCGCCTGACTGCTTCTCTAACGATGGACGTGCTCCCGATGCAGGTTCAACAAACCCCCAAGCAGAGCGCTGCGATAGTTGCAATCAGAACATCAAAGGTTCGGGCCAAGGTAACTCCAAAGCTTGCCGGTATTCCCGCCGCATTGCACTGACTTTGGTTGAAGACTTTAATACTTCTTTAGAAGGTTCTGTGTATCAAATGAACTTGGCATCTAAGTCTTTGTTTGGTGATAGCGCAGGGGACAATACCCATACGTTTGAAAACTACTCTAAGTACTTGAGCAACAACGGCAAGAGCTTGGACTACGTTATTACACAGATCAGCTTCAACGAAGAGAACGACAACCAATCCGTTCTGTTCACGCCGACTGGTTACATTAACAAAGCGCAGTACGCTGTAACTAGTAAGGTAGCCGCATTACCGGAAGTTCAGAAGATGGTAGTTATGACTCCGTATCAAGCGGATGTATCGGGACGTGCGCCTAAGTTGGAAGCCCCTAGAGCCCCTGCGCCTAAAGCCGAAGACCCTATTGGTGAGCCAGTGAAGCGGGCATCGAAAGCGCCTGCTGTGCCGGTCACTAGAAAAGACCTTGACTCGGTAGTAAAAGCTTGGAGCGACGAGGAGTAATCCATGAGCTACGGATATAGCCAACGACTTGTAGAAGCCAATAAAACGGCAGACCCTAGTTCGTGGGGCGTTCTCCTTGGTTCACGTTGCATTGAGTACGGCATACCTGTCAGTTATGTAGCTGGAAAAATTGGTGTAAGTCGGACAACGGTTTACAACTGGTTTTGGGGAGCTCGCTCCCCCAGCGTGAATCATTGCCAGCGTATCGCCGTACTTTTGCCCAAGCTTAAAAAGCTCAAATAAACCCAAGCGAATGTTTGGGGGCATCGCCCCCAGCGTAGCTGTCTCTAAAAGAAACACAATGCCCACTTTTGACCTATTGGACGCTGTACTTCCCGCTGAGGGTAGGTACTGTGTACTAGGGTTAGGGCGATATTCGGATCAAAAGTTTTATGATACAAGAGCAGAGGTAGACGAACAGGCAAAGACGCTTGTAGGTGGAAAGTTTGATGTGTATTTTGGGTGCGCCAAGTTCGGCCCGCTTAACAACCGTACACACAAAAATGCCACGTACTTTCGCGCACTGTGGATGGATATTGATTGCGGCCCCACAAAGGCTGCACCTGATGATAAGGGCGTCATCAAAGGTTATATTGACCAAGCCACAGGTCTTACCGAATTCAAAAAGTTTTGTTCTAGAGTAGGATTACCACGCCCAATTTTGGTTAGTTCAGGTTACGGCATCCACGCATATTGGCTGCTAGAAGAAACCATTGACCGACTAAGTTGGGAGCCCATTGCTAACCGCCTTCGTGAGTTGTGCGTTGAGCAGGGGTTGATTGTTGACCCTTCTGTATTTGAAGCATCCCGAGTACTGCGCATACCCGGTACATTTAACTTTAAACAGGATGAACCTATAGAGGTAACTGTACTTAATGAAGTAAGCGAGCGTATATCCTATGCCCAATTACGCGACATTCTCGGAGCACCGGAACCACAGCCGGTAGAAGAGAAGCCTGACTTTATACCCCGCAGCATGAGTCCTTTGATGGAGTCCGTGCTACAGAATAAGATCAAGCGATTTAAAACAATAATGATGAAGTCCGCAGCAGGGGAAGGTTGTAACCAACTTCTTTATTGCTACGAGAACCAAGCCACACTCGACTACAACTTATGGCGCTCTGCGCTTTCCATAGCAACCTTTTGCGTGGATAGAGACTCTGCGGTACACAAAATGTCTGCGGAGCATCCTGACTATGACAGGTACAAAACTGAACATAAAGTAGATGACATACAACGTACTGGAGGCCCACACCATTGCGCTACGTTTGAGAAGCAGAACCCCGGTGGGTGCGATGGATGTAAGCACAAGGGGAACATAAAGTCCCCCATCGTATTGGGCGTTGAGATTGAAGAAGCCGATGACGGTGAGCTTGAGGTTGAAACCGACGGTGAAGTGGAAGTTGTACAAGTACCTGAGTATCCGTTTCCATTTTTCCGTGGCAAGAATGGCGGGGTCTACTGTAGACCCGCTGAAGGTGAAGAGGCAGACCCGGCTTTGGTGTATGAGCACGACTTGTACATCATTAAGAGGCTGACTGACCCTGACATCGGTGAGACCCTGTTGTTTAGATTGCACCTACCGCGAGATGGCATGAAGGAATTCTCTATCCCGTTAGGTGTGATTTCATCAAAGGAAAAACTTCGTGAAGCATTAGCAAGTAGAGGCGTAGGCTTGTTTACCAAACAGGTTGACCTCATGTGTACTTACATAATGACTTCGGTAAAAAACTTACAAGTAGTAAAGAAAGCAGAAATTATGAGAACTCAATTTGGTTGGGCCGACAACGATAGCAAGTTCATTCTCGGCGAACGAGAGATTACAAAGGATGGGGTGTTCTATAGCCCGCCTTCGCACATAACTAGGACGGTTGCTGAGAACCTCAACGAGCATGGCAGCTTTGAGCTATGGAAGCAGGTGTTTAACATGTACGCCAAGCCGGGGCTTGAACCTCACGCATTTGCAGCCCTCACCGCATTCGGCTCCCCCTTGTTGAAATTTACCGGCATGTCGGGGGCAATCATCAATGTCATCCACAGTAGCTCAGGCTCAGGCAAATCGACAGCACTCTTTATGTGCAACAGCGTGTGGGGGCACCCTACAAAGCTTGCTTCTATTTGGAAAGACACATTTAACGCAAAGATGCACCGACTTGGTGTAATGAACAACCTGCCCAATACCATTGACGAGATTACCAATACGAGTCCGATGGAGTTCTCTGACTTGTCTTATAGCATTTCGCAGGGGCGGGGTAAGAACAAAATGAAGGGCTCGGTTAATGAAGAGCGAATCAATCACACAAGTTGGCAAGGTATAACCCTATCTTCTTCTAACGCTAGTTTTTACCAAAAGCTTGGGGCAGCTAAGGACTCACCAGATGGTGAATCAATGCGGTTGCTAGAGTATGAGATTAAGCCCACAGACATCATAAATGTTGCCGAGGGTAAGCACATGTTTGACCATCAATTGCGGGAGAACTATGGACACGCAGGGGAAATCTATGCTCAGTGGTTGGTAAACAACCTTGAAGATGCCAAAGACTTAGTGCGCCAAATACAGGCAAAGCTGGATAAAGAAGTGCAGTTCACCGCACGGGAAAGGTTTTGGTCAGCCGTTGCAGCCTGCAACATAGCAGGTGGCTTAATTGCTAGAAGTTTGAAGCTGCACGATTATGATATGGGGAAGGTATATAGCTGGCTTAAAGGTATGCTTGGTGAGATGCGGGAGGACATTCGACCCCCATCTATTAACCCAGTCGCTTCTCTGGGTGACTACATCAACTCCCACATGAACAACGCATTGGTGGTCAATGGTGAGAACGATGCTAGAAACAACATGCTGCCTATGCCAACTCTGGAGCCCAAAGGCCCACTCTACATACGATACGAACCCGATACAAAGCAGCTATGGGTGACTGCCAAAGCGTTTAAAGACTTTTGTGTTGACCGTCAAATCAACTACAAGGAACTACTGAAGCAGTTGAAGGATGCCGGTATGTTTAAAGACGCTGTTAATAAGCGCATGGCTAAAGGGATGAAGGTTGTTTCCCCTGCGGTTCGTGCGCTGTTGTTCGATGCTTCGCAGTCTGACTTTATACAGATAGAGGCTAGTGGAAATGAAGATAGAGACAGTAAGCTATAACGTCAATTGGGCTAAGTTCCGCAAGGGGTATTCCTTTTTTGTACCCTGCATTGACCATGTGGAAGCAAGAGCAGAACTTGGCCGAGTAGCTCGCCGACTCAAACTAAAAATCATAACAAAGTTGATAGTTGAGGATGGCATAAAAGGTTTGCGAGTGTGGAGACTATGAGCTAAACTAAACTGTTGGTAAGCAGTTGCCGACTGTCATGTGTTCTCCTTTTACTCCCGGCTTACCACCGGGGGTTTTTTCATTCCTTCGCCGCTTCGCGTTCCAGTTTTCCAATCGGCACATCAAGCAGATCAGCCAAAGCAGGATAGAACTTTTCTTCAATTGGAAACCCACGGTAAGATTTAAGCCGCTGTTCTAAACGCTTTTGCAGCATATTGGGTAGGTCGTCTGTATTGACTCCGTTTGCAGGATTGCGGTAGTTAAATTTAAGCACGTTTCCAATAGCATCATCTACTGCTTTGTCGCTACCCAATTCGGCCTCTCTATCTAACCGTTTAATCAACTCCCCTTTTTCCTGTATGACCTTAGCTTTAAGCGCATTAGCTTTAAATAGAGCTTCTTGCTGGGAAGCAAGCCCCGTAGTGCGTGCGCCGAGTCCTTGTGCGATCAATTGCGCTTTAGTAAATTCTTCAGGTTCTTTAATCACTGCTCCTGTACTGGTACGAACACCTTCTTGGCTATACCTATATGCAGTTACTGGAGCGCGTAACACAGCGGGTAAAAGTTTCTCTATACCCTGTAATGTTTTACCCTGCTTGAACGAATCTATTGCCGACGGTATTTGATTAAGCATCAAACTAGCAAATGGGCCAGCCATAGATAGCGCGTATTGCTGCGCAGTGGCTACCTCGGTAGCTTGTTCTTTTTGGTCTGGGAACCACATGTTGTTCATAGACAAGCTGTTAGACATGTTGTACCCAGTAAGCGTATCTAACACACCAGCATCCAGTAATTCCGAAATCTTATAGCCCCCAATCTGGGCCTCACCAAACATACGAGGTATAACTACATTGCGGAAATATGTTTCTAGATCGCGTTCTTCTAATGGGTCATCGTCATCTTCATCCCGCATTTGGTTGATAATTCCCTGTACAGCGCCCATAGCAGCACTGATACCCGGTATGCCAACGTAACCAGCTATTAATCCAGACATAGCTAAAGAACCAAAGAACTGTATAGCCGCTTCTTTTTTAGCCGCGCTATCCATACCAGCCATCATGCGGTAAGCATTACGTGTAAAGTAAGTGGTTACAAAGGTTGGGTATGATTTAAATTGCAACAGGGTACGACCAAGCGGGCCACGCATAATTCGACCACGATTGCTTTCTTTGAAGTTGCCGAGCGAGTCGTGGGTATCTTTGACTGCTTGCTCTACTGCGTCATCAAAAGACATACCCTCTTTGCGACTTAAACGGAAGGAAGTCATAAACATAACTTCGCGGTTCAAGCGCTCTACGTGATGAAATAGTGCGCCCATCATGTTAGTTGCAGTCCTCCACGCACCGGAATACTTTGCAGTTGGAGTACTACGGCGGTCCATTAGGTCATAAGTCATTGTGACTTCGCTAATACCCCTATCTATCATGGCTTCACCAGCCCGCTGCTCTTCTGGATTAAGCTTAACTCTACTAGAATTTAAGAGCGTCGGCATAGAGAACTTGCCATCTTTATCTCTGACGCCGACATCGTTATATACCGTCATCATTTTGCCCATTTCGAGAAACACACTGGGGGCGCTATGACGAGACAACAGCACGGGCAGTCCCATGACCGGTAAAGAAGCTGCCTGTACAACTGCGGTTTTTACCGAAGTCATAAAGTATAGAAACGCCGACTTGTTTGCAAAGTTTGCTACACCACGGGCCATAGAATCTATTGGGGGTGGAGCGATATCTAGCTCGACACGTTTTCCAAGTTCATCTACTAGCATTACTAGCTTATCTTTTTCTGGGTTGCCTTTAAGCCCTTCTTTAGCAGAATCTATTGCAAGCAACAGCGGCTGGCTGTACTTCAACCGAGCAAGCTGGCTTGCCATGTTTGTGGACGAGGTGATAAAGTTGCGCAGAGCATCCCCTGAAAAACCAGCCGTACCTTTGCGGTGAATAAACTGCCGACGGAAACTCTGCTCAGGCATTGTCTGCAAGTACAACTGATAGATTTGGTCCTTCAGTTTTTCTGCTTCTACGTTCTCTAGGCTATTCCCAATTAACTCAAAAATTTCTTTGAGTAGCGGGGCCGAGTTGTTATCAATGCTTTTGTTGCGCAGTGCGGTTAAGTCATTACCGGTTTCGATATCTTCGTCACCTTTCATCTGGTCTAAAGTGCGAGCGTCGCCCTCTGCGTTTAATTGACGCACCTGCTTACGCATAAAGAGTTCTCTATCGACCACGCTTTCAAACATGTAGAACTCTTTTTTCTTGCCAGAACCTATGCGCAACCAGTAATCGCCATAGCGCATCAGTGGGAAATACGGAGCAAGCTTTTTACCTGCCTCGTACATCTTCTTGATCTCTACCATCAACTGCCCTTTAGGTGTATCAGGATTGTTTGGGTCACCGGGAATCTTTAGGTTATTAATGCGCTCGTTTAATAAAGTGCGATATAAATCATAGTTAGATTTATAAAAATCACGCACTTCTGCGTACACTTCCTTAGCGGTATCGCTAAGGCCATTCCACATCTTGTTAAGTACGGGGTCTTTTGTATTGTTAGACGGGTCTATGCCTTTATCCGTGCTGTAGTGCATTACAGCAGACAAATCAATTAGCTCGTTTCGCTTACCTTTGATGTACTTACCGTACATACCCGAATTTATTTCAAGCCATTTTTCTACAACATTAGCGGCACCGCTTAACATTTTGGAGCGCATGGAATCCATGTCATCCATAAGACGAGTAGCCCTATCCATGTTAGTTATGCCAAGATTTTTGCCCCACTCTGCTAGTACATTAGTTTGTATAGCAGGTAACAGGGCTTGTAGTTTTTTAACATTGAGCCCACTCCAAATAGCTTTGAGTGTGTCTAAGAAAACTCTAGGGTCACGCATCCCAATGAGAGAGTCAATACCATCTATAGTTTCCTGCGCATCTTTGCTTTTTTGTATTTTGCGCTGAATAGCGGTAATTTTTTTGGAGGCTTTCTTAGCTTCCAAAGCGACTTCTTCTTTACCCTTAGCTGCTTCACTAGCTAGCTTGCGCTCCGACTTAGCAACCATCTGCATGTCAGGGGTCAGCCTAGAAGATAGCACTTTGTCAGTAACTGCAATCAGATCAGACAACGCATTGAACTTGTCAGGTGTCATGCCGAGTAGTTCGCGCATTGTGTTTACAAACTTGTTGTAAAGCGAGGACAACGGCTGAATCAGTTTTTCCCCTACGAACTCACCTTTTTCCTTCATCCCTTCAGCACCCATCAGGAATTTTTGGAAAGCAGGGTCAGTCATACCGTAGGATATGAACTCATGCGGGTTAGAGAATGCCTCCGACTTATTTTTTAAGTCAACTATACCTTCTGGTAATTTGCCTTCGCTTTCTAGTCGGTTGTACTCTGCTTCCGCATTTTTCATTACCTTGACCAGATCGGTATACGCACGGGTCAGTTTTGCATCGCCAGAAAAGCCCCTGTCAAAAGCTAATTTAGCAAGAGAGAGTTTTTGCTGTAACGCTGCATGAAGCACTTCATGCGCAACAACCGTGGGGTTTATGCCTTGGTACTCACCGCCACTTGAACCGCGCACATAGATAGTTTTTTCACCAGTAGCTCTGTTCTCTATGTAAACACCACGAGAACGGTTTTCATCTTCGCCCCAAGCTTCTTTGTGCCGCTCCAGTTGCTCAGGTAACGGCTCGCTTTCTTCTACCACTATAAACTTGGTATTCATTACAAAGGGCAGCAAACGTTTAGCCAAGAAAGCTTGGAATGGGGTACCGGTATCTATGATGCGTTTAAGAGCTTGGCTAGCATTGGTATCCTTTTTAAACCCTTCGTTTGGCGCTTCAGCTTCTACATTACCAGCATTGCTTTTAGAGGCGCGTTCTTGCGCTTTGACTTTACGGCCCTTGATAATGTCATCAAGCTCTTTTTTAGAGATGCGGGAAGTATCGTTAAGTACTTCTTTGATGCGTTTGCCTAACTCAGTACCACGATGTTTAGCCTCAAGATCAAGCAGATCATTGATAGCATCACGTTTGTCACCTTGCTTTTCACGCGACTGATTGATTACGTCGGCTTCACTTTCAACATCTTCGGGCTTGATGTCTTCGTTAGCTTTGTCAAGTTTGCCTAAGACTTTGGGTAGAGTGCGCTCACCCTTCATGTACTCACGTCTAGCGGTCTTACGCTCGTCAGCTTTCTGTGCCTTTTCTTCTTCCGTAAGTTCAGCCTTTGGCCGACCACGTTTGCTTACTCCGGCTGCTGGTGCTTTTTGTTCTTGCGCTTTTGCTTCGACGGTTTCAACGGTTTTAATGCCACTTGGTTTTCCTTTGGTTTCTGTATTTCGGGTTGCGTCAAGCGCGTTTATTGCATCAGTTTCTTCTTGAGTTCTTTCCACTTTTGCACGGGGAGGCGGCGGTGGAGGTGGTGGGACTATTGCAGGGGCTGGCTTTCCTTTTCCTTCAGCAAGCTCTCCAACATCCTGCTCAGTAGAAACCACTCCATCTCGTTTAGGTGCTCCAAGTCCTTCGGTGGTGGCAGCATCGGGTAGGGGTTGTACAGCACTTTCATCGCCGACTCCAGTTGTATCTGGGACAGGTCTTGCAACATTTGTCGCTCCTTGTTGGTCTGCTTGTTTTGCATCTAGGGCTTCCTGCACAGCTTGTTCAACTGCTTTGTTGTGGGCTGTCTGTGGGTTTTCCCCAGCAGAAACCATGTCGATTCTAAGTTGCTCAACACGTTGAGGGTCAGCTTGTTCTTCAAATGCCACCCGTGCAAGGCGTTCGGCATCATCAGTCATGTAACCTTTTTTGCGGAAGTCCGCTACAAGCGCCGCAAAGTTAGCATCAACCGTAGGTATTAGCGCAGTAGTAGTTAACGCTTCGTCGGTAAGCTTAGGTTCTACTCTTCCTTCTGTTGGCGCAGCTTCGGCTGGCGGTTGTACTTCTTCAAGGTTAGGCTCTACTCTCCCCGGTACTGGGGCAATTTGGGCTTCCGGTGTAAGTACAGGTTCAGCACCTTTAGAGGCAGGTAATTTTTTCCGTGTGAGTTTTGGTTCTACTCTTTGCACGGGAGCAGGAGCGGCAGGAGCAGCAGGAGCAGCAGGAGCAGCAGGAGCGGCAGGAGCGGCAGGAGCGGCAGGAGCGGCAGGTTCTTCTGAAAGCTTAATTATTTTGCTAGGGTCAGCTATAGGTTTGGTCAAATCAAGTATTTTGCCCGCTGCTTTCCCTGCTCCACGGAGTCCAACACCCATCATCCCTGCTTGGATGGCAGTATCACGCAACCCATCTATGAACTCTTCCATTGTAAGGTTTGGATTCAAACCAATACCGGGGAGCAAATCAACACCTGCTTGTCCTGAATATTGAACCAGTGAAACAGGGACTTCCCTTACACCCGCTTGCAATAATTGATTGCCCGCAAGTTTTTTAAGTTCGATAGATGCGTTTTGATCTAAAAGTGTTTTTATAGAGTTACCAACTTTGTCAAGCCCAATAAGTTTGTTGCTTACTAACGCAAACGCGCCAGAGGGGACGGCATTTCCAAATGCTTCAAGCGGTGTTTTACCTTGCTCTCTTGCTTTTGAATACTGTTGGGAACCAATCATTACCCCAAACAAAGGAGCAGCAGCTTCGGGGCCAAATGCGGAAAGAGCTAATATTTGTGCTGCACCGGACGCAGCCGATTCGCCTTGGCTAGTTAAGTAGTTAGTTAGCGTAGGTACAACACTCTTAGGCCCAAAACCTTCAACACCACCAGTCCTAGCTGGCCCCATTGCTGCTTCGCGCTCTTCTGCATTTAATCCCGCGCCCCGGCCAATTTCTTGAAAAGTTTCGTTTCCTGTTACATCCCCCGCAAGACGATAAAGCCCTGCTATACCTTTTTCACCACCTACTAAAGCTTTCGCCGTAACACGAGCAGGAAAGCTAGCGCCCTGCATTTTTTCACCAGAAATTGTGGCAGCAGAAGGGACGACCCTAATGCCTTGAGTCATGTTTGGGGCAGTTTGGATTTTGTTTTGTTGCTCAGCATACTTACGGTTAGACAGGCGGTTTAGTTCCTCTTCGTTGTACGGAGCCTCGGGCATTTTTTTGCCCTCTAACACTGACTTACCTACATCCCCAACATTTATAGGAACCCCAGTCGCCCAATCCCGTACGGTGTTCATTACATTACCGACGCTATCCAGCATAGATGGAGATGCCGGTTTTGGCACGGGCGCTGGGGGTGCAGCTTGGGGCGCTGGGGGTGCAGCTTGGGGCGCTGGGGGTGCAGCTTGGGCTACAGGGGTTTCCGATACAACTTCCCAGCTAGCAGCGTTGTATGCACGCAGTACATCTTTGGCGGTAGCATCTCCCGCGTTAGCGCTAGCTTGTAACTGCTGTAGTTTTTGAGGGGGTAAAGTTGTCCCTGTCCACCGAGTTTGTGCAGCAGGGGTTTCAGAAACAACTTCCCAGCCAGTGTTTACGGCTGCACTAGCTGGGGTTTCGGAAACAACTTCCCAATCAGTTTGCGCCATATTAATTTACTTTTGTTGGCTGGCCGTTTTTAAGAGTCCACTTCCCCTTGCCTCTAAACTCAGTGATTACACCTTCTTTTAACATACTAGCAGGAGGGGTAGTTGAAGCCGCCGCAGGAGCCGCAGGAGCCGCAGGAGCCACAGGGGGAGGGGTAGCTATACCTGATTTATCTCTAGTAGCCCTAAACCTCTTACGATAATCGTCTTCTAGTTTTGCTAACGCTGCTTGATCTTCAGGTTCTGTAGACTGCGAAAGCTTGCGTGCTGTCTTATCCATCAGCTTATGGGAACTCCAAGCTTTATCTTCCTCTTCGCTAGCTTTTTCACCAACCGCTGCCATCTGTGGGGCTTGTCTAAGGCCATACACTTTTGCTAAAGCTGCTTTTTCTTCGTCGGTTCCAGAAGTCATTATCCGCATTGCTTCACTTTGGTCGGTAAGTCTTGGTGGTGATTTAGGTGCAAATGGTCGTTTGTTACGTTCCGCAGCAGCTTCCACTGCACCTTTAGCCGACTCTTTACGCCCAGCAACACCGAGGATACCTGTAGCCATTTTACCGAGTAAGGTGTTTAAGGATACGTTGTTGTCCTTAGCAATTTTAGCTAAATCTACTTGGGCTTTTTGCTCTGCTACTACATCGCCATTCAACTGTGCGCGTCGTAGCTCTTGAACTTTGTACTTTGCTTCATTGAGCATCACTTGTTCTTTAAGTGCGTCACCACGCAGCCCTTGCTCACGGGCAATATCTTCAGCAGCAGCTTTACTCCATGAAGCGCCAAACCCACCAAACAAACCACCAATACCGGTTTGCCCGCGAGTGCCTTCTCCAGCATCAATCAACGATTTAAAAAAAGCCGATTTTGCTAACCTTTTATTTTCTTCACGTTGCGTGTCTGATTCAGCAGCGTTTGCTTTTCGTTGCGCTTCTAAACCTTTAAGATAGTCCGCGCCAATTGGGGCGGTTGTATCAACCCCGTAATCTCTACCACCTTCACCTGTTAGGCGTTTTAGTATGGCTGCACGATTGTCAACCGTAGGAAGTTTTTTTCCTTGCTGCGCTTGTATTTGAGCCTTTAAAGCTTCAAACTCACTAGCTGTATCAATACCGGAACCTTCTGCGCTACCACCTGTGTCATCATTTGTGTCATCACCTGCGTTATCACCATCTTCTTCATCCGCATTGGGATCAGAAACTTGGCTCGGCCCGTTTCCAGCAAACGCCACAATTCCACCCGAGCCGTACTCAAAGTTGCTGGAATCAACGGGTAAATTCATCAACCCACCATCTGCGGCGGAAACCGGTTGTCCTTCAGGGGGAGCTTGTGGAGGCATACCTTGTTGGGGCATACCTTGTTGTGGCTGGGCTGGCATACCTTGTTGGGGCATACCTTGTTGTGGCATACCTTGTTGTGGCATACCCATTGTGCCCGCCATTAGCTGCTGAGCAATTTCTTTAGGCAACGAAGCGTTCAGGGGTTCTGTTGGGGGGTTTTTAGGTATTCCACGTTCTTTAATATTTCGATTGATTTCGTTCAACCGTATGAGTGCCATATATGGCGGGATATTAAGATTCATGCCTTTAGCCGCAGCGGACAACAACTGGATTGACTGCGGAGTAGGGGGCAGCATATTAAGCTGCTCTTGGGTTTTGATTAGATTCATTATTGACTCCTACCCTAATGTAATTCCAAGTTTTGCTAGCGCATCAGTCAACTGCCCAAGCCCACCAACAGTAGAAGTTAGTTGTCCAAGGGTTGACTGGGGCAAAGGTTGGTTGCTAACTGTGGAAATGGGCAGCCCTTGGAGCAAAGACTGTTGGAACTGTATTTGTTTTTGCGGGTAATCACGTTGCGCTAAGAACTCGTTATAGTCAGAAGTAAGACCTTGTTGCTCAATACCGCGTTGCTCTTGCCCTTGTTGCGTCATCATATCGGCTAGTGTTTTTGCTTGGCCTTGCTCTGTATTGAACTGACCCATAGCTTTATCGTAGGCATTAGCGTAGCCTTGGCCGACAGTTTTGTTTTGCTCTTGCATCAAGTTACGTTGGGTTTCGGAATCCATAATAGCTTGACGACCACCACCAAACGCGCCTGCACTAGCCATTTTTCCAGCGTTTTGGTTTTGGGTAATTTGAGACTGTCGGCGTAGCTCATCTAGCTGTGGGTTTAATACAGATTGCAAGTACGGGTTCATGTATTGCCCAGCAATACCAGTTCCCCCTTTACCACCCGTAATTGACCCGTTAGCTCCGTATTGCGGCAATTGATACGCCCCAGCAGAACTAAAACTTTGCCCAAGATTACTAGGAAAATCTAACCCACCAAGCCCGCCAAAAACTTTGTTTTGTAAATCAGAAGCGCCTGCAACCTGTGCGCCTTGATAGGTTTGATATGGTTGGTCAGCTAAAGCCGATGCTTTACCAAGCATACTTGTTACGTATGGCCCCGCCCATTCAGATAAGGTAGAGGAAGATGTGCCCCCCGCAGCAGGGAGAGAAGAGGCCGAAGTTCCGGCAGTATTAGTAAGAGCGGTTGCCATTTTTAGTCCTTATGTGGGAAGGTACTTATCTACATTGGTGTTGGCTGCAATATTGTTTGTTGCACTCCTAGCCTGCTTAATTCGATCCATCATAGCGTACAGTTTTCGTGCGCCAGCTTCGGATGAGCCATTGCCAATTTCAGAGACAATTCTAGCTGGGAGCACAAACTCCCCATCAGCTAACTTGGCTTTTTGCGATTCCCCGATTGTGGCAGGAATATCATCGGACACCCCATCGCCGGGGCCACGCAAAAGCTGCCCACCATCTGAATACGCCCCTAGGTTAGAAATACCCCCAGAAGCCATACGCACGCTACCGCCTTCGGCATAGTTTTTAGCTACGTCAATATCAGCTTGGGATATACCATATCTAGCCATATCCTCCATTAATTGTTGGGGGGTGGGATATGTACTTAAATAAGTTTTAATATTTTTATAGTATTGAGATAGCCCAACACCGCCGGGAGCTACAGCCTTTGCGTATCCTTGGGAAACTAGGGAACCAACTGGAGCTACTGTTGGGGCTACTGTTGGGGCTACCGTTGGGGCTCTAGTTGGGGCAACCATGACGGCGGTAGTTGGGGCTATTGTTGGGGCTTGGGTTGGAGCAAAGGTTGTACCCGGCGCTGGAGTTGGAGCCACTGTTGGGGCTAAAGTCTCTCTGGAAATGTTTGAAAGCAAAGTGTATAACCCCGTATTTGGATCGGGGGCGCTATTAAGTGCGGGAGCAGCACCTTGCTGCGTGTATTGCATAGGAGAGAAGTAAGTAATACCTCCAGACCCCGGACGCCTAGGGGTTACACCAGCGTTTGAAGTAGCAGGATTTGCTAAAGTATTTGTAGGTATAGGTAGCATTTGCCGATTAGCTGTATAAGTAGGAATGCCATACTTATACCCAGCAGGAGAACTAGATGAACCACTGCCCAACAAAGAACTTATACCGTAAAGCCCAGCAATTTGACCTGCTGTGCCCAGACTGCTAGTGCCACTAAGTAAGTTTTTTGCGCCTGTCCATAGGTCATTTACGTTCCAATCGGTTGCGCCACTTTGTACTCCAGTACTAAAATCTCCGGGGTTGTAACTAGATGCATCAAATTGGGTAAGCTCGTTCGACATATCATCCCTTTCCTAAAATTCGGAGGATTTCATCTGTGGTTGTGGGGGTACTTGATGTACCCATAATTTGTTGGATGTAATCATTTACATCTGAAGTCTTAGCATTTTCGCTTTTCTCTTTGTTTTCTGCAAGGCTTTCAAGCAATTGATCTGGCTCTGCTCCAGCTTGGGTAACGCTTAAGGGTTTATAAATCTCTTCTTGCAATTCTCCGTCTTTTAACTTTTGCTTCTTAGACCCAAATTCTTTCCCATAGTAAAACACATTAGCAAGCTGCGGTACATTTTGTTGGGTTGAAGCTGCTGGGATGCCTGTATACGCATAAGGCGATGGGGCTCGTGTAGGTTTAACTGTAGGTTTAACTGTGGGTTTAACAGTTGGGGCTACCGTTGGGGCTACCGTTGGAGTTACCGTTGGAGTTACCGTTGGAGTTACCGTTGGAGTTACCGTTGGAGTTACCGTTGGAGTTACCGTTGGAGTTACCGTTGGGGCGAGCGTAGGCTGAAGAGTAGGCTGAAGAGTAGGCTGAAGGGTAGGCTGAAGGGTAGGCTGAAGGGTAGGCTGAAGGGTAGGCTGAAGGGTAGGCTGAAGAGTTGGGGCAAGCGTAGGGGCGAGCGTAGGCTCAAGTGTTGGGGCAAGCGTAGGCTGAAGAGTTGGGGCGAGCGTAGGGGCAAGCGTAGGCTCAAGTGTTGGGGCAAGCGTAGGCTGAAGAGTTGGGGCGAGCGTAGGCTGAAGAGTTGGGGCAAGCGTAGGCTGAAGAGTTGGGGCGAGCGTAGGGGCAAGCGTAGGCTCAAGTGTTGGGGCAAGCGTAGGGGCAAGCGTAGGCTGAAGAGTTGGGGCGAGCGTAGGCTGAAGAGTTGGGGCGAGCGTAGGGGCGAGCGTAGGCTCAAGTGTTGGGGCAAGCGTAGGCTCAAGTGTTGGGGCAAGCGTAGGCTCAAGTGTTGGGGCGAGCGTAGGCTGAAGAGTTGGGGCGAGCGTAGGGGCGAGCGTAGGCTCAAGTGTTGGGGCAAGCGTAGGGGCAAGCGTAGGCTCAAGAGTTGGGGCGAGCGTAGGGGCTACCGTTGGGGCTACCGTTGGGGCGAGCGTAGGGGCGAGCGTAGGGGCTACCGTTGGGGCTACCGTTGGGGCCGTAGTTGGGGCGAGCGTAGGGGCGAGCGTAGGGGGTGGAGTTACCGGAGCAACTGTTGGGGCAAGCGTAGGGGGTGGAGTTACCGGAGCAACTGTTGGGGCCGTAGTTGGGGCTTCGGTTACCGGAGCTACTGTTGGGGCAAGCGTAGGGGCTGAAGTTACCGGAGCGACTGTTGGGGCAAGCGTAGGGGCTGAAGTTACCGGAGCGACTGTTGGGGCAAGCGTAGGGGCTGAAGTTACCGGAGCGACTGTT